>Ga0207695_10000760_pt1 | contig 61835 bp, 51 predicted proteins | sample KBSC54metaG_FD_184354 | JGI IMG/M metagenome (GOLD analysis project Ga0207695, IMG submission 184354) | Corn rhizosphere microbial communities from Kellogg Biological Station, Michigan, USA - KBS C5-4 metaG (SPAdes) (version 2) | ecosystem: Host-associated > Plants > Roots > Rhizosphere > Soil...
TGTTGTGACCCTAGAAAAACTTTAGAACGTTTCATAAAATTGTCTGCTTTTAGTCAAAAGCAATAAAACTTTAAGATTTAATAATTACCTACTCTATTACAGGTTTTCGGATGCCCCTGATTGTGCACAATATTTTGACGCTATTTGAATAATTGTTCATTATTTATGGTTCATTACTATACCGAAGTTGGCTAGTGCAATTATGTGGATTCGAGTTGTTGTATCGACCAGCAGGACCATCGGTATAAAGATCAACATAATTACCACTAAGTGTATGCGCTAAGCATTTGATAAGTCCGCCTTGTGAGCAGCTGTAGATACCTAGCGGCAAACAGGCAGTTAGATCATGTGTGATATAGAGCCTGAATGTAGGAGGGCCATAACGTCTAGCAGCAGTTACGCCAGCAACGACCAAAAGGGCTGTAGTTACCCCTATAAAAATCTTTGAACGTTTCATAAAAATGTCTGCTTTTTATTCAAAAAGCAATAAAACTTTACAATTAAATAATTACAACAGAGGATGTCTGAGTACTTCCGGGTACAAGAACCGCATCATAAAATGAATAATACCCCCATTCCCAGAAAATAGATCCGCTGTTGTGACATCTGTTATCCAGGTTAGCCAATAACCTGTATCATTTTTGGCTGGCCTAAAACAGTGGAAAAGAACAGCTGCTATCCAATTGGCCCTGTCCAGCCAAATGGGGTCTTTAAAGACACGGAATGCTTCCAGGTATGTCTCACCTAGCCCTGCTAACCCTGATCCAAGAGTGAGGTCTAGGTTCATTGGATATTCGGTAATATCCAATAAGCATTGCTCCGCTATTTGTTGATAAGATGAATCTTTTAATACTTCATAAGCCTTAATGAATGCTAATACGATGCCGGGCAGACCAAAACCGGTGCTCCATTTGTCTACCAATTTTGAATTGATACGAACAGGCCATGAATACTTGCTACTACTTCTCTTACCTATTCGCTCTAGCCATTCCATCGCCTTGATGACTGAGGAGTTAATATTGTCGTTAGACGCTGTCTCCAAATAAGATAGTAAGAATAAAACAATGCCTGCTGCGCCACGATCAACACCTGTGTAAATATTCCATGATCCATCTTTATGCTGTTGCTTAATGAGCATGTTTATATAGGATGGCAGTGTGGTTTTCGTAAATGTATCGTCCAGCCAGGCAGAGCATCGTAACAATGCTAGCCCCTGGCCTGTTAATCCTTCTGCTAGATGTGGTTGGTCAGCAGTGATGGAAAAGCATTGTTGCAATCTTACTAGTATATCCGGCTCCGGCACTAACAGGCCATTATTTAACCCTTCTACGAGGGCCAGTGCAATACCAGAATTGCCTGCATGAAGGCCAGGAGAGGCTCTTTCTTGCTGAGCGAAATAATTTTTTTTGATATAATCCCAGCTTTGAACATAGGGAGTTTGACAATATTCGACCGAAAACCCAATTTTTTTCGCCAGTGCTACCAACCATAGTGGGCCTGCCATCCCAGTATGCCATCCTTCATACAGCTCCATTCCGATTTGCCTATTACCTATATGCGTTTCCTTTTGGAGTGATTGAGATATCCATCTATTCTTTGGACTTAATAATGCTGGAGAGCCGAGGTTATTGATACCTCCTTGCACTATTCGTCTTATTTCAGAATGGGTGGGGATAATGAATGCCGGTTTTGAATTATTAGTTTCTATGGTTTTTTCCTTAGTCCATTTTTTCCGACAGGTGGTCAATTTGTCCGCTATATCACTCAGCGATGGCCTTTCTGCAGCCGTCGCGCTCCAACAAGATGTGATGCAATTGGCAATCATCGTATCTCCTGTTAAAAATTCCAAAGATTGTTGCATTTGCAAAGGATCTTGCCCAATAAATTTGAGCGCATAGAGGTTTGTTAAGAATACAAATACCAGACTGCCTACTCCAAAAATATCTTCCTTTACGGTAGGTTTTTGGGCTGCTATTTGCTCGGGAGACATATGTCCCGGGGTACCCAATTGAAATGGCGGCTGTGGCGGACTCGTGACAGCGGACCAGGTAAGCTCCATGTCTATCAAGAATATTCTCCCCTTTTTATCGACTAGAAAATTTTCAGGCGTAATATCCCTGTGAACGTACCCCTTTTTGTGCAGGCAGTTGATTATGGTTAATAATTTCAAGAGTTGGTCCAACAATTGAACGCGTTCATAGGGCGACAAATGCAGCCAACTGCGATCTTTATAAATTTCGTTGACCCAACTAGTGAGGGTCTTTCCTTTGATAAATTCCATAGCCAGATAGGTGGCGCCGTCATCCTCAAAATAATCAAATACCTGAGGCATAGGTATATCTTCATGTAAAGCCTGGTACAATTCGTGCTGCCATCTTAATCTATCCCGAATGTCCCGGCCATGTTCGTCCGCAAACATATTGGGCCGACCCTGTTTGATGAGGCAAGACTTTATCTGCCACGGTCGTTTAAAATACAGTGCCCTAATAACATCGCCCTTTGCATCGGGTTTTAGGATGAATAAAGGATAGTATCTATAGTTCAGCAATTTTCGGACCTTAACTTTCTCGGGCATCGTGATATCTCTAAAAGGCCAGGCAATACCATCAGGCAAAATGAAAGGAATATTATATGGGTCGCGCACCAATTGGCCATGGACATCATAAACATGCTTTACCCATTCCCCGGTGGCATTTTTTATCAAAACCGGGGTGATGGAGCCGTACCGGGTATAAACGATTCCTCCCAGATGTCGATCTGTAGGGATATGTGGCCCCCGAAAGGAGGATGTTCTTTCAATCAACCATTTTGCTACTTCGGCTGCCTCCTGCTCATTCCTAGGATAGATAGATACCATTTTCCCCAGGGAAGGATACCCTAATCCTCCTTCCAGCGAATAAAATGCCAGGTTGGCGTCGCGGACGATTCTAAAGGGAAGCCCTTGCGCTAGTAAATCCGGGATAATATCGCGGAGCAATTTCTCTAATTGTACTAGAATTACCGACAGGTGCAAGACCCATCCCTGGGTCTGTTTCGTCTCCCCTACCTGCCAGTAATAGTCTACAGGCGAATAAGTAATGCCATACAACTTCAATATTTCGCTGTAGTCATAGATCATTCTTGTTGTAGTCAGCTCTTCCATAATGGATTTATAGATGATTGACGAAAGAAATAATGGTATCCACGGGCGTATCGCCTTCATAAGCCGCCCTTTGTCGTTTTTGTCGGTCATATAACACCAGATAAGGAGGAGAAACTCCTTTAAAATACCGGAGTAAGAAAAACTGCTCGTCCCTTCCCAGGGTAATGTTTGGGAATTGATCCAACTTGTAGTATCCTTTGAATATTTTCAGCCTATCGAATGGATCATTTGTGACAAAGTAAAATCGGGCTTCTTGTAGGGCCGGCATATGTTGTATGATTGACTCCGTCTCTTTCTGGCAATGCTGACAGTCGGGACTAAAGTATAACAGCACAAGAGGGGCACCTTCTTTGATGGTGGCTGTATTTAACCGCGTTGTGCTGTCTGCCAACAAGATATCAAAAATGGGAAAAGGTGCTCCTCCTTTCGAACCTGAAGTGCAGAATACGAACATACTTATGAACCCTATGATGGCTATTTTCTTCATTGCTATGATTGTTTTTTAAGAAAAAAGTAGATGTTGTTGATCTGTTTTTAACTGCCTATTGTTTACCCAAATAGCCAGCAAGCCCAATAGGGTAAAGCAACTGTTGAAATATAAATGTTGGTGCCAATTCATCTTTGAAATAATGCCTCCACAAGAACAAGGAAGGTGACCATGTTCAAACTTTAGCATATAACCTATATACAAGGTAAATATTGCCATCAGGGCTGTACCTACATATAAGCCCCGTTTACGTGATAAGGGGGCAGTGCGGAAAAAAGGTAACAGTAAGGCGAAGGCTACCAAAAGCTCCAGTAAGGGAATGCCGATAGCAAACACGGGCGTTAATCGGGTGGGCAGGGGGGATTTGTACAGTGCCTGCTTGAAAGTATCCTGATCCAGGAGTTTAGCAATTCCGGTATAAAGGAATAGCAATGCATATAGATAGGAAGCGATGTTGATAATTTTCCTTTTCATATTTTTTGACTTTTACCATAAGGAGAAAATGTAGATGTTGTCTGTTCCGAACGTCTTTCCGAAGTTGGATCTTCTATCTTCTTTTCCTCGTGATATTCCTGCTCGGTATTGATAGCCCAAATTTTTTCTTTAGTGAAAATACCTGCGCAGATATTATCTACTGCCACCATTGCCGTCAGCATAGAATGGTCCGCATTGTTATACTTATGCATACCGTTGCGTCCCACAAGAAATAGGTTGGGAAATTGATCGGTATATTCTCTTATCTTAGCAAAATCCTTGTAAGTACCAAAATACGCGGGATAGGTCTTTTCCATACGGCGGACTGTGCTATCCAGCACATCCTCGGTCCTGCCCAATTCCATCTTTTCAAGCTCCAGAATGGCATGCGCTTGTATAGCCACGTCATCCAAGGCCCAAAAAGCATCTTCTTTATTACAGAAATATTCCATACCGATCCAGGTAGTGTTCGGGTCCTTTATCATCCCGCCCCCCCAGTTGTTGTAGATCATCAGACGCCCTACTTTTACATCCCGTTCCTGGATATAGATCCAATTATCCTTTAGATCCAGTTTTTTATATTCTCCGGCAATTTTACCACGCGCGGATAATTGTCGTAACAATATGCCCACGTTGATAAAGTCGCGATATTGTAAACCTGCTGCTATCTGCTGTACCTCTTCGGGTACCTCAGTTCCCATGTCCGCGATCAATTCCTGGACAGGCATAGTAGAGAAGAAGTAGTCACCTTCCCATGCGGCTGTCTGGCCGGTAAGACTGTTGCGAGTATGCACGCAAGTGACCTGGTTTTTATCTGTCTCGATCATTTGTACATCCTGGTTGAGATAAACCTTCCCTCCCATTTCCTCCACCTGTCGCGCCACTTCTTCCCACAAGGAACCCGGTCCATATTTGGGATAAAGGAATTGTTCGATCAGACTGGTTTCTGTCCCTTTCTGACCAAGATCTGTTTTCTTTTTACTGCTTAAGGTCTTGATAGCTTGCCAGATGGCTTTGCTCAGAGACAGGCCCTTGATCCGCTGAGCTCCCCAGTCTGCAGATATTTCGTGACAGGGTACACCCCACACTTTCTCGGTGTAATCCTTAAAGAAAAGCAGGTATAGCTGACGACCAAACTGGTTGATAATGAAATCTTCCAGCGTAGCGACAGGTTTACGTGGAGATATTTTGGCATAAAGGAATGAACCCAGGATTTTTATCGTCCTAACTAAGCCTAGTGTCTTTAGTGTATCTATGGAAAGCTGGATAGGGTAGGTAAAAAACCTGCGAAGAAAATATATGCGTGTAAGCCTTTGTATGACCAGCATTCTTTTATCACTGACCTTAGCCTCTTGTCCATTACCTGATCCTTTCTTTTGAATTTCCCTAGCCTTGTTCTGGTAAGAAATGGTGAATGAACCTTTTGTCTCTTCTTCTAATGGCATAAGGTTCAGCCACCACTCCATGACTCTATCTGACTTGGAGAAGAACCGATGCGGCCCCATGTCCATCCTGTTGCCTTTATAGTTGATGGTCCTGGATATTCCTCCGATATATTCGCTCTTTTCGAGGACAATAGGTAGAATATCGGTCCTTTTCAAAAGTTCGTAGGCTGCTGTAAGGCCGGCAGGACCGGCACCGGCGATGATTGCTCTTTTTCGCATGGCTTAAGAAATATTTGGGTGTAGAGATGGTATTCTATCTGATGATCGCCCTTGTATAGCTAGTTCCAACTGATCCGTCAACAGCATCATAAAGGCCAAGAGTATTATCATTGGGTACACCTGGTAGCGTATGACGATGATATTGGCAAAGACGCTGAAGACAAAATTCAGCAGCATGAACCCGGTGATCAATGCAATGGTGTAGTTAAAGCTTCTGGCTGCCTTTTTCCAGGCACGCCGGCGTATATAGAGGCATAAGGCTACGGTGAAATACAGGTTGAGGATGGCAAATAATACAGTATAGACGAATAAGATCGTACCCTGCAAGGTCTTGGATATCGACGTTACTTTTAAGTTGGGATAATGAAACCAATAGGCACCGATGGGCCACATCTCATCCATGCCCAAGTTATAGATCTCCAGCTTTTCCAATGGTGGTAGAAAATAATTCTTGGTATTCACTAACAAGTAGTACCGGGCGAATGCTAGGGGATGCCTTTTGATCAGAAAAAGACCATATTGCCCAAATACAGGCGCCACCTTTCCCCATTGTTCTACGGATGCATTGGTGGGGTCGATAATGTTGAATTGTTTAGCTACGTATTGCTTCAGTGGTGCTTCCGGCTGCCGTATAAAGAAATTTGCTACATACGAGGCCAACTCATCCTGCGGACGGGAAGGTTGGCTGAAATACCGGCGTGCAATGCGGTCCAATTCAGCAGTTTGAGGTGAAGGAAAAGCCATGCTGTCCTCCTCGACAAAACCGCGCATATAAAGCGCATTATTTCCCCATTGCCAGCCTCCAAGGATGGGAGGGAATTGCGCCGTACCTGTCATTTTTTTTGCGGCATTGGATGAGAAAATAATAAATGGTATGATCAAGACAGGGCCAGAAAGTATACCCCCGAGCTTTAACAACGGCTTTTGCCTTGAAATGATAAAGGCGGCTGCGGTTATTAAGGGATAAAACATTGCGTTATACCGGAACGTGAAAGCAATAAAGAATATTACCGCTTGCACCGGTATCTGAAAAGGGTGAGGGCGGTGAACGATCCATATGATCTGTGTCAGCCAGATAAGACTCAAGCCTATGAAGATGGTATCACTGGTAACATAATTGGCCAGGTAGAGATTGAGAGGGTTAAGGAACAGGAAAAGGCAAAGTATCATCCGTGAATTTTTCCCTGTTGGGTAGAAATAGACCAGGGTATGATAAAAATATAGAGCTGAAACTTCCAGGAACATATACTGAAAGAAATTCAGGGTAGTGGCTGAATGGGTGAACCAATGGAAGCCCAGCAGAAATTTTGAATAACCGATGGGCCAGATATTAACATTGCGGTGTGCATAGGCCGCCTCAATATAGCTATAGCTGTCTGAAAAGAAGTCCGGGAATGGATAACAAAGCTTGAATGTAATGAACTGTGAGATCAACAGGAGCAACATTAATAGATTGTAGATCTTATTCTCCACATAGAGATAAGTAAAAAAGCTCTTGCTGCTGGGAGCCTGTTTGAGCAAAAATGCCGGTAAGTATAGTTCAGGTCTGCTACTGGCCGGAGAGTCGATAAGAGTTGTATTTTTCATGCCCTTGGATTTAACGACCGAGGCAGGAGCAGCCTGCCATCAGGCTGCCCCCGTCCACACGATCGTATATATGGGATTGCTATTGATCAGAAAGCCTTAGCCTATACACAGATGTTCAAATATCAATTAGAATAATAAAATTAGGTCGTATGGATTGTTGTAATTTTTTATTGAAACTTATTATGTCTAAGTTATATCCCCATAATGTTCTTTTCAATCTTAGTTATGTTCTGTTTAGTGGATTGTATATTTAGGGCTGTCGTATTGATCAGTTTTAAAGTTGCAATTACTTTACTATCTAATCAATTTTCAGTAAGAAATAAAACCTTCATTCAATATTGTATACCATTGAAGCATACCTATACTGCACCGGACTAATGAAGTGTGTTTTTTTGAATACCTTACAAAAATGGCTTTCATTCACAAATCCTGCCGCATCGGCAATAGCTTTCACAGGGTGATTGGTGTTGGCAAGTAATTCTTTTGCTCTTTCAAGCCGAACCTGTTGGATATATTTAGCCAGCGTTTGCCCTTTGCGAGCCTGTAGGCCCGCTTGTAATTTTTCTTTACTAAGTCCCACCTCTATCGACAACTGGTCAGCGGATATCTTATCCATGTAATGTTTATTGACATAGTCTAGGGCTTGGTCGATTAATCGATGGTCGGTAGGACTCAGACGAGTGGTTTTCATTGGCTTCAATTGGCTGCCTGCAGTGAAGTTTTTCACCATGGTTTCATACATTTTTAATGGAAGTAAATGGTAACAAAGACGCAAACGCCGGCTGCATGCGAGGAACCCACCAAAATATTACGGTGATGAAACGATTGCCCATGAATGGAGACATGATGAGGATATAGGAACATATCCTCGATCTATCTGATCTTAGCATACAATGCATAGTGAGTAAGGTTTAACAATAAGGCGTCACATGCGATTGCTATAATAGGAGCCCTCAGAACTACAAATGTCTAATCTAATAATAGCCAGTTCGGGACGAATTACATTCCAGGAAGTAGCATTTTGGAATCACTGCTTTAACAACGCAGGAATCAGCAATATTCTAATTTGAATTGGGGGTAAAATTAAAAATATATAAGTTTTTATTCTCCTATAAAAATACTGGAAGGATGCCGATAGGGTAGTGCCAGCAATTGGATACGAGCCTTAACAGGGGTGATTCCATAGTAGTCTATAGTGCAAAGGGAAAAAGTGTGAATGCTGCGTCGTGATGCAAGAACTTATGTTGTTGATGGGAAGATGAGATAGATTATACTATCCGTAGAGACTGTTACAAAAAGTGTGTCAGTTTAAAAGTACTTAACTTTAAACTGATAACATGGAAAAGAAACCATTTGATTTTGAGGCCTTCAAAAAGGAGGTTGCGAGCCGCCTGAAGAGCGGCGATACGCTGTTAGGTAAAGAAGGCGTACTGACACCTCTACTAAAAGAATTCCTGGAAGAAGCAATGGAAGGCGAGTTGGATGCTCATCTGGAAGAGGAGGAGAAATCCAATCGTAGGAACGGCAAAGGCAAAAAGACCGTCAAGACGCCTGTGGGTAGTGTGGATATCAACACGCCCAGGGATCGGAACAGCACCTTTGAGCCGGGACTGGTGCCTAAGCGTCACAAGACGCTGGGCGTGGACCTGGATCGTCAGATCATTGCGCTATACGCCCGAGGCGCCAGTTACAGCGACATCCGCGACCACCTGATGGATATGTATGGACTGGAAGCCTCTACAGCCACGATTAGCCGGGTAACAGACAAGATTCTTCCCTTGATCCAGGATTGGCGTAACCGACCTTTGGAAGCTGTTTATCCCTTTGTTTGGCTGGATGCTATCCATTACAAAGTCCGCCACGAGGGACGGGTAGTTAGCCGGGCTGTTTACTGTATCATTGGCTTGAACCAGGAAGGTTATAAGGAACTGCTGGGCCTTTATATCGGCGATAGCGAAGGTTCTAAGTTCTGGCTGCATGTTTTAACGGATCTGCAGAACCGTGGCGTAGAAGATATTTTTATCACCTGCATTGACAATCTTCAAGGCTTTGCCGAAGCCATCGAATCGGTTTATGCGCAGGCAGAAGTGCAGCTTTGCATTGTCCATCAAATCCACAACTCGCACAAATATCTATCCTATAAGGACGTCAAAGCCTTCATGAAGGACCTCCAGGGAATTTATAAGGCTTCTACCCGGGAGCAAGCTGAAAGAAACCTGGATCAATTAGAAGCGAACTGGGGTGACAGGTATCCTAAAGTGATTGAATCCTGGCGTCGTAACTGGCCTCGGCTGTATAACTACTTCCAATACAACAAAGATATCCGGCGCATCATGTACACGACCAATATCATCGAAGGCTCCCATCGTCAGCTCAGGTCTATCACTAAAACAAAAGGGGCCTTCCAATCTGATGAAGCGCTGTTAAAACTGCTGTTCCTGGCTCAGGAGCATATCACTGCCAATTGGAATAAGCCGGTCTTCAACTGGAACCAAACACTGAAGCAATTAATGGTTATCGTTAACAACCGGCTGAAATTAAATCTCTAACAATGTTCCCTCATTACCTCATGATATTTTGTGGAGCTTCAGAATATAGCCTAGCATCGTCAGACAAAATATCATTCGCTAATGAGGCCCTGACACACTTAATGTAACACATCCTATCCGTATGGCCTATTAATTAAAATGGGGCGGGAGGATGTCTTCAAAATTTTAATTCCTTCCCGCTTAAAGAAGTAAACATTTTGAAAGGTGTTTTCTCAGAATTCAGTGTTATAATTAGCCTTTCGTTTTCATTCAAAAAGAGATAAAACTTTAAGATTTAATAATTGCCCGTTCTTTCAGATGTTGTCAGTGCTTTTTCTTGTTATCCATTATGCGGTTAATTATCAAGATTCACTATTATAATTGTCGAGATATCTGCACCTATCTTGAGGGACTGCGATAAATCCTTGGGGCCCATCAGTATAAAGTTTTATTATAGAGCCATTTGTTGTAACGTACGTACATTGTATTGTTCCACCGTTTGTGCAGGTAGCAGCCACGGCATGGCAATAGGTCCCATTATGCGTTATATAGAACCTGGTTACACCTCTGCCAAAATGCCTAAACGCAGTTGCTCCTGATGCGATCAATATTGCGGTCGTAATTCCCAGAAAAACTCTTGAACGTTTCATAAATAATTTGCTTTTCCATCCAAAAGCAATAAAAGTTTAAGGTTTACTAATTGTATAAATCTATTGCGAAAGAATTGTCAGTTTGGGATAAAATGTAATCCGCTGAGTATTATTTTTTATTGCTCACTGAAGTGCTATTGCGGGAAGGAATATTACATTTAAAATATTATTCCTTGTCAAAATACATAGTCTTATGCCGCACCAGAAACTTAACCTCCCGCAATCCTGGGTGCTGATGATCGCCTTTCTTACGTTGCTGATCCCTTTACTCATATTGGAATATCCACTACTGCAATACTCAAAAGGCATATTTATATATCCACAGGATGAAGCCTATATACGGATGGCAACAGCTAAGGGTCTCGCCTTTCACGGCGTTTGGGGCCTATCTGGTCAAGAGTTTAATTCAGCGTCTTCCTCTATTCTTTACCCCATGATCCTCGCTGTACTATATAAATTGTTCGGCACGCATCTCCTATTTCCTTTTTTGATCAATCTGCTCGCCGCTGTCGTGTGTATTATGGTATTTAAACGATGGCTGCTGCGGCAGGGATTGACGCCTATCAGCCAGGCGCTTACGCTGGCAGCCATCATCCTTTTAACACCACTACATGTCCTTGTGGCAGGAGGAATGGAACACATGCTGCAAGTATTATTTACTATACTATTTATCATCAAATTCTGTGAGTGGCTTGCCGCTGAAGGACAGCAAGATCATAAACGCCGAACTCTACCGTGGAATATTTACGCGTTGGGTATACTCATGACTGCTACTCGTTATGAGGGATTATTCGTTGTGCTAGTGACTTGCATGGCTTTGCTGATAAAACGAAAACCCTTGCTTTGCATAACATTCGGCTTAGTCTCTGCTCTTCCCGTGATCTTTTTTGGAATATATGCTTTACACAAAAATGCATATTTTCTTCCCAACTCTCTTATGATGAAAGCCATTCCTGTCCCACTGGATGGAGATGCGGTACAGAGATTTTTTAAAGATGATCTTTTCATCCGGCTTATCTACCCTTATAATACCCCTGGCTCAATTGCGGCAACCCGTCTGTTGATCGTCCTGCCTTTGTTATATTGGCTAGTCTTTCACCATCTGTGCGAGCAGACCCTTTATCGAAATATGCTGCTCTTTAGCCTGGCAGTAACTATACTGCACTTGGCATTTGTCAACGTTGTCTTATTCTTCCGATACGAAGCATACCTTATTGCTTGCGCCGCTTTTATCACAAGCATCCTGATTGCGCAGTATAAAGGGGCACGATTACCTCAAAGAAGCGGGCTCGCCAGGTGGATGGTCGTCTGGACAAGTGTTCTGTTGCTCTATCCCTTTTTCTCGAGGAGCTGGACAGCGCATGAAGAAGCTTTTTCAGCATGCCTGAATACCTATGAACAAAGTTTTGCGGCAGCAGGCTTTGTACACCAGTATTATAACGAAGCTACAGTGATCACTGATGATATTGGCGCTACCTCTTATCTCAATGAGGGGAAAATAATGGATCTGTCTTCCGGCATAGGATATATGGAGATCGCTCGCAGCAGGGAAGGATCTTATTTGCGTGTCGAGTATGCTGATTACCTGATCAAGCAGGAGAGGCCCCTCCTGGCCATCATCAATGAGAACAAGTATGGTCGTGGGCTGCTGCAGCATTGGGTAAAGATTGCCGAGTGGTATACCAATAATAAAATTGTGTCGCGCGATACCCATCTTAGCATCTACTCACTGGACTCTTTATCCTCACCTGTATTGAAAGAAAGATTACAGGCATATGAGCCCTCATTGCCTTCGGCAGTGAAGGTTGTTTATCCATAACGTATGATCGAAAGATACATATCATCTTATCTTATTCAGAAATGTCTGTCGGCCATTTTCACGTTTTTATTTGTCTTTGCTCAAGTAGGGTTGCATGGGCAATCCTCGCTGAAAGGTCGGCTGCACGACACTGGCTTTAACAAGGATTGCTCCTTGGCTGTCGTAACCCTCCTGGAACCTGACTCTACCCTGGTGAGATATAGCCGGAGCCGGAAGGACGGGAGTTTCTTCTTTAAGGATCTTACCCCTGGCAATTATCAGCTGCTGGTCACCCATCCCTCATATTCACCCTACTTATTGTCTATCCATATTGACAGCGGGGGTAGTATTGATGTGGGCATTCTAGCGCTGTTTCCCAGGGCGGATGCCCTGGCGCCCGTGATCGTCACGCCTAGGAACCTATCTCCCCGGCTACGGAACGATACCCTGGAATACAATACAGCCCATGTTAGAATGAGGGTAAATGCCACGGTGGAAGAACTTTTACACCGGCTGCCTGGCGTACAGGTGGACGCGGATGGGCAAATTATGGTCAACGGGCAGAAGATCGAGAGGCTGCTGGTGGACGGAAAAGATTTTTTCAACGGTGCCCCAATCCTTGTCACCCATAATTTTAATGGCGATATGATCGCCAAGGTGCAGGTACTGGATAAGAAAAGCCAACAAGCTGAGTTCACAGGTGTGGATGATGGACATCGGACAAAGACCCTGAACCTCGTCTTGAAAGAGGATAGTAAAAGAGGGTCTTTGATGAAGATACAAGCTGGAGGTGATACCCAAGGGTATTATAATGCCGGCGGCCTACTGGGCTCTTTTAAGGGCAGAATGCAGTTTGCTGCCCTGGGAATGGTCGCCAACACTGGAGCCTCGGATTTTGGCGACGATATGGAAGGCCGAAGGTCGGGGATCTTTTTTGGGGGAGGCGGCGGTGATCCATTGGGTGCATCGGCCGGCTCGGGAATTCCACGGGTGGTGGGCGGCAGTATCCATTATGCTAATGACTGGGAGGGCAAAGAGGGTCATGTTGTCAGCAACTATCAATATGGAAGAGTGACCACGGCCCCATCTTCTATCTCTCTAACCCGACAAACCTTGCCGGATTCCATCTACGTCCAGCAACAACAGAGTAATTCCGAAAATATTCGCGAACAGCACAGCTTGGGTGGTTCGTTTGAATTTGCACCAGACACAGTCTCGGGGTATAGGCTATTTCTGGGAGGTAACAGCATGCAGGGGCAAAATGTATTCAATTCTATTGGCAGCAGCAGCTTTAACGGTACCTTAGTTAACAGCAGCCAGCGGACGATCCGGTCGGAAGCGGGAGATCAGGATTACCAGGGCAGTCTGATGTTGCGTAGACGGGCGCGGCAGAGCAAAGAAAGGATTTTTTCGATTACCATAGGGTTCAGTCGACAGCAAAATACCACCAAGGGTTTTCTTTATTCGCTCAATGATTTTTTCCAGCCAGGAGGAACCCTACTGCGCACTGATACCACTGATCAGCGTAAGGACATTAGCTCGGAAAACCTAATATTGGATGGCAGCGTCAACTACACCTTGCCAATGAAAAAAAGCGCAGTGCTCGAATTTAGTTATGGGCTTAACTACAATTCCAGCCGGGCAATACAAGGCACTTATAATCGTGGTGATGGCAAGTATGAAGCCTTTGTGGACAGCCTCAGCAACCATTATCTGAATAATGTACTGGGCCAACGCGGTACTGTAAACCTACAATCGCATAAGGGGAATCTCATCTATGCAATAGGGGGAGATCTTCTGCATTATGATTACAAAGAAACCGACGTCTTGAAGGGCTCTTTTCTTCGCTATCGATATCTAAATTTTACCCCTCGCATCGGAACTCGTATCAATATCACTCCACAGAAAGCTATCAATATCGACTACACCGGCAGTACGCAACAACCACCCATTACTCAGCTACAACCCGTACAGAACAACAATGATCCATTACATGTCACAATGGGTAATCCAAACCTTCACGGCAGCTTCTCCCATCATATTGGATTCAAATATGCCGACTATTCTTCAGGATTCTTTATTACAAACCTCGATTATAATCTTACCAGCAATGGCATTAGCACTAGGACCTATACAGATAGTCTGGGCAGACAGATCAGCCAGGCCGTAAATGTAGACGGCGCGCATGACGTTAACCTGAGTATTTTTTTTAGCAGGAAGATCAAACCCCTCAACGTTGACGTAAGTGTCATCTCTCACTTTTCCTATGCGCGAAGTGTCAACTATGTCAACCAATACCTCAGTCGGAATAATAATTATATCACCGGAGGGGGCGTTGCTCTATCCAAGTTTGTTCCGGAAAGATACAATTTCGACCTTCGCGCTAACTTTACTTATACATATTCCAATAGCTCGATCAACACTGCCCAACCCGTGCATTACTGGACCCAGATCTACAATGGGAAGGTGTCTGTTTTCCCTATCCCTGGTCTCGAGATAGGTACTACTGCGATATACAATTGGAGACAAAGACTGGATAATTTCGATACGAGGAATTCCACCTTTCTTTTGAATGCATATGCCGCCAAAGACCTTCTCAAAAATCAGCTGAACATCCGCTGGCAGATCAATGATATCCTGGGGCAGAATGCGGGTATCTCACGCACCAGCACTGCCAACCAGACCTCAGAAAATGCTGTAAATGTCTTGGGAAGATATTGGATGCTGTCGGCCACATGGCGGTTTGTCCATCACAGAAAGCTAAACTAAGCCCTCTTCCTAAAATCGCCCGGCGTCACTCCATACATTTTCTTAAATGCCTTGATAAAGCTATTGACACTACGATACCCCGTCATAGAAGCAATTTCTTTAATGCTTCTTCCGGAATCTGTGAGAAGTGATCTCGCCGTCTGCATACGCTCGCTGCGGAGATATTCGTAAACACCGTTGCCAAAAAGTTCGCGGAAGCCATTCTTGAGCTTGAACTCGTTCATGCCCACTTTTTGGGCGATTTCCCGGATGACGAAATGATAACGGATATTCTTCCGGATCATATCCCGGGCGGCCTGGATGCTGTCGACTTCGTAATAGTTATAGTTGCTGGCGGGCTGTTGTTGAACGGCTTGGTATAAGAGGTGAAAAAGGAGGGTGTTAACCAGTAAGGTAAAATGTTTTCGTTGGGCGGGCTCTTCTAGTGAGAGGTGCAGCATGCGATGGATAAGATCCTGAATTTCCTTGGTTACCCATTCGCCGCGGGGCAGGAGCGTGGCCGGTTGTCCGGAACGCACCCGTTCGAGGAAATTGGCCAATTGAGGGAAATAAGGTTCCCACTCTTCCAGGAGGGCCATATCATATTCGATATCGAGCGTTATGTATTCGGGCACGTTGTCGTGATAGCTGGCGAAGTCGGTAGAAGGGGTAAAAAGGAGGTTGAACTGACCTTCTTTGATGACGATTTTTCCCAGCCCCGTTAGATCCAGGTGGCGGTCGTGCTGTAACGCCAGGTACGCTCGAAGGAAAGGAGCGTCGTCCTTCAGACGGAAATTGGACTTCTTGTCTACGAGGTAGACGGAATAGAATGCCTTAGAGCTTTCGGCAGGCAATTCCTGGATAAGCAGTTTCAGGTAGTCGTTGACGAGAGCAGAGGCCTCGCTGCCCGGTAGTTGATACCGGCTCAGTTCAGCGGGTATGTCCCGGCTTAACCTGTAGTCGTGTTGATTAAATGAGAAGACCATTAGCCTTTAGGATAAGGGTGATACAATTTTAGCCGGACTGCCGTGCCAGGGGTCAGTCTATTAAAAAGCTAATCAGAAACCTGCCTTCTTGCTTGTAGTAATAACTCTTTCGCTGTCGGGAGTAAAGAACGGGCGCTCCAAAATCCTTCATGAGCTTTATATATTCGTACGTGCTACGCTCGGAGATGCCGATCTTGTCGGCCAATTCTGAGGGTGTACCCGTCCCTTTGATCCGGATGAGCTGATCGATTCGACTCAGCCGGTGAAAGATCTCTTTCTGCATTGGAATAAGGTTTAATTTCGAGATCCGAATTTTTGTTTTGTTAAATATATTCAACAAAGATCGGACGAGTTTTATAATCTTACCTATTCTAAGCGTAACTTTATACTATCCAATCGGGAATATTTTGCTAAAACTGACGATACTTTCTGTGTGGGATATACGAAGAAGGACTTTTTTTAGCACACTGCTGCCGTCAGGGTCATGGCCCCCCTGTCAGGTAGGTGTCGGGTAGATTTTTATGAAAGGTAATGCTATAGCAAGGAATTATATATATGTTTGTCTGGTTTTAAATAATTTTTTTAAAAAATCACTAAATGAAAACACTGATTAAAGGGGTTTTGCTGCTGTCGGCAACACTTGGCATAGTAACTACACAGGCTCAATCCGTCGATGACATCGTCAGCAAGCATATCGAAGCACTGGGTGGAAAGACGGTTCTGAATTCCATCAAATCTATCTATGTGGAAAGTACCGTGGAATTCATGGGCAATGAAGCTCCTTCTACTACCTATATCCTCAACGGCAAAGGTTATAAAAATGAGCTGGATTTCAACGGCACGAAAATCGTACAATGTGTCACGGACAAAGGCGGCTGGGCTATCAACCCCATGGCCGGAGCCACTACGGCCCAGGCCATTCCTGCCGATCAGCTGAAGAATTATCAATTGCAGTTGCATGTGGGCGGCCCCTTGATGGACTATGCGGCAAAAGGCTATAAGGCGGAGCTGACAGGAAAGGACAGCGCATCTTATAAGATCAGGCTGACTACCCCGGATGGCATCGACATGACCTATTTCATCGACCAGAAAACCTATCTCATCAATAAGGCCGTGAGTAAAATAAGCATGGGAGGACAAGAGATCGAGACTACCGCGGCTTTCTCGGATTATAGGTTCACAAACGGGTACTCACTTGCCTACTCGCAGCAGGTGATCCTCCCCCAGGTAACGCTGAACATTACCAACAAAAAAGTGGAGATGAATAAAGACATTGATCCTGCCATGTTCGAGATGCCGAAGAATTAAAGATCGTTCCGGATCATAGATCATCCTGAACGGATCATGGAAGGGAAGGAAATTTATAGATGAGCTTCCTGGTATTTATATGGGTCCATCGACAAAATCGCAGGTACCTTTTAGGTTGCGCTTTCATAAGTTTCCTTCTTTTTTTTGTATTCAAGCTGCTCTACCCTTATCCCAATATGGTGATGGACAGCTATGTTTATATACGGCCCCTGGCAGAGCACCTGGGGGCCAATTCTTTCCCCATCGGGTACTCCTGGTTCTTAGGTGTATTTAGCTTTTTCTCCCGGTCTGCCGCCTTACTAGTATGGCTGCAATACCTCTTCCTGACGGCATCCTGTCTGCTGTTCTTTTTCACATTGCTTTACTTTTTCCGGCCCGGCAAATGGGCGACACTCGGGCTGTTCATATTCCTCTTTGTGAACCCCCTATTCTTTTATTGCAGCAATTTTATTATGTCCGATACCCTTTTTACCACCCTTAGCGTCCTTTGGATCACCCAGCTCATGTGGATGATCGGGCGTCCCCGGACCTATATGATCTTTACTCATGCACTACTTCTGCTGCTGGTATTCACCGTCCGGTATAATGCCCTTTATTACCCCATCTTTGCCTCATTGATCCTGCTTTTTACCCGGCTGCGCCACTGGCTGAAAGTGGCCGCCATCGCGCTGCAATTCCTTCTGATAGGGGCTTTTATTCAATACACGTCTGGCGAGATGGAAAAACTCACAGGAGTTAGGCAGTTCTCGCCTTTTGGGGGTTGGAAGATGGGGAATAATGCATTGTATATGTATGGACATGTCTGCCAGGAAAGGAATGATGCGGTACCGGAAAAATTTGCACATTTGGACAGCATGGTCCGGCGCTATTTCAAGGCTGTCCGATGGGTGGATGATCTGTCGCTTCCCAGGTCCGACGGCGGATTTTATATGTCCAATGACGAAACTCCGCTTTCACAGTACCAATTTGAGAGATATGGTCAGAATACTGCCTTCCAGGATTTTAAAAAATGGGGTCCTATGGGGCCCATAAGCGCTGCATATGGCAGCTACCTGATACGAAAATATCCGCTGGAATTTTGTAAATGGTTCGTATGGCCTAATACCATTCGGTATGCTTTTACGCCCACCGAGATATTTTCACTGCTTACTCCCTATTATTTGCGGAATGACGACCTGGGGCAAAAGGCCAGCAGCTGGTTCCACATAAAAACTTTAACGGTCAGCCAATCCTATATCAATCTACGAACCACCCTTCTTGCACCTTATCCGGTGCTGCTTGGATTAACCCACCTGGCTTTTATCCTGGGTTTGGTGGGTTTCACGCTGTTTGGAGGATTTAAAAAGCTGCCGCGTATAAATGCCTCTATTGTTGCATCCGTAGTCGCCTTCTGGATCTTTGATCTTTTCTTTAAAGTGACCGCGGGCGGCATCATGCTGCGGCACCAGATGTTCCTAATGATCCTTGAATTCGCCTTTGCCCTGCTGTTCATCGACTTTATTTATCACAACAGCGATAGCGACCCCCACCATTCCAGTCGAAAAGTGTTATATGAGGGCTCCCAAAAAAGCGAAGCACGCATATGAAAAATGCTATTTTCCTCGGCCTCCTGATCACTACTGGTACCCTTCTGTACGGTCAAAATACGGTCAATCTTCTAATTTCTGATACCTCCGGACCCCAGATCAGCCGTCATATCTATGGTCATTTTGCTGAGCACCTCGGGCGTTGTGTCTACGATGGGTTTTGGACAGGGGATCATATCCGTATGGACGTAGTGGAAGCCCTGAGAAAGATAAAGGTCCCTTTGCTGAGATGGCCGGGGGGATGTTTTGCCGATCAGTATCACTGGAAAGATGGCATCGGTCCCCGCCAGCAGCGCAAAAAGACGGTAAATACTTCCTGGGGGATGGTAACGGATGACAACAGCTTTGGCACCCATGAATTCCTCGAGCTGTGCAATCTCATTGGATGTGAACCTTACCTGGCGGGAAATGTGGGCACAGGCACACCTGAGGAAATGGAAAGCTGGCTGGAATACGTGAATTTCAATGGAGAAAGCGACCTTGCCGATCTTCGCCGTAAGAATGGCCATCAGCAGCCCTGGAATGTCTCTTTTTTTGGGGTGGGTAATGAAAGCTGGGGCTGCGGCGGCGGGATGACTCCTGAATATTACGCCATGCTGTACCGCAGATATGCCAGATTCTGTAAGTTTTATCCGGGTGCACCTCTAAAACTTGTTGCCAGCGGTGCTAATGCTGACGACTACAACTGGACCGAAATGGTGATGAAGAATATTTCTTTGCGTAATACCTGGGGCATCGGAGTGCATTATTATACCATTCCGGGTGATGGTGGCACACAGGGTTCTGCAACCCAATTCGGAGAGGACGGGTATTTCCATGGTTTAGCTTCCTGCCTTAAAATAGAAGAGCTGATCAACAAGCACCTGGCAATCATAGATAAGTACGATCGCATGAAAAAAGTGGCTCTTTGTATGGACGAATGGGGTATTTCCACCGATGTAGAACCAGGAACGCGGCCGGAATTCCTCTACCAACAGAACAGTCTGCGTGATGCCCTGATCGCAGGCACCACGCTCAATATCTTCAATAATCATGCTGATCGCATAAAAATGGCCAACCTGGCACAGGCGGTGAATGTACTACAGGCCTTAATCCTTACCCAGGGAGATAAGATGCTGCTGACCCCCACCTATCATATTTTTGATCTGTACAAAGTGCACCAGGATGCCTATTCCCTCGTAGTGAAGTTCAACAGCCCGAATTATACTTACGGCAAAGAAAAAATCCCTGCCTTGAACGTTTCGGCCTCCCGAGACTCCGCAGGATCTGTACATATCAGCCTCGTCAACCTCGATGCGTCAAAAGCTATCACTGTGCGTACATCCATGCAGGAGCTACCTTCCAGGAGAGTCCATGGGCAAATTTTAACTTCCGAAAAGGTCAACGATATCAATACCTTCGATCAGCCGGATAAAGTACATATCACATCCTTTTCTGGTGCCAGGAAAGAGGGGAATGACCTGTTGGTAACCCTACCTCCCAGGTCGGTGGTAGTACTGGAGTTGAAATAGCATATACTACCAGCTGAATAACTTTTTCTGCCACCCGGATCATCATTGAGCCGGAAATTTACGGCGCACCATAGCATGGAATATGCTCGTAAATGTTCAATTATTGTCCGAAAAAAAACTGGCTCCGGAAAAGAAGATGCTAACTACACTGGGCATCTATTTTTTCCTGGTATATGTTGCTGCCGTTTTGCTTTACCCCGTAGTATTCACCCAGACGGCCTCTTTTTGCATAAAGCAGGATAATCTCCATCAAACATATCCTTTCTTTAATAAATTAGCTATCGCTCTGCACAAAGGGTATTTGCCTGTATGGGATGCAAACACTTATGGAGGAAAGAATTTCTCAGGGGAGCTTCAAACCGGCATTTTTTATCCAGTGAATATCCTATGGTGCCAGTTCTTTGGCTCTATCAAAGGTATTGACGTGTACTATATCGACCTCCTAGTAAGTTTTCATTTTCTCATCTGCCTCCTGGGTATGTACCGCCTCTCCAGGATATTCCAACTGCCGCCAGTAGCAGCGATCGCGTCTGCGATGGTCTTTACCTTTACCAGCGCTGTTGCCGCCAGGGCAGGAGGGCAAACCTGCATCTTCTTTGGACTCACCCTTTTACCTTGGTCCATTTATTTTACAACCAAATACTATTTTGTACAACGGCATAAGAAATATTTGATCTTTTCGGGTCTGATAGCAGGATTGGAAATATCCGCCGGTCATATGCAGCCGTTCTTTCATACGGTACTTATCAATGGGATAATGATCATTTATTTTGAGGTGAGACGTCTTCCGGACTGGAAGGCTTTTTTCCTATCCTCTGCCACTAATATCTTCCTTCTCTTACTATTTGCCATCATTATTTCCCTCCCTCAGATATACTATGCCGCGGAATACCTGAGCCGGTGTTACAGGACTGTCAGTCATGGGTATTTCATTGCGCCCGGAGAAAAAGTCCCTTTTTATATCTATGGGCACTGGTTTGTAATTGGCCTATCCAATCTGGCCAATCTTTTGGGTCAGGGATATGCGCAGCCGGATGACGACAATATCATTTATATGGGAATATTACCTTTATTCCTGGTAATCGCTTATTTAATTGGATATAGGCGATTGAAGCTCCTTCCTGCGCATGCCGACCTCACAAAAGTACTACTGGTCATCCTGGTGATCGGGATCCTCAGTGTATTAGGCCATCTGACCTTCTTTTACCTTATTTTGTATGAGATCCCATTCGTGAACCTGGTTCGTCAACTTGGGCGTTATATTATATTGATCAGCTTTAGCGCTTCACTCTTTACAGGGTTGGCTATAACTTATGTGTCAGAGTTGAAAGAATGGCTGTCTAAGAATGCCTCAAAAGTGAAAGTATATGCTCTGTCTGCACTTAGCCTTAATGCCCTCTATTGGATCGTCTTTCCACAAAAGGAGATCCCTGCCAGTGTATCAATCCCCTTCTTTTTGACATCTCTTTTCCTCGTGGTTTTGTTAACTGTGAAAAAGCCGATTAATGTGCCGGTGATAGCCGTGGGAATTATTCTTGTGGACCTGCTTTTAAACCCGCTGAGTTACCTGCCAACAAAGACCATTTTTTATCCTACATACTTTTACGGAAGGAATAGGATGATCGACTCCCTGGAGGCTACGTACGGGAAATATCGGGTCATGTTTGGTATGGAAAATTATGCTCTGGAGAGGAGGAATCTAGGGGATATATACAACATCCAGACAAAGTTTGGATATGGCGCCACCGTGAATAAGGTATATTCAGATTTTATCAATACCGATCAAACATTGAATTCCGAGGTAAATGATCTGTTAAACGTCAGGTATATTATCAGCGATAAAGAACTGGGCCCAGGGTTTATTTTTAAAGATTCTATACAACAATTGAACCTATATGAAAGAAAGAATTGGTACCCTCGCTATTACTGGCGGCGGCAATTAGGTAAACGAGGCGAGGAGATAGAGACAGAAAATAGGACTGCTATCCAACAATTGGCTTATTCTGACCTATATCAAAAATTATCTGTTGAGTGCACAACCCCGGATACATTGATATTTTCCGAGAATTATTATCCGGGGTGGGTTTGTAATGACAACCAAAAAAAGATCAATATTTATCCCGCAGCCATTAAGAATTATCCTCCCTTATTCAGGTCTATCGTATTAGATAAAGGGCATCATATCATCGAGTTTAAATACAACAAGGTTTTTTATTGGTTTTAAAGCGTTTGATCAATTAGAGCTACTTCAACCTATAATTCCTAAAAGTAAAGATCTGCCTCCCCCCCAGTAAATTCTGCTCAATAAACGTCAGTATCCTGTACTTCATTCTCTCATGCTTATGCCGTCGTACCAGCTTGCCATTCTTACGGGCCATCGCCAGCTGATCCTGCTGCCGCTCCAACTGGTCGCTCCAGTTAAAAAGTGTAATGCGATCCTCCATGACGGCAGGATGGGTGCCTTTAAATTCTGAGAGTAAGCTGAGATCCCCAAAGTCGAATTCTGCCTTTTCCTGTTTAAACTGGGCTTCCGCCACCTCCTGTCCCTGGTGTATGACCTCCATGGCCTTCCGTTTGTTTTGCATAAACTGAGGGGGGCGTACCCAGCCGTAATGATAGATGTAGGCGTCTACGCGGGCGACTTTTAGTTTATAAGTGCCCTTTTTCTCCCTGTAATGGATACCGTCGAAGTCGGGGATGCGCCGGAAGGATTGAGCCGACTCCCATGAGTGAATTTCCGGGTCGTTGCGGATGATGCGGATCTCGTTGGCATACCAGGCGTGGGAAGTGATATAATGATCATAGTCGCCCCAGAAGTGCCGGTATTTGAAGAGCAGCCCGTCGACAGAGGTGTCGTGCAGCAATTCTTCGCAGCGTTTACGGATCCTGGGGAGATCGTCCTCATGCACCACCTCGTCGCTTTGCAGATAGAACAGCCAGTTCCCTGTACAGGTCGCCTTGGCTATGTCCGTCTGGTGCGCATGTTCCATGCCCCGTGGATATTTTTCAAGATCCCATACCGTGTGGATGATACGTATCTTGTCTGATCCGATACTTTGTATCTCTTCGAATGTGCGATCGTCCTCATCGCTGGCGCCAAGGGCCACCACAAATTCGTCGACGAGAGGGAGGATGGAAGAAATAGCCTGTTTGATAGGGTAGTAGTATTTCGTCCCATTGCGCACCATGGTGAATCCGCTGATAGTCATAGACAAGAAGGTTTTACCCTCCTGTACCTGCAAAAGTTATGCACGGTTGTCCGTCTTATATTAATACAGGATTAAAGCAGGTAAATGCGGAAAAATTGCCGGTGAATGTAGTTTTCACTGAGCGTTTTTTCATGGCCGGAAGGGTAGAATTCCTATGTGAATAACCTTCGTTTGGTATTATTTTAGTATTGCTATGAGCTCCGACGGCCTATCCTATTTTTGACAAAATCCGTTTCGCTATGAAGAAGACCATTATCATCAACTTGCTGCTTATCCTGGCCTATTACCTGTTCCTGCAATTACTGGTGGCTGCTTTTGTAAGAGGGTGAGGGTATCTCCCACGGAGATTGCACCGGTATGGCTCATTTTGTCGAACAGGAGGTTCTGTCCGAAGTAGATCTTATTACCCTGCCGTCGATAGCCACTGAGTGTTTTCAGCGGCTCCTTTCCTTTTTCGCCGGTCATAAGATCCACCGTGGTGATGACGCACCGTGCGCAGGGTTTTACGCCAAAGAACCTGATGCCTGCAATGGTAAATGCCGCCATTTCATCTTCCTGGAAGGGCGTGCCCCCTGTAAAGACAATATTGGGGCGGAAGCGTTCCATCGTCAGTGGTTCGGACAGCCTGCTGTTGAGGTCGTCCAGTGATGCCTGTCCGATCATCAGCAGGGGAAAGCCGTCTGAAAAGCTGGTGATCTCTTCGCCATGGGCATAGTTTGGGTCGACCTTGCGCTGTGTGGTTTCGGGCATGTAGACGAGCCGGCAGGGGAGGGACAGTTGGTGCGAGAACCATTGGTCGGCCTGGGGGGATACATAGCTGCCTTCACAGCTATCTTCCCAGACTGTTACAGTGCAGGCAGCGCCAGCAGGCTCGAAAGGGACAAGAAGTGCGTCGCCTGTATGTTTGTGCTGTACCCAAAGGCCGTCTTTCCGGATCTGCACCTGCAGTAAGGTCATCTGGGGGTATTCCCGTTGGGTAAGAAATTGGTCATGCTCGTCCACTAGCATCCAGCGGCGGTCATGTTGAAAACCGCGGTCGGTTAGGGTGGCTGTATTTACCCGGATGCCGCCCAGGGATTTGATGGGATAGATGTATAAAGCGCTGATGGTGAGCATTAGGTGAACAAAAATATATTATCTTGATAAGGTTATAAATATTTTATTAAATATTAAAAACCAATGAATTAACAAGTAATATGCATTATAACATAAACTTTGTTATCGTGCAAAATAACGTTATCTTTAATCATCGAAGATTTCATTCATTATATTACTCAATCTTTCGGGTTGCCAGCAGCGGCTGAATTGACTAGCCAGGCACAAGAAATCCCGCTATATCTGAAAGGCAATTATGAGATCTTTACCGGGCATATTGGGAATAGAGAAGTGGCGTGGGCGAGAGTCAAAGATGAAACTGCGGTAACACCGGACAGGTTACAAGATCAAAAGCTTCGGCTGCAACAATATTTTAACATGCCGGTCGTCTTCATCTTCGATCAATTAGACAGCTGGCAGCGAAAGCGATTGATCGAAAGACAGATAGGGTTTGTCCAAACGAACAGGCAGATATATATACCGGAATTGTTCCTTCAGTTGAATGACCATCGCTCGGACTATCGGGGTACAATCAGGCGCCCAGAGTATTTGAGCTTTCCAGCTCAGGTTGCGATTCTATATCATTTACAAAAAGAGCCATTAGATCAGCAATTTGCGCAACAGATTGCCCCCAAGCTAGGCTATTCAGCGATGACAATCACCCGGATTATTCGAGAACTGCAACAATTCGATCTTGTGACAGTCTCTCCAGGTAAAGAAAGAACTTTGACGTTTAAGCAGAGCGGCCAGGCGCTTTGGCAAATGGCCTTACCATGGCTCCGAAACCCGGTCAAAGAAACTTGGTTCTCTAACGATCCATTGGGTAAGTCCCATATCCTTGAGACTGGAGAGACTGCATTGGCATCCTATAGTATGCTGGCAGAGAGCCAGGTGATTTATCTGGCCATTGGTAAGGAGCAATTCAAATCGCTACAGACTTTAAATAGACTGCCGGAGCTCAATCAACACCAAGGCAACTATTGTCTGCAGGTATGGCAATATGATCCTACTGTTATTGTCCATATGGGCGCCCATTCGGTCGACAAACTATCATTGTACCTGGCGCTGCGCTCTGAGCAGGATGAACGAATACTGGCTTCATTAGAGGAAATGCTTAAAAATATGTCATGGTAAGAGGATTAGAATCATTCCAAAAGCATTTTGAGGCACACGCCGGACATTATGTGTTGATTGGAGCGCTTTTACCGTTTTATAGCGCCAGAAAATAAGGAATATCCAGATAAACTGGAGCTTTTTGCACGCCATCCTGACCTGCTTCCGGCACCAGAAGGTCTGCATATTACTGATATTCCGACCGGAGAAGACATTTCGAGCCTGTCTGCCATTCTGATGGACGAGGATTACTATCATTTTACCCTTGCCAATAGCGACATCAGAAATGGGCTGCACTTAGCCAACGATGTTGCATTGATTGTCTTAAAAGTAAAGGCTTTTTTGAATAATAGGCAACGGAAAAAGGATGGACAATCAGTGCAGGAGGTTGACATTACCAAACACAAGAATGACGTGATCCGCCTCGCGGCCACAGTTCCTGGAATTGAGGTGTCTGGAATACCGGAAATTATCCGCAAAGATATCTCCGCCTTTATCAACATACTCCCGGCAGAGCCGGATAATATCAAGGATCTACTAAAGCCCTGGGGATTGAGCAATATCGGAAAAGAAGATATTATTAAACAGCTCCGGACGATATTCGGTATTGGCGCTGCGGAGGTTGCCTGACGCCTACAATACTCTATGGTTCCAACAGATCCGGTCTCCTTTCCTGCGTCCTTTGCACCGACTGCTCATGCCGCCAGTCCTCTATCTTCTTAGGATCGCCGCTAAGGAGGATCTCGGGCACTTTAGCGCCCCTCCAGTCGGCCGGCCGGGTATATACAGGCGGCGCCAGCAGATCGTCCTGGAACGAGTCAAAAAGGGCGGAGGTTTCATCGTTGAGAACCCCGGGTATCAGCCGCCCAATGCTGTCCACCAGCACTGCTGCCGCCAGTTCCCCCCCGCTGAGTACATAATCCCCAATGGAGATCTCCCGGGTGACATATTTGTCCCGGATACGTTGATCGATGCCTTTATAATGCCCGCAGATGATCAGGAGCCGGTCTTTCAAGGACAGCTGATTGGATAACCGCTGGTTGAGCGTTGCCCCATCCGGTGTCATATAAATCACTTCGTCATAGGGACCCTCTTTAGACAGATCTTCTATCGCATTGGCCAGGGGCTCAGGCATCATCACCATCCCGGCGCCACCCCCATATTGATAGTCGTCTACCTGCCCGTACTCATTTACGGCCCATTTTCGCAAATGATGCACCTGTACCTCCAATAGCCCCTTACTTTTCGCGCGCGCCAGGATAGAGTGCTGAAAAGGACTTTCCAAAAGCTCAGGGAGGACCGTAAGAATATCAATCTTCATGCGGCGAAATTAAAAAAGTTTAATGCGGGAAGCTTTTGTTACCGGAATATTTTATATTTTTGATATAGAACGTGTCCAATCAAGATTTTTTTAAGGCGCATCGAAACCTTCCGGGCAACTATCAGAACCGCCTTCGTCCACAGAACTGTGTCCTTGCTATTTACTAATCGACCTCCCAAAAGGGTGTTTTATACCTTTTGGACAGGGTGTTTTTCACGGTTTTCCCCTCCTTAAGTGTTTTCACTATCCTAATTATGGCCGTAAGAGTAGTACTTTTTGAAAATTTTATTGTTTTTATGGGTACCAACTCTACAGAATCATGAACGAAAATCCCGAAGAAAACCTCCGGAAGGAACTGATTGAAGACTATTTCCTTGAGATCACCGATCTGCTGGGCAGTGAACGCCTGGAAACACAGATAGATTTCAAGGATGAACATTCGTATGCTGCCAGATTGAAATTGGATCTCTCCAGCCTCGATAATGAACAGGACCTGGATCATTTCGTGGCAGGTCTCAAATCTATTATCCGCAGGATAAATATCCTCGAAAAGGACGTGCAGATAGCACTTACCATCGAATTGGAAGGGCTGCATAGGAATACCTGATCATCCGTCATTCCTCCAAAAAATCGTCCAGCTCCCTGCGTTGCTTTTTCGTGGGGCGCCCGATCTTGCTTTGCCTTTTCCCTGTATTAAAGCTGGCCGCCTGGAACTGCAGCCGCTCGATCTCCTCGGCAGGAGTAATATCGATGTAGTAATTGATGGCTTGAGAATATTGCAGCCGGTGGTCCAGCAGCTCCGTCACCTTGATGCGCCACCGCTTGTGCTCCGTCTTCACCTCGTACTCATCGCCGACACTCACGGTCTTGGAGGCCTTGGCGGCATCCCCATTGTACTTCACTTTCCCTTTAGCACAGGCTTCGGTGGCCTCGCTGCGGGTCTTGAACAGCCGGATGGACCATAAGTATTTGTCCAGTCTCAGTTTCTCTTTTTCAGGCATATCTTATTCCAGGCATTGGACGCCCGGAGGGTAAAATTACGCAGAAATTATCAGGACGGGCAACAATCTCGCGATGAAAAAGTACTAGTTGTATATGCAAAAAAATAAAATAAAAGGTGTTACGTTTCTTTGTACAAGGCCGGAAATTGTTGCAAATTTAGGCCGGTTAAAAAGTGTTTCATGAAATTTTGGACAGTCATTATCATTATACTTGTCGCAAGTAAGCCTGCTTTCTCCCAAAACTGGCATGCGGCGGGCGATACTTTAAAGCTGCCCGAAAGTCGCGGTCACATATACTCTTCCATCGGCAGCCTAAAAAATTATGATACGGTGCCATGTACCTATACAGTGACCGGCAACACGGCTTTACAAAAAGGTTATAAAATGGTGCATATCCGCCACGGATTCTATACAGACAACGCCACCACCTTACACATCTTCTTTGACGAAGACCGGCGCAGGGTTTACCATGTGGAACGATTCTATTTCCATTGAAGCAGATTTTCCAGCTCAGCACCCCTGACGATCAGGCTGTGACTATTATCTTCGCTGTTGCCCGACTGGATGCCTGCGAATGCTATCCTTCTTTTACGGGTGCTATCCGCCCTTATCATAAATAAGGGGGCCCCGGAAAATCCTTCTTTGTTGGCGGGGTGGACTGCTATATAGGTCTGCCCAAGCAGTCCGCGAATGCTGCCTGGCACTTCCATAGCGTGACTGGTATAGCCGGCCGGCTTCACCCGCGGGTCGCCTTCTTTGGGAGGGAACTTTGCGGGATCATCCTGGAAGAATCCGTAACAAACGACGATATCGCCTGGTCTGACTCCCGTGGAGTCCTTCCAGTAATGAGGAGCCATATGTTCGATGGAATAGATGTTACCATCCCTGAACCAGGCTGTTACCTCCATTGTATCCAGGTCAGGTAATACGGCCGCGGACTTGCAAGGCTTATTTTTATAGGCCGTCAATGGAAGCTTTGCAAATTTATATACGCCCAATGTGTCCGTATACCAGACTTTTAAAGTGTCTGCCCGCTGGTCCTGGAAGGTGTCTGGAAATACATCGCATCCCGTAAAGACATGATAAGCGCTGACGAGAAAAAGCTTATTGGCGGTGTCCCTGATAAAAAAGCCGGAAGAGTTTGTGATCTCTTTGCTATTCATGCCGATAATTAAATAGCTATATTTTTCCAGCGAGTCGTATAAATAGCGTTTGGTTGCAATGACCTGTGAGCCTGGCCGGCAGGAAATCAGCAGGGATAGGGATCCCAGGAGCAACAGGCAGGCAAGTCTCATCGGACAAGGTTTAAGTTTGATTAGTAAGACCAGGGGTATTGTCGAATGTATTATAAGTTTATTGAATTAGATATTTTGTATATGTCTAAAACAAACGCCTACGAGTAAGCACTTATGCAAGGAGTCGGTCTTTACATTTAATTTTTAGGGTAGTGTCGATGTTCTCTCCACCACTACATAGGTGTTGGTCCATTTGTCATGCCATGGGCGTGGCCAGTCCCCGCCAAATGCAGAGAATGGCTCAAAAGGCACTATACGGGAGAAGCCCCGCAGAAATGCCTTTCCAAAAGAAATAGAAGTACCGTCAGGATTTACCGCCCTGGTACCGGTGAACACCTTACCCAGGGTCTTGCCTTTGAACAAGGCCTCCGTTGCCCCCATGAACAGACCATACTGCAACAGCCAGACAACAATGCTTAGCGTATACCTGACATAATAATCTGCATCATACATGAACATCATCATAAAATTTCCCCAAAGGATATTGAAACCTTTTGCAAAAAAATAGAACAGCAACCTATCAACCAGTAAATTGACAAAGCGTAAGTTCCGGTTGGCCGGATCCAGCTCAACTTCGAAATCCGATAAGATATCTTCACTGTGTTGGGTGGAAGGGGGCATTGATATGAAAATAATAATTTCCCCAAATTACGGGTAAATTTCGGGTGTTTTTACGGTCCCGGATATCTGCTTAAGTTGGTAGCTTTATAATTCATCAATCACTTATCCTTATGCCAACATGGAAACCCATTGTCGGACTGCCTTTTAAAGCCGACGCCTTCGACATCTATTGTCATTCCCTGCAATGGACAGCCTGGCGCCCTTCCTTTATCGTATTGCACAATACAGCCGTGCCCAGCCTCGCGGACAGACCGAATGGTTTTAATAAGCAAAGTATGGACGGGTTTGTGGAATTTTATCGGGATGAGCAGCACTGGAGCGCCGGTCCCCACCTGTTCATAGACGATCGCCAGATCTGGGTATTCACGCCGCTGACCATGTCCGGCGTACACTCTCCCTCATGGAACAAGCTGGCTCTCGGGATAGAGATGCTGGGCGACTATGCCAAAGAGCCTTTCAACAGCGGCAGGGGCGCATCCGTCAGGGATAATGCCGTGGCGGCCATGACGACGCTCAGCGCGGTGCTGGGTCTGGACCCCGACACGATCAGGCTGCACAAGGAAGACCCGCTCACTACCCATGTTTGCCCGGGGAAGAATGTAAAGAAGCCCGCGGTCATCCAGGCGGTAAAGGATCTGCTGGTGGCGAGGCATCCGGGTGAGCATCCGTGATCCAGGGATCTTTATAAACTTTCATCCATGGAACTGCCTCATCAACCATTCACCAGCTTCCCTGATAGTGAACACTACTTCCAGGATGTATATGGTCAGTCCGGCGAGATTAAGGCGCTGCTGTACTGTATGAGGGTATAACAACATCATATCCAGGTACGAGCGGAACATGCTGCAAAAAAAGCATAGCAATCCGATGCCGGAGAAAGAAAAGACGACGGGCCCGAGTGGAAGCCCACAGGTCCAATGTAACAACAGGCCCACCGGAAATACGGATAACAGAAAAGTGTTTACATGCCGGATACTTTTCCTGTTGTAGGTATAGCACAAGTAATAAAGCATGGCCCAGAAGGTCGATAGGTAGAGGTAGATCACGGGTATGTTAAGAACGCTGGATAGTCCGGCATCAGAGACACCGGTAGAATGATCTTTGGCAGGTAATGCATCGGCTGGAAAGGTAAGCTGTATCGTGCCGTTGACCTGGACGTCTTTTGCAGATAGACGATTGGACAGCTTTTCCAGGTCTTTGAGGGCATTGTCCAGTGAGGAGCTGGTAATAGTAATAGTCACTTTGGATGAAGTCTCCTCGGCATGTGTGTGCAGTCCGAGAGTAATAAAAAGTGTAATGATAAACCCTAAGACGAGTGGAAGAATATTTTTCATATTTGGCGAGAATTTCATTTGATATTGAAACACCCCGGTCCCGCAATAGTACTAGCCCGTCCGCAGACAGGCGACACAAATACGAAAAAATTCCTTCAATAATACTTACGAATGAGGAGACAAAAATTCAAGTAAGGGTGTAAAAAAATTTGAAATAATCCAGGAATAGAGAGGAATTCAAACGGATAGATGAAATTCCGGTAACTTTTTTATTGCTACTGAACGCTGTTCATAGACGGCCGCTGGAGTGATATTCATCACTTTTGCAATTTCCGCGATTGGCATGTCGGCCAGTAAATATTTGAACACCCGTCTGCATTGATCGGGTAGCTTGTCAGCCATCTGCTGCACTTCAGACATAACCAGCCGCGCCAACTGTTCATCTTCCTTTATATAATGTTTGTCTTTTAGCAGTAAAGCCATCATATCCGCATCAAGTACAAGATCCGATGATCGCTTTTCCTTTTTTAGGTCTATTACTCTATGCGTGGCTGTCAGATACACGAAATTTATTATGTGTTTGCGGCTTTTCATTTTTTTCCTGTTTTTCCAAAGGGCAAAGAAGACTTCCGCAGTTATGTCCTCGGCATCCTCTTTCTTCACCTGCTTGAGGCAATACCTATATAGATTAGCCTTTAAGCTATTATAGACGAATGTAAAGGCCTTATCACGACCTTTCTGAAAGGCATGTATATCGTCGGAGGTCAGATCAGTGTACATTATACATTAGTGCTGGTGTGGCTACAATGAAAACCGTTGAAGGCAGATCCGGGGGGGTCGTAAAATATTTTTAACGTAAAATATTTTTAACGCAAACTATTTTACTATTTAACCAGTGCTTTTGTAGAAGTAATGTGTTTGAATGTCGAATAAAGGTCCTTGCATGTCAAAAGAAAAGATTATTCTATTAATAGTCAACCGCTTGTGTAAGAACATGTCCCCTGAAGAAAACGATGGACCGGACGCTCTGGTCACCAGGGAAGACGAAAAGCCGCTGGACATGGACATCCCAGCCATTGACAATAGACTGGAGACGCTTATAAAGAATGATACTGTAAGACGCCAGCATGCCGCATGGCGACGATACTCGATAGCTGCTGTATTTGCAGCCCTGTCCGTTGGGATTTGGCTCGGATACAGTCGGCAAAGAACTGCACAAGACAAGAACGCAGATAAATACCTTGCCGGCATCATACCCGAAGGTGAGGTGACGGGAACGCAGTCCTATCTTACTTTTTCCAACAGAGATTCGGTGCTGTTGGATACATTGTCCGTTGGCCATACCATCCAAAGAGACGGTTGTAACATTCAAAAAAAGGATCATAATACCATTATCTACATGGGTCCGCCGGCAATCATCAATAATAATACAGCCACGGGATGCAGCCGGCACATGGTTTCTGTACCTTATGGACATTCCTGGCATATAATCTTATCAGATGGTTCCGCCGTATATCTCTGTCCGGGATCGAGGCTTATATACGCAGTGAATGCTATAGACAAATATTCTCCAAGGGCTCTCGGACTACAAGGTGAAGCTTTTTTTGAAGTTAAGCATGACCCATACCACCCCGTTGCCGTGGAGACGAAGAAAGGTGTGATTTCCGTGCTGGGCACTCGTTTCGATCTCCGGGCATATCTCAGGGAGGATAGTTTACGTGCAACACTACTCAACGGCTCTATACTGTTAAAATATAATGGGGATACGTTGAAGATGGACCCCGGAGAAGAAGTCTATGTGGGCAAAAAAATACAAAAGGGATATATTATAGATTCGACTGTATCTACCGGATGGCGAAAGTCATTCTTTGATTGCAACAATAGGAATATGCTGCAAATTATACGAGAGATGGAGGACTGGTATGGTTTGAGGGGGCATCGTTTTAAAAATGTCGATTCACTCACGCCGGGCTTCCTCGGTGGAGGGCATATTCCAAAGTACTCGTCATTGCCGCCACTCATTAACCATATGAAGGAGATGGCCCCCGACTTAAGCATTACGCTGGATGGTACAATGATAGTCATTCGCCCAAATAATACAACAACATGAGGCGCCAGGTCCTTTTTATGCTGATGATCGTCCTCTTCTTGGTAGCCAATGGAAAGGTAAATGCGCAAAAGTTGTATGTCTCCGGCGGTAAAATGTCCGTTCAGAAATTGATAGATGCAATAGAGCTGCAAACGGGTTTTAGAGTATCTTTTCAACGTGAAACGCTTGATCTTCGTCAGATAATAAAGATGAGCAAAGGAAAATTTTCTGTTAGGCAAATCCTCGATCAGTTAACCGGTATGAAATTGGAATATGCCGTTACCCCAAGCGCTATTTTGATCCGGCGTAAACCCGACCATCCTGTATGTAACAACGCCCATTCCATAAAAATTACCGTTACCGATGAATATAATATGCCGTTGCACCACGTAATAATATGGCAGCAAAGCGCCCATAAAAGTTTTAATACCGCTCATGATGGAACGCTCGTCGTGCATACTTCACGGTTTCCCGATACATTGTTGTGCAATGCTGTAGGAAGCCTGCCGGAAAGGATCATATTTTCAAGGGATGGGCCTATCCGTATATTGCTTCACACGGATAACCTGCTCGATGAAGCAATTGTAGCAGTGGGTACCACAGGAGCCAGATCGCGTTATATAGGAGGTGATACAGCCCGCATAGGCCGCCGGCAGCTGACGGGGCAGTCTATATCGGATGTCATGGGTGCGTTATCAGGCCGGGTGGCTGGAATGCTCGTCACTCCCACCAGCGGCGTACACGGAGCCCGCTACAATATTTCGCTGCGTGGCAGGTCCTCCATCTTTAATGGCAACGACCCCCTCATTGTAATAGATGGGGTACCGTTTGCAGCGGGCAACCAATCCATCAGCAACATCACCGGCGGCAATGCCGCAGGATCACTGAGCCCCTTATCCTTTCTGCAAAAAGACAATATAGAACGGGTCGAGATACTAAAGGATGCCGCTGCCACGGCAATGTACGGTTCCAAAGGAGGCAATGGTGTTATCCTTATCACCACCAGGCGTGCTATGCCAGGTAAACCGTCGCTGGATCTTAGCGTATCCAGCGGTATCTCGCAGGTGACCCGCCGGCTCCACCTGATGAATACAAGACAGTATGTCGACATGAGAAAGGAAGCATTGCGGAATGACGGTTTGACGCCCGACGCTATAAACGCACCCGACCTAACGATGTGGGACACCACGCATAGCACCGATTGGGGCAGGTATCTAGTCGGCGGCCTGGGACGTAGCACGAATGCACAGCTCTCATTTGTAGCAGGCGGCGAAAGAACGAACTTTTTCCTTGGACTCCATCATCTGCACGAGACGGATGTATTCCCCGCGCATGCTCCGTATGATCTTCAAACCATCACTGCCAATCTGCATCATAGTACCACTGATGGACGGCTGGAAATAAAAGTCAATAGTTTGTATGGATGGGATGTGAACCGGCAGTACACAATGGACATTACCTCTATGCAATTCCTTGCTCCTAATGCGCCTTCGTTGGGGTCGGAACAGGGAAATCTACTATTCCCGCTTAACGATGGTTACAAGGCCCGCAGCAGCAATCTCATGGCAGGCATTGACGCCATCTATCATATCACCGGTCATGTTTCTTTCAGGAGCAATATAGGTTACAGTGGGGTCACCGTTTGGGAGAATAGTCAGATCCCCGGGGTGAGTGTATATAACGCCTCTTCTAAATACAGCCGTTGCATCATCGACCCCCGGCTGGAATATCGGCTAAACGACCGGCACTGGGACATACGCTTATCAGGAGGCGCTTCATGGCAACGTGCGCATAATTCCATCGATAATAGCCCCGTGATCGGCAGCCAAAGCCAAACCACTTACGATCCATACATGGCTTTGTCGACCAGTCTCCATCTTACCTGGAAGGCGAGGATCTCCCTGGATCTCGCCAAGAGGAGCGATATCAGTAAGCGCTTTAAGAAGTATGGTAATTTCGGGTCGGTAGCGCTTGCATGGGTATTTTCGGAGGAAGAAGCTATCAAGCGGCTTTTCCCCTTGATCAGCCTTGGCAGGCTGAGAGCAGGCTATGGTGTAACGGGTAACGATCAGCTCGACAGCGGGTATGGCAACAATGCATTGCTCCCCTGGGGTGTTTGGGTGGCCGGCGGGGCTGCATGGGAGACGATCGTCAAACGGGACATATCCCTCGATCTCGGTTTGGTGCAAAACAGGCTTTTGGTGACAGCTACCTGGTACCATAACAATAGCCAAAACCAGTTGCTGCCCGATATGCTTTTTCCAGGCACAGGACCCATGACACTATACAACTGGCCCGTTATCGTGCGGAACAGCGGCTGGGAACTTCAGCTCACATCCAGGAACATCTACAACAAGAATTTTAAATGGACCACGAGCATCAATACCAGCCTGCCTGCGAACAAACTGGCGGCTTTTCCCGGTGTTGACAGCACTCCTTTCGGTTATAACCTGACGGTAGGTCAATCCTTAACCAGCCTTTGGGGATACAAGTATACCGGCCTAAATCCGCAAACAGGTGTCTTTCAGTTCCAGGACATGAACAAGGATGGAAGATTGACGTGGGCAGACCAGGAGATTGTTGGGAACCTGGACCCCCGCTGGTATGGAGGTATGGACAATACCATCTCCTGGCGTAACTGGCAGCTTTCGGCGTTACTGGAATGGCGGGTACAGCAGGGTATGAGCTACCAGGCAACATGGTTTAGGGATAATCCACCAGGCTCTATGCTGGCCGGCGTATACAGCAACCAGACCACCGACCTGCTGGACCGCTGGCGAAGGCCGGGCGATAAAGCCGACAATCAACAGCTGACGGCAAGGACCAATACCTCCGCGGGGAGGGCCTTCAACAAATACCTGTCCTCCAGCGCTCAGCTGGTGGATGCATCTTTTGTCCGGCTGCGCTCGATATCATTGTTCTACCAATTGCCGGTATCGGTGACACGCAAGATGCACCTCCGGGACTTGAAATTATCCCTGCAGGGAGAGAACCTGCTGACCCTGACGCCATACAAAGGTGGGGATCCCGAGATCCAGAATGTAATGATCCTGCCTGCAATGAAAATGGTCAGCGCGGGTATCGAAGTGAGGTTTTGACGTCCATTCCGAATGACAATGAAATCAATCGTTTTAGTCGCTTAAGAGCAAAATAGGTGTTTTAACGGTAGGTAATGATTTGAAAATGAAATATTTTGGTAATAGTAATTGTTAAACCTCCAATGAGAAATTTATGACTGAATCCAACTCTCTGGCTGAGCCTTCCGTAATAAAAATTAACCTAGGAGATAGTTTGCATGCTAAGGAATTTGATCCAGGCAGGCAGGAATTAATCCACCCTTTTGAATACGACAAAGCGAAAAAACTTATTACTCGGCGAATAGATGATGCAAAACAGAATGATTCTTCCAATATAAGAACGCATAAACATGAGGCCATTACTGTGCTTGGTACAAGGGGCAGTGGAAAGACGTCCTTTCTGCTGACCTTGAAAATGGCATTCGAGAAGGATAACTTGGATGTACAGGTTCTGAGAATAATCGATCCTACGCTTATTGAAGACAAGGGACATGTTTTCCTGACAATCATATCCTCGGTGGCTGAGGTAGTCGAAGAAGCTTTGGACAAACAGGAAACAAAGCCTCCCGAAACTATGAATACAAGAAAGGAATGGAGAGACAAAATGTTGATTCTAGCAGCCGGATTACCCGGATTGGACGGTATCGGTAATGACCATACGGATGGATGGAACGATCCTGAGTTTGTGATGGACAGTGGAATGAAGGCTGTAAAGGCAGCCAAAAATATGAGCGTCAATTTCGATGAATTCTTAAAGGTATCCCTTGGTATCCTTAGAAAGAAAGCTTTTCTATTGTTTTTTGATGACATCGATGTCAATGCAAAGAAGGGTATAGATGTACTGGAAACGATCCGGAAATACCTGGTTACAAGTCGAATGATTACTGTTGTCAGCGGCGATATCGGCTTGTACATGTTGGTTATAAGAAATAAAAAATGGGAGAACTTTGGCAAAGATTTACTGAAATGTGAGGGAGAGATTATGGAAAAAATGCCCTTTTTTAATGAAAAAGTAACTGAGCTGACAACTCAATACCTATTGAAAGTTATGCAGCCTGCCTATCGCGTCCATTTGACAACCTTATTGGAGAAAAGATATACCCAGTCTGTAAAGAGAATAAGGATTCTGTCAGAAAAAGAAGAAAAAGGAGAGGGGAAGGATATTGGGGTATATTACGATCAGATCTTTAATAAGATGGGCGTACGTAATGTGACGCAGTTGGAAGTGTATACTACGTTTATGCTAGGATTGCCTGTTCGTACACAAATACAATTTTTGCAGTTGAGTAAAGATCTGGATGAAGGTAGTGAGAAAAATACGGAAGTGTTTAGCGACGTGTTTATTGCAGATCTAACAGAAAAGAATGTGGATATAGCTTTGGCTAATCAGACACCCAAATACCTTTGTGCTGTTATACTTAGACTATTGCTGAACAAGCGTAAGCTGCTTGATCTTTACCAACTGCAGCCGACTACTACAGATTCGAGTCTGAATGGATCGATGATGGCATTGTGGATACTTTTTGGTTGGTACACAAATAGAAAGAATTCATTTTTAGTCTTCGATTATTTTATAAAAATAGCATATATAAGAAATTTGTTGACATTAATACCCTACCGGGACACGGTTGGCAATCAAAAACTCTCCGATATGCCGGATATCGAAGACTTTTGTGAGGTAGGCGATGTATTCAACGACGGGGTGCTTCGGGATGTCGCCAGCGCTATGCAATCCTATTTGTTGGGTGCACTGGAACGCAAAGGAAATGTCGAATCGGTTTCTCCTTATTTTACACGGTTATACAGCTTAAAATCAGTGTCGAAAAGCCGCCGGAATGACACGATTGATGTAGTATTCAATAATAGCTCAAAATCCAGCTGCATCTTTGCGTTTATCCCTTGCTACAGTAGTACGTATGCGAATAAGAATGAATCCAAGGTTATGTATTCCATCTATGTTCTGATTGCGACCATCGGCGAGCTGATAAAGAGACACGAGACGGTGAACCTCAGTAAGCAGGAAATGGGTAATGCCCTGAAACAGCTATCTCAATTTCGCAGCTACATTATTCCGGACTTCAAGGATAGCAGAAGCGGAGTCACACAGGAGGATGGAAGCAATAATGAGCAACCTGAAGATTTACCGGACGCAGTGTCGAATGGTATGGATAATACGGATAAAGGTCTTGCAGAGCTTGTTCATTCCTGGATCGAAGCAAAACCAAAGATTGCGGTCTCTACACATTTACTGGGTAAAATAATGACCCGCTTTGTTTATGCTATGAACAATATCGCAAGCTCCTACAACCAGGATAAGAGTATCAAGTTAGGTGAGCTTTTCTACTATCAGGTGACGTCTTTTATGAATGCAGTATTGGTGGAGGATGTTACAGAAAATGGCGACATGACTTCACTAAACATCAATAACACCCGTTTGAGCGATGTAATTTTTCATGGTAATCTCATCAAAGTCATCAGATGGGGAGGACTGGAGTTGAACAAGCTGAATTTGTCAAGATGGCTGCTGAGCTGCCCCCTCCTATATGGCTATATGAGATGGGTGCGAAGGAATGAGCGACACATGTCCATTCAGGAGGGCCTGACTGTTTTTTGCAAGGGATTTATTGACAACCGATGTTTTGATCTCTCTATTTCCAGAGAACTGGACGATGTTGGCATTGTCTCGACAAAAAGAACAACAGCAGGATCACCCGCTCTCCTGAATGATTATGACGAACTGATAAGGTATTTAAAGGATAAAAAGGTGCCCAAAGGCTGGTTTACTTACCGAAATGCCCCGGAGATTATGAACAAATGGGATAATAATATTATCCAGAGGGAGTCCGTTGTTTTTGGTACAGGAGATGCGGCTGTAAAAAGGATCGCTAAATTCAGGGAATATTTCAGATATAATCGGGACAAATGGAAATAGCCTCTTATGTGAAGTTTATCCTTATCGATGAGACTTCATTGCAACAATATTTGCAAGGCGAGTTTCCTGACATCGAAGAGATAAAAAGACGATTGTTCCTCAAGGGAAGGGAACGTAACCGGCATATGCCTGACCAGTATTATAGGGCTGAAGCCGAACATTCACTTGGCTCATTCTCCTCTTTGACTGACCTCTTGACAGCAGGAGTCAGCCGTCTTGCCGGGCCATTGTTAGCGTTTGACCGGAATAGAATCTACATAGGTCATTCATGCCAAAACGAGTGGCAGGAACTGATCACTTATATTACGCCCCTTTTTTTGCAGACGGCCTTTCTTTGTGAACGTGCGCCATTCTACCGGAATAGCGATAACCTGCACGCTTATTTTCGAGACTACCTGTTACCCAATACCCGGTTTACAGCTCTTCCTAGTTCAAGGGTACTACAATTAGATGAGCTGGTGGCAGCAAACAAGGGACTGCACGACCTTCACATGCATTTGAATGGGGCTATGGAGACCGATGTAGTATGGCAGGATTTTCTGCGGGCCCCTGCAGCTATCTATAAAGATCTTCAGGATGCTTACAGGAAGCCAAAAGCGCGCGAACAGCTGCTGCAGGAATCTCCTTTATTGACGCCTCGCAAATTTGTATCGTTACTGAGGGTGGCGAGAAGGTTGCGACGATATTTTTATGATTATTTATATGATCCTGAAAGTCTCCCTTCCGAAGGTAAGAATGACCTGCTCTGCCGGCTGATAGACCTGGACAATGATGAACGCACAGGTAGCTATGAGCATGAATTCTGTACGCTTCTGCCGGCTGACAGCGACTACCCGTATATGCTGTCTGTCGAAGCTTTGATGTATGTCCTTATACTGATGGAGATCCGGAAGCGTCCCAACGAGGCACTGGCAGGTTTTTTTCATTTTTATCTACTGATCCTGGGGCTTAGTCACCGTCTGCTGGTTCAGCAGGTGCATCAGAAAGGATTCGAACAGTTTCAAAAGCATACGCTCAACGGCCTAAGAGAGAACAGCGAACGAAAATACCGAAAACGGTACCTGCAAATGCATGGTAACGATGCACGTAACCTCCGGTTCCTAGAAGGACGTTTTTCTCCAAAAGACAAGGAAGGCAAGATGGTGGATTTTATCGCCAATATCAATAAAGGATGGATCGAGATGAAAAAAGAGGTCGCGCTCCTGGACCCAGGTGGCTCCCCTCCTTTTCTGGACCCTGATTTAAGACTGGTAGCCCATTTTATCAAGGAAGCCGATAGAAAGCCGGACAGCCAGATCAGACATAAGAAGCTGCGATATGATATTTGGAAAAAATCCCGCGTTTTGGCGGATCTGTTAACACGGCATCCACGGTATCGACAAAATGTAGTTGCGGGTGATGCGGCTGCTAGTGAGTTCGATGCTCCGCCGGAGGTTTTTGCACCTGCTTTCCGTCATTTACGCAGGAAAGATATCCGGCATTTTACTTATCATGCCGGTGAGGATTTCTATCACGTACTTTGCGGTCTACGAGCGATCTATGAAGCTATTGTATTTTGCGGACTGAAGTCGGGAGACAGAATTGGCCATGCCACTGCAACAGGTATTTCCGTCAGCAGATGGCATGCCGAAGTCGGCGACAGTATTCCAATGCCAAAGGGAGAGTATCTTGACAGCCTTTTGTTTGCCTATCATCTCATTCTTACATGTGAGATTCCCTCTTTAATGCATCGTATCCCTGCGTTATCCGACAAAGTAGAGCGTTTATGTATGGAGATATATAATGAAAATTATACCCTTTCTATCCTTGAAAAGGCCTGGCTGATGCGGCAGCTATGTCCGGTTCACACTTTCCGCTGCCACCGGGCAGATGCTTCCCTACTAAGTGTTTTTAATGATGAAGAATGGGAATTCGTTACAGACAGCGGACTGGTTAATGACAGAAAGACCATGGAGAAAGACAGGTCCTGGCAGGCCCTGTATGCCTACCATAATCACGACTATCGAAAAGCTTATGAATCAATGATCAGGGTAAGTCTCTTTGAGATATTTTCCCCGCAAGAGCTGGAAACCCTTCAACTGAGCTTGCTGGCTTATATGAACCAACATGAGATCATAATTGAAACATTGCCTACCAGTAATGTCCGTATAGGTTTTCACCGGGATTTCAGCAGTTACCATCTTTTGAACTGGACTGCCTGGCAAAAGGAAGGGAAAAGTATTCCTCCTATTGTAGTAGGGACGGACGATACCGGAATTTTTGCTACCAATATTTATAATGAATATGCCAATATATATTGCTGTCTGCTGAAGGAAAAGAAACTATCTCATTTGGAAGTTATGGCTATAATCCGTCAGATTGATGAGGATAGTCGTGTCTATCGATTTGAATGATTCGCCGAGTCGCCAGGTTTGCTTAAGTTTGCCCTTTCAAATTGGACCCATCGCATGCTGGACACCGCAAAAGCCGAACAATACCTCTCCGAGCTGGAAATGATCCGCAGGTCGGGCGTCACCCTGCCCCAGCGGATGATTGCCCTTGCCAAGGTTTTCGACAGGCTGGTGAAATCCATCACTGCGGACGAAAAGATGGTGTTCCGGAATTTTTACGCCCGCTTCCGCTATCTGCTGGCCACCCTGCCCATGCGGGATGTCGAGCAACGTAACCTGGAGAATTTTCGCCGGCTGGTGAATGAAGGGGATGCCGATAAAATAAATGAAAAGGCGTTCGAGCAGGGTGTTATGCTGCTGAAGAATCTTGCTTCAGGTTGGAAGGCGCCCAGGGACCCCGGCTTTAGGGAAGGACATTTTACCCGGCTCTATCCCAAAAGGAACTATAACAAGCTCACGGACCTCAGGCTGCTGTGTTCATCCTGGACGGAGATGCGGTCTGTGGACGGCCGGTCGTGGTTTACGCTCCACGCCTACGATCTGAAAGACCTGGAAGAAGAGGTACAGATCCACGTCCGGAAAGAAGAGCATTATGATTACACCAATATCCGCAGCTGGCTAAAGGAAGATGCGATCCTGCATGTGCAGCATATCCGCAGCATCGGTCACAACGAATACGATACCACCTTCGACACCCTGATCACGCTTGAGCCGGATTATCTGACGGATGCCACCGACATAGGCGAATGCTATACCTTCCAGGGCGCCAATAGCGATCTGTTCTTTCTGAACCGCCTGATCAGCGATCTGACAGGATCGGCAGCTTTAAAAGGCAGCATCATCGGTTACTACCTGGACGAGCTGGTGCGTGACCCCGGTCAGGACAAGAATACCATTTTCAGGGCCGCGGTCCGGCAAAACGCCATGAAGGCCGCTCACCTGGGAAGAAAAGAAATGCTGGCCATCCACCGGAGCATCCACACCGAACATTTACCCAACATCGAAGAGCTGGTGCGCCGCGAACGTAAAAAAGACATCTGGATAGAGCCTACTTATTTTTCCACCGATTACGGGCTTCAGGGCCGTCTCGATCTGCTTTGTAAGAATGGAGAAACGCAGGATATCATCGAACTGAAGAGTGGCAGCCATCCTCTGCCCAACCCCACTCGCCTGGCCTTCCCCAATCACAAGATGCAGGTGGTATGCTACGACATGATGCTGGAAAGCACCTATGGAAAAGACAGAAGGGGCTTTAACGCCGTATTTTATTCCAAATGCCCCGATTCTCCCTATCGCAACCTCGTGAGCGAGCACATGGAAAAAAGAGAGGTGCTGCAGATAAGGAATGAGATCGTCGAACACATCTATCAATTGGCCGGCAGGGATTTCTCCGTGCTGCACCGGATCAAAGATCAGCATGTGAACGGGCTTGCTAAATTTAAAGAGACGGCCCTTGCACAATTCAGGTTATTTTATCAGCCGGGAAGGATCGCCACGGAATATTACGAAGAAATGATGTCTTTTCTGCTCCGGGAGTTTATCAATACCAAGGTAGGAGGGCAGCTAAAAGAAGAGGAGGAAGATCAGCCGAATGGCTTCGCCGGGCTATGGCTGGATACGCCTCAGCGCAAGGAAGACGACTTCCGGGTGATCTATGACCTCGAGACCGTAGAGATAAGGGAAGGGTTGGGATATATACGGCTTCGGTTCACCCGGGTGATGGATCATGCTTTTAGAAAAGGCGACCTCGTGGTCCTGTATCCGAAAATTAAGGGCGAGTATGAGGTATTGCATCATCATATTTTAAAAGGCAGCCTGGATGAGATCCACCAGGACAGTCTCGTGGTGTGTCTCAACAACAAACAGACCGATTATAACTTTATCAAATCCTATAGCCACTGGGCAATAGAACCCGACATCTTCGAAAGAAATTATTGGAGCGCCATCTCCTGTCTTTTTAATGTGCTGGCCGCTACGCCCCGGAAAAAGAAACTGCTGTTTGGGCATGAGCAGCCCGTGTTCGTGAGGGAGCATACCTATGTCAATGAAGCGTTGACACCCATCCAACGGGGCGCCGTCCAGCAGGCCCTGGATGCCCGGGATTATTATTTGCTGCAAGGCCCGCCCGGTACAGGTAAGACCAGCACATTCCTGGTGAATTATGTTATGGAAGCGCTCAGGATACAGCCACGGCCCATCGTCGTCCTCGCGTTTACCAACAAGGCCGTGGACAAGATCTGCGAACATTTTCGCCGACCCCGTCAGGGAGCGCCGGTATCCTATCTCCGTCTTGGCAGCCGGACTACGGAAGATGCGTTTCTTTTCTCACGGCAGATACAGGGCGACGACCCCGATGGCTGGCGGAAGGTCATCGACGGGCATCGCGTGTTTGTCAGCACCGTGAACACCTTCCATAATAACTGGCAATTGCTGCGGCAGTTTATCCCTTTCAGCGAAGTCATCGTCGATGAAGCGTCGCAGCTGACCGAGGCCGTGCTTAGCAGCGTACTGACCTTGTTCGATAAGTTCATATTGATCGGGGATCACAAACAGCTGCCGGCCGTCATCACCCAGGATGACCGTCTTTGCCGTATCGACAGCAACTATTTGAATCAGCTGGGGATCCGCGATTTCCGCATATCGCTGTTTGAAAGATTGATCAATAATGCCATCGGCAAACAATGGATGGATGCTTATGGACAGTTGCGGGATCATTACAGGATGCACCAGGACATCGCCGCGCTGATCATGCACCATTACAGGGTGGAGCTGAAGGCCGGTTCGCCTGTGCAGGAGAATCAGGGGCCTGTGTATACGTTGCCTTCCGGCCATTTCTTGCAGGCGTTGGCGCAACATCGAGTAGTGTTTATCGAAACACCCGGGGGCGGCGGTCCAAAAAGAAATGAAAAAGAGGCGTTGATCGCGGCTACTATTGCCAACGAGCTGGTGGCCACAGGCGTGGCGGCACCCCGCGACATCGGGATCATTACCCCCTTTCGTGCACAGATAGCGGCGATCCGGGAGCATTTGAAGGATGGGCTGGCGGGTAATGAGGATCTTATCATCGATACGGTGGAACGCTACCAGGGTGACGAGCGAAGGATTATTATCTTCTCTACTACGATCAGCGATGCCCGGCAGATAAGGACGATCCAAAGTGTGGCCGAGGACGAGGTGTCGGTTACGGATAGGAAATTACTGGTAAGTATCTCACGGGCGGTGGATCAGCTGATCATACTGGGGAATAAGGCGGCGTTGGGGAGGGGGGAGATGTACAGGCAGTTGCTTGAAAGGGTTCCTTTTTCCGATCTTAGACCCGCAGGTCGTAAGCTGCTTTGATAAACAATAGCAAAACTGCGTATAATATGATATACATAAAAAGGGGGTTTTTTACTGTATAACATCAATGGAAGTGAAAGTACCGGATAAAATAGGGTGTTTTTCCCGTTGATTGAGGCAGCCGTATGAATTAGCTTTCCATCATGAAAACCTCAAATCTCTATCTGCTGAATTTTATATTATCGATGACCTGGCTGCAGGCGTCCTCCCAAATCAATGATAGCCGCATTACGCAAAAGGGTACGATCAATGTCGTCGAGATTGACCCCCGTCAATACGTCCTGATATCTTATAACAGGTATAGGACAAGAGAAAAGCTTGATACGATTTGGAGCTGGGAAAGTCGAAAGAACGTGCCGAACCAAAAGTATAATGCTTTGGACATAGCCGGACAAGTAAAGATCGAGTTTGAGAAAACAGGACTGATTCGTAATACGGATTTCTTTGGCAACGTAACTCTGGAAGCGGAGATATCCGGCTCGAAGGGGACGAGGCCCATCGAAGTCAACCCTTACTCGGAGATAGGCATAGCAAGAAAGGCCATCGGTATCAAGTCTGACCCACCCTATGAGGTGAGTAACAAGCTATTAAGCATGTTGGTGGAAATTTCGGAAGTGGGAGAAAAGAAGAATTTGCTGGAGACTGCCTATAGTTTTCGAACCCGAGAGGCTTTGAAACAATATGGTATTACGCTGGCTAATGTCATAGATGCATGTGATAAAAAGAACCCGAACGTTGACAGTATCAAAGACATTGCGCTCGATGCTTATGATGAACTTGCAAGTACTACATCATTATATTCGTATGGCGCTGATTCGATAGTGGACCAGATCAGGCATATTTTTATGAATAGCGCAACTCTAAAAGTAAGACTTGTCGGACTTAAGGCCTATACCTATACGCCACATATTATGTATATCAGGGACCCATTTATAAAAGCTTATCTGGAAGCCGCAGAATACTTACAGGACAAACTTCCATTGACGCTCGAATTTCTTAAATCTTTTGAGAAGGGAGGGCAGGAGGGGTTGAAGGCCTTCCTGTCCCTGACTAGTCTTAACCTGATCAAATATGTGGATATCAAGAATACACTTATCAAGTCCCAGGATACTTTATCGAGATTACATTTACCTACCATTGACTCCAAGATGATGGTCACGGATTCCATTCTGTTACTATACAAAGATCCAATATATAAAGCTATGAATGCATTATATTATCTGTCGAGACTACAAGGTTCAGAGATCGAGCGAATCGTTATTGGTTATACGAGGGACAAAGTAAAAAACAGAACTCCTCTGCAGGACTCAATATACTCTTTCAATTCCTCCATAGTGAAAAATGCGCAGCAGGCAATAGCCTTACTTATCAATACTTATAAGGATTCCTTAGCAATCCTGGTCGCCAGAAAGGCAGGGGAGCAGATCTATAAGAAATTGATAAAGGCATCCATTGACTTGGGAAAGAGTGGTGCGGCTGAAGGGGAAACATTGTCATTATACCTCACATGGATCCTTGACGGAAGTGACAGTTTGCAAAATTCTCCTCGGCTTGAAATTGGAAAGTATCAGCTGATTAATAGCGGTTGGGGGCTGGAAGTGGCAGATATGTTTGCATTGGTGAACAGAAGCCATCCTTCGAGGACTGTCGATCCAACTCATACATCGCCTTCAGTATTTAAGGGGACGGGTGGTGCGGTGCTAATGTGGACCTATTCGAAGGAAGACAAAGGATTGAATGTAAATGAAAATAAAAATGGATATTATACGCGAAGAAAAAATGTTTTTATGAATTTTTTACAACCGTCCTTCGGTATTAATGTATCCTATCTCGATTTCAATACTTCAAAAGATGTAGAAATAGGTACGGGCCTGCAATTGGGTTTATTCCACAACAAAGTCTATTTTGGTTATGGAGTTAACCTGAATTTATTGAGCCCCAAAGATGCGCCGTTCTATTTTTTCTTGGGGTTCAGCTTTGCAAAGCTTTCCGATCTTTTCAAGGATGCTGGAAAAGTAAGTTCATCCAATTAGCAGCAAAATGGCAGCACCGCTTTGGCGCCTTTGATCACAGGTTCGAAAGGACTGCTGTTCCAGAGGGTCAGGAGGTCGGGCGGCTGCACATCGTAATGACCATAGGGTTGACAATGCGCGGGATAAAAAAGAGTGATAATTAGGCCGATAGGGCCAACTGCACTTTTTCCACTACCTGGCTAACGGTAGGTAGTGTAAGTGTCTGAACATTCAACTCTTTGAGTTTTGTTGACAACAAATCAGGTACGGAAGAAAAACTTACCAGGATCACTTGTTGTGTTGGATCTTTTTTGACCAATCGGGCGATGGGCAACATAGTTGCGATTGGTAACTCGCCATACTCTCTTGCGCTTTTGCATTCTATAGCGATGCGTTTCCCCGTGTAAGGATCGACAACTAACACATCAATACCGTTGTCACCGAATGCATCCTCTACATGTATTCCTCTCAGCTTACTTAACTGCTCTATTAACTCCTGTAAGAATAAATGTTCATTAATATAAGTGGCTTGCTTAGGCATAATGCTAAATTTTAAAAGAGAATTCCCGATTATTCCCCACCCATAGTAGCTTGATCAGAAATAAAAGAATCAGTCCTATATAAGCCTCCAGGGTTGAAGATACAGTTTTTTTCAGATCCGAGGAAGATTCGACCTTATCCAATATGTTCCAATGTATTGCTAAAAAAGAAGCCAAAACCGAGCCAATTGGCACAAGGAAGAGTTTTTCCCGTTGATCTTCAAAAATTTGCTTAAGATATTTTTTTCTGGTCTGGAAAACGCCGGGTAAAGGAATATTTTGCACCCGGATTGTCGCTTGCGGGTTCAACCATTTGATCTTCTTTTTGTCCAGCATCTTCGTGATGATCTTAAAATAACTGTTGATAATATTTTTCAAGTTGTTTATGTCTTGCCGATTAACAGTCTCTACATAGACTTTTAGCCAGGTCCCCTCTCTATTATAAACCAGGAATAGTGAGTCGTGAGTATGGTGGCCTGCACAAAAACCTTCTTCTTTTATGAGGCCGGACAATTGATATTTACTCCTGGCATAGGCTTCTGCCAGTCGGTTGCCATAATATTCTTTGAAAGACCCAATAATCTTTGCAGCGTTATAGTCTTTCAACTCGACTTTGAATTCTCCATCCATGGATAAGGCTTTGCCACTAAAGTACCATTTCTTTAGTCACACTTTATGGGAAAATGTCCAATGAACTAATCGCAACCGTACGTGCAGTAATGCAACGATCCTCGCTTCCCGCTTGTCAGAATAGCATGAAAAAGCCTATCCACCATGCCGTTTGCTTAGCGGCGATAACTCTCATTGCCATCAGCTGTAGCAAGACAGGGAATACCGCCATCAACTTTCATAGAGATGCGTCCATCATGGGCAAATGGCGTCTGGTGTCTGACTCTTCCTGGCAGGGTATCGGTCCCTATGTAGACCTTAGTGTCAACGCTGGCACGACAGACGATTACTGGGATTTCAGGTTGGATGGGCGTGTATATGTACAGGAAGGTTCTAAGAAGGATACGCTGACCTATCATGTCAATTCCGGCACTTCCATTACGATACAACATTTCGGATGGATCCTGAATGGACAACAATCCGCCAGCTTTATCCGTGTGCTCACAAAACATGAGGCCATCATTGAGTCGAATCCCCTGCAGGCCCCCGGAGGAGTAAATTTTAGAAAATTATACCTGAGCAGATAGGGCCTTACTTTTCCGAAAGAACAGGATGTTACTTCTCCGCAAAATACTGATGAAAATACGGTATCGTCTCGATGCCTTTATAAAAATTCGCGAGATCGAACTTCTCATTCGGCGAATGAAGGTTGTCGCTGTCCAGCCCAAAACCCATAAAGACGATCTTTACACCCAGCTCCTTTTCGAAGAGTGAGCAAATGGGAATGCTGCCACCGCCCCGCACGGGAACGGGATCTTTACCGAATGTAGCCTTGATAGCTTTGGCCGCGGATTGATAGGCTTTGCTGTCGATGGGTGTCATGTATGGTTCTCCACCATGATGCTCTTCCGCCTTGACGGTTACGCCGGGAGGCGCTATTTGTTTAAAATAGTTTAATAGCTTTTCGGTGATCTTGGCCGCGGATTGGTTGGGGACGAGCCGGGCGGAGATCTTGGCGTATGCCTTGGACGGCAGCACCGTCTTGGCGCCTTCGCCTGTATAACCACCCCAGATGCCATTCAGCTCCAGCGTAGGCCGAATACCCGTACGCTCATTGGTAGTAAAGCCTTTCTCGCCCCAAAGTTCCTGCACGCCAAGGTCTTTTTTATATTCTGCCTCATTGTAAGGTGCTGCTGCCATCAGCTTCCGTTCTCCCGGTGTGGCTTCCACGACGTCGTCATAAAAACCGGGGATAGTGATATGATTGTTCTCATCATGACAGGCTGCGATCATTTTTGCCAGCATTGTGATCGGGTTGGCGACTGCACCGCCGTATACGCCGCTGTGAAGATCGCGGTTAGGGCCGGTGACCTCCACCTCTATATAGGAGAGACCCCGCACGCCGATGTCGATGGACGGATCCTCCAGGCTGAGCATAGCCGTATCGCTGATAAGGATGACGTCGCACTTCAACAGGTCTTTATGGGAGCTGACGAATTTGGCGAGGTTGGGACTGCCGATCTCTTCTTCTCCTTCAATGATGAATTTGATATTGGTAAGCAGCGTACCCGTAGCCACCATCGTTTCAAATGCCTTTACGTGCATAAAGAACTGCCCCTTATCGTCTGCTGAACCACGGGCGTAGATCTTTCCCTCCTTGATCACGGGGTCGAAAGGACCGCTGTGCCAGAGCTCCAGGGGGTCGGGCGGCTGCACGTCGTAATGACCATAGACAAGGACAGTAGACAGTGAAGGATCGATGATCTTTTCACCATAAACGACAGGGTGACCATCGGTGGGATAGATGGCCGCCTCGTCCACACCGGCTGCCAGCAGAGACTGTTTCACCGCCTCCGCGCATTTGGCCATGTCCGGCTTGTGCTCGCTGCGGGCGCTGACGGAAGGTATGCGAAGAAGGTCCAGTAATTCTTCGAGAAAGCGTTGTTTATTTTTTTCCTGGTAGTCTTTCCAAGCTGTCATGATCATATGATTTTTGGAAAGGCAAATATAGGGGTTTTGAAGCTGAGCCGCCGGCAAGGCGGTACATGAATTCCAGGAAGAAGAGAGAACAGGAGAACTCCAGTATCACCAGGAATACCTGGTAACGCATGACAATGGCGGCGGCGGTAAGACTAAAACCCAGGTCGCACAGCCAGAGGAAGATGATGGCCAGCAGACAGTAATTGTACGGCTGCCCGATGCGACTCCAGCCTTTATTGAACAGGAACCCCAGCAGGCTAAGGATAAAGCATAAATGTATCAACCCGAAAAGGAGCGGGTAAATGGAGGTGATCCGCAGCCGCAAGTTGATATAGGCCGGTTTGACCATAAGGGTAGTGAGCCCAAACCACCGGGTCGCCTCGGGACCCAGCTCATCCGGCCGGAGAAAGAAGGGCGTGATGGTCATATAGATCTCCAGAGGAGGCAGGGCGTAACGTTGCAGGTTTGGTCGCAAAAACCACCGGGCAAATGCCTGGGGATATTTCCGGATGAGATATGACCCATAATCCTGGCAGAGAGGCGCCATCCGGGACCATTTTTGAAAGTTGATGAATGTGGTATCCCGGCCATATTGCCGGTACATATAAGACATCAGCGGTCCGCCAAACATATAAGGGCTGCCATGAAAGACATCGGGCGCCATCAGGTCGCCGGGGTCGTGGCTGACGGCGAAATAGTATCTGACCACCTTATCCATGGCCTGAAATCTCACAGGCACTGTGTCTGCCCTGTCAGGACGCACATGCGCATACATATACAACGCATCATTGGCCAGCTTCCACCCTCCAAAAGGAGAGAATTGCCGCACGCCACAATATGCTTCCATCCGGTGACTGGTGTATGTCACAAAACCCACCACCATCGCCACCGGCAAAACAATGCCCGCCAGTTTCAGCCTGATGCTTTGACGGCTGAGGATAAACGCCAGGGCTGCTACGACAGGATAGTACAATGCGTTGTAGCGCACAGAGAATGTAATGAACAAAAGCAATGCATGCGTAAAGATCATATAAGGCCGCGGCCGATAGATGATCCATAACAATTGCACGATCCAAAGAATGCTCAGCCCGTTGAAGAGCGCATCCGCCATGATGAGGTTGCCTGTATACAGCAACAGCGGATTGGCAAAAAAGAAGACAAAAAGCACATTGGAGGTCAGGGTGCCCAGCCGGAAAAAAAACCTCATGGTAAAGAACAGCACCAACAGCGACAGCTCCAGGAAAAGATATTGCAAACACACCAGCACCAGCGGGGAATGGGTAAAGAGCCCCACGAGTTGCAGGAATTTGGAATAACCGATGGGCCAGGCATTGACATCCGCATTCGTAGCCGCCGCACGGATATAATAATAGGAGTCCATCACGAGGTTGGGGTAGGGGTAGATGATCTTGAACAGGGTTAGCATCAGGAGGCTGACGGCCAGGGCGCTGAAGAGATAGATCCTATTGGACTTATTAAGTTGCATAATGAGTGTGCATACGAAAATATATTCCCGAAATGATCCGATCAGGATAAACGCTGGTCCCGAAAGGAATAAAAAACGATGCGACATTATTGAAATTTATATATGTTAGAGGCACTAGTACTTTACTCTTGCCCAGGTGTTTTAAAAGTTCCCTTCACGCAATCCCATCGCGCTTTCTATGAAATACCTTATTATTTTCCTTCTCTCTCCTATGTAAATCCTTTGACAATTAATTTATGGACAGGACGGTATTGGAGCTCCGGCATATACGGTTTGGGTTCAACGGCTGCAAGTCCTTGCTGGACGATGTTACGCTCACCTTGGACAAGGGAAAAATATGCACCCTGATGGGCGGAAATGGATCGGGCAAAACCACTCTGCTCAATATTATTTCCGGTTTTTTAAAACCGAAAGCAGGAAGCGAGATCATTTTATATCCTCTGAGATCAGGCACAGGGGAAAAGATAAGGTTGACAGAATTGCAGCCTTATAACATCAGCCGGGCGGGCGTCGGCAGAACTTTTCAGGATTTGCGGATCATTTCCCGCGCATCTGTCAATGAAAATGTCCTGCTCGCCATGAAAGGCAATCCCGGCGATAATTGGCTGAATGCATTGTTGCCATCCCTGCTTTATCGTAAGGCGGGTAAACGGTTGCAAATGCGGGCCGATGATATCCTGTCGAGATGCAATCTTGCCGGGCTGCGCAACAGGCTGGCCGGTGAGCTTTCTTACGGTCAGCAAAAGCTTTTGACCCTGGCTTGCTGTATGGCCGGCGATGCTGAATTGATGTTGCTGGATGAGCCGGTGGCCGGCATCAGCCCGGTTATCAAAGAGCATATCGCCTCTCTGTTAATAGAATTGAAAAAAGAACATAGAACGATCTTGCTGATCGAACATAACACCGACTTTATCCAGGAAGTGACGGATCATTATATTTTTCTGAACAATGGCGTATTGAGTAATTATAATTCATTCCAGGACATGAGGTCAAATCCGAAAGTAAGGGGATCATATATGTAATGCTGAAGGTGGAGCACATATCGGCGGGCTACGGAAAAAAGCAAGTGCTTTTTGATGTTTCCCTCGAAGTATTTCGGGGCGAGATCGTCTTGCTGGCCGGGTCCAACGGATCGGGGAAATCCACTTTGCTAAAAGCTATATACGGATTGCTGCCATTGATGGGCATGGGAAATATCCTATTCAATGGCAAATGTCTGACCAGGACCGCGCCCTACCGCCGGATCAGGGAAGGACTGGTGTACGTGCCGCAAAGGAATAATTGTTTCCATCACCTTACGGTGAAGGAAAATCTTGAAGTGTCAGCGCTCCATTTTAGGAACAGGTCTTTGCTAAAAAGACGGGTAGAGGGAGCGCTGGATATATTGCCCCAGCTGGGGGCATTACAATCCCGGAAGCCGTTTGATCTCAGCGGCGGAGAAAGACAGCAGCTGTCACTGGGCATGGCGCTGGTGCAAAGGCCGGGATTGATCATGCTGGATGAGCCAGGTGCCGGGCTCGCCCCTTATATATGGCAGCAAAATCTTTCGATCATAAAGAACCTGAACAGATCGGGTATTGCTTTTCTGATCGTAGAACATAAATTAAAAGAATCTTATGCTATTGCCGATAAGATCATCACCCTAAGGCTCGGAAAGATCTTTTCCAGTACGGAGGTGGACGACAATTTTCATATCGATGCTTTACAAACAGCATTTATCTGACTTGAAAAATATAAAAAATGAAAAGAATAAATATCCTGCCGGCATTGCTGCTCCTGCTTCTTGCATTTGCCGTATGTAATTCCTGTAACCTGCGGGGGAACTCCACCGCTGATGGGATACAGCTTGGATTATTATCGGTGTTCAGCGGGGATGGAGCGAATTATGGTGAGGCGGCAAGGACCGGTGTCGACCTGGCTTTGGAGGAAATAAACGCAGGTGGCGGGATCAACGGCAAAAAGATCACCATGATCTATGAAGACGACCGGGGCGAAACAAAGGATGCTGTATCGGGCTTCCAGAAACTCGCTTCCGTAGACAAGGTCCCTGTTGTCATCGGTCCTTTTTATTCGGGACAGGTGCTGGCATGCGCACCGGAAGCGGATAGATCAGGCACCGTCTTAATGACAGGCAGCGGGACCAGCGACAATATTATGAAGGCAGGGGAGTACGTGTTCAGGACATGTCCCACCAACGAAGATCAAGGCAGGACCATTGCCCGGTTCTGTATGGACAGTCTGAAAAAAAAGACGGCATTTATTATATACAGGAATGCGGATTATGGACTGACGCTTAAAGACCGGTTCAAAGAACAATATATCCACGACGGCGGATCGGTACTGGGAGAGATCGCTATCGATGCGGATGCAAAGGATGCGCGGCCACAGCTGATCAAAGCAAAGGAATCTGCCGCCGAAGTAGTATTCATACCTGTCCATTATCCTGAAGGAGGTGTTATCCTGAAACAGGCAAAGGAGCTGGGGTTGAATGCTTTGTTTATCGGAGGCGATGGCGGCTTCGATCCGGCATTGATAAATATTGCGGGTAATGCAGCTGACGGATCATACTGGGCGACCATCGGCTGGGGCGGGCAGGGGACCGTCGCGATCACGGCTCAATTCAAGGCGGCCTATAAAAAGAAATATAATAAGGATGCCGGTGTTTATTCGGGATTGTATTACGATGCGATGATGGTGGTGGCGGCTGCGCTAAAGAATGTCAGCGGGGATATTACAGGCGCTTCTGTCAAAGAGGCGTTGTTGAAGATCAGGGATTATAGAGGTCCGACGGGCGCCATAACATTTAATAAGGATGGCGATGTTGAAAAGCCGTTCTCGATCTTTCTGGTAAACGGAGGAGCATTTCAACCTGTAAATTATTAAACCATGCAAGTCAAAATAGGAAAGCAAGATAAAAAAGACAATAAGTCAGTCAGAAAGGATAATGAAGCGGCATTTAAAATTGATATGGATCGTGAAAAGTCCGGAAAAGAAAAAAAGAGAAGGCGACCCGAGGCGGCCAGGGAGTTGTAGGGGGTCCTGTTTAATCGTTCAATTATGAAAAAACGTAAAATAAAGGTATTATCAATTGCGGGTGTCAGCATTGGAGCTATGTCGGTGGTTGCATTTAATTACGAAGGTGCGATCAACGGGATAAAGAAATTTGCAACCGACCTGCGGCCTTGTTTTACCCTCAGCGGAATGATAGCGATGGGTACTTTGACTGGCCTTTTGACCTACATCGGGATAAGCATATTTAAAGGAATGGTTAGGTCGGAGATCCGGGGACAGGAGTTCCAAAAAGGATATCTTAAAGGGAAAAAAGATGCGGATTCAGAAAAATACCTGGAAGGTTTTAACAAGGGAAAGGAAGAAGGGAAACTGCATAATGATAAGGAAGAGAACTTAATGATAAAAGCCGTCCAGGAGTTCAAGACAGGAATGGAGGAAAGGAAAATAGGTGTTTATGCCCCCGAAGTGTTGGAAGAGACCGACCGGCAATTACGGTCATACCTGGATTTTCTGGATCCGGCGTTGCCTAAAACGGGAGACCCTGAAAAACGGGACTTGTGGAATAAATTAGCGATTTCCTTGCTTGTTAATTACCTGGATGTTATAGCACGCGTTCGTTCCGGCGAAGACCATTTAAAGTAATTAAAATATGAGTACTTCTAACAGACATCTTCTTGCAGCCAATTATGTGACCTATGCAGAATGCACGGTCAGGATGTTCCGCGTCATCGATGAGTATTTAAAAAACAGGAAGTCGAATGAGAAAATTACAATTTACACCTGCTTTAACTCCCCCATAGAAAAATGGTTCAATGTTTCGGCTATTTCCCGCCTCGATCTGTATTGCTGTCCAGATTGGTGGAGCAACGAGGAAAAGACCGGTTATATCGACAAGATCGCAAATATGGCAATGGACAAGAATGTTGAGGTCAAGATCTGCCGGCTTGTGGGGGTAGATGTGGCATCTATGAAACAACGCGACATCGAACAGATTGGCATTTACTATGAAGGAAGATATCCCAAACGCATCGACCTGAACGATCTCAATAATTACCGGGATGGCGAAGTTTATAAATACAAGGGAGTAGAGCTTTTACTGCAACCCAGCGCGGAAGACATCGTTGAATTGGAAAAAATATTCCTGCTGGGAAAATTGCCGGAAGGAAATATGCCCAATAACTGGAAAAAAATGATCCGCTGCTTCGAAAACGATTATCATTCACCCGTCGATAAGAAGTTAAAAAGCATCAATGAATATAAGGACGGCGTTTACTATAGATATGTCGATAAGGACAAGATCAACGGATTGTTGAGCAAGGACGACTTGTTTATCGTAAAAGTAAGGTCTTGCGCATCGACAGACCCCGCTGAACAGGGTGTGCCGTTTGGAATGTACTACAACGAAAATTCTAAAATGGACACCAGCGGTATTAAATTATTGGACCAGGATGAAATTATCAACACATCCAGGTCGTTTGAGAAAATCTGGGAAAATGGATACGCTAAACTCAAAGACCTCCTTGAGACAAAGTAGCTTGCTGCTATTCCCTCCTAACTGGAGCGCCTGCGTCTCGGGACCTCATCTGGCCTTGCCGCTGATAGCGGGGGCATTAAAAAGGGAGCATATCGACGTGTCCGTATACGACCTTTCGGAGGAATTTTACAGGCTATACGGTCATCAGCCGGACAATGCAGCCATCAGAAAAGCCTGCGATGATGAGGACATCGGAATATTAGACGACCTCTACTTCAAATGGGAGGACAGTTTTTTACCGCTGGCAAAGAAGCACGGGCAAGCGTTCGGCTTATTATCCGGTTTCAACGGCGGCAACTATAACGGCGAGGATATCGATGACCTGGTACAACGGATCGAAAAAGGAACGGTCTATTCCGAATATTTTGATAGTATCGTAAGAAAAAAGGTCGTCGAACACGACCCGGGTCTTGTGGGCATCAGCATCTCCTCCTATAACCAGATATTTTCTGCCGTCGAGCTGATATTAAGGGTCAGGGAATGGCTCCCCAAATGCAAAATAGTTTTAGGGGGAAATATCCTTACAAGGTTAAGAGACAGCCGGAGCTTTGGACAATTGGAAAAATTGGTAGACCGCATGATCATTTACCAGGGCGATGCAGCTATCATAGCATACTACAAGGCTGTTTTTTCCGGCATCGACAGCGATTGTAACTATGCCATGGAAAAGATAGATTATAATCACTGGCCCACACCCTATTTCAAAGGCTTGAATTACGGGAGTTATCCCGGCGGGGTCAATACACTGTCTTATGTGTCGGCCCGTGGCTGTTATTATGGCAAATGTTCTTTTTGCGCCATCCCGGCCGGATGGGCGAAGGGGGGATATGCGGGCTCTGCTCCCGGCATGTTTGCCGTTCAGCAGATAAAGCAAATGATTCAGGAGACAGGGCTTGCCAGGATCAAATTCGTCGACGAAGCGTTTATCCCATCCAAGTGCAGGGATATCCTGAGGACAAACGAACTATTGAACGTCAGCTTCGAATGGGAAGCATATGCGAGGGTGGAAACCGCATGGGAAAGCAGGGAGCTATTGTCGATAGCGTATGAGTCGGGTTGCAGACGGCTGTACTTCGGTCTGGAGATCGCTCCGGATGCGAACAGGAAGCCTTTGCTAAAGAACGACAAGGGAAATATCATGAAGATCATGGAACGTTGTAAGGAGACAGGTATCCTCGTACACCTGTTTTGCATGGTAGGACATCCCGGCACCTCTGTAACCGACGCCGAACTGACTGTCAAATTTTTAATAGACCATCAACATCTGATAGATACATCGGACCTGGTGGGGTTCAGATTGGACAGAGGCACGAGTGTAATAGGGGTTAAAAGAAAGGACATGCATTTTTCCGACCTTGCCATGAGCTACGATTATGAAGCGTCTTTCCCGGGAAACTTTAATTCACAGGAGGTGAATGAACTGGAATTCCAATGCCAGGAAATGATATGGGACACAGTGCCCAGGTTGTTGCATCCCCTTTATCGCATCGGTAATCGCTGGGGCAAGGGGATGGGGGAAAGGAATGGTATCGTATCTCTTTCTGAAGTTATTCAATGACGATGACGCAGGTTGTTTTGAATATTTTTATTTCAGCATCGTTGATCCTTCTGATCGCGAATTCTTTCTCTATTCTATATACTACGGTTAAATTTTTTCATCTAGCCCATGGAGCTGTTATTACCGCAGGGGCTTACTTTGTGTTTTATTTTTCAACCCGGTTGTCGATCCCTTTTTTGACGGCTGTTCCTTTGGCTATCTTATCTGGGGCCCTGTTGGGCGTTCTCTGTGAGGTGTTTGTTTACCGGCAGATGAGAAAAAAAAGGCGACCGGCATTAGCCTGCCTGATCGCGTCCCTCGGACTGTATGTCGTATTTCAAAATTGTATTTCGCTTTATTTTGGGAGCGATGCAAAAGTCTTCCGGTTCGGCCCGGTAGAAGCCGGGCACAAAGTCCTCGGGGCGCATATTACGACCACTCAATTGATCACCATTGAGGTATCTGTCCTTTTATTTTTTATGACCGGCCTTTTTTTGCGGCATACATCGGCAGGCAGGTCTATCCGGGCAATTGCATGCGATCAGGAGCTGGGCGAGATCTATGGGATCAATTCCAATAAAATTATAATAATCGTATTCGCCATCGGGTCGGCGATGGCCGCGACAGCAGGCATCCTGGCTGCCATCGATACCAATATGACGCCCGCTTTTGGGTTCGATCTCCTGCTCTATGGTGTCGTTGCAATGGTAGTAGGCGGAGTAGGCAGCACATGGAGCATAGTAGCAGGGGCGCTGCTTGTCTCCGCGTCCCGCAACTTCGCCGGATATTACATCGATACAAAATGGATGGATGCCGTCACCTATGTTGTCCTTATATTGTTCCTGATCTGGAAACCCCTGGGTTTCAGCGGTCACCGGCTGAAGAAGATAAACTTATAGCATGGAATATATCTTACATATACTTATATTCACCTGCTTTTATATTTTACTATCCCAAAGCCTTAATATTGCCGCCGGATACACCGGGTTGATCTCGCTTGCACATGCCGGGTTTTATGGGATAGGGGCCTATACCACAGCTATCCTGTCGACGAAGTGGGGACTTTCATTCTGGCTGAACCTCCCCCTGGCGATGCTTGTCAGCGGCGCCATTGCACTGCTGATCTCTTTGATCATCTTACGCACGGTAGAAGATTATTTTATCATTTGCACACTAGGGATCCAGGTGGTTATATTTTCAATTATGAATAACTGGACAGGTATGACGAATGGCCCATTGGGTATTCCAGGCATCCCCGGCATCAGGTTTTTGGGGATGGCCCTGGATACAAGGATCAAATTCCTCGCCCTGTTGCTTTTTTTTGTACTGATTGTTTGGGGGATATTAAAGAATGTTTCGAGGTCCGGCTTTGGCAATACATTAAAAGCGATCGGCGAAGATGAGATCTATGTTCAGAGCATCGGAAAAAATGTACGGCAATACAGGGTCATCTCCTTCACCATCGGCGCTATCCTGGCCGCTATTCCCGGAGGACTGTATGCGCATTATGTCTCTTACATCGATCCGGCGAGCTTTACCGTAAGTGAATCCATTTTTATCCTTTCCATTGTCATTATAGGCGGACTGGAAAGCCTTGCGGGGAGCTGCCTCTCGTCGGTATTCCTGGTTATGTTACCCGAGGGGCTTCGGTTCCTGGGAATGAGCAATAATACCGCGGCCGGCGTCAGACAAATTATTTACGGCGCTATTTTAGTTCTCATCATGCTGAAAGGCAATAAAAGAATAAAGGGCTAGTCCTTCGGCCGGTCAATGGGATTAGGGGTCTTTCTTCTCAGGGGGTGGCGAATAAAAGTACTGTACGGTCAGGTCCTGAGGTAAAAAGTGGGTATATTCTTCCAGATTTTTTCTAAGCTGTGTCGCGGCCGAAGAATCCATGGCATAAAAGGACACGGCTCTTTTTTCGGTAGGGTCAGGATCAGGTATCTGCCATTGGCCAGTCCGGATCCAGTGGTCAGGCAGCGGCTTATCGTAAGTGTCGCTGATAATGGCTATCTGTGAGTTCTGTTCCCGGCTTAGCTCATGGATCAGTTCCGGGCTGAAAAAATTAGCCAGCCTGCTCCTGGCGATCTTTATGCTGGCAAGGCCCGACAGATCGAGATACCTTCCATCCGTCTCGAAAGATATCATGCCTACATCGTCGGATACGATACCATATCTGTAATAGTACCGGTGGGCGAATTGAGCGACGGGATATTTTATCCTGTAGGTCCCCAGGCTGCTGCGCTCCGATGCCCGGAAGGCGTACAGGTTGCGGGCGGTTAGTATCAGGGCGAGGAAGAGCATGGCTGTGCCTGCGGCCCGGCCGGCCTTGCGATCCGGCCATTTAGCCAGGTAACCCGACAGCCACGGCACAGCTACCGCGGCGCCACAGCCCACCAGCCAGTCATAGCTCAGCAGCGATCCGGCGCCTTCCACCATAAATACATTGGGAAGAAAATAGCTGCCCTTGAATATCGCGATAATACCAAATACGAGTGCGGGCAGCAGGCTCCACAATGCCAGCTCAAAAGCCGTCAGCCATTTGCGCCGCCACAATAACAACAGACAGGCAGCAGCGATGAGGATCGCCCCGTCATAACGCGCGGCTACCATCAATGCGCCATATATCATCGTTCGCCGGGAGAATTCGGGCAAGGTCCACTCGTCCGAGAGGCGGCTGACAAATAAGAAGGCGAATAATAATAAAAGAGGGCTTTCCATTCCGTAAATAGCCATGACAGGCAATGGGGTGAGTATGATGACGGCTAGTAAGATAAATAATTGGTTGAACGCTGTGACACCTCTTTTTACCAGCCACCGGTGAATGACCGTCAGCAGGATAACGGCAATCGCTGTATTGATGATGGGGACGAGGATCAGGTTGGCGCCGAATAAAAAAAATGTCACTGCGAGCACCAGCGGATACAGCAGGGAAGGGGAGGCGGCGACGAAGTGCTGACGATCGATGCCCCAGATCTGGCGGAAGGCAAGGGTCTTGGCGGTCGATAATTGAAGGAAGGCTTCGTCCCGCGGCAGAGAGTAGGCGCCACCGGTGTCTTGCAGGAGATGGCGTCCCAGGATGAGGACGGGAATAAGAAGGGCCGCTGTGGCTATGTACAGGGGCCAGTTGTCTTTGCGGATAAGGTTGAAAATGTGCATGGCGGGAATCGTGTCGGATAAATATAAGAAGATTCACTGCAGCGAGAATGCAGGTCAGCGAATTACAAAACGGCAGTAGTGTTGCGGTTAACTTGCAAAAAAATGTTAAAAATTTTTTGCACAGCCCTTGCAAGTTTGCAATTCTTTTGCTTACTTCGTTTTACTTCCTGACTGAATCTTCACCCTATTTTCCAAATCTCAAACTGACTATACATGAACCAGACCTTTATTCATGTGCGCGACCCGCTACGCGCATATCCCGCCTTCCGGAAAGGATATCCTCTATCTCCCGTGTTCTTTGCTCCACCTGGATACGGCGCTAATAACTAATATTTTACTGTAAAATTACCTCTATGCTTATGAGACCGGCCATATGCTGGGCGGCATTGCTATGCCTTGTCGTCACTGCAGTTAAAGCGCAGTCTGCTGATCCTGAGATCCCTCCCAAACTGCTATCCCGGATCCAGTCCCGGATAGGGCAGCTTGACAGACAGCTGACCCGACAGACTTCCGATTATTTGCAAAAAATGCAACGGCGGGAAGAAAAGCTGCGCCGTAAATTAAGTGCCGTAGACAGTAATGCGGCAAAACAATTGTTTGCAACCTCGTCACAGCAGTATGCAGCCCTCCTGCAAAAGATACAGACGGATACAGGAAGCCGCGGCAAGCCGTTGAATGGCGCCTACATGCCCTATGCGGATTCTCTGAAAGGGATGCTGGAATTCTTACATAAGGATGGCCA
>Ga0207695_10000763_pt1 | contig 61586 bp, 54 predicted proteins | sample KBSC54metaG_FD_184354 | JGI IMG/M metagenome (GOLD analysis project Ga0207695, IMG submission 184354) | Corn rhizosphere microbial communities from Kellogg Biological Station, Michigan, USA - KBS C5-4 metaG (SPAdes) (version 2) | ecosystem: Host-associated > Plants > Roots > Rhizosphere > Soil...
CGGCCTTCCGCTGCCCGGCTGGATTGCTAATGACGAAAACAGATATCCATATTTGAAAAACTCCGGTGAATCGTAATAAACTCGCCTTATATTTCAAACGACTAAAAAATTCTGTTGATATGCGGAAGGGTTATAAATGAACCTGCACCAATTTCGCTTCGTGCGCGAGGCCGTCCGGCAGAATTTCAACCTCACCGAGGCCGCCAAGGCGCTCTACACGTCGCAGCCGGGGGTTTCGAAGGCGATCATCGAGCTCGAGGACGAGCTCGGCGTGGAGATCTTCACGCGGCACGGCAAGCGCGTGCGCTCGCTCACCGAGCCCGGCAGGATCATCCTCGCGTCGGTCGAGCGGATCCTCCAGGAAGTGGAAAGCCTCAAAAGGGTCGGAAAAGATTATGCGGCGCAGGATCAGGGCAACCTGACGATCGCCGCCACCCACACGCAGGCGCGCTACTCGCTGCCGGCCGCGATCGCCGAATTCAAGAAGCGCTTCCCGAAGGTGCACCTGTCGATCCTGCAGGGCAGCCCGACGCAGGTGGCCGAGATGGTGATCCACGACCAGGCCGATCTCGCGATCGCGACCGAGGCAATCTCCGACTACAAGGAACTCGTGTCGCTGCCCTGCTTCCAGTGGCACCACGCGGCCGTCGTGCCGGCCGATCACCCGCTGCTCGAACGCAAGCCGCCGTCGCTCGACGATCTCGCGCAATATCCGCTGATCACGTACGACGACGCGTTCGCGGGCCGCAAGAAGATCAACCAGGCGTTCGCGCTGCGCGGGCTGTCGCCGGACATCGTTCTCGAGGCGATCGACGCCGACGTGATCAAGACCTACGTCGAACTCGGCCTCGGCGTCGGCATCATGGCCGACATCGCGTTCAATCCCGAGCGCGACCGCAACCTGCGCCTGATCCCGGTCGGCCACCTGTTCGGCAGCAACGTGACGCGCGTCGCGCTCAAGCAGGGCGCCTACCTGCGCAGCTATGTGTATACGCTCGTCGAACTGCTGTCGCCGACGCTGAACCGCAAGCTGATCGAGCAGGCGCTCAAGGGCGAATCCGAATCGTACGAACTGTAAGCGCCCCCGGACCTGTCGCTTCGCGCCAGGTCCCCCAAGAGGGTCATCCCCCTAGGGGACTTCCTTCGGGGCGGAAAACTTGGGGCGGCCCGGCGTTTTCCTGAAATCGGCGTGTATAAATACGGGGGCGCACATCGCGCCCCTTTTTGCTGCCCGACGGAGATTCCCGCATGACGCTTCCCGCCCTGCTGCGCCGCGCCGCCGGCACCGCCCTCGTGCTGGCATGCGCGGCCGCGCATGCCGACCTGAAGGTCGGCGTCGACCTGTCGTCGACAGGCCCTGCCGCCGCGATCGGCATCACGAGCAAGAACGCGATCCTGATGTGGCCGAAAACGATCGCCGGGCAGCCGGTGCAGGTAACGGTGCTCGACGATGCGTCCGACCCTGGCACCGCGGTGCGCAACATCCGCAAGCTGGTCGACGAGGATCACGTCGACGTCGTGATCGGGCCGAACATCACGCCGGCCGCGCTCGCGGCGCTCGACGCGGTGGCCGCAGGGCAGACGCCGATGATCACGCTGGTTGGCTCCGGCGCGATCGTCGAGCCGCAGGAAGGCGCGCGGACCTGGGCGTTCAAGATGGCGCAGAGCGACCGCGCGATGGCCGACGTGATGACGCGCGCCATGTCGAATCGCGGCGTGAAGACGGTCGGCTTCATCGGCTTCGCGGACAGCTACGGCGACAGCTGGCTGAACGAGTTCACGCGCTTCGCCGACCTGCGCAAGATCCGCGTCGTCGCGACCGAGCGCTTCAACCGCACCGATGCGAGCGTCACGGGCCAGGCGCTGAAGCTGATCGCGGCGAAACCCGACGCGATCCTGATCGCGGGCTCGGGCACGCCGGCCGTACTGCCGCAGCGCACGCTGATCGAGCGCGGCTACAAGGGCGCGATCTATCAGACCCACGGGATCGCGACGCCGGAATTCATCAAGCTCGGCGGCAAGGACGTCGACGGAACGCTGTTCCCGACCCAGCCGGTCGTCGTCGCACGCACGCTGCCGGCCGACCATCCGGCGCGCAAGGCCGCGCTCGCGTTCGTCGACGCGTACGAGGCGAAGTACGGCGCAGGCACGGTCACGCAGTTCGCGGGCGACGCGGCTGGCGTCTACCCGCGCCTCGCCGACGCGGTCGGCCGCGCACTGAAGACCGCGCAGCCCGGCACGCCGGCGTTCCGCGCGGCGCTGCGCCGCGAACTCGAACGCGCGCACGAGCTCGTCGTGCCGAACGGGGTCGTCAACACCAGCGACAAGGATCATGTCGGGCTCGACCAGCGCGCGAGCGTGATGGGGATCGTGAAGCAGGGGCGGTTCGTCTACCTGAGCCAGTAACTCGCGCGTCGGCAACCGGGTAGCTTGCCCGGCATCCGGATTTCCGCCATAATCCGCGTTTCGCCGCACACAATCGCGTGCGCGGCCAGGAACAAGCCCAGGTGGTGAAATTGGTAGACGCAGGGGACTCAAAATCCCCCGCCGCAAGGCGTGCCGGTTCGATTCCGGCCCTGGGCACCATTCAAAAAATCCGTTTCTTTTCAAAGAATTATCGGATTCTCAGCCGCAAGACAGAACGGAACAGGTTGTACACAGTTTTAAGGTGTTGACAGTCCTGTGCACAGTTTTGCCCGCCATTGATGCTTTGCGCGGGTCTCGGCTCTCAAACCTATGAGAGCACCATCGATGACTATTGCCTCCACAAAGCAATAAAAACAATTCATCGACGCGCACCCCGCCCCCGCGCTCCGATTTCTCTATACACCCCCACGCGTCAATTGACGCTACCGGACGTCGGCGGAGCTACCCAGTCCGTCGGCAGAGGAATATTGAGATATCGAGGACACATTTCCGGATTCACCCCCTGGGGAAATGGAAATGCGCAATGACTACTGCAGACTCCCTTCTGCGCCTGCCCGAAGTGCTCAAAATCATCCCCGTTTCCCGCGCGACGTGGTACGAGGGCGTCAAAACTGGCCGGTTCCCAGCCCAGGTCAAGCTCGGCCCGCGCATCGCCGCGTGGCGGCGCAGTGACATTGACCGCTTGGTTGCGTCGCTCAACGGCGAAGGTGGCGCATGACGCGGGCCGCGCCGACGCACGCCAAGGTGGCACAGCCCATCGTCCACGCCCCCGGGCTTTTTCGTAGCTTGGCACCCGGGGAGCGAAAAAAGGACAAGTTGGACGTCACGTACGTAGTCGGCGACGTCACCGTCCGCTTCGTCGGGTTCGAACCACTGGACTCCACCGATTTGCGTGTGCTGCAAGGGCTAATAGCCTTGGCCACCGCAGGGCTGCGCAACATTCGGAGACTGCTGCGTGACGGTCAATCGCTGAAGGCCTCGCTTGACCTTAAAGGGGACGCTCTAGCAGAGCGAACCGTAGCGGCCAGATTCACCCTGGCCTCCCTGGCCGACGCAGCAGGCTTCGACCGAGGTGGCTTTGGCTGCAAACAGATACGGGCATCACTTCAACGGCTATCAAATGTCACCGCGCTCGTGAGCAGGCCAGAATTCGAGGGGGCTTTCCGGTTGGTCAGTGGCTATCGCCTGGACAAGCACACCGGCGAATTGGTCGTTTCGATTAGCCCACTGGGAACAACTGCAATCCTCGGACGCCAAGGCTACTTGAGGCTGAACATGGAGGAGGTCCGGCGAATTCACGGTGAGGTTGCGCATCTCATTCACGGTCGGCTCCACTGGGTCAACCAAGGGGATAGGCGACCGGTCAGCTTGGACACGCTCTGTTCATACGCATACGCAGGAGTTCGGACCGGTAGCGCCCTGCGAAAGCGCAGGATGGCCGTACGCCAAGCACTGAAAGAGCTAGTAGCCGTCGGCTGGACCGTAACCGAGACGAATCCGGGTACGTACGTCATTGGTCGGCCACGTCGCGCCAGTAGCTAGGGTGAATTGGTAACACGGGCCGGGGTGAATTGGTAACGCTGCCAGGGTGAATTGGTAACGCATAACGGTTTGGATACCTGATAAAACTGCCTTCGTTTAGCGGACGTTTTTGGCGTCACCGCCCGCAGCAGACGTGGCAATCAAAGATTTCTTTAAGGGCATTTTTTTTAATCAAGGGAGCCGCCTTGCTCACGGCGCGCTGTTACGGCGGGCGGCTCTGTCGCCGCTGCGCGGCTCCCTCTCCTCAGGCATTACGCCTCGCCCTCCCCCATCGCGAGCCGCCCCTCGCCATCCTCTCGCGAACACCAGACAAGGGCCTGCGGCCCCGCGGCCAGGACTGGAGGTGTAATGCAAGGCACTCCGCCCTCAACCCAGAGAACCGCATACAAACGCTCGTGCAGGTCGCGCAGAAGACCCTGCGGCAATCGAAGCGTCATCTAGCCCGGGCGCTTATTGGAGCAGCGCCGCGCGCGAAAGGGGGGCCGCTGAGACGGTGCCCGGACTCAAGCCGGGAGCGATAGCAGACAGGCGGCTGGGGGCCGTCTCAGCGGGGCGTCAGCCCCGGTCCAGGCGGCCAGCCTGGTGGGGGAGCCGCGTCGAGTTCGGCCGCAAGCCGAAGGGCTCTGCCTGACTGGCGGCCGAAGCTCGACGTGGGGGCGAAGCCCCGCTCACCGGCCCCGAAACGGGGCGGGCAAGTGCGTCTGGCAATGCACTGCCCTACACCTAGGTGCTGGAGCGCGAAGGTCGGTTTCACTACCACCTAATGCTCTGGCTCCCCGGGGACTTTCGTCTCGACAAGAAGAAGCTCGCGAAATGGTGGCCGTGGGGTACCACGTGGACCGCATCCTACCGGCACGTGAAGCGCTGGGGCCGCTACATGGCCACATTCAACTGCATCACGCGCATTCCGAAAGCCGCTCGCCTGTTCGGTTACGAGGGATTGGATGAATGCGGCAAGGCAGCGGTGCAGCATGCAGCCCTCCCTCGGTGGCTGCAGGCGCTGGCGCCCCAAGGTACCAGCCTTCGCCGCTTTCCGGGCGGCGGCTGGGCAAACCTTGGAACCGGCGAGATTTACGTCTCGCCATATATCTGGACACCATGGGGGTGGATGACTCGAAGCCCGTGTGAGAGCTGACGCCAGCCATGTGGCCGGAGCAGCTGTTTACGAGGTTGGCTTGACGTGAGAACCACGCACGCCATCTCGTGCCTGACACGACGTTCTTCGCAGAGGGAATTACGACGCCCCCCGCATCGTACATTCCGCTCACCTTGTCGTTGCGTCAGCAACCGAACGGCTCGTCATATCGTTTTCCGCAAAAAAACAACGCTTCCGTATAACGCGAAATTTGCATATCGCCAAAGGCCGTCGGGAGCCTATTGACACTCGATGAACGCCATTGATAGCGTGCCTTTCATGCCTCAATGGAGTTACCTTCATGAATCAACTTGAAGTTCCCGACGACTTTCCGAGAATTCCCCTCCTAGGCACCGTACCTCGTATACGGCCAGAGCTCATTTTTATCAAAATCAGCACATGTAGCGCGGCCCTTTCCGACCACGAGTTGCGATATCTGCGATGCGAGGACTTCGCTCACCAAATGGAAATAGACACGTTTCGAGAAATCATGAAGCAGCGATGGTCCATGCAGACGGCGCTGTCCAACGTTGAAGCGCGTGTCACCGAGGCTGTCCGCCGCAGCGGTTGGGAACTCACTAATGCCGAGATAGCCTGGACCGCCGACCGTACCCGCACGTTGCTGTCGACCGCCACAGCCGACAACAAGTCCCTCGAACCAGAGTCGAATCTTCTTAGCCATAGCGGGAACGTCAATTATGGTGAGTGATAGTAGGTACACCGCACTCGTGCTCGACCAGCCAACGCCTACCCTCTTCGTCGACTATGACGGCACGCTCCACCGGGGACACGCCACTCTCGACCAGAACGGCGACGTGTCACTGGATTCAGGGCAGCCGCTGTTCGAATATGCGCCACCGCTGGTGGAGATGCTCGACCCGTACCCGGACGTGCAGATTGTCCTGACAACGTCATGGCTCGACACACTGCCGCTCGACCAGGTCATCTCATACCTGCCATCGGCACTAGCCCGAAGGGTCGTGGGAACAACCCGGCATATCAAGCCGCGCGCCGGCTACTTGCTAGACGGCTCGGCGCGAACCTATGTCATCAGGTCCTACGTGTTCGAGAAACGCCTGAAAAACTGGCTGGCGCTGGATGACTCGGTCTACGGTGCCTTTCACCTCAGCACCGACTTCCTCGACCTGGACCCACATTTGGTGTTGCTCGACGCGAAGCGCGGGATTGGCGATGCGAAAGCCCGGCAACGTATTCGGGAATGGCTGGTCGAGGTGCATATGGGCGGCGACTACTAGCTCAATCAGTCGACAGGACGCAGCGAGATGAGGCGGCGACACCAGGCATCCCCGGCAAGCTGTACGTACCAAAATCCGCATCAGCGTCACCCGCGCCTTCTTATCCTTTCAGTCGCGGAATGCTGGGTCTACGGAGGAGTAAAAGATGGTTTCCGACAATCACATCGACCTGGAGATTGCCCTCCGCAAAATTCACGAGCTTGCGATGGCGGACGGCGATTTGGGCTATGCATACTGGTACGAAGTCGGACGGCTTCTACAACGAGCCGCTAACATGCAAGCTGAAATCGATTTGCTTTGCAAAGAGCTGGAACGGTGCCGCGCAACGCACGCCAGACCTAGCAGAGCCGTTAAGCAGCGTCAGCGGAGCGAGAGCGAGGCGAGATGACGCAGCGACTTCAGGATGTTGTGGGCAAGTTATACAAGCCGCTGGCGAATGGCGCGCGCCAGGTGTTTGCGCTGTCGCGCGGCGACGCCGAGAGGCTGCCACGGCTACCGTCGATTGCCATCATCTCGGTCACCGCACCGGAGCGCCCGCCTGCCAGCCTCGATGGCTTCGCCCACCTGCTGCGCCTGAGCTTCGCGGACATCGATTTCCTGAACCAAAGTCTCTCGAAGAAGTCGCGAGGCAAGCTCGTCGACGCATTCACCGCGGAGCAGGCTCAGGCGATTCACTCCTTCGTCGAGGCCCTGCCGATGGAAGTCGTATCGGTGGTCGTCCACTGCGAAGGCGGCTATTCACGGTCATGCGCCATCGCCCTGGCGCTCCACCAGCTATATGGCTATCGCGCGGAAATCGAACACCTCTCGCAAGCCAATCCTTCAATCGTTCGCATGATGATGGGAGATGTCCATACTCGTCATCGCGAGCCGCAGCCAACCCGTCGTTGAGACGTTTCAACGACTGGATTCACTGCCCGGCAACCTGAAACGAATTGTGTGCGAATACACGAGATTCACCACCCAAGGTCGCGCGATAGACTGAACGCCTGACTAGCTTTCAGTAGAGGTATCTTGGCAAGGTGAGCTATCACCCTAATAAGGACATTTAGCGTGTCAAAGGATGAGAAGATGGAAAAACAGCTTGGCGATGTGATTGTAGATATTCCCCCACTGGCACCCTCTTTGAAAAGCGCACGCTGCCGCACTCCAGACGAGTTCCTGGCACACCGGGCCAATTTTGGGGATACAACCTATGCCGTCAGTATCTTCGACGAGTCTAGGGTAGGTGACGAAATCTGGTATTTTTCGAACGACCTACAGGAGGCGGTGGTCATTGGCTTACGGTGGCACGAGTGTAACTGTGCCCTGGAACAGTATCCTCTGGAGCAGGATGGAGAGATTGTGTATGGGTATCGAGCCCGAGATTGCCTCAACTCCAAATACATCGGGGAATTGTTACACGAGGGTTGGCTCTGGAAAGCAGCTGGGGCGAACATGAACGAAGTAGCAACCCCTGAAATCATGACTCGGGTTCGAATCGAATTATTCAAGTATCTCGCAGAGACCTCCGGACTCTTCATGGTCCTTGATTTTTCTAAGCCCGATAGGGAATTGGAATATCTACAACATTGGGAAAATGAGCTGGAGTGATAACTCGGAGCACCGACGGCGCACACTGGTACCGTCGCACCAGAGATGATGGCCATCAGCGTGTACTTCAGACCGGCGCAACATAAGATTCAGGTCTTCACCCCAAGCGCAGTCCATAGCTCGCGAAGCCGTTTCTTATTCGAAAGTGCCATCGTAGCCGCCATTGCAAATGAAGGCGTGCGGAAGCGCGAGGCGCGTGGGAGCCTTATGTGTCGGTGCGTTCGCTATCATGGCGTTTTCGCATAAGGTAGAGGAAGCCGTGGACGGAGAACACCGCCTAGCGCAGCGCGTCACATCGGCGCTGCGACCCTGACATGTACGCTATCGAGAGAAGAGCCTCGTGATGTATGCGTTGTCGGCATCAATGTCGTCGGGAACTTCGAACTCGCCCTTTGCTACACTAATGCGCTTTTCGCACTGCGTCCGCTCCAGTACGAGCTTGGCCACGGGTCGACCGTTTCGGACCAGCACGATTTCCGCCTCCTCTCCCCGCTCCAAGACCGCAATCAGGTGTGACAGGTCTGTGTCGGCGTCTGAGATATGAGATTTTGGGAAGCATCCTTCGCTTAACTTCACATCAGACCCACGCCCCACGTATCGCGCGCCCTGAACCATAGTCAATTTTGACTATGGCGCAAGGGGTGTCTCATGCCTACCGTGGTTGTGTGGGGAGTACCAGCCGCAGCGTTTCGATTTTGTTCACAGCAATCACGGCCCTCCTCGCCAAGACATTGCCGCCAAAGGGAGACCATCGTGCGCAAATTCATTCCTTCGTTGCTGGGTATGTTGTCGTTGGCGCTGGCGATGGCCGCGCCACTCAGGGCGGACGCGAAGACAACCACCTTGAATTTCGATACCACGCCGGATGGCACGGCGATTCCAAGTAACACCCTTCTTACCGACCAGTATCAAAGCATAGGAGTGCTTGCAGTTATCCGGAGTCAAACCGGAGTCGTGGAAACCAGGGTGGAAGTTATCGATGCGGCGAGTAACTTTCTTGATGTAATGTCGAAACCGAACGTAGCTTATAGCTCTGATGGGCTGATGACCTTCACGCTGAATGCGGCCCTTACCGGTAATGTTCGGACGGTTTCGGCATATATCGAGGGTGGGCACGGGACTGGCATCTATGCCTATGATGCGTCCGGTACGTTAGTCGGGCAAACCGTCTTGCCAGTCGATACACATATGGCGCTGTTCTCGGTCACATCCTCAGGCAGTCCCATCACAACCGTCCTGATTCAGGGCTCCCCGAGCAGCTTCTACGTCGACAATCTGTCGGTCGTCAGCGACGTGTCCTTTGCGAAATACGCCGCATCCGTCTACCTGGCACCCAAGGTCGCGTACTTCTCCGCGTCGGAGAGCTTCATGCTCGGTGCCACCAGCACCGGCCTCAATCTCTCGACGCAAGCGGTCACGCTGACCTTCGGCTCACTGACGCTGACCATCCCGGCCGGGTCGTTCGTGAAAGACATGCCGCCCCGAACGAATTCCTACGTTTATCAAGGCACGGTGAACGGCGGGACGCTCTACGTGTCGATTACACCCACCAAGACCGCGAACAGCTATCAGTTGTTTGCGCTCGGCGCGGGCTACACCTTCCCGACCGGACTATCGATGATGCCGGTCGACTTGAACATCGGCGACAACGACGGGCATACGAACACGACTCCGAACTACGTGCCCCGCGTGCCGACTTCACCGTGACGCTCGTGCTGGATTGCCTTTCAGAAGGTCATCCTGTATGAATAACATCAACCGGACGGCGGGAGGCGCACGTGAATCAGCCGACCACTCTGTTCCTGCACGGCGGCCCGGGGCTGTCCGCCGTCGCGGAACGCGAACTGTATGGCGACAGCCTCGATGTGCACTGGTGGGACCAGCCGCACTTCGAGGTGCTGTTTGTGCGCCCTTATCAGGCGCTGCTCGACGACACGCTGCAGCTCGCCAGGCGCTTGACCGGAACCGGCAAGGTGAACCTGCGCCCACTCGTTCGGCTCGCGGCTTGCTCTTGAACTGGCAAGGCGAATACCGGGCCGCCTCGGCGCGATAACACTTATCGCGCCGACGTTTGACGTGGCTGCGACTCTGGTCCGATTGGCTGAGCATCTCGCTGCCTCCTCCCAGTGCCCAACTCGACTGCTTGCCGCCGCCCAGCGTGCAACGCAACCTAGCGCCGGCTTTGCCGACGTGACGTGTGGCCGCTTGTCGAAGCTATTGGCGAGGCGCCGGATTTCCTGAACGCTTACTGGGGCCCCGATTCCGACGACCGCCGCCGGTTGTTCTTCGATGTGACGGCTGCGAAGCGGTGGGTCGACTTCAATACGTGTAAGGTCATCCTCGAGGATTTCGGGAAGACGCCCACTCCGAGTGCCCCCACCGCCGTCACAGGGCCGGTCACCCTCGTGTTCGGCGCGCACAACATCCTGGTGGACGCGACCACCGCCGACCGGTCCTGGCGGCGCTATTTCCCACTCGCCACCACACGACTGGTCAATGCCGGTCACTTCGTGCATCTGGAGGCACCGCCCTGGCAGTGGTTCCCTGACAGCTAAGGGCGCGCCAGCCGCAGCTGCGCAGCAAGGTCGGCGTTGTTCCGCGCACCCACTCGCTCGTGAATCGCGCGCAGGTGGTTGTTGACGGTCGCCGGAGAAATCTTCCGCGTTTTCGCCACTTCTTTGTGCGTCAAGCCGGTGGCCACCAGCTCGGCGATTTCGCGCTCGCGCTGGGTCAGGTTGTCGAGTTCCTCGCGCGCCCGCACTTTCAGGAATATCAATCGCTTGGTGAGCAAAACGGTGACGACAATGCACCGTCCGGCGAACGGCTGATGAGGCGTCGCGAGCAGATGTTGAAACAGTGCACGCGGAATCGTGTGTTCAGAAGCACCGGGCCATTCCATTTGCACCGCCGCGATGAATCGCGGTTCCGCAAAGCACAGGACGCCCCCCATGTCCGCCACCGCGACGCTCCATCGACCACCGCTCGCTTCGCGATACCGTTCTGCCTGCAGGGTCTGGCTAACCTTCAGCGCTTCCTGCAAATGTGGAAAGAGCGCTTCCATCAATTGGCGCTGGGCCTCGGAAAATGGTCTCGCTTTGGAAGCCCGATAAAGCGAAACGGAGGCCAACACGCCGGACTGCGGATTATGGAATCCCGTGACGAGCCCATGCTCGTGACCATAGCGAATCGCGTAGGCTTCCAGTTCCGGTGAATGCCGCGAACTCTCCGGTAAATAACAGTTCACGGTCACGCCAGGGTGCGCCATGCAGTAAAACGCGACCTGGTCCTGGTCGCGAACCGGCGCGTAGTCCGCCAAGCTATCGGGGGAGTCGCTATAGAGATATGGCGCGTGGAACACGCCCCCCCTGCGCATCGCGGATACCGCCGCCCCGCCGTGCTGCATCGAAAGGCAGGAGTGCTTTGAGCAACGTCAGCGGTTGCTCTTGAAACTCGTCGAGCGGAATCTCACGCGCACTGTGATACAGCGTCAGCAACAGGTCACTAAAGCGTCCACGTTCCCCTTCATCAACGCCCATAAGACAGGGGCTACAACAACAAAGACCCTAACCGCACCAACTCCGACTGGCGTGTGCAGGACATCTTGCGCATCAGGGAAGCGATGTGGTTACGCACCGTGAATTCAGAAACCCCGGCAATATGCGCATACTCGCCCGACGAATGCCCCGCAATCAGGCCGGCGAGCACCCGCGCCTCTGCTGGCGTCAACGTGAAAAATGCGGCGAGTTCTTCCATTTCCGGGACGGCGAACGCGCTGTTCTTGTGCATTCGAACAAACAGCGCACGTTCCGTCGACAGTCGATAGATGGCGGGCGCGGGGATGATGTCAAAACGGATACCCCGCCCCCAGGAAGTCGGTGCCGCGAACGATGTCGCCTTTTCCTGCTGGGCGCTGGTATTGAGCGCAGTCAACAGTCCCGCAATAACGTCCGGGCGATAATGGGTCAGGACGTGCTCCGAGCTTCCGAGCATGCCAACTTCGCGCAACATTTCAATGACGCGGGTCGGGCAGCGTTGAATCCGGCCATTCGGGCTCGCAATAAAGGTGGCCTCACCCAACCCGCTGAGCGTAGCTTCGAGCGTTTCGAGTTGCACATTGCCCTGCCGCTCACGCTCAGCGATGGCGTCAGCAAGTGTGCGCAAATAAGTCGCCACACGGCCATGCGTGAGACTGTCAATCGCGTGTTCCTTCGCGGTCTGCCGCTGAAAGCTGATAGCCGCGCGTCGGTCGGGGTCGCCGAGAATCACAAAGGCCATTATCTGACGCATACGATGACGCGGCATGTAATCGGCATAGAACGGATGTCGAGCCGCACCATCCGTGCGCTGCAACTCAAAAGTATCCCACCATTTGCCAGCCGGACTGCGCAGAGCCGCCTCCGCGATGGCGTCGTGTTGGTAAGCGTGCTCGCAATACTCTTTCTCGGCCGCTGCGTCAAAACCCTGGTGACGCATCAGCAACAAGTCCTGCTTGCCTCCGAACATGATGAGCGAAGCTGCGTCCGAGCCAATGACCACACGCGATGCAGTCAGGATGTCATCCCACGGCGGTATCGGGTCCTGGATATGGCGGACCGCTTCCATGGCAGTCTTGAATGCCGCTTGGCTTCCCATCCCCCACCCCACGCTGACCTTTCGTGGTTTCGAACGCGGCGGACAAGGTGTGTCCGTCAACTGGTGCTGCGCTTAATTCTAGCGCGCCTGCCAGCGGAATCTGCGCTTGATTTGGGGTGGGTTTATACGGTAACGGCCATCGTTGCTTGATTCCGACCATTTCGTCTTATCTTTAATAACGTTTCAATAATGAAACAATTCCATCAAAACAAAATTCATCAGACTTCACCTATTTCGCAAACACATAAAATCAGCACACCATTAACCGAGGTGACTTTCTGGTTCTCCACCAGGGGATTCCTTGCATATTGACATAGCTCGCTCAAGTCATTTAACTAAATCGTCTGGGCCAATGACATCGATTGCACCCGCGCCGTGCTCGCCGACTACTTTCGGGTCGAGCACAGGTCCGAACGGTGTATTAAGCGCGCCACCGCGATATTCAGCGCCGCCGAAGCTCCAAAAAGGTGATGTTGTTATCCGGGTCACGGTACTGGCGCACAGAATCGATAGCCGAATCTGGAATGCCGGCAAGCAATTCCATCATTGCATTTTCGTCCCGGTAAATCAGCCACCAATCCATCGCGACTTCCATGAACCCAACACATTCGATGTCCGGCAAGAAATTGGCAGTTAGCAAAGTACCGCCGGGTCTCAGCATACCAAATAGGTTAGAAGTGAGCAATTGCGCGGCCTCAGTCGGCAAATAGTCATAGAGGCCTGCCGCATAGGCCAAGTCAATAGACTCAAACTTGGTCCGGCCGACGATAATATCCTTGACGCTGCCCAACTCCGTCGACACGCCATATTGCGCGAAGCACCGACCCACCTCGTTCAGGCTATTGACATCCTGGTCTAAAGCGACGAATCGTTCAGGCGTTATTTGCTCAATGAGTCGACTCAGGTCCAGCTCTCTCAGGTGACCACAGGCTACAGCGAGAATACTTGCCCCTTCGTCCCTTTCGTGCAGCACTCTGTCGATGAGATGTGCCAGCAGATGGCGGCGGTACCGCACAGCGCGGCACGCTGACTCGCCAGTAGTGTAGGCGTAAAGGGACCTTGGCAAATCGCTGAGCACCGGCCTCGCATAGCCGTAAATATGGTCAAGCAGAGGCGCATCACCCGGGTAGCCGAACGGTCGAGAAATCGCGTGGTTGGTGAACGGGCAGAGACGGGTTGTTTTAAGGGCTGAGTGCTCTCTTGCTTTAACGGCATAGTCTCGCCACGCGGCCCCATCCATCTCTTTGCGTGCGACGGCAAGGCCAGAAATTATCGTGCGCATCGCCCGGTTGCAATTGCCTACATTGAAGTCGGCGCCTGCCTCGTCGAGAAACGGTATGGATTCCATTTTTGCTCCTTCCGCTTGCTTTGCTCCGGCCGGGTTAATCCGATGGCGTTACCGAAGTGCCGAATCAGCCACAATTCCGTGCGCAGGTGTCGAGATTTGTTACCACCGTTCTCTTGGATGCAGTATCGGTGACACGCCGGTCAAGCGCCATAGTCAATTTTGACTATACGCGACGAGTCGGATTTGACTACCATTTCAATTAAAAACAAGCTGCAGTTGAATCCACGCGCGGGTAAGGAATGTTTTTCATTGGCTGTGTCTTCGGCGATTTCCGTAGCCAGAAATTGGCCTGCAATTCGTAAAGCCCGAAGCGAGCGGATTACGCGCTCGCCTTCACCAGGCCAGCCCCTTCTTGTGTGTCAGTGTCGAGTTTCACAAATTAAACGAATGCATCAGTCACCAGAAACGAAACAGCATAATTTCCTTGCCCGGGCCTCATTGGCATGTTTCGTGCTGGACCAATGAATCAGCGTAGAAAATGAAATCACTGCGGATAAAAGATGATTAATGGTTCCTGGAGAGAAAAATGGACGATTCGTTCTCACCAAATGCCAAGCGCCGAGCCATCATTCTCGCCCTCGGTGGACTGGGCATACCATTTGGGACCGTAGGCCTCGTGTCGTGCGGCGGCGGCGAAACCAGGGGCACTGCTGCACCGAGCCAACCCGCCGTGAAAGCGACCGATACGGAAATGGTGTTTGCCGATAGCCCGGTAGGCCGACTCCTCGTTCTGTCGAACGCCGCAGGTTATGGGCTTAGGTATTACGGTACAAGCGATTCGACCGGGCAGCCTGCAACTGTAACCTCCGTCGTATTCGAGCCCCCTCCCGGCGTTGAGGGGGGATTCACCGCCGAACTTGGGGACCCGCTGACGATAACGCTGGCTAATTCGGACACGATGACCGTCGAGTCGACACCTGACGGGGATTTTCGAATCACGTTGTTCTCGGCTGCGAACGGGAACAATTATTCAACGACGCTATCCGCGCTACGGACGGCGACTGGCACTAAAGCGGCTGCACTCCCTGCGCCGACGGCACTCCGCGCTTCGGCTGCCCGCCCCGCATCCATACTCGCCTTAGCGAACCTTACCCAAGATATTCAGGTTGTCGTGAGGGACAGTTGCAAGAATCTGACGACAGGCAGTATGTGGGCGAAAGTTGCGCCCAACTCCGACCTTGCGCAGCAAAGTCTCTTGGGGAAACTCATATTTCCCCCAGCAATTGATTTGAAGCTCTCTTTCAATCCCGCCACTTTGGCCTTTGAGGGCTCAGTCCCCCTCACGGCCATTCAATCGAAACTGCAAGTCATGACCTCGGACGCTGCAGCGGTTGAAGAGAAAACCATCAAAAGCATTATCGACGCATTAAAATCCGGCAAAGCGCTGGCGGAAGCATTAGTGTTGCTTCCTATCGCAATTACTCAAAGTGGCGCGAATGTAGGAGATATATTATCGCTTCTCAAAAAAATGGGAGGCGGCTGGGCTATCCTCAACGACATGAAAACTGCAGTGTCGAATGGCATTACGCTCTTCGACAATATTACGGACATCTACCAGGTTCTTGCGACTGCAGACTCCGCAACGAACCGCTTTCCGATATTGGTGACCGCCACGTGGACTACGGCCGCCAAGACCCTATCAGGGTCGACCGTGGTCGATTATCCGGGACAAGCGGTCGCGTCCATCTCGCTGGGCAATTCGGTTGCCTTCGTGCCGGCAGCACCCGCCTTCACCCTGAGTCCCGCGCATCCGCCGGCGGGCACCAATTACACCGCTTCGGTCGAAATTCCGAATGCCTGCCAAGCTCCTGCCAATTACGTCTTGAGGTGGAGCATCGTGGGCTCGGATGGCTACATTCTTGGTTCAGGCGACATTCAGTTAAGCGGGAAACTCGACGAAACTTTCACGATACAGATTTTGTCCGGACCTCCGAACGTCACCGACCAGGTTGAATACGGAATTTTCGATGTCAACAACAATTACGCAAAGCTGGCTGAACGTGTCGTTTATATTACGTATGGGCCTGGGACAAACGTAATACGACCCTGTGACCCCGGGGCCTTGGCGTGCCACCACTAGCCCCCGTGTTTGGGCAGCAACTTAAAGCATGCGCAGCAGCCGGCCGTCCTCGATGACGATGCCCACCGCTTTCAGGCTTTCGGTGCACGCGTACAACTTGCGCCGGCGATGCCGCATCGCGACGCTGTCACCGCCGGCGCCGGACGCGCGGATGAGAATGTCAATGAGCCAGCCGCTGCTGGATATTGATGTTTGGGTTCGCCACCATTGCGCAGGCTAGTTGCAGTTCGTGTTCACCATATTGCCTACGGTCATCGACGTGCAGTGGGCCGGCGCGCTGGTCAGGTGCACCGTCTGCGGCTGGCGTGCATTGACCGCTTGCATGTAATTGGCCCACGCGTTCAAGCTGTTCGCGAACTGCTGGTTGGCCAATTGCTGCGCCTGGAGTTGACGGTCCTGGTCCTGTAGGAGGCGGGCCTCCCGGTATTCCTGGGCGACGTTGACCGCAGCGGAGCCAATCGCGTATCGGCGCTGCGCAAACTCCCCATACGTGAGCTTCTGTTGGTAGAGCGCGACGACGAGTTCACTGACCTTCGCTTCGGCTTCTGCGCTGAAGGACACCTCCTGGCGAATGAACGATTCGTCGAGTGGCGTCGCGTTAGGCGGCACCAGATTGACGGCGTGCTCGCGCGTGATGCACGCATCGCGCAGCTTGGCCCACTTCGCAATGAGCGGCCGCTCGGATGCGGTCGGGAAGGAATCGAGCGACGCGTACTGGAACGGCGGCGGTTCGTCGAACTTGCGTGCGAATTCAATCTTGTCGCGCAGCGGGTTCAGCTCGGGCGTGGACATGTCGACCTCACACTGCTTGCGCACCATCTCGAACTGGGCGGCAATCGTATCGTGCTGGGGCTTTGCTGCCTCCGCGGCCTCCTTGCGATGGAGGCTCCCGCCACCATTCGCATAGCCCTTCGTGCCGGGCAGGCAGTCTGCCCACGGGATGCCGAGCGCGCAGTCGGCCGGGTGATTGGCAAAGCCAGGGCCAACACTACTGCATCCCTCCAGCAGCGCGATGACGGCCGATACCGTGATGAGTTTTTTATTCATGATGCTGAGCCCCGTTCGCCCGGTTCCTGCCACCTGTGTTGTTCGGCATTTTCCGTGCCGACTGTCACTTTTTGAACGCGGCCATTTTACGCCCTGAGCACGGCGCAAAGTGGATGCACCGGGCCCCTCTGCTGTAGTCGTAGACCGGCGCCCACCACGGTGAAACAGCATGTGATTCGGTCGAGTCAGCGAGGGCCACCGGCCCGTTCGAATAGGCTGCCGCTCAAACCAGTCAGGACGTGCCCCAGCGCTTTGCAGCTTCCTTCGACTCTGCTTGCAGCCTCGTGACGACATCCTTGTATTCTTCCCGCCGCAGGTTGGCTACCAGGTAACCGATACGCTTACGGTCGCCATCTCTCAAGGCTTCAGCGCGGCACTGCGAGCCAGCCCCGTCCGGCGACGGCGCTGGCCATACCTACCCAGCAGAGGCCCACGACTCGGACGACATCACGGCAAACGAAAGTCAGCGAACCGTAGTCGAGTTCCATCTCCGCCCCTGACCTTCTCCTATCCAGCAAATGGTTCAGCGATTTCACCGGATTGTGGGCAAGCTGTACAAACCGCCAGCGGATGGCGCACGCCAGGTGTTCGCACTGTCGCGCGGCGACGCCGAGAAACTGCCGCGGCTACCGTCGATAGCCGTCATCTCGGTCACCGCACCGGGACGCCCGCCTGCCAGCCTCGATGGGTTCGCCCATCTGCTGCGTCTGAGCTTCGCGGACGTCGATTTCCTGAGCCCGAGTCTCTCGACGAAGTCGCGAGGCAAGCTCGTCCACGTGTTCACCCCGGAGCAGGCTGAGGAGATTCACTCCTTCATCGAGGCCTTGCCGAAAGACGTGGTGTCGGTAGTCGTGCACTGCGAGGGCGGCTATTCACGTTCATGCGCCATCGCCCTGGCGCTCCATCGGCTATACCGCTACCACGCGGAAATAGAGCATCTTTCACACGCCAACCCTTCAATCGTCCGCATCATGATGGGAAATGACCGTACAACTCATCACAAGCGGCAACGAACCCGTCGTTGAGACGTTGCAAGGACCGCGCCCGTTGTCCTGCAACAGGCAGCGACGCCCCGTCATGTCTTTATTGAGCCAAGAGTCTGCGACGCAATCAGCTTTGGTAGAGGTTCGCATTTGCATTGGCATAAATCATTCTCCAATGCGACCTGCTTACCCATCATCGTCATCGAACGTGGGGAGCCGTCGCTTATGATGACGCCCGTCGTGCCGCAGGCTGGACACTGAACAGAGGCGCCCAGATATGCGAAAGGTTGGCCTTGAAATGAGGTTCCGGCGATACCGTCAACTACAACCCCACTGCGGTCGGTCTTATCGCCCTGACGAATGAACTGTCGGCTCATGCCGTAATCCCGTTCGACGGCATCGCAGCGTTGCACGCCCGCTCAACTTCCTCGGGCCACACTGGTTCGCGACAGGTCCGTTGCGCGATGTAGTAGGCAACCGCAAGGATGAATGTCGGTAGCGCAGCAATAACCGTCACCAAAGACATAACCGGGTTCCCCGACTTCAACAGGTCTGATGCACCATCAAACTGCAACTTTAGAGAATTTCGGAACGAGACTTCTGTAGTGAGGAATTCGGCTACCGGAGGTACCGCAGATGGCCCCTCTTCCATGAAACGCCGATAGTATTCAAAGTCTTGGTAAAGCTCTTCCATCGCCTGCTGTCCAGCCGGGCTGTTTTCGTCAAATGCCAGCTCTACGTACTTTCCGACCGAGAACGTGCCGACAACCAACCCTTTGTCGTTAAGCACAAGGCAACGGACCACACGAGGTGCTGTTGCCGCGAGACCAGCTTTGGGCTTGCGCTCAATGTACAAAAATGCGCTATCCCACGGAACTGAGAAGACACCACCTGGCCCGTTGTGGCGGAATGCGTATATCGTGCGGTCCAAGCGGTTAAACCGTATCGGCTTGCGAGTATAATTGAAGCAATCGACGAGAAATGCTCGCACTGTTACCGCAAGGCCACCAACGCCAACTAATGTGAAAATGGCCAACAGGAAGTAAACAATGCCCTCCTGCCCTTTTGCCCGGACAGCGATTGGCATGTGGGTCGCTATCCACATAAACATCGCGACTAGGCAGAAGAAGAGGAGGCCAGCGGTAGAAAACGCCAGTAGTCCCCAGCCCTTTTCACGATAAAGGCCATCACATACCTCGAGGTATGAATCGGTTACTTTGAAGGCCGTACCCACGCTCTTTGCATTATCAGTGCACCGTTCGTTGACATGCAGTCGTGCCGATGACTCCGTATCCGTTACCGGTCGATTGAGCTTGTACCGGGAGTGTCCGTCGAAAGCCATACTGATTCCATTCAAGAAAAAATTGCTGTGAATGCCTTCCGGTCCTCTTCAAGGCGTTCAAATCTTTCGCTCGTCGCCTTGATACCGAAATAACATTGCTCTAGCCAATCGTCCACTTCGCGACTCTTGAAATAGTTAATCAATACGCCGATAAGAGCAGCGAGAAGGAGCAACGGCAACGTCAAAACACTTCCTAAAAACGCGGCAACGACCAAGGCTCCTCCGATAAGTGCCGACGTAGTGTAGAGCGCAAACATAAGGATATTTCCGTGCTCGAGTTCGTCGTAGGCATGGTATGCATCGATAGCCGCCGATACTAACCCGACAATAGCCCCACCGAACCTGGCAACGATGCCCAGGAACCGCCCAACCTTGGCCATGCTCTCGGATAGCTTGACGCCCGCCTTCTCCATCTGCTCAAGCGCGGATGAACCATATTGCGCGACGCCCGCTACGAGCCCACCGACTGCATTGTCGAACTTGATGCCAGCTTCCGTCTGATTGAACCGATGCGCTTTCCTCAACTCCTCACGAGCGAAACGAAGATTGATTGCACCGAATATCGCGCCAATACCCGCAAACCCGGGTTCGCCCTTCGTCATAAGCCGGAACTTCGGCATGTAAATCGTCTCGACCACGTCGGACGTCAGCGTCACACCGGCCAACTTCTCGAAGCCGGGTTTGGCCTTGACGCTTGCCAGGGCGGCGGCCTCCGTCGCCGGGCTTTCGACTGGCACGAACTGCTTCGCCTTGATTTCCGGGTCGGCGCCTCCCCCTACGGTGGCCTTGTCCTGAAGTTGCTTCTTCAGGTCCTGCACGCTAATTTTCTGCCGGCCCGGCATCGTTTCCTGCATCTGACGGGCGATGTAGTTCACCCACTGGTTTACCGAGCCGTATACGGCCTTAAACTCGAACAGCTGTTTCGTCCGCATGCAAAGCGTGACATACAGCGACTTCGCCGCCGCAGTCTCCACGCCTGTACTGACCGCTTGAACGACCGGCCCACCTGTCTCGTGCAGCAGTCGCGCCAGGGACTTCGCGACGGCAACCTTAATTCCCTTGTCCTTCGACTCTTCCACCTGCTCTATCTTGCTGTATGACTCAATGAGCTTCGCAACGAACTCCCTCAGTTCCATGTACGGATAACTGGACGCTTCCTTGACCTTCTCGGCCAGCACCGGGCTATTTAAGACGAACGCCCGCAGCAGCGGGTTGCGGGTATCGGATACGCTGCCTTTGGCCCACTTGATGAGCACGTCAATGGCCTCTTTGCGGTCAGCCGAGCCTTCGATACACCGTGTAAATGTGTTGGTATAGTTCAGCCCGCATCGCCAGCTTCCCGGCTCGTAATCCGACTCGAAAACATTCAGCAATGCGGAACTGGACAGCCACGCCTGATGGTCTTGCGACAATGGTACAAGCGTGCTCGCCTGCTCCGACTTCATCGCCTTGGCCATCCCCTCCCGGAAGTCCACGATTGCCTGCTGCCGATAGTGGGTCGCATACGGTTTCCATGCTTCCGGGCCGGCCGTTGCAAGCCCAGCCTCCTTCATCGCTTCAATGCTCTTAAGTTGCTTCTCAAGCGCCTTGCCACCATCGAACAGCGCACCGAGGCCCATACCCTCATAGGTATTGGCTTCCAGCATGCTGGCGCCACGTTCAACGTCCTCCTTCGCCGATACCGCGACCGCCTTTTGCAGCGCGTCGATTGCGCTGGAGGCCCAGATGCCATGTTCATACGGCGCAAGCGCGGCGCCGAAAGCGACGCGCTGTTCGAAGTTGAGTTCCTGCGTGATGCCAACTGGGTCCCACAACGCGAAGAACAGCCCCTTATTCGGCAAGATGGAATCCATCGCCTTTTTCAGGGCCGGCTGCTGCCCGGCACGGTCGTGGTACGGAAAGCAGCCGGTGACGAGCGCATCGGGGCGACCGCCCTTGTATTCGCTCAGAAGCCCCTCGAGATGGTCCAGGCTATCCGCGTGCGGCTGATTCATGGTTCCGTTGTACCAAGCAGTCGCATCGAACTTCTGCATCCGCTTGTCACGACAGCCCATGAAGTTCTTCGCATAGATGTCCCGGACCTTCTGCGTCCAAAGCTCATCGCTGAACGCCAGATACACGGTTCCCGCATGTTCGGCGTCTTCAATGGTGATGCACTGGGCCAGTTGCGCGTGTCCGGCTTGCTGGCAGCTGAACGGCTCCTCGAAACTTCGGTCGAGCTTGATACCGACCGTATATTCGTACAAGTACCCTTCTGCCGTAACTGCATATACCTGCCATCGCTGTGTTTTCGGATAGAAGATATACACGTAGCCGTAGCGCAGGGTGCGCAGCGTGTACTTCGCTTTCTTGAGCGCAATGCCGACGACGCCGTCGCCAAACTTGCCGCCCATGAGCGACATTGCGCCAGCGGAGCTGTGAGCCTTGGAGTTGGCCACGACCCCGTAGCGGACAGGCAGAATCGGCAACCCCTTCTTCTTGCACATGTTGCATGAATTCGGCGCACGCGAGCTGGCCTGCATCGCTGACCGCGTGAGCTGGGATATGTTCGCAAAATTCGTGTCGAGTGCCATTCTTTATCTCTTTCGTGCCGCCACTCGGGCTCATTGATATTGGATGCTCTCGCGCGCAATCGTTTCCCAGTCTGCTGCACTCCAGTTCGCTACAGCTTCAGCATACGGACCTTTCCGCGGCGCCTGCAGAACAGCCAGGACGCGCGGGTGACGGTCGAAGTAGGGGGAAACGAATGTGCCGTGGAGTGCAAATGCAAGTAGGTCCCCGCCGGCGAGTCCATGGGCTTCGCCTTTTGCAAGCTGTGCATCGAGCAGCGCCGGCATATCGGGACGAGGCGCCGTACCGTTACGTCGAAGCACGTCGAGCGCGCGCTGAACCAGCTCGATGCGCGCGATTCGCGCGTGCTGGTCCGCCGTAACGGCGAAGACGGCTTCCGGTTCGGCTGCGCCGTTGACCACCGTCCAGCCGCTCATGGGGTCGAGGTATGTCCACGATGCAACCGGCCCCAGAAGCGCGCCCATTTGCTCGGCCTTCAAGATGCGGCGCAAGTGCGGAAACACACGCGGGTCGTAGTAGCGGAAGACCGCATCGCCGGAAGTCGGCGCCTGCAGTATCAACCGGTCCGCCAGATGTTGCTGCAGCCGGCCAGTTGCCTTGCCGCATTCGACAACGGCACAGACGACCGGCGGCGAGCCGCTCTCGAGGTCCGACTCGGCACGTTCCTTCAACGCCGGCAATTGCAGTTCGGGATGCTCGGCACAGTACAGCACGGGAGCCACGCCCTCGAGCTCGGAACGCGCCGCGGGAACCAACTCACCGACTTCATAGACCGGGGGCACGCCGGACAGCTCGAGCTTACCGTTTAGGGCCTCAACAATGACGTAATGAACCATACCGACCACCCTACACGAGCGCCGAGCCGGCCTGCGCTGCCGCGGCGAACTGCTGGGCGCACGACTTTGAAGGCGCAAGCTGCGCCGACGCGTTATCGCCCGCCGGGCCATCGAAAACGAGCGGACTGCCCTTGACCTCGACCAGTCCCGGCGCATGGATGAAAATTTTCCCTTCGGCGATGCGAATCGTTGCGCCACCGGCAGTGAGGGTGATTTCCTTCTGGGCCGCAATGTTCACCGAATCCGAAGTGGACACGACCTTCACGGTCTTGTCTGCCGTGAGTTCGATGTTGTCCGACTGCGCCTGCACTTCGACCTTGCCGTTGCCAGCAAACAGTTTGATACCCGCGTTCTGCACGAAGAAGCTCAATTTCTCGCCAACGCTGGCAATCCACGACCTAGCCGCCGAGACGTAGGTGCTTTCGCCGCTGACGAGATTGATGTGCTGGGTCGCTGCCGCGTGGAGCGACTTCTGCGTCGACAGGCCCATGTCCGCTGGGCTCGCGAGCAGCATGACAGGCTGCGAAAACGCATTGGCGCTCCCAGTGCCGCCACCCGCTGTCCTGCCCCCCGCCATAGAACCCTGCGCATCGCTCTGCGTCGTCGCAGCGAAGTCCTTGATTGCATCCTGGGCGTCGTCCAGGGTCTCGGCCTTGCCGTCGGCTGCAGCAAGCGAGCGATGCTGAATCACGCCGCTCGAATCGATAAGGTGCTGTGTGGCTTCCTTCACGTCCAGCGGCTGACTCGACGTACCGCCGCGGGCATAGGTCGACACGTAGAGCCCGCGCCCAGCTCGAACTGCGCCGGACGATTCTGTCTTCAGGTCGAAGCCCGTACCAAGGTAATTGCCGCGCGTGTTGCCGTTGTGGTCGACGATGTAACCGATGTGCAGGTACGAATTCGCCGTCGAACTGTAAAGCTGCGCCCGGTTCTGCGAGGTGGAGTCATCGAAAACGAGTTGATTGAAGCCCTGACCACCATACTCCTGGGACTTGAAGCCGGACAGCAGGCCATTCGAGTGCCAATGCGGTGTATTGACCGAGTGGAAGAGTACCCCACTGACAACAGGACGGTCGCAATCCCCGTCGAGGTAATTGACTGCCACTTCCTGCCCGATTCGCGGGACAAACACACCGCCGAACCCTTTGCCGGCGTGCGGCAGTATCACGCGCATCCAGCAAGATGAAGCCTCGTTGTTGCTGCCCAGACGGTCCCAGTGCATCTGAGCCTTCACCCGGTTCAACTCGTCCGTGTACACTTCCTCGCCCGCCGGCCCCACGATAGTGGCCGTCTGCATATGCATGACCGGCTTCCTGTGTTCGAACGGACTGCGGAACGGCACGGAGCGGCGCTGGACTTCGATTTCGGCCAGCACGAAGCTTTCATTGCCTAATGGGTCTTTGGAGACGAACGCAGCCTGCTGGTCCTTATACTCGGCACGCAGACGGGACAGGCGCCGCTGCAGGCTACCCGGAAACGGGCGGCTGTTGCCCAGCGGCAGATTGTTCTGGATAGCCCAACGCACGCCGAGAATCGCGAACTCGCGGTCCTCGGGCTTGTCTTCATCGTGCTCTGGATGGTCTTCGAGCGTGAACCATCGACCGGCGTCCATGCGCGGTACACTGCCCACCCCAAAAAACCGTTTGCTACGCGAAGCCATTTCTTCAAGGCGGATTCGCATGGCACGCTCGCCACGGTCGTATGGCTCGCCGGTAACCGGGAAACTGTAGTGGCCGGCGTATTCGTAGACCTCCAACTGCTGCGGGATATCGCCTTGGTCAGCAGCGGAGCGGTCCGCCCGCTGCAAAGCGCGAGACGGACGTTTGTAATCAGCCGTGCTGAACGCGTAGCCGACGCTTTGCGTCGTGCGCTCGCTGCCCCATTCGACAAGTGTGCCGGCCTGACCGTCCCGGTCGCCGCGATAGAACGGCACCCGCTGGGTGGCGAGCGCCTTGCAATTGAAAAGGTCGTCGGTCACGACAACCGTATGCGACTTGCCGTCCTCGGCATGCTCGAGATAGGTGAACCATCCCTCCGACTCCATCAGTCGATGGACGAAATTGTGGTCGGTTTCGTACTGAGTACAATAGGACCGAACAGCCCCCGGGTCTTTTACATCGAGCCGGAAGTGGCCCCGTGCCTGCGAATGGCCGTTGAATACTTGGGCCAAGATGTCCGCAGTCGTCAGGTCCTGGAAGATGCGCGCGTCCTTCCGATACCGCAGAAAGCGCATCCACGACGCAAATGAAAGCTGGTAGTAAACGAGTCCCCCGTCCGCTCCGAGGCGTCGCGTTGCATAGACGTAGCCGTGCCAGGGCAGGTACGACTCGTCGGCTTGACTCACCCATAACGTGACAGGCTGCGCCATCAGCTTCTTCAACTGGAGCGCCTGCTCCCGGGAAACGACGTCGACGGTGAGCTCGAAATCCCGGCCCAGGCGAGATTCACCGATAACGCGCTGTGGCAAAAGCACTTTCGCCCCGAGGGGAGTGTCCAGGATGAGTGTCCGGTTCGTCTGCTCGATACCCGCGTCGAGCATCAACGCGTTGGGCAACCTACCCATATCGAATATCTCCTCGGGAAACTAACATGCGCATAAATCGAAAGGACAAAAGGTCGAACGAGATTTTGCCACAGTTGACATACCCCGATTTCATAAAAAACGTCAAAATAACAACCCAGCAATTCGGAAATATTTCCCGAATCGACACTCCATAATCTTTCACCCCAATAACGTCGGCATTTCCTGCATTAATATCAATACCGAACAAGCAGCGGACAGCCTCTTTCGCCGCCCATCGCGAAGAAAGAGCTGTCAGAAATAGCAGGACGGTAAATTTCACACAGCATTGCAGCCTTCGCCCCGTCAGAGCTTGACCCAAAATGCAACCCCTACGCGTGTCCCGGGCAAACTCGGGGCAAGTCGACAGGCTCTCGAATAGGTTCGCGCCGGGGAGCGCTTTCCTCACTCGCCCTGTAACTTACTTGTTGCCCCCTGGATTGCGCGCTAAAGCAATCCAACACGCCCAAGAAGGGACACAGAGATTTTCGCATCGCCCGAGCCGCGGACTTTGTCCAGGATGTCTGTACGGCAATACATGCAAAGGGCGAAAAGCCCCAACTTATGGGTCCGGTCGCGCGCGAGGAAGTGTGACGCGTTCATGCGGGAGCGCCGTTCATGCGGTCGCCTGATATGCATCGCGGCCCTTAGCGCTGAGACAGATAGCGGTCGAAGTCCGACTGCGTGCTCCTGATGCCCAAGCCCACCACGCAATATTGGCCGACGCGTCGCCTGTCACTATTCGGGATGTTGCATTTGAAGCTGCCGCTCATCCCGGCACCTGCGTAGCCGTCGCACTGGTAGGCCTCCGCATAGCTACGGGTGTCCCAGTTGCACTGCTTCACGCCGTGCGGGGTCACGCCGACGATAAGGGCCGCGAGTGGAAAACGGTTACGGTTGGTGACGTCGACCCGGATGTACCACCGGAAATCAAACGAACGCACCCCGCTGCCGTATTGCTCACCCTCATGGTCCAATGCGATTTGCGTGAGCGACACCGCGGCAATGGCGGGCCGCGCCATCCCATTTGCCGGGTCGGCGCCGGACACAAGGTGTAATTCGACCGAGTCGACCGGCACTGCCGTCGACGGGTCAAACGCGTCCTTTGGCAGCGGGTGCTTTTGCCGGCAGTAGTTGCTGGCAATGGAGAACTGAGCGGCGTTCTTGACTTCGTCGCGCCGCGCCTCCATGCATTCTTCGTAGGTGCCGCCGTCCGAACTGAACCATCCGGCGATGGCGTGCGCAGAAACCAGCAGGGCTACTCCCCCTGAAACCCAACGCATCTTCTTCATTCTTGAGTCCCCGAAAACCCGTCGCGTCGAGCCAGGCGCGCCGGCTTGCGACTGCGTGAGGTCACTCTATATCGGCATGATTGGCATCGCAATGCCATCAATCACGGGCACACGTCGCTGTTTTCCCGTACACGTGAAACACGCCGCTATCTCGCTTGATTGTCGCCGGCGCGCTGCACGAATCGCAGTGCGACTGCCCGCTGCACTCATTACATCAGGACGGTCCAGGCCCGCTCATCGGCGGCTCTTCAGATGGTTGCCGCACGTTCTGCCACATCTCCCGGGACAGCCACCGCGGGTCACGTCGCGCAAGCGTTGAAGGCGGCAATTAATGGGAATCTGTCGAGTCGCTGAGACATAGGCAGCAGAGCAGGTCACCGGTCGATTCGAAAACGCCGCCGGCTCGAGCCGTTCAGTACCTGCTCCAGCGCTTTGCCGCTTCCTTCGACTCGGCTTGCAGCCTCGTCACGACATCCTTGTATTCTTCTCGCAGCAGGTTGGCTACAAGGTAACCGATACGCTTAGCCCCTTTTGCTGTGACCACGAACGGGACATCTCCGAGGCCCCAGACTGTGTCGTCTCTTTCGTCGAGCGCCTGTTGGGCCTTTTTCGAGGCAGGTTTCAGGTAGCCGCGTTCGACCAATCCGAGGATACCTGTTTCAGTCATGACGCCGCACTCTTCCACATCGAAGATTCTGAATTTGCGGTAGAGGAGATTGTTGAAGTAGCGGCTGTTGTAGGTTTTGGTCAGGCACATCACACCCAGCACGAGTGCTTCCACAGGCGGGAGGGTTTCCACTGCGTCCATTCCAGAGTGAGGCGTCACCCTCTTACTAAGATAGAGGCTCATCAGCGATTGCAGGAACGGCCAACTCGGGTCAGTCACCTTTTTGGGCCCCATCATAATCTTGAGCTCCGCAAACATATTTGTCTGATATATACACTTCGCAGTCAGACATCAAGGGGCAATAGCGACGCGCGTCTTCGCGCCCTCCCCGGTGAAACCCGCGTGGTGAAGTCCCGCGTAGTCCGCCTCCCCCGGAGGTGCTACGTTAGCTTCACCCGCAACGGGGAAACGGGGACCACCATGAAACGAACAATCGCCATCGTCATGCTGGCTGGCGCTAGCATCGTCGCTCACGCGCAATGGACCGGTCAGGCGCAAACGGTCGACTCGTACACGTGGGGCACACCGGTGCCGCCCAAGCCACAAAAGCATCGACACGTCGGCCAGGCGCACGTCAGCCCGCCACCGGCCTACGTTAACGTGCCGCCGCCGGCCTGGGTCAATCCGCCCGCGCCGCCGCCCGTTCCGCAAGGGGCCATCGACGTGACCACCGGGCAATACCTGCCACCGGCAGCCGGCGGCGTTATCAATCCGCAAACTGGCGCGTTCTACCAGTCGGTCGGCGGCGGTTACATCAACACGCAGACTGGGGCGTTCATGCCGGCGCAGTAGTCTCGCCCAGCCATCTGAAATTTGAAGGTGCGCCGCTCGTCGGCGAGCCCGCTTTGCGGCAAAGTTCACCTCTATGGCAAAGAACACGAATCTCATGCGTGTGTGGGCAGCCTGGCTTACGGCCAGTGTGCTGTTGTCGTCGTATTACGCTCTATGGGTAGTGGCAACCGAGCCTAGCAAGGTCACTGTAGTCTTGCAGCCGCACAGCAATATCCACTTCGAAGTGACGAGCCTCTGGGGCCACTCGGTAAGTTTCGAAATGTGGTTTCGCCGTAATCCACTCGACCACCGAGAAGGCGCTCTGGGACGCTACGGAACACTCAATGGACACCCTGGAGAACTGATATTTCCCAATCCAGGCAAGCACATCGCCGGCACGATTTCTATTAACGGAAGGCCCCCAGTCGAACTGGAGGCGATGCCGGCGAGCGGTTATACCGAAACCGAAATCAGAAGAGAACTGACAACAAATCGGTCCACTGCCAAAGGGGTGTGGAATTGGCCAGCACCAGGAGCGCCTCAAATCAGAGCGGCTCCGGGCAGAAACGATGTCTCCTTGACGCTTACGGATGTTGACCCGTCATTGACAGGGGAACGCGTAACCTTGATGGCGCTACCTCCGCTGTCGTTCAAGAACACGCAAAAGCACTACGCTTGGCTTTGGTATGCGTGGTTCTTGTGTCCTCTCGGGGGCTTGGTCATTGGCATTATCGGACTCATTCTGCTGTGGAAGACACTGCGTGCTTGGCGGTAGCGAACATGCATACGTGGCGTTCGGGCGCGCATCAGCCGGCCGTTGTCGTTGACGATGCCCGCCGCCTTCAGACTTTCAGTACACGCACGCGGCTCGCGCCGGCACAGACCTTGCGAACACGCTAAGTGACGAGCCGGACTTGGCAATACCCTCACGACTTCACCCTATCTGATTTGCAGGAAATCGAACCTCGCAACTATCGCTCCCGTGCCAGAGGGGTTTTCACATCACGGGCGCGTTGCGGCGATTTTGGAAAAACATGGCCAGTGCCGCAGGTGCTCGCTTCCGGGATAGTGGTGACTCCGGCGACGACCGGTCAACCCTTCAGGAGAACTGCCATGCGCACCTTGAAAGCCCATACCTCGAATCCCTCAAACCCTACGAACCCCAACTGGCCCAGCCGAACCGGCAATCCGTCCGGTGGTGGTCGAGGCAACAATCCGTCGAAGCGGTAGCGCAACTGCGGCCTAGTCTTCGCGCCCTGGCGAGATGGAGCTGTCCGCCGCTCCATCGCCGTTTTGGCGCCGGTGGAAGTTCAGCCAGAACGGATACCGGTCGGCCGCCCAGGATTCGAAATCCGGGAACTCGAACGGATACGCCGGCCACGGCCAGAACAGCTGCGGCCACGCCGATTCGCGCGCGCTCGCCTGAAGGCGCTGGGCGAAATGGCCCAGCATGTGGATATGCCGCGAGCATCCCAGTTGCGCATAGAGCAGCTCATCCGGCTGGTCGAGTCCGTACTCGCCGAGTATGACCTTCAGCGTCTCCACATCCGGCAAGCGCGTACCGTTGCTCCAGCGGTCTAGCGTCGAGATGTCGTCAAGGCCAGACTCCGCCGGTATCCGATTGAATATCTCAGTCGCGCCGCTCGCGCCCAGGCGGCGCTTCAATTCATCGAAGAAGAGACTGGTTGGGTTGCGGCCCGGTCGATGCGCGCTGGGAAGCAGCATTTCGAGACAAGACGACCTACCCAGTTCGCGCGCGCGGTCGACGTCCCACGCCGCCATCCAGCCTAGGTGCACGTCGAGCGCCATCGCGCCGAAAAGAGGAAGCAGTTCGTTCACGTGCGACGCCTTGCGTATCGCGTCTTCCGCGCCGGGCCACAACAGGTGGCGCAGAATCGGATGGGCGGCCATATGCGCGAGCGCGCCAGCCATATCTCCGGTTTCGAGCCGCCGAACCAGCGCGAGGTCCGCCGCCCCGACATCCTCGAGGTAGCCCTGGTGAGGTTTGAGGTCCGCTCGCTGGAGTCCCCTCGCTCGGTTAATTGCCTCAAAAACGGTCATCTGGCCGAGGCGGGCTAGCGCGTGGCTCTCACCGCCGCTCGCCAGTTGCAAATCGGACAGGTAGTCGGAATACTCCGGCGAGCGCGCAGCCAACTCGTCCATCCACTTCTGCGCACGGCGCTCCCGGTTGGGGGCCGTACTCGTCATGAGCCGCACGCCCCTGCGATACCAGGACAGCAGGCCCTCCTTCGCATAGATTGCCGGCAGGGGCGTGCCGCTGAGTTTGAAGTGCACCTCTGGGTCGAACGTCAGTATGCCCGCGAGCTTGAGGAGCACCGGCGGGCCTTCAAACGGGTTCAGAAAGGTGAGAGTCGACGAGGCAGCCATGGGCGCCAAGTATCGCCGCATCGCGGGCGCGACGGCAATGCGCTCAGCCACCACTACCCCTTGCTACTCGAAGCCCGGCAATCCGGGCTCAAGCTCCCGTTTGAACAAGAGATTTTCTTCACGGCCTGGCTCCAACTCCAACACAATGATAGGCTCGTCTTGGAATTCTTCTGGCGGAGGCGAGGTCGTCGTCACGATAAACTGAAACGGAATGGCTCCGTCCCGGCCGAGGTGCTCTGCGGCTTCCGCCGCTACAAGAAAGAACTCCCGGTACAGTCGCTCGCTCATATCAGCTTCTCGCGGACAATCATGAACCAGGAAGCCGGGATGGCTGCTTGCTTCGGATGTGGCCGAATCAAGCAAGCAGACGATGTCGCCCAAGAGCACTTCCAGCACTTGGTAGGCCTCGCCTCCACGCGACACTTCAAACGGACGAAGCTCATGGTCCGGGACGAATCGAGCATGCCCCGCAGCCCCGAGCAGCCGAGTCGATACACAAGTGGTCAAGGATTTGATTGCATCCGCGCGCGAGGACTGCTGTGACCGCCGCCCCACCACCGAAGCTCGAAGACTATTCAGTTTCAATTCGAGCTCCTGCTGGCGTTCTCGCGCATTGACCAAATCGGCTGAGTCGACGCCCTGGGCTCTTTGCGAATACAACAACTGAAGTTCATCCCAGGACTTTTTCAGAAGGGCGCGAGAGCTTTCACTTGTTGCAACTCGAACGTTTAACCGCCGCAGCTCAGCCTTCTTCACTGAGACTCGTTGAGATTGCCCGGACACCGCCGTTGAAGCGCTCTGTAACTCAGATTCTCGGTCGGCAAGCTGCCGCGCAAGTTCCTCAGCGTTTGCGCTCACTTCTTTACCATCCCGATGCCAAGTCATGCTGACGGCGTTCTTTCGGTCCTGAATGTGGTAGCACGCCGAGAACTCGACATTGCCGTGGTCACATCGGCCGCCATTGAGTCCCTCCAACCGGTCGCGCAGCATGGTCAATCGCTCAAAGTCGGCGCGGTTCGCTTCAACGAGTGACCTTGCAATGCCGACCTCTAGCTCTGCCCGCCGCAACACATTATTCAAATTAGTAAGGCGAATTTGTTCCTGTGCGAGCTGCGCTTCAGCCTGCTCAACCTCGCGTTCCCAGCGGTCTTCCTCGTGCTCTGCAGCGCCCAACGCCGCCTGTACACGGGACTCGACGGATGTGCCAACGGTCGTCTCGTGCAGCGGCTCATCCTCTCCCGCACCGACCCGGATGCGTAGTTGACGGTCGGCATGGGCGAAAGCAAACACCGGCGCACGCTCCAATTCGGGAATTCGTTCCTTGCCTTGGTCGAGTTGAATTTGCTTCGATTCAATCTCGCGAAGCAGTTGGTCCAGCCCAGCATCCACCAGTCCGAGTACAGAGCCGACGAACAACGGAGGGTCACGCCTCGGCCGCGTGAAGCCGAAGCCTTCGCCGTCTCGCCAGTGGTAGAACCCGTCAAAGCGTGTCCTCTGGTCCCTGATGCACCAGGCAAGCAAATGGCGCCATTTGAGCAGCTGATTCGTGCCAGGCAACGATTGCGCCGCAAGACGGCCTATCGAAAACTGCTCCAATGCGTTGAGGTATCCTGAGAAATCGTTGGGGGCGCCAGCTTGAAGAAGCAGTTCCAGCTCGTCGCACTGGGCAGCCAGCGAGTGACCGTAGGCTCCATAAGGCCGAAAGACCAACCACGTAGCGTCTTCAACGTGAACCTTCGCTGCTACCCCCCCCTTGGGAAAGCCACCCGCCGCCTTTTCACGCAACGTTGCTATGGCAGGCGCATCGTCACCCAGTGCATATCGCACCAGCAGGCATAGCGAGGTCTTCCCGACACCATGGCCTGCGCTAGTCAGACCAGGAGATTCTCGTGAGCCTGATTCCTTGGCCCACACAACGTTCAGACCTTGGTGCAGCCAGATGACACGAGTCAATACTAGGGGCTCGCGGGATTCGACAAGCCATATGGTTTCGACCCATAGCCGAGGATGCTTGCGGATGGGCTCATATCCTTCAAGCCAGTGTGTCATCGTGCCCTCTACCTTGTGCCTGTCGACCTGGGTGGTGCCATGCCGCCATTGATTGATGCGCCATCCGCGACGCGTCGCGACTCGGCGGTCAACAGCAATCGAGCGATGTCGGTGTGCTCTGCAAGTTGGTTTACATCACCTGGAAGCGTTCCATCTCCTCGCTTAAACGAGGACTTCAAGCCATGTGTCTGGCGCACAAAGACTGAGATGGCTTCGAGGCGCTGGACGATAGGAAGGATTCGGTCCAGTAGATGCGCAGCATTCGAAACCCCGTGCGTACCCATTAGCGATACAAGCAGCTGCCCATCCGTCGGTTCCAGGTGTTCCGTCGCGGCCGCCGAGCGAGCAATGAGGGATTGAAGTTCTGTCACGGAGCAACCGTCCGGCATGCGCTCCACGAGCGCGACAATGAGTCCCGCGAGTTTGGCTTCCTCTGCGTTTCGAATCACACCCTGCTCGGAATATTGCATCGGCACCGCAGGAACGACCGGTGAATCTTGCGATGGCATTGCGCTCTGTCTGTCCCAGGCTTCAAGTACCAGCCGTTGCGTCCGATATTCCCCGAACTCGCGCAACTCATTGTTCTTGAGCACGCGGAAAGTCTCGGACGGGTAGTCGTCGCCCATCACGTCAGCGGGTTCGAGAATGTAGCGCAGTTCGTCACGGGTGATGCCATAGAGGCCGCCGTAGTACGCGTCCAACTCGGCGCGAAGTTGGGCGCGGCGCGCTGGATTCCACAGGAAGGGGGCGCCGTTGTACCCGAGGTCCCTTGCCCAAGGTTCGAGGTCGTGGGCCGTGTACGTGAGTTCGAGAACGCGGGGAACGATAAAGGCGATGTCGGCCGTGGTGTAGCGGTCGGGGGGCAGGATGGGGAACTGCTTGAGGTAGAAATAGGTCAGCGACGTACCGCCAATCTTCTGGCGTGCAACATAATCGAGCACCAACGCATTGAGATTACCGTACAGGGCCGCGATATGCCCCACCGACGGAGCGCCGTTGGCAAACATCAATGGGATTTTGTGCCCTACCCCAACACGCGGCACTACCGACACAATCACCGTACGTTCATTCGTTGCGTTAGTGACATCCCGCCACCCCATCAGCCAGCCTCGGCCCCAGCCCTTGTCAGTCAACCGCGCTTCGACCTCCGCAGCATCCACCCAGTAGCGTGGGGTGACACTGAAATTCGGGTCGTTTTTTTGGTCCACCGCAACATCGTCGCTGCCGCCGTCCGCGCCGTAGCTCGCCCAGCGGTGGTCGAAATGATGAATCATCTTAGCTTCATACAGGGGTTGTCGCCCAGGAGCCTCGGCATCAAAGAACAAATGGCTGTCTTCAGCCATGTGGAACAGCCGTGAATGGAAACGGAGATTCCAGGGATTGCCGTTAGGGCTGCTTTCATTTATCAAAACCGGCGCAGCGCGGTAAAGCATCTTGGTCAGCTCGGCATCCCGCTCGGAGCGGAACATCGGGCAGGTGAGTGTGTTGGGGTTAATGAGCACGAAGTCGTGCGGTGCCAGGGTGAAGTGCCGGCGCCGGTCGTTCAGTTGCTCACCCTGGGTGGCGAAGCAGACGAAGTCTGCCGCCGGGGCCGCACCCAGGGTAAGCAGACAGAACTTCATTCGGCTGTCCACCGCTGGGAACAGCCGGCTCCGGTTTTCGATGTCGTAGAGGCTGGCCAGCCGGGCATGCTGGGTCTGCGTGGCGAAGAAGGCCTTGGTGCCGTCATCAGTGGCAATGCCGGTTGGCACGATGAAGCCAGCGCGTCCCCGGCCGCTCACCAATTGCGCGAAGGTTTCGGCAAATAAGGCGTAGGTGTTCACATCACCTACCCCGGTCAGTGGGTAGCGGCCTGCATCGTGAGCAAAAAGACTAGAAGCTTCCGCCCTACGACGTGCATCGAGGAACTCCGCATACAACTTCTGTTCAGCGAGATTCGGCGGTACGAGGCCCTGTGCCGCCTCCACGTCCGGGTAGAGTGTGTGTAGCAACATCCCTTCCGCGAGGAGGCCGATGCGTCGTCCTCGTTCCGCCTTGTGTGGCGCATCGGCCACCAGTGGACTGCGGTTAGCAAAGAACTCTTCTTCCTGTAACTTGATTCGCTCCCACGGCGGATTGCCTAACAGAACATCAAAGCCGCCCTTCGCCTTCACCTGCGGAAATGCCTGCCACCAGTGAAAAGCCTGCGCCAAGCGGGTCGCATCCGTCGCAGCCGTAGGCACGCCTGGGCGAGGGTCACTGCCGTTCAAGACGAGCCACAAGTCCTGGCTGGTCGGCACGCTGCGCTCCGTCTCCGTAGTTTTCGCCATAACAAATGCGGCGACAAAAAGGTCAGCGGCAAGCCGGACGCGCGAGGTCGCAATGCGCGTTTCTGCATCGAGATAGGCTGAGCGCTTTGCATCCAATTCGGCCAAGGTGTCATCAGGCATCGCCTCGAGCGCAGCAAGTGTCCTGTCGACCTCGAACTCGAGGCTGAGCATGTGATGCGACTGCTGGCGAGCCCTTTCAATCGCTTTCAGCGCTTCGCGGTTCGCCTTCTTGAGAGCCTTGACGGTTGCCTTGTCATCTCCGGAGAGTTCGTTGAATGCCTTGTCGGGAATTCCACTTTCCAGGACGGCGGGGTCAAGTATCCCCAACAATGCATCGCCGCAGCGCAGGTGATGGTCTAGGAACGTCAACGGACGCTCGGGCGTATACGCCTCCAGCCAGAGCGCGGTACGCGCCAGCTCCATCGCCATGGGGTTCTTGTCGACGCCATAGATGCAATGGGCAATCACATTGCGCAGGGCGTGCCGGTAATCCTCCGGGAGAGGGTTGCCATCAGGCGCGCTGAAACGCGCGACCTCTTCCGCAATCCTGCGCGCGGCAGCGAGCAGGAAATGCCCTGAACCGCAGGCGGGGTCGCAAACCGTCAGTTCAAGCAAAGCTTTGATTGGCTCCTGAGGGTTCGCCGCCAACGTTTGCTGGATGACCGGCTCCAATGTGCTCTTGACAAGTTCTTGCACAAGGCTATCGGGAGTGTAATAGGAACCGGAAAGCTTGCGCGCGTTGCCCTTGCTGCTGCCTTCATCATCGTCACCGACGAAGCTGAAAATTCGCGCTCCACCAGTCACCGTTACAACTGGCACCAACTCCAGCAGGCTTTCGTAGATGCTGCCCAGCTCCTCTGAGTCCATATCACGGTAGTTCACCCGTGATAGCGCCGCCCCTTCGCGGAAGAAACACAGACTGAATAGGGCCGTGAGCAATGACTGGTTTTCCAGGGCCGCCGTGTCAAGGTCGGGACACTGACTCGCTTCAAACAAACCTCCCAAAGCAGGCAGCCCCAATGCCGGCTGGCCCTTTCCCAAGCCGCCCACGGTAATGGCGAACGACTGCCACAGGTCGCTGTGCCGGTCATAGCTGCGTCGGAGCGCGGCCAGCTGCCGCAATCGCTGGAGGCTATATCCCTGAAGGTAGCGGCTCTTTGCGTCAGCGCCTGCATCTGGTGCGAACACGAGTTCACGGTCCTCGATGGTGGCCAGAAAGATGAAACGGTAAACCAGTCGCAGCAACTGCTCGAAAAATGCCTGTGCGGAAAGCTCCCCGTTCTGGATGCGCTGACGGAGGCCTGCATTGGCCGGGTGCGCGATGAACCCGGTCCCAAGCGCTCGAAGCGCTTCGGTGACGCCAACCCGCAAACGGTCACGTGCGCGGACGCCTTCTTCCTGCGCTGTGTTGCGCCAGCGCTCCAGTGGGCAGTCGGAGGCCTCTGCGCCCACTTTGCCGAAGCGGGTCGAATGCGCGAGCAACCACAACGCCGTGAAATCCGGGTAAAGGCCTTCTTCAAAGATGGCTTCCAGGTCCGCGGCGACATATGCCGGACGCGTGAGACTTGGGTTGTCCCGCAAAATACGGAACTCCAGTCCATTGCTGACCACGGCCCACATCGACCGCTCACAGGCGTTCAGGTACTCCTGCGCCAACAGGAACGGGGAACGGCGGCGCACGCCGTCACCATACCGGCTCCCTGGCTTTTCCAGCGCCTGGTCGTGGGACGAGAACACCAAGGGTACACGTCCGTCGCCGGCGCTGAATCCGATGGGAAACACACGCTCATCCAGAACGACCTGACCAACCGGACGAAGGTCCACGAAACCCAGTACCTGCCGGCAGAAGGGCTCAAGGAATTCATGCACCGTGACCGCATACGCGTTGATATCTGTTCGTTGGCGACGGACCTTGAAGTCTTGCCACAGGTTCTGGGCGATTTTCCAGTAGCGACCGATTTCGTCGCGCAGCTTGAGCCCGCGCGGAACGTCATAATCCGATTCGGTTTGCTCCGGGGCCTCCAGGCGCGCTATCTTGTTCAGGAAATCCGGCGCCAGCAGGCTGCCTTCAATCGTCAGCGCGGGAAAGGCGAGTTCGTGCGAGAGACGTCGAGCCATATTGTTTGTAATCTTGCGTGCCTGGCCTCAGGCCGGAATTAGGACAAAGACGCCAATCACGTCGACTGGAAGACTGGGTGTAACGCGATACTCGCCGCGGGCGTCGGATGCCTTACGAACGCGGCGATGGTCCTCCAGCAGCAATTGTGCGCGTGACCGCGCGAGGTTTTCGAGCGTGGGCGCCCAAGCGGACAACTGGTCGAGCGCGCGCTGGATATGCTGATTTCGCAGCGGTGGTGGCATGTTGCGGCCGGGCTCGGTCACCATCAGTTCGCGGGAAGCATCATCATCGAGCAGATTCGCTGCATCGTCCGCTGGCATGCCGACCGCCCGTGTTTCCTCGCAGAGCAACATCCGGGTCTTGCCGCGGTGCGTGACGGTCAATTGATGGCGAAGGCGAATCAGCAGCACCGTGGTCCGCGTCGCGACCGCGTCAGTGAAAATCGCACCCACACGCGCGATAGCATCTGCGCCGGACTCAGCGGCTGTCTGACCATCATCCAGTGCGGTCTCGAGAAGATAGTCGGCCAGCGCCGACACCAGGGGGTGCGTCCGATGGATGAAATGTGCGCGCGGTGCCGGAGGCTGGCGGAAGTCAATGTGCAACGAGCCAACCAGCCCTTCCCGCTCCAGACGCTCGCGAATCCCGGATGGCATGCTGGCGGCGTGAAGTTTCCAGTGTGCGGCGCCGCCTTGTGCGGTCGGCTCCAGCGGCGCCCCAAGCTGCACGGCAGCACGTTTGACGAAGCGTTCGACATCGGCCTCGCCACCCAGCACGGCCAGAGTCTTCTGCCACTCGGGCAGCACGTCCTCCGGCTTGAGACGGCGTTGTGCAAAGAGCGTCCGGTTCCTCGAGGCCTTTTCACGAGCGGACGTCCAGGCTGTATCAATGGCCGCCTCTGGCGCGCCGAAATCCAGACCGAGCTGCGGCATTCTCGTGGTGGTAGTCCCTTTCCTCAACAACACGGCGCCAACCAATGCCTGGGTGAGCTTACCGTCGTCATCGGGCATGGGAACAAGCACCCCGAGTTCCTTGCGAATGCTTTCGGCTTTTCGCAGGATGACTTGCAGCACCGCGCCGTCGACCGGATTGTCCTGACCATACAGCATGGCGGTCCGAACCTCGCGCGCCTTCTGACCGAAGCGGTCGACGCGGCCTTCGCGCTGTTCGTGACGGGTGGGGTTCCAGGAAAGGTCGTAGTGGACCACCGCCGTGAAGAGATTCTGCAGGTTGATGCCTTCCGAGAGGCAATCCGTGGCCACCAGGATACGCGTGTCCGCCGCACCCATCGCCTCAACTGCCTCTTCGCGCTCGGCAGGCGCGAATTCCCCGGTCACCGCCTGAACCTGATGGCTGGGGAACGCGGCGCGCACGTGCTCGGCGACATAGTGGGCCGTCGCGATGTAACGGCAAAACACGACGGGCTGAAAACCGGCCCCGGTCAGCTCCTTGAGTTGGTCGATGAGGCGCTTTAGCTTAGGGTCGCGCGCTGCGCCAGACAGGCGCTCGGCACGCGCGACGAGTTCCTCGAGGAGCGCTCCGTCTTCGGTGCGTGCGCCCGGCTCAATGTCCTGGGTGGTCAGGTCGTCTTCGACGCCATCGAGCACGCGCTCCCGCCCTCGCTCGTCTGTCTCTTCAAGCGTCAAGGTGACCACGTCCTCCTTCCCCGGCAGCGCACGACCCTCCAGGCGCGTGCGCAGCGCATTGACTGCGGCGGCCGGTGACGACGAGATGCAGCGCAGCAGCGCCAATGCGGCCCACCAGCTCATGCGCTGGTGTAAAGCTCGCTGGCCCTCGGCCCGCGCAACGAGTTCACGGGCGTACTCCAGAACGTCGTCAAAGAGCTTGCCCCAGTCGCCGGTCAGCCGGTAAGTGATTTCCGTGCTCAAGCGCTCGGGGAACAGCTCGCCATCGTGCCATTCTTCGATGTCGGGCCGGCGACGCTGAACGAAATGGTTCGCCAGCTCTTCACGCAGCGACTTCCGGCTATCAGCCGGGATGTCTATCAATGTGCGGAATTCAGGTTTGAGCAGGCCGAGCAGATTATAGAACGCCTCTTCATCGCCCGAGTGCGGCGTAGCCGTGAGCAGAACCATGTGCCGAGTCTGGTCCTCCGCCAGCCCCTTCAATAGCAGGTAGCGCTGCTGCCGGCCCTGCCCGCTGTGTGTACAGGTGTGCGCCTCGTCGACAATCACGCACTCAGGGCACGCGCGCTGGAACTCATCACGCCGGCGGTCCGACTTGATGTAATCGAGACTGACAACCGTGAAGGGGTAGGCCTCAAACGCCGACTGGTTGGCCGGCAAGCCACGCTCGAGGCGCCCGGCCGTGGTGTCGCGCACAACTACCGCGTTGATGTGAAACCGGTCTTTCAGCTCGCGCTGCCACTGCTCACACAGGTGTGGCGGGCACAGTACGGCCAGGCGGGAAATCTCGCCCCGGTCGAGGAGTTCGCGGACGATGAGCGCGGCCTCGATAGTCTTGCCGATGCCCACGTCGTCCGCGATGAGCAGCCGGACCACGTCCTGCTTGAGCGCCATCAACAGCGGCACCAGTTGATAGGCTCGCGGCTCGACGGCGATGTTGCCGAAACTCCGGAAGGGCCCGGCGCCCATGCGCAGCTTCAACTGCAGAGCGTCGCGCAGTAACTGGCCCGCCGCGAAATTCGACGCCTGGTCGACAGTGGGCCACGGAAAGGTCGCAGGACCGACCGGGGCCGGTTCGATAGGCAGGTAGATGAGCGTCGAATCCTCTTCGCCCGCACCGAGCGGACGAAGATGCAGCGTGTCATCGGTTGACTGGGGCAGGACGACCCATTCGCGGCCCCGCGCGGAAACGAGGCTGCCGGGCTGAAACGATGCCTGAGCGGTCATTGTGATTGAATTCCAGTTCCAAAGAGGTCTGCGTGTGCCGCAAAGATTTCAGGCCAGTGTGCGGTGTCTTTCGGAAAGCGCACCACGTAATAGCCGGCCCCGTCCAGGCATCGATTGATGGCTGCGTCGGCCTCCATCTGCTTCGGCGTCTCGTGGTGAGGGCCGTCGATATAGATAGCCGCCTTCCAGTCCTCGTAAAAAAAGTCCGCCATTGTATTGCAGCGCTCGATACTTTCCTGCCCGCGGTCGGGCATGCGATAGCCGTGGGTTCGAACGTACTCGAGCCACGCCTGTTCAAGGGAACTTCCGGAGATGCGCTGCAGCTCGCCGAGCTGGGCGTCGGGCGTCCGGCCGAACGAGCCGACAGAGCCCTGGCAATGCGTCAGGCGGCACAGAATGTCGAGCACCTTGCCATCGTTGTCCAGGTCCTGGCGGTCGATGTTCCCGTGGTCTGGCTGGTTATAGTAGGAAAGCAGGCACCGGTAGCAGCCGGCTTCGCATACCGGCTTGCCATCCCTTTCCACCTCCTGGTCCAGAGCCTGTGCTTGCCAGTTGCCGTCCGCGGGGGGAATGTAATGCATGATGCGCAGCGCCTCTGCCGCCACCCGGGCCAACGCGCCCGGCTCGGTCGCGATACGGGTGAGCACCCCGGCACCGCCTTCGGCCGATTCATACAGCAGGATGGAGCGGCGCAGGTCCGCCTTGGGCAGCGGCTCCACCATCAGTTCGCTCTCCTCCAGCTGATAGACGGCCTCGATGCCACGCTTGAGCGCGTACTGCAGTGTCGCCATGGTCTTCAGGTCCAGCTCGTCCAGCGGCCGGACAATGAGGACATTACGTCGGTCTTCAACGTAGGGAACGATGCGCTGGGGCGGCGTTTTGTCGGGCGCCGTATCAGGTTCGGCGTCGCCCGCCTCATCCGCGCCGCCCATCCAGTGACCGGTCACCGGATTAATCTTGAAGCCATGCAGAGACTTTTCCTTGCGCCGTCTCCATCCGAGATTCATGCGCCAGACGGTCGCAGCGGCGCCGTACTGCAGCTCCAGCACGACACCGTCATCGTCCTCCATGACCGCATGCCTGACCTGCAGCTTGCCATCCTGCTCCGCAAACTGGAGCGTGGTCTGCATTTCATAGCCTTGCCGTACCCGCTCCTCCTCGTTGGCCGTGATGCGGTCAGCGCGCCGCGTCGAGACGTTCTCAATCCGGTAGAGGTTCTGGACAACGTCGGCATCAGGTAGCAACCCGTTGCAGGAGAGGCAGCGGTCGGCGTCGCGCTGACCGCGGAAATGCCCATAGCCGCATGCCGGGCACACTCGTGCGACCTCGGTCGTGAGGAGTGCGCCGACGGAAACCTGGTCTTCCGCCCCTACTGATAGCATCGCGCGGGTCACCCGGTACTGGCTGCCTTCGTGATAGATGAGGCTGTACGGCCCGAACTCAGAGAGAGCGAGAAAGCGCGGACGGGACAGGAAATTCTCGCGACCAATCTTACCCTTGCGTGCCGGGATGTAAGCCATCAGCGGCAGGCGCGGGAAGTTGTAGCCAGGCAGGAATCCCTGGCTCGCGAGATAGCGGTACGTGTAAAAGTCAGAGTTCGCTGAACCCGACTCCTGCAGCAGCAGCGACTGCTGACGAAACGCCTCGTCGTGACGCTGTTTGGCATCGCGACGCTCGCGCTCGGATGCCGACGGCCGGTTCATGACCGCCTGATTGATTTCCATCTGCCGCTTGGTGGCAGCAAACAGGTCGCGCCAACGGTCGAGCGCCCGGTCAAACGACTCATACGCGCCACGGTACACCTGGTCCGCAAACCTCTCGGTGAACCACGGCGCCTTGTCCGAGGTGAGTTCCGATGACAGCATGCCAAGCACACGCAACCCACGCAGCTGCGCGCGCTTTTGCGGCGCATCCGCATCCATCGCGTACTGATAGTCGTCGGTGAGCGGCGCGTTCGGGTCGTTCATATCCAGCAATCCGCGCACACTCTTGTCGAGCTTCTTGCCCGTCTCCGACAACCAGATGGCATGGAGATGGCTCTCGATGAGTTCGCGGTTTGCGAGGTCCAGCGCGGGTGGGTTCACCTGGCCGTGAACCATGCGAACCGGGTCACGGAAGAAATACTGGTCGTGCGGTGATTGGGCCGCACAATAAGTGATGACCAGGGCTGGCTGACCCGCACGCCCCGCCCGGCCGCTGCGCTGCGCATAGTTAGCGGGTGTGGGCGGCACATTGCGCATGTAGACCGTGTTGAGCGACGAAATGTCGACGCCCAGCTCCATCGTCGGCGAGCAAAACAACACCGGCAGCCACTCGAGCGGCTTGCCTTTTGAGCGGAGCCAGTCGTTACGGTCTTTCTGCGTGAAGCGAAAGCGTGCTTCCCGCTCAAGCCGGTCATCCTGCTCGACTTGCGCAGTATGTTCGCGGGCCTCGAAATCGAACAGGCGATGCACGGGATTGCCGAGCAGGCCGGCAATGTTGCGGTAGAGCGTCCGGAAGAAGGCGTTATCGTCCGAGCCACGGGTGGTTTCTCCGTCCCCCAGCCGCCATACCAACCCCGTGCTGTTGAGCTGGTAGCCCGTCATCCCGAACTCGGTCTCTTCGGATACGACCAGGCCATAGGATTTTGCAGCCTTCAGCAGCGCAGTGACGATTTCCTGATAGTCGTCGTCTTTAAGCTTCGCTGCGCAGCGGTTATCAAACGTGTTGCCCTGAGCATCGGTCTCGCGCCACGTACTGGCTTTCTTGAGTTCCTTGCCCAAGCGTGACCGCGCACTGCCCGACACCAGGTACTCGACGTTACGGCGGTCCTCATCACGCGGCTTACCCGTGGTGATGAACCAGCTGGCCGTCACGGGGACTTCATCTTCGGTGAAGCCCCATGGTTCGCGCAGGTTGGTAAAGCTTGCCGTTTTGAGCTTGTCGAGTTCCGTCCGGTCCAGATACCGGGACGACAGGCACAACCCTTGGCGCATGGCATCAAACAGCCGCACGAGAACGCGCTTGCGCACCGCGGGCGACGCCGCCTGCAGCACTTCCGGCGCTGCAGCCCATTCGCCTGTGTCTGCCGCGAGGTCGTCGAGGTCCCGGTACTCGATGCGGACGAGTCCGAGTTGCTCCAGATTCGGATTGTTAAACCGCCAGCCGCGGCGCAGGTCTACATACACGCGATAACCCAGTATGGCCCGCATGATGTCCTGAACGAGGCGACGCGCATTGCCCTTGACGTCCGGCTCCTGCATGTACTCGGCACGGCCCCCCGGGTCATCGCGGTCGAAACCAAGCCCGGTGAACACCGCATGGGACACCGCGCTCTCGTCGAGCTGTCCGCCGGCCCGTTCAATGGCGGTCAGGAGCGAAGCCCGTTGCAGCAGGACCTGCAGGAAGTCGTTAAAGTGGCCGACCTGCAACGCGGCGTCCTGGCGATTGTCGGTGAAGCCGAGGACCTTTTTCGCCTCGTCCTTGAGGTGCGCATCGTCTTCATAGAGATAGCGCAGGGCGGAAAGCGTGAGCATCGTCGTAGCCGAGCTACGCCCTTCGCCCGACAGACCGGTCAGCCGCAGCGACTCCTTGCCGGCCGTTTGATGCACGACGCCACAGCTCAGGCAAAAGCCGAAGCTGCCAGGGATGTACCAGCCCGGTGTGCCGTCCGGGGCGAAGCGGCCTTCCATATCGACACGAACAGGTTGCGGCTGTCGCCGCTTGTAGTTCGATTTGAGCTTCGGCTCACCGTCCTTCTTTGGTTCCTGCCAGGACTCGGGATATCGGTCAAGGGTGTCGTCCCAGATTCCCGTGGTATCCGGCATGAAGTAGCCGCTCTTGATATCCTCGTCGTCGTGCGTTCTCTCGTCTATGCTGCGCGGGCTGAAGGACCGGCCATCTGAGCCGTTGTCGTTCCAGACGGGCACGTACTCCTGCCCGCACTCCCGGCAAAAATGCAGGGCGAACAGCCGACGATGACGCTCCCCGGGGACGAACTGGCTGCCATCCAGCGTCAGGTAGCGCTTGCCCACCGGCTCCAGCGTCCCGAATACCTTGCTGCCCCCCGAGATGAACTGGTGCAGCTTGAAGGCGAAGAGACTCCGACCACCTTCATTGACGGGCTTGTCGGTAGTCCGGTAGGCAAGCAGCAGGAATTCAGACAGCGTCGCGCGTGCCAGGTCCAGCGGGACTTCGGCATCATCGGCCAGGCGCTCGCTCGCATCCTCGAGCGTGATGGGGCGGGCGCGAAGCCACTTCCCCTCATCACGCGTCAGGCCCAGATTCAACTCGACCCAAACGGCGAGGGGATGTGTAGCCAACTCCGCGAATGACGGGTTGGCCGCGAGCCCTGCCCGAAGCGCACCCCCGAGGGCGGGACGGACATTGTCGATGAGCAAATGCTCTGGCGTGACGCGCTGCAACGTCTCCGTGATGACGTTCTCCGCGCCGATACGTGTACCAAACAGGCGACTTGCGACCTCGGCCACCTTCTCGTTTTTCCACTGTTCCGTGCCTACGCTGGCCATGGTGGCCGAGGTACCGATGCATTGAAGGTCGTCCGCCAGTGCCTCGCGAACGCGGCGGACCAGCAAGGCAACATCGGCACCCTGCCTGCCCCGGTACGTGTGCAATTCGTCGAGCACCAGGAATCGCAATCCGTGGGCGTTGCGGATGACGGCCTTGTCCTTGTCGTCCTGACGCGTCATGAGCAGCTCAAGCATCATGAAGTTCGTCAGCAGGATGTCGGGCGGATTCGAGGCCAGCTTCTGGCGCTCGTCGTCATCCTCCTGCCCCGTATATCGACCGAAGGTCACCGGGGGATGGTCGCCAAAATCGCTGAGGAATTTGCCGAGTTCCTCCATCTGGCTGTTGGCGAGCGCGTTCATCGGGTAGATGACGATGGCCCGCGTACGTGGCGTGCTATCCAGCGCCTTCGCTTTCAGAATGGCATCGACCATGGGGATGAAGTACCCGAGCGACTTGCCCGAGCCGGTACCGGTCGTCAGGACATAGCTTTGTCCGCGCTGAGCAAAGCCGATAGCTTCTTCCTGGTGCTGGAAGAGCGTCAGAGTGACACCGGGGCTAGAAGGCGACTTGCCGGCCCGAAATATCCGGGCGCACTCGGCGTGCAATCCGCCTGCCCGGGCAAGCGACTCTACGGTATTCCCAGTCTTGAAGTTCGGGTTGACCTGAACCAGCGGAGCTGGCCAGTAACGTCCCGAATCATAGGCGGCGTCGACAAAGGCCTTGATATCTGACGCTCGGATACGAGTAAAGCTGCGTGTAAAGGTCTCGTAATCGGCGACGAGTTTTCCCCGAAACTCAAAGACGTCCATGTGAGGCTTCCCCCATGATTATGGGTTAGGACTAGCGGCGCCATCGCCCTGCAAGCGGCCCGAACCACATTATTTTGTAGCTTGCAATTCTACCGACTATCCATACACCTGGTGTCAGAGAACGCGCGCGGGTGGACAAGGGGACGGCACTGCCCCAGACTGGTCGCTCGCAGCTTTACCGTGCTTGCGATTGCTGTGACTCGCGAGGGGGAAACCCGAGTCTTTCGAAGAAAGCTCGGGACAAGCTCATCCGGGCACTCATCACAGAACAAGCTCGGGCAATTCGCTCCTTCATCGAGGCCCTGCCGATGGAAATCGTATCAGTGGTCGTCCACTGCGAAGGTGGCTATTCTCGTTCATGCGCCATCGCCCTGGCGCTCCACCGGCTATACGGCTACCAAGCGGAAATCGAGCATCTTTCGCAAGCCAACTCTTCAATCGTTCGCATGAGGGTGGGAAATGACCGTACACATCAGCGCGAGCGGCGACAAACCCGTCGTTGAGACGTTTCAACATCCCGGACCACTGCCCACTACGCGAAATAGAGCGGGAGATGACGCACAGTCTCCTTATCGAGCAACCAAGCTCCACGCAATGGGTTTCCGGGTCACCGCTTGTTGAGCCGTTCTCGAATCTTGGCCACCCGCTCGTTGTCAGTGGAGCCTGGTACGCCGGCGATGACCTTGAGTTCGCTTATCTTTTTTTCGAGTCTCAGAGCTTTCATCTTGAGACTTGTGTTTTCACGTTGCAGCGCGTCAAATAACCGAAGTTTTTCGTCAATCAAGGCGCGATATAACGCCAGTACGTCAGATTCGCTGAGACCAATATGAGCAATCGACTGCCGCTCGGGGGCAACCTCCTTGGTGAGGTTTGCCGACGTCATATATTGACCTGACCAGGGCTTCATCTCTTTTGAAAGCTCGTTGCTGGACACGAGTTGATGTGTGTCATCGCTAAAGTCCTTGCTGCTCGGTCCCCGATAGACTTTCATTTTTTCCCTCGAGATGGGCAATGGCCGTCGCTCATCTTATGAGAACCGCCACCGGACGACAACGAGGGATACGCGCATCGCTGGCCGAGTTCAAGCGCGAGCTTGTGAGGGAGCAATAACTCCGCACTGCGGAATTCGCGTTTCCGCACTAGTTCCGTCACTTGCATGTCACGCCCTCAAATTTCCAAGTCGTAGGGACGCTTCCGGCACGTCGCTTTGGTCAACTCCTGCGCTGCGCCGTTTGTGCGCAAGACATTCGATTCGGAAAACTATGACGCCGCCACATTTTCATGCGCATCGCATACGCCGAGGATGCGCTGGACAAGTTCATCGACTGAACTGCACCGGTAAGGCGCAAAGCGGTCCGCACTGCCATCCGACTTGTTCGGGCGGATGACCCATTTGCTTGTGCCATTGCGCGCCAGTTCTGGCAATGTCGACATGGGAATTAGCCAAGTCACCACGAAACCTGTCAACTCCTCGTTGCAGAGCCCCGCGACCAGATACGCGCGGCGCGCCTCGTTGAAGGTCGTTTTCCGGACTTCAAAGTGAGCTTGATTTCCTCGTTCTTTGGTGCCGGGCTTGTACAGGGTAACGGTCCGGCACTTCAGCTGGATGGCGACTGATTGCCCGGTCACCTTATCCCAGAACAAGCAATCAATGCCGTCGTCATCGGCCAGTGGCTGAAACGGTGACAGCCGGCCGCTGCTCCCCTTCATGACGGCATTGACCAGCAGGTTCTCACCAATGGTGCCGATTTGCGTGGAGGACAGAGGCATAGTCTTCACGTCGGAAATTGAATCCGCCGATTATCTCGGTAGTGTATGCGGCTGCCAAGCGGCATCTCACGATGGCATTGCGGTCGCCGCGCTTCCTCCATCAGCTTGCGGCCAATCGCCGGCGGCCCGCCGCGGTGAGTGCAAAGGTGCCGTCGTCGTAACGCTTCACGAGCCCGCACTGGGACAGCAGTAGCAGTGCATGTAAGAGTCGGTCGGCCATCAGCCCGACGCCGCCGATGCCACCACGGCTTGCTACTCGCTCGAGGCCGTTGTCGCCCTGCATGAACAGGAACCGGTTGCGCCCATCGTACGTGCGCTCCTGAACGACAGAAAAATGCAGCAGCACCACGTAAAACTGCACGACGTGCGCGATGAATTCGGCCGGACGTGACTTCTCGTAGCGCTCAAGCAGGCCGCGCAGGGTTGCCAGCGAGAGCCGGTCCGTTTCGTACTGCTGCTGCACATACTGGTTCGACAGCAGGTTGTGCGCCTCCACTGCGCAATACACGAGCGCGATATAGCTGTTGCGCAGTGCGAGCAGCTCTTCCTCACTGCGCTGTTCGAAATTGCAGACGTGCTGAAGCTCCCCGAGCATTTCCTCGAGGCGCAGTGGCGCGACGAACGGCGACGCTTCATAGAAGGACCCATAGGCGCCCTTCAGCTGCTCAAGCTGCGTGACTCGGCTGCTCACGCTTTGACGGTGCTCTTCCGGCAGAACCCGCTCAAGCGCGGCACCGATGCCGTCGGCGCAATCCCGGATTTCGCGCGGACCTTCATCAACCGTCGAATCGTGAATCCAACTCGACACGTTGCGAACCAGGGTGTCGAGCGCCAGGCGCTGGTACTGACGCAGCTGCAGGTTTGCCCACCAGCCTTGCACCTCCTCAATGTCCCGTAGGTCGAGTCGCTCACCTGCAAGACTGTAGCCGCGCGCCATCGTGTAGCGAATGCTAGAGACCGCGACACCGCGGGTGCCTTGGTCCTTCGCAAACGGCTGCTCCGCCTCGAGCGCGCGTAGGGCGAGCGTCAGCCCGCTCCAGCGGTTGGTCCAGCGCGGGCCGATGGCGACCTCCGCGTCGTCCGGGTAATACTGCGCAACGAACGCCTGAATCTCCTCCGGCGACGGCTCGCGCAGGTCAAGCATCTCGCCCATCTCGAGCACGTCATCCGGACGAACAGTTACCTTGTTGACGTCTGCCAGCCAGTCGCGCCACTGGTGGCCGGCAATCGCCGCCTCATAGCCATCGGCCAGCGCTTCGCCCGCCGTCGTCAGCCGATAGGTGCCGGGCAGCGCCAACGACTCGGCCAAGAAGCGCATTCCGTTCACCAGGCTTGGCCGATACTGCGGAGCGGTCAGGAAGTGCGCGCCCTCACCCACGACGAAATCCGGGTCCGCCTCGAGGCGCCGCGCTGCCATGTTGCCGGGCATTTTCCCGAAGCTCAGCGTTTCGCGCCGGTTGTCTTCCGGATAACGGCGGTCGGCCCCCGCGGGGCCGGGCACTTCCTGCATCTTGTTGTACCAGGTCTGCAGCAGCTGAATCTTCTCGATGCCCGCCTTCGAGAGCGCTGCGATGTCAGGCTCGCGAGCCTTGGCCGCGGCTAGGTCAATCTGCCGCACCATCCAGCAGATGGCCGAGTAGACGCGGACGAACTCGACGGCATTGTTGATGCCCGGGTAGATAGAACGATACAGAGCCTCGATGACGGCGGCGGTGCCCAGCGGGTCAACGCCCTGAGTATCGTCGACGTACTGGGTGAAGTGCGGCATGTCGAGCATGTCTTATCCCTTGTAGCGACCAGCCAGGCCTTTTTCAGCAAGTTCGGTCTTGTCCAGCCCGTAGAAGACGGGCCGCTGGCAGGTGATGTTATTGCAGACAATCGCCCGCTTGGCGCGCAGCTCCATCAACTGTCCTGCCTGCAACGTCATGGTGCAGCACGGGCAATACGAACTCTTGGCGCGCACCAGGCCGAAGGCCTTGTCCTTTGACTTGCGATGCTGGCGCAGGGCCGCGAAGACCGCGCAGTATTCGGATGGAATGATGGGCTTCAGCTCGGGTCGGATAACCGTATCGGCAATGAGTGCGGCAAGCTGCTGCGAGAGCGTTTCGCACATCTCTATCACCTGGCCGCTCGTCGCGATTGCTTTCCTATCCTTCGGGTCCACGCGAACAAATCGGGTCGAGTTGAGCGCCATCCGGGCCAGCTCCGCGATTTCATCGGCCGGCACCGCGCGACCAGCCAGGCGCTGCAACGCCTCCTTGAGGCCCTGAAGCGACGCGCTACCAAGCGCGCTGCCCCACCAACGACTGGCGTGATGCCGCTCCCCCTCAAGTGTCTACGGGCATATAAAAAGAACAGTGAGTCGCGCGAATCATCCTCCAAGCGCCGTGCTATACGCCGGAGTAACCGCTCGCGATAACGCTGCGCAGCCCTCCAGCTTGATAAGCTGTGGGGAAACGAATGAAAGTAAATTACTTTGGTTTCAAATACTTGGACATCCAACGTTATGACGCCGTTACGGCAAATAACGCCATTGAGGTCACCCAGTTCTCCAGCGTCTTTGCGGGCTCCAACCCACCGGAGCTCCTCATGGCAGTGCCCTATTCCGACCTCGTAACCAAACTGAAGGAACACTTCTCACTGGACAGCGCTCCAGGTCCGTCCGCACTCCAGCAATATCGCAACTACTTGAGCACCCTAAACGGGTATCTCGCGTTCTGCGGCAAAACTCTAGAATCAAACGTTGGCATCGAACTAACAAGTCAATTTGATACGCGCCTGCGTGCATATCTTGACGGCGTAAAACTCGCGTCGCGAACGCTTCGTGACCGCGCCCTGCAACTTAAAGTCATTCAACGACTCTACCGGAAAATTCTAACTCCCCAGAACTCGTCGGCAGACACGTTGAGCGACTTTGCTGCAGCTCTGCGCCAATACGTAGCAGATTCGGGTATTGCCCCCAAGACATTGGCCAAACAATCGGGCGTCGACCCAACTACGCTGAATCGATGGCTTAAAGGCGCCACCCCGCGCGATGACACCCTGCCCGCGTTAAGACGCCTCGAGGTGCGACTCGGGCTCGAGCGCGACACGCTCGTACGTTGCATTCGAAAGCCCGTTCCAGAAAATGCTGTCTCGAGGACCGTACCGTCTCACCGATTGCGAATGGCCAAACGCCGGCAAGACAGCCTGGTCGTTCCAGAGTCCGCGCTGAGCGAGCCCTTTCTGAAGGAATGGCGTGCACTTTTCGACTACAAGGTCAGCAACTTCCCCACGCTGGAGCGTCAACCTCGTGGCCGCTGGCGACTTATTCCGACGACAATGTCCAGGTCGCTTAGCGAGTTGGCCAAACGCGGCTCGATGATTTGTCCCACCGCGGATATGACTATCAGCAGCATGCGTTCCTTCCTTGGTGTGATATGTAACCTTCCCCCGGAAAGCGGGGGAATTCCGTGGAACACAGCTCCTTCCCAGACACTGGCGTTGTGCGCACATCCGCGCGTGCTTGAGTGTTATCTCCAGTGGATGAGCGACCAGTCTGAGGGCATCCGCCATAACGGTCAAAAGGTGTTCGCGCGAACCATAGCGAACTGGCTCCGCCCTCAGACCGGCTATTTGTGGCAACAGGCCACCGTCTTTCGCGAACGTCTTCCTGAAGAACTTCGCCCAGAAAGCGATGACGCGTGGCGAACAATGTGCGGGAACAGCCATAAATTCCTGCGCGACTATATCCGTAGTGCAACCGGCATCAGCCGGAGTCCCGAGGAGCCGATTTCGGAGCTTTTGGCGTTGCCGAGCCCTCTTAAGCCGCTTCTCGAAGCTATTGAACGCATCGATGCCGACGCCGCGGCAGCTCCCCCCGGGAGCATCACCGAAGCGAGGCACAAGCGAAACGCCCTCGTACTCGCGCTATTGCTGTCCAACCCAATGCGCGTACGGACGCTCGCCTCGTTAACGTGGCTTCCGAACGGGCACGGAACTGTTCGGGGAACCCCCTCCCAAGGATGGCGAATCATGTTGCAACCGTTGCATCTGAAGAACGGCAATAGTCAGCAATCCCGTGCCTACAACGTAAAGGTTGCTGACTGGGTGAAGCCGAGACTGGACGAATACATCGGGGAGTACCGGGACACACTGCTGGCAGGAAAAAGCAGCCCGTATCTGCTCGTCGGAGACAGAAATGGCGAAATCTGGGAGGGGCTAACACACGCGGTGCTGAACCTTACGCGGCGATACATTCCTGGCTCGCCAGGGTTCGGACCGCATGCGATTCGTCACCTTGTCGCTACTGATTGGTTACGCAACAACCCTGGAGACTTCCTGACCGTCGCCGAGCTTCTGAACGATACCTTAACGACCGTACTCGCCAACTACGCTCACCTACGACGAGACGACTCCTTCGCACGCTACGAAGAGCACATCGCCCGGTTGCGCTAGGGGAATATGCGCCCTTTCCACACGAAAGTGGCTGGGCAATTCTGAAAAACCATTGGGTGCTGCAACCTACAAGCGTCGTGTTCCATCTTGGAACACGACGCTTGTAGGTTAGCGCCCCCCCGGAGGGACGGCATGTCTTCTCACAGTTTTCGAGAATTCTCAAAACCCGCGAGAAGACTTGAGACAAACCCAGTGGTACGGCGACCGCCCATGCCCAAGGGTGTCGCCCTGGACGCCGCGCAGACATGGACCGACGTGCGACGCCAATTCCGCCTCGCTCCGTCGGACGGCGGTGCCGCGCAACCCTAGCGGGGCGGAGGCCACCGTGACGAGTTCCTCGCGGATATGGATTAACGGACCTGGCCAAGCACCGGTGCGTCCTCCGGCACCGCGGCCGTGCCCGCCGGCCAGCCCTTCAACGGCTCCGGCAGATAGACGTCGAGTTGGTCATCAGCCATATCGCCCAGGCGCTCCAACTCCCCTGCGAGCGCCGACACCCTTGCCCAGACCGACGGCGTGCGCAAGGTCTCGTCGGTGACCCTGACCAGATGCTCGAGGGCGCCCGGCGGCAACAGTTGCGCCATCCCGTCGGCGACCGCCAGGTCGTGCTCGAACGCTGCGTCGGCCTTGGCTGCGTCCATTTCAAACGCGCGCTGCGCGTAGACGTACCCGGCCACCGGGCCGGCCAGCCGGCTGCATAGATGAGCTCGCACCAAGCGGTGCCATTCCTCCTGGTGGTCGTGCGGCGACGCCGGCAGTTGCCCCTTCAACGCAACGCCACGCGTTAGGTCCACATACCACTCGAATCCATCGCGGTCGCCGACGTACCGTCGCGCCCCTTCATCCCAATGGATATTCATCGTCACTGTCGGCACGTCCGACGCTTCGCAGATGCCGAGCCGGTCGACGACCTCCCCCCCTTTTCGGGGTTGATAGCACCATGCGCTGCTACCGGTCGGGGCAATGGCTACGCGATACACGCGCGCGCCCCCCAGAGCGTGAATGATGGCGCGACCAGCCTCCTGGAAGCAGATGGCACGGCGATGTTCTTGGGTCAGTTTCGGCATGACGGCGGCTCCTGCGGTTGGGAGGGAACAGAAAAAAACACGTCTTTCCTGTCCCGTTATCGACCGACTCGCCGCCCGCCTGAAGCCGATTTCCGCCAAAATTTAAGGGGTCCGAAAACTATATGGAGCCAGTCCGCTGTGGCGCTACAGTCACGCTGCCCAACGCCGAACGTCCGCTGGAGCCGAAAACCTCGACCACCATGAAAAATTGGGTTCGCGGAGGGGTCGGTGAACGCCACTGTTCCGCAATCATCACCAGCTTGACCGGCCTCGCAGCGGGAATGCCACCGCATCTTGTCTTGATATCGGGGGCACCACGCTCAGCCAGCTGGAGAGTTCTCAAACTGGCTGAGAAGTCATGAGAAAACGCGGTTGCTTCGACTGATGCGTCGAGGGCGAGTGCCCAAAGGCCACGCATCGCAACCTCTGAAAGGGAAGCCAGTGGTCAGGCCGCCACCGCGCCAGCTCCGGACCGAACCGCCGGTTGCCGAACTGTTGCCACCAGCACTTTATCGGCCGGATTGTAATAACGCGTGACGAGCCGATACCACGCTCCACAAAGGCGAAAAACCCCAACTGCTGCGAACAGTGAGGGGCATCCCCGGAGGAGTGCATTGACAACGAAGTCATCGCCCGGACACCAGGAACTTGTGCATACGCTCAAGCGCAGCTTTCTTCTCCTTGTAGAAGTCGTACTTGTTGTAGTGCCGGTGCTCTACGCCGGTGAGGTTATGCGATTGCAAGTGATTTCGTATCTCGGAGCTCACTCCGAGCTTCGCCAGCAGAGTTGCGACGCCAGAACGGATACGTTTGAGCTCAAATCCATCCAGTTGGTCACCCACGACCCGCTTCGCCCAGGCCCGCGCCGTCGTCGGACTTAGGTGCCGCCCAGGAGAAGCTGAAATTGCGAAATCTCCGCTTGGCGTAAGCTGTTTGAGCGCCTCGTCAATGACAGGAATGCGCGGTAAGTGTATCGGCCTGCTCGTCCCCGACCGGCCTTTCGTGTCTATCAGGGTTATCAGGTCGTCTTGAACGTGTTCGTTGCGCATGCGCACGAACTGCTCGATGCGCTGCCCTCCGAGCATCAGGTGCAAACGAAGCAACGCTGCCTCTTCGCCTGGTACGTCAATGATTCTCCAGTACCTCCTCATCTCATCGGGCATCAAGGGGTTCTTGTCCGCCCCACGAGACTGCCTGACGCCCGCGACATCCGAAACAGGGTTGGACTTAATCTTGAACTTCGCCAGCGCCTCCGAGACGGTTGCGTTCTGCTCGGGATTCTTGGCCCTCTCGTACGCGGAGCTGAGATAAGCCTTCAGCTTGCGCGCGGTGTTGCGCTTCCCAGCCGAGGAAAGCGGCCTGAGCACGTCGGCAATCTGCGCGCTGGTAACCTTGCTTGCTTGAGTTTCCGCCACTTCTGGAAACTCAAGGCGTACGTTCTTAGCGAATAGATTTCTGGCTTGTTTCGCAGTCTCCGAATTCCGCTCCGCGAGCTGCTCGACATATAAGCCATAAAGCTTGTCGAGCGTGTATCCCACCGCCGCAGCAGCATCTCGCTGCGCCTGTTTCGCTGCCTTCTCACCGGCCACGACGGCCCGATACCCCCCCTCCTCTTGCGCTTCGTAGTGCTTCGCCGCCATGGCTACTGCCGCCGCGCGAGCAGCGTTTAGCGAGAATCCTTTTGCGGTGGGAGAGATGCTCTTCGGCGGCGCGGACGAGTCGTAAAGGCCAATAGGGTACCGGTCGGTCCGCCCGTCCAGCGTGACTCGCCAATAGAACGACAAGACGCCCTGCCCAGATTTCCGCAGTTCGAGAGAGCCACACGGCGGTACAGACTCGAGCGTCTTGAACTGCCGCGGTTTGATAAGCGCGACAGCCTCGCGCAAAGGCACGCCCCTCTTCATCGTCCCCGACTCCTACTGTTGACAGTCCTGTGCACAGTTTATCGCCAAATGGCGTCGGACAACGGGGGACAACGTCGGACGACATTTTATTTAAAATCAATAGTTTATGAATAATCAATTGTCCGACGATGACCGCTAAAATCCATAATTCGGGGACTCAAAATCCCCCGCCGCAAGGCGTGCCGGTTCGATTCCGGCCCTGGGCACCAGTTAAAAAGCGCAAGAGAATCAAGAGCTTGCGCGATGCCTTCCCTAAGAAGGTAGCAGACGGCTGAAGCATTAGACACCTGATGTGCCACAAAATGTGCCAAAAGGTGTGCCAAACAAGAGCCCCGTGTCAGCGATGACCGGGGCTTTTTCTTTGGCCCTTCGCGTCAGATTGCCTCGCAATACACGCGCAGTTCGAGAATGAGGTTCTGGAGGTCTTCCTCAAACTGCCCCGCCCCCAGCTTGGCCACTGCTAGCTCCATGAGCTTCACCATCGAAGCCAGTCCCGCGCGGAAAGTCTCACCTAAGCCCTCATCCGTGGGGTTGAAGATGAACTGGTGCATGTCTCCACCATCTTTGGCCTGTACGTGCCGATTCAGGGCCTCCAGCGTTGCATGAGCGGCGTCCCCGGACGTGAACCGATAGGCGGCTTCGTGGATGGTACCGACGCCGACCTCATACGCCAGTGCCGACCACTTAATGGACCGTGGCCTTTCGCCATACTCGGCCGTAACTTCAGCTACCGTTTGCTCGAAGCGGGATAGGTCCGCGCCGGTTCGGCCCGCGATGTTCATCTGGATAACCGCGTTCGCGACGCCCTTACAATGAGCTGCGTGGTCCTCCCGAAGTCGCTCAAGCATGTCGGGCTTCTCGAACAGGCCAAGGGCTAAGAACAACGTTTCCGCCAGTGACCTCAGCAGGATACGAGCCTCCGTGACTGCGCCGCGTTCGGACATGAGGATGACGCCTTGGAAGTTCTGAACTGCGCGGGCATAGCACATGATCGCGTGGGCCATAGCCTCATCCAAATCTGCGAGTGGCAGCGTCCACATGATGCGCATCGCCAGCGCGTTGGCCTGTTCCATGTAGTGAAAGCCGGCCGCATGCGCGGTCCTGACGTTCGCCCTGAACTGCGTCAGCTCATCCCCCAGGAATCCCACCTCTGTGAAGTCCGGCATCTCGCCTCCCCTATGCGGTGGATGATTGTAACGAGACCCTGCGCAACCTCTATCGGCGCGAGTTCGAAAAGATCACGGAACAGCAGGCATCTCCGGACGATCCGCTGAAGGCTGCCCAGGTCGAAAACTTGCGCGCACGAACGAAGCTGACCGATCACGAAATTGCGCAATCGGAAAGCGAGTTGATGCCCGTCGCGGGGCATATCGAGCAGATGAGCGCCCTACGGGCCTACTTCGCTCAGTTCCTTGAAACGCTCCCGGAGACGTTGCGACAGGCGGCGTCGCTTGATCCCGCGCAGATGGCCGAACTCGATCGCACGGTATCGCGTGTACGTGCGGAACTGTACAAGGATGCTCTGCAGATTGTGAGGCCGTAAGCCTAGCAACCAGGTTCATTCAAGATACAGGGCTCCGGCCATGTGATTTTCAAATACCCCTCAATTACCGGAATGCTCTCTCCGTGGGGGCGTTTCCGGCAATGCTTCAGTTTCTGTTACGGCGCCAATCGCGAATCCTTCGCCTTGTCAAAACCGTCGTCTAGGCTTATGAGCCGGTAGATAGCGAACATCAATAATTGACAAATTCGGATTCGTCCCATGGACGCCGTCATGCGTTCTCCGCTACCAATAGCGGTTCCGATGTTTCTGCTTGCTCGCTCGGATTTCAAGGGACGTGGCACGCCCTAAATCACATTTCAGACCGCTCGGTGCGTGACACCGACTAGCGCCGGGGAATTCATGACGGATAACGCGCAATCACTGCAATCGTTCATCGATACCGCAATCGTGCCGATTAATCAGATCGGCGTCGCTGATCTACACGCGGGTGCGGGCCGCTTCGATGCGTGGCTGCAAGAAATCTCGGGGGGATGGGTCACGCTCGCCCGTCTCAGCAAGCCCGCCGGATCGCTGCCGGTACTCGGCAACATCATGGCCGCCGTCGATTTGTGCGGTGACATCGTGACGATGTACGAGGCCCGAAACGAGCGCCGTTCGGACATCGAAAAGACCCTTGATTGGGCCACCCTTGGCATTGACCTGCTCGGCTCCGTGCCGGCCCCCGGAACAGGCCCGGCGCGCATGGCGTTGCGTCCCACGCTCGCGGTCGTTCGGCAAGCGGTAAAGCGGGAAATGAAGGAAATCCCCACCGCTGTCGTTGCCGTCATCGAAAATAATTTCAGCGCGACGTTAATGGGCGAACTGAGTCAGTACGTCGACAAGGCCATCGCTCTTCTGCCGAGCCTGCTGAATGAGTGCGCCGCAAAGATTGAGCAGATCCTGAACGAATTGGCGCACGCTCTGCTCGCCCTGGCCACGGGACAATTGACCGATCCGCGACAAGACCTGAGGCGTGCCCAAGCCGCTGCCGGGCAGTTGATGCGCGACCCGTTGCAGCACTACGACAAGCTGTTTACCGCTGTCTGGTACGCCTATATGGCGGGCGCTAAAGCCGAAGCCAACGCGGTCGGTGAACTTGCGTCGCACGTGGTCGGCAAAGAGAAGATGGTCGCCGCCGCCCATTGGCTACAGAAATCGGCTCGGGAAGCGAAGGCGGCAGTCTCCGCGCTGTCGGGCAGGGACGTAGGCACGATTATGTCGATGCTCGTCATGCTCAAAAAAGCGGTCTCGACCTACGAGAAACACAAGCATCCTGTCGCGGCAACCGTCGACCCGAACAAGCCCAATCAGGCGCGCAAGAAAGCCACCGGCGAGGCTCTTGAACCGCGTCAAGACGAGGCGCGTGCCCGCAAACCCGGCGCGTCGGACTGCGTGGCCTGCCAAATCGGCCAGCCGGCCAATCGCGGCCCGAAATCAATCGGTTATGCGCTGGGCGACGAGTCGTTCACGCATGCCGATTTCGTGCTGCCGGGCATCGTGCCGATCGAATGGGCGCGCACCTATCGCTCGAATTTCGGCGCACACGACGAAGGCGGCCCGCTCGGCCCGCGCTGGACGACGCCCTATCACGTCAGCTTCGAGCCGTCCGGCGACGGATGGACCTATCACGACGCGACCGGCCGCAGCGTCGAGTATCCGTCGTTTGACGAATTTCGGCACCACCACGACCGGACGGAGTCCTGCGTTCTCTCGCGGCTGGCCGACGGCGGAATCCGCGTCGTGCGCGCCGAGACGATCACGGAAACCTATACGCAGCATGGCGAGCGCTTCCGCCTGACGCGAATCGAGGACCGGTCGGGCAATACGGCGTCCCTGATATGGGACAACGGTCGACTGGTGCGTGTGGTCGGCAGTACAGGCGATGTCGCCCGCCTGACGCACGACCCGGCAGGCCGTATCGTCCGGATCGAACGGGTGGCCGATGAGGGGCCCGCGCGCACGCTCGCGCACTACCGTTACGACGAAGCCGGCGATCTGGTGGAAGCGACCGACGAGGACGGCGCATCGTGGAACTACGCCTATTCGCATCATCTCGTCACGCGCTACACCGACCGGACCGGGCGCGGGATGAATCTGGAATGGGACGGCACGCACCTGGACGCGAAAGTGGTTCATGAATGGGCCGACGACGGCACGTTCGACATGCGCCTGACGTGGCACGACCGGTTGCGGCTGACCTTCGTCACGAATGCGCTCGGTCAAACGACGCAGCAGTATTACGACATCGACGGCTACGTGTACCGGATCGTATATCCGGACAACACGGAGGAATGGTTCTTCCGGGACGACGCCAAGCACGTCACGCAACACGTGTTTCCGGACGGCACGCAGGAATCGTTCACGTGGGACGACGACGGGCATTTGACGTCGCACACGCAGCAGGACGGGCGCACCACGTATTACGTCTACGATCGACGCGGTGACATGACCGGCCTGCAGGACCCGGAGGGCCATCGCTGGCAACGGTACTACGACAGCAAGGGCCGCGTGACGGAGGCGACCGACCCGCTCGGGCGCGTCACGGCGTACGAATACAACCGCGCGGGCTTGCCGATCGCGATCACCGACCCGAAAGGGGGAACCAAGCGGATCGCGTGGCGCGACGACGGCCAGATCGAGCGCTACACCGACTGCTCGGGCAAGACGGCCACGTGGCAATACGACGAGCGCGGCCGACTCGTTCAGCAGCAAAGCGCGGCCGGTGAAATCACCCGATACGGCTACGAAGCCGGACAGCTTGCGTGGGTGATCGGTCCCGATGGCCATCGGGAAACGTTCGAGCGCGACGCCGAAGGCCGGTTGCTGACGCACACGGACGCACTGAACCGGCAGACGCGCTACAGCTATACGCGCGCGGGCCTGCTGGCCAAGCGGACGAACGCACGCGGGGATGTACTGGAATACGCGTGGAATCCGCTCGGTCAGATTATGACGTTGCGTAACGAGAACGGCAGCGCGTACACGTTCGGCTACGACCCCTTCGGGCGGCTCATCAGCGAAACCGACTTCGACCGACGTGGCACGCGTTACTACCGGAGCGCGCACACGGGGCGCGTCACGCACCGGCTGGCGGGTGGGGTCATGCAGGCATTCGAATATGACGCGGCGGGTCGGCTGACCAAGCGCACGGGCTGGGCCGCTCGCTACGACGAGCACGGTGCGGCCTATAGCGTGCCGCAGGCGGGACAGGATGCGCAGTGGGAAGCGTTCGACTATGACGGGCTGGGACGGCTGGTTGTGGCCCTGAATGATCACACGCGGGTACGGCGCCTCCACGATGAGGTCGGCAACTTCATCGCTGAGAGTGTGATCACGACGGTCCAGACCACGGATGACCCGCAGACGCCCGGCGAGGTGCACGAATTCCGCTGGCAACATATGTACGACGAGATCGGCACGCGCCTCACCACGTTGCGCCCGGATGGTCGCCGTATCGACTGGCTGACCTATGGCACGGGTCACGTACACGGGATGACAGTGGATGGCGAAACGCTGGCGAACTTCGAGCGCGACGACGCGCATCGGGAGACGCTGCGCGAGCTGGGCAATGGTCTGACGCAGGCAACGCAGTACGACGCGGCCGGCCGGCTTGCCCGACAGACGTTGCAAGGCACAGGCGGCAAGGTCGCGGAACGCCGCTATCAGTACGACAAGGCGGGACAACTGACCCAGATCGCCGACCTGCGACGCGGCGAAATCCAGTACGCGTATGACCCGCTCGGCCGGCTGCTGCGCGCGCAGTCGTCGTTGGGCGTGGAGACGTTCGCGTTCGATCCGGCGAGTAACCTCGTGGAGACGACCGAACGGGATCAGCACGGGATCGGCGCGGAAGGCGGCAAGCGATCGACACCGTTACTCGACAATCTGCTGAAGGACTACGCGGGTACGCGTTTTGAATACGACGATCGAGGCAACCTGATTCGTCGTCACGTCAACGGCGCGGAGATGGGATTTGAGTGGGATGTGTTCGGGCGGATGACGCAGGCGGTCGACCGGCGGATGCGGGCGACGTATCGGTACGATGCGCTGGGACGGCGTATCGAGAAACTGACGGAACCCCACGTGCCGTATCTGCCGAGCGCCGGCAGTGGCTGGCGCGACGCCGAGCGACGCCGGCTGAAACAGGCGCACGGCTACGGGCGAACGCTGTATGGTTGGGACGGTGATTTACTGGCCTACGAAACGTCGCTGGAACGGCAGGAAACGGTGCATTACCTGTACGAGCCGGACAGCTTTGCGCCGCTGGTCCTGCTGCAATGCCCGTCTGCACTGCATAGTGGCGGCAAGCCCACGTCGGTGAAGCGGCGGGCGTATTATCATTGCGACCAGATCGGCACCCCGCAGGAGCTAACCGACTGGAGCGGCGAGTTGGCGTGGTCGGCGCATTATCGGGCGTGGGGCGAAGCACAGGAGATTCTGAGCGAGACGGCAAAGCGGGTGGGCATCCGTAATCCGCTGCGCTTTGCGGGGCAGTACTTCGACGCCGAGACGGGCCTGCACTATAACCGGCATCGGTACTATGATCCGCAGAGCGGCCGGTTCGTATCGAAGGATCCAATCGGGCTGGCGGGTGGCATTAACGTCTATCAATATGCGCTCAACCCGGTCGAGTGGGTCGATCCATTTGGTTTGACCGCTACCAATCCTGGTCGAAAGCAAAGCTCCCTCAAACCGAATCAAAACGCGAAATGTCCGTGTAGGAACAAATGGGAAATAAATCGGTACGACAGGATCTGTTCCGGCAACGTGGCTGGCGTCGGATACGCGAAATACTTGCGTGATCCTAGTACCGGCTTGTGGTGGTCCGAAGACCAGACCGGGCACGGAAGCAGTGCTTGGAAGGTGTATGATAAAAATGGTTCATGGGTGGCGGATGCTGACGTTTACGGTGACTACATGAACAAACACAAGAGTGAAACGGGCAAGAAAATTGATTTCGACTCTCTAAAATGCAAGGACTCGAAATGATTAAATCTGCCGAAGAGTTTGTTGCGCTGAGAGGTAGTCAGATCAAAGATGAGTATGATCGCGCCGCATCAGATGAAGCGCCCGTTTCCGTGTGGAGAGATGTTATTTCAAGATTTCCAGAATACAGAAAATGGGTTGCTCACAATAAAACGGTTCCCTTGGAAATCCTTCAGGAGCTTTGTCAGTACGAGTCCGAGATCCGACGCCAGGTTGCGGTTAAGAGGAAATTGTCTGGAGAAATATTTGAACTCCTTGCTAAGGATTTGGATTCCGTCGTAAGGCAGGGCGTTGCATCAAATAAAAAGACCCCGCTTTCAATACTTGATGCACTGATGCGAGATGAAGATGAGGATGTAGCAAGGGTAGCGAGGTACAATTTCGAGCATAGGTGACGCATGGAAGTGTGGCCGCGACGAGTACCCGCCGCGGCGTAACGGGTGCGAACCTGCACCATGCGCTCGGCGCAACTCTCGAGCAATTGCGGCGCGCTGTACGACCATTGGTCGAGAGCGGTTTCACCCGCGTTTGCGGCACGGTAGAGCCTCAACATGAGAAGAAATATCAGCTCGTGCCTGAAAACGATCTAGACCGGCGCTGCAGACGACGAGGTAGCTTCAACAATCCGGGGGGAGGTATCCGGAATTTCGTGTGTGAGGCGGGTTGAGATTCAGACTCCAATGTTGAATCGTTCCGGGTAAAGCAGCGCAAACTGGGTCATGGCGCTCTTCCAATCGTGCC
>Ga0207695_10000765_pt1 | contig 61406 bp, 51 predicted proteins | sample KBSC54metaG_FD_184354 | JGI IMG/M metagenome (GOLD analysis project Ga0207695, IMG submission 184354) | Corn rhizosphere microbial communities from Kellogg Biological Station, Michigan, USA - KBS C5-4 metaG (SPAdes) (version 2) | ecosystem: Host-associated > Plants > Roots > Rhizosphere > Soil...
GTTGGGGAAGACGCGGCCGTCTGCCGCGGGGATGTCGTGCGTGTCGAGAATGTATGCCGAGGTTTCCGACTCGCACCCGGAGGTAGTCCACCAATTCTCACCGTCACTGTTGTCATCGCGGGTCCAATGCAGCACCAGCCATCGTGAACCGACGATCTGGTAGGAGAAAGATCCGGGATCGGCATCGGCAGGATAAGGACGGTTTAAGGTAATATGGGCCGGGTCGAGAAGCGTGTGAAGAACCGCCACGAATACGAAGGGGATGCCGCCGCCGTAGGTAGCCGAGACACGAATCATCCGGCTGTCTCCGCCGGATACATTATTGGCGAGAGTCCAGTCGGTGGCGTTGCCGGTAACGTTGGCTGAGCCAGGCGTGAGCGTTACGCTGCCGGTCGAGTATTGCACCTGGCCAGCAGGACCGGGTACACCCGCGGGGCACAAAGGGCGTGCGGGATCGCTCACAAACAGTGTTCCGGAACCAGTCACTTTGCCTTGGGCAACAGAAGTTCCCAGGGGCCAGGATCTGGCATTCTGACCACGCCCGTCGTAACAAACCGTAAATGTTTGAGGGCCTGTCGTGCCGGTGACGGAGCAGATTCGGACAGGCTCCTGAGCAGGCCCACCAAGGCCGAGCAGGATCTGAGTGGGCAGCCCGGTCAAATCGAATTTCCCCGCATCGGCGACATCGATGCTAGGAGTGTCCGGACCGATGGATGTCGTGATCGTAGAAGTAAAATTCTGATTCAGCGTGGGAGCGAAGCGATAGCTGACAGTGCCTTGCCCGGAAGTTGCCCAGACAGGAGGATTGAGTCCACCGCTGTTATAAGCGGCGGCACGGAGAGTGGTGGCTTTGAGGGCCCGCTCATCGACATACCCCCAGGGATTTCTGCCAAAGGCAATCATGGGCCCGAAAATAAGGTCGGCATTGGGATCCGCCTGCACCACAACTCCATTTCCGTCGGTGGCCACGGCGCCGATATGCTGAGTGGTGGCAGCACTGGTTCCGCTCGGATCGGTTACGGTCAACTGGAGGAGATAGTCTCCGAAAACTAAACCGGTGATCTGCGGTGTACACGACTGGTGATCGTCAAAAAATATAGTGGAGGGACCGGAGAGTTCCTGCCAGAAGCAACCAGGATTCCGGCCTGGCAGACCGGAAGGTAAGTTGGTATTGTCCGCCTGGCTGTAGCTGCCTGTCCCGTCGAGCATAGCCGGGTATCCGGCGCGAAGAGTGAGCGTGTTGCTCCAGGGCACGGCATTGCCGGTCTTCAGGATGGCATACACATTCTGGTTAGCAGTCGGGACGTACACCGGAGGGCCGCCGGAAACTACTGCAGCATAGCCGTTACCGGTAGCATCGTTCAGGTTGCCGTCGAATTTCCATTCCAACACGCGGTTGGCATTGTCCATCGTTAAAGGCGGGCGGGAACTCAATGGAACCAGGGAGTTATGGATACGGACAAAAGCCATCGAGCGCAGGGATTCTCTCCCCCAACTGAGAGTGAGATCATTTCCGGCGACTGTTTCGGACGTATAGGGAGCGGCGTTGGAGGAGAGCAGATTGCCGTTAACATCCCAAGCCTCGACGAAATCCAATTTGTGAGCCGGGTCGTGCTGGCACCGGATATAAACCCCTCTGGATGACAGGTTTCCGAGAAGTATTTGCCAGACAGGGGCGCCCGCGCCCGTCTCCCAGTTATTGAAAATCTGAAGAGAGAGTGAATTGTTAGAGAAAGAAAACCCGACGAACCATCCAGTCGCGCCGCTGGTCAGGACGTGACCGAAAGGCTGATCCTGCCAGTCGTGCATATAGAACTCCACACGGTTGGTGGGTACTAGCGGAAGAGGCCGGGCATTGGTAATGGAGTTCGCGCCGAACTGAATTGACTGGCCGGCGAAGATGGAAAGAGCGGACACTGCATACAAGACCGTGATTCTCATTGGGTTTAACAAGTTCTTGCACGGGAGGTGAAGGAGGCGTCAGTAAACGGTCCTCCACGCGAATGCATCGGATGCGTCCTTAGCGCACACCGCTACCTCATCCTTGACACCGGCGGCGCCGAAAGTCTGCCAGAGCCGGCCGCGAAGCGCGGCGTTGCAGGCAGGCCGTGGGGACCCTACGGTGGTATGCGCGGCGAGCGCCACGAGCACACGAAAGACATTGCCGTCAAACCAGAGAGGATACATACGGCCAGCGGCAAGATCCTGTATAGCCGGATCGGTGACGCCATCCGATAACTTGACGGGTTTGGCGCCGAGAGTATCGATGTTGAGGGTGGCAGCTCCAGCAGCATCAACATCCGGCACCCAATTGACAACCATCCCCTGCTGATATTTGGTCAGCGTGGGAGACATGGAGCAGGTATAAGCGGAGCCGGACTTTCCGGAGGACGCGCAAAGAACCGTTTGCCCCGACTGGTAATTGGGGCGAGTGAGGACAATCGCTGAATCGACGGATTGTTGGATATTGATCTGGGAACCCGTGTCCGTAACTGCAGTTATGACGCCTGGTCCGGATATCAGGTTCGCGGTCGGGCGCGTGCCTACGGCGGAACCGCCGCTGGCAATGGTGACTCCACTCGAACCCGAGCTGGCTCCCTGGACGGTCCAGGTGTTGTCTTTGCTACACCCATAAAGGTTGGCTCCAGCCGGAGCGCTGGTCAAAAAGAACAGATCTCCAACGGTGCAGGACGGCGGCAGCGCTGGTCCCGAAGCCGCCTTTAACGGTAGCTGTGCCGTGACAGCAATCAGGCAGCAGCTGATTTGTAACAACATCCTTCGGAACATTTTGTCAACCTTGGTATGGCCACAGTGATAGCGGCCGGATCATCCACACGTCTTAGGATAGTAACAAGCTGCATGATAGCGTGAAATAAACCCCTGGGTTTTACTTTTAACCCGAGATTCACTCATCCGGTTACCTTCACACTCGAAAAGATACCGGCGACAGGGCAGACTATTCGTGCCCTTCGACCGAGGCCTCTACCATGCGGGCAAACTGCTCAACGTAAACTTTCTCGTCGAGCTCCGTGTGGGCCATCAAATAGCCGCGATCCCCCATGCGCCGGCGCATCTCGCTGTCTGACAGCAGTTGCCGCAATCTGGATTCAAGAGCGTGCGAATCCCCCACCGGAACCAGGAACCCATTTTCGCCGTGGCGCAGGATCGTCGGAATGCCTCCTACATCGGAACCGACCAGGGGAACTCCGGCGGCCATGCCCTCAATCAACACTCGCGCCAATCCTTCACAACGGCTGGGTAGCGCCAGAATGGTCGCCTTGCTGATTACCTCCAACGCCTGATGATGCAGCAACGCACGCATGATTTCAATTTGCGGCGACCCGGCCGCCATCGCCTCCAGCACATCCCTATCCGGAAAGTGGCCGAGGATTTTCAATTTCACTTCGGGGAAATCCGGAGCGAGCCGCAGGAAAGCTTCAATGAGCAGATCAACTCCTTTCAAATACCAGGGCGCTCCGATCAGCAGGATAAACAGATCCGACTCCCGTTCCTCATCCGGAGGGCGTTGAATCATCGAGATGGGCACGAATTCATGAAATACGGTGTTCTTCTTGCGCTTGAGCCAGCGGTAGTGATCGAGCTGGTCGGAAGTTAGAAGGTGTAGCCGGTCACTCATCAGGACCGACAGGTACAGGCAGATGTCGGAATACAGGTGGCGGAGGCGAGCGGAAAGTGTCACCCGCGGCTGGTCAGTCAGGTAGATCAGGTGAGGGGCAGTTACGATTTCGATCACTAACCGGGCGCCTGTCAGGAATTTCAGAATGCCTGCGAAGAGCCCGGTCGTCATGTGGGAATACGCTACGATGCAGGCGAACTTTCGCTCGCGATAAATCTCCCTGCCTTTTTGCAGGTAGAACCGCAAGATTGCCAGACGCTGACGGCGCCCCTGGTACTGATATGCCAAGAACCAGTGATACCGGAATCGCCCCACTGTATATACCGGATAGGACCCCGGGCCGTAGAGTGCTTCCACATCCTCCGGCTTACGAAACCAGACCGGTTGTAACACATCTCCTTCCAGTTTTTCAGAGAGAAGAAAGAAGCGATCCGCCTGGAGATCAACGGGGGGAGGGACGAGACTGGCGCTAATGTACAGGATGCGCATTTTCCGTGGCGTGTTTACCAAATTTACTTACTGTGGAATGGGTCCGGCAAGGCGGGCAGTCACGAGTGGGATGAACCGTATACCAATCGGTACTCAAAAACCAGAGTAAGCCGTTGTTTCTCAATGCTCAAGCGGGCTCCGTCACGGTCTCGGAACATATTATGGCATACTTGTGTTGAGTAGTTCAAAGTTCATTGCTTTCAGGTGTTTCAGGCTCTGAAGTCTACCGCTATCGTCTAATCATAAAAACATGTGTGGCATATTAGCAACACGCGGAGGATCGACTGCATTTCACCACCGCCAGTTAGCCGGTTTGAGGCGACGGGGGCCGGACGCCATCGGTTATTGGTCGAACCAGGACATTCACCTGGGTCATACCCGGCTGTCGATCATCGGTCTCGATGAGCGCGGCGACCAGCCGATGGAAAACGAACGCCATGTAATTGCGTTTAATGGCGAAATCTATAATTTTGAAGAAATCCGTGACCAGCTGGTAGGTCATGGAATCTGCATTCGAGGTACCACCGATACGGAGATTCTGCTCCACGCCTGGAGCCTCTGGGGCCAGGAATGCCTGCTGAAACTCACTGGATTCTGGGCCTTTGTCATTTATGACAAGCAGGACCGTACACTCACTCTGGTCCGGGATCAGCTTGGTATTAAACCTCTTTACTATTGGCATGGCGGACCGAGAACCGTTGTCTCCTCGCTGCTTAAAACCGTGGCCCAGACCGCAGGCGAGCCGGGTGAGCTGGATTACGAAGCTCTATCGGAGTACGTGCGATATCAGTTTACGTTCGGCGATAAAACCTTTTTCAAGCAGATCAAGAAAGTCCTGCCAGGTTACTGTGTACGGATCAACCTTGTAACGGGGGAGCTCACCTCGAACTGTTATGAAGACATTCTCAACCCGCCGGAGCACGGCACGGAGACGATGTCGGCGGAGATCATCGAGCAGACCAAACAGCTGATCACCGAATGTTGTATCGAGTCCACGATCAGCGACACATCGTTCACGACGTTCTGCAGCGGCGGCACGGATTCGAGCCTGATTACGTCGATTACGAAGCCGGATGTCGCCTATCATTGCAACTACACGGATCCCGAATGCAATGAGACGTTTTTCGCCAAAGAAGTCATCCAACACATCAACCAGCAAGGCGGCAAGACGCGCCTCATGGTGGTCAACGCGCTGGAGTCGTTTAATCTGATCGACCGGGTCAACGATATTCTGGAAGACTTCGACGAGATGACGATCGGATCGGTGATCTTTCCGCTGGACGATCTTCTTTCCCGCGTCAAGACCCGTTACAAAGTAATTCTGACCGGGACCGGCGGTGACGAGCTATTTGCCGGTTACGTGCGTTATCAGCTGGCCATGGGTTTCTGTTTTCAGGACTCCTATCGCATGCTGTACGAGAAGATGGCGAATGTAAAAAGCGTGATGGACCGTTTCGAGATGACCCACGCCAAGGGAAATACCGCTCTCTATCAGTTTTACGATCCCAAGGTGCGGAATACGTTTAACGAGGCGTTTACAGGGTGCCGCGGCACAGGAAGTGAGCTGCATGCGATGCTCACGTTTGACAGGCGCTATTTTCTCGGCGGACTGCTTAACATCGACGACAAAATGTGCGGCCGCCATTCGCTCGAAGGACGTCCGAGCCTGCTAAATCACCGGCTGGTCCGGCACGTACTTCGAATCAAGCCCGAAACCATGATGGGGAACAATGAATTGAAGTATCTGCTGCGGTTTTCCGCCGAGCAACATCTCCCCCAATCAGTTATCCGGCGTACCGATAAGATGGGCTTCACCACACCGATCGGGGACTTTATCAATCGCGGCGCGCATCTGATTCGCGAACAGGTCACTAACTCCAGGTTCCGCCATCTTTATAACTTGAAGACAACCGGCTTTCATGCCGAGAATAAGTTCTCACGCGAGACCTTCGGACTGTTGATGCTGGACACGTGGCTCAATAAGTATGCGACCGCTCCCCGGCCCGCGGTTCCGGAACACGCCTGAATGGCCGAGAAGGTTCTGATTCTCAGTTATTACTTCCCGCCCATGAATGGGCCGGCGACGCAGCATCCGCTGTGGTTTTTCAGGTTTCTGCCGGAGCATGGCTTCGAGACCGTAGCTCTGACAAGTTCGATTTACTCGGGCGAGAATACCGACCCTGCAAGTGTTCTGACAAGCTCCAACGTCTACCGGCTTCCGGAAGGACCGTGGAGTCGTAAGTTAGCAGGCCTTCTCAGTGCCGCCGAACTACACATACAGATCCGGATGGGGTTATGGGAGCATGGCTTTATCTGGTCGTGGTTCGCACGACGAAAATCGGCGAAGATCCTCAAGCGTGAAGCCATTGCGGCGATTGTTTCCACCTCACCTTCCCTGGCCGGCCACTGGACGGCTTACCGGTTGAAGAAGAAGTTTCCCCATCTCCGCTGGATCGCGGACTTTCAAGATCCCTTTGTGGGAAATCCGTTCCGGAGGACCAAGCCGGCTTTCCGGGGCATTGAATCGTGGATGGAGCGGGAGTTCTTTGCCGCGGCGGACATTCTCAGCGCGAACACCAACACCGTAGCGGCCATGTGGCAGGAGCGCTATCCGCAATATCGCGACAAGATTGTCATTACCTGGGGCGGTTTCGACGCAGAAGAGGCCATGGCGGCGAGACCCATACCAACCGGCAGGCCGGCGCGGATCCTTTCGCACGTCGGCGCGGTCTATGGCGGCCGCCTGTCCAATCCATTTCTCGATTCCCTTTATCGTTTGTGGCAGCAGAACCAACTGCGGCCGGGCGATCTTACGGTCGAATTCTTTGGTTCAAACGATTTCAGTACCCTGACCAGCCCCGAAAATTTCGAAAAGCTGTGCGCGGCCGGCATTATTCAGGTTCGGAACACTTACGTTCCACGTCAGGAAGCGCTGCGCGTCTGTGAAGAGGCGGATTTTCTGTTTGTCCTGGACGTAACCTATCCGCACAATACAAAGTTTCAGGTTCCGTCCAAGCTTTTCGACTATATCCGGATTGGCCGGCCGATTCTCGCGATCACACCAAAAGGATCACCGACCGAGTACATTCTTGCCGGTTCCGGAATTCCACACGTCACGATCGATACCGAAGGACCAGCCGAGGCCTATGACAAGGGCATACTCAGACTCCTCGAACTGTCGCAGACTCCGCAGCAGCCTTCGCAATGGTTTATGGACACCTTCGATGCGCGTCAACTGGCCGGTGGGATCGCCAAGGCGATCCGGCGATAGCCGTGAAGCTATTGGAATCCCGAGTCTGCGAAGATTACCTGGCTTCCATCCCGGTCCAGACGCAGGTTGACCGGCCGTAGTTCGGCAAGTTCACGACGGATGGCCTCGTGCTGGTCGGGGTTAGCAAAGAAAACCAGGAAGCCGCCAGCCCCGGCGCCCAGCAGTTTTCCCCCAATCGCGCCGGCCGCCCGGGCGCGGTCGTACCAATTCGCGATCTGACTATTGGAGATCTGTGGGGTGATGCTCTGCTTCAGCCGCCAGCCCTCATGCAGGGCCTCTCCGAGCGCCTCCACATTCCCCCGCCGTAGCTCATCACGCAGCTCAATCGCCTGCGCCGCCATGCGCTTCAGGACGGAAGTTCTGGCGCCGCTCGCGATCACATCATTCTGGGCCTGCAGCACATCCCCGGCCCGACGCGCAATCCCTGTGTAGAACGTTATGATGCTGGTTTCTATTTTCTTCTCCACCTGATAAATGCAATTCAGCGGCTCCACATCCACGGTATCGTCTTCATTAAACCGGATGAAGTTCAGGCCCCCAAACGCAGCGGCATACTGATCCTGTTTGCCGATTGGTTCCCCCAGAATATCGATTTCAATGCGGCAGCTTTCAGCCCCCAGTTGCTCCTTGGTGGCTCGCTCCGATTTGAATGCGTGCAGCGCGTTCAGCAAGGCCACGGTGAAGGAACTGGACGATCCCAGACCCGTTCCGCTGGATGGCACATCGGCTATCGATACAATTTCGATACCGCGGGGAATATTCAGCATGCGCAGCGCCTCGCGAACGATCGGATGCTCTACTTCGCTGCTGTGTTCGCAAAGCTCCGTCCGCGAGTAACTGACACGTACGCCACCGTCGAACTTGGGATTGACCACCACGTTGACATAGTTGCGTATCGAGGTGCTGACAACCGCTCCTCCATGTTGGCGATAAAAGGCCGGAATATCCGTTCCTCCGCCCACAAAGCTCATTCGACAAGGCGTGCGGCAGAGGATCATTGCCAGCCCGTGGCTCTCTGTCTTTTCCGGCGTCTCATTTGCATGATGATCACTTTCTCGTGAGGAAGATTACGGCTTCGTATAGTGAATCGCACGTGTAATCCGGCAAATCGTTCCGGGTGGCGTCCGATCCGGCTTTACCAGTGCGGACCAGAACGGCGCCCATGCCGGCGTTTCTCGCCGTTTGAATGTCGATCGCCGAGTCGCCGATCATCCACGAATTCGGCAGATCGAGATTGAAGTCCTCCTTTGCCCGGAACAGCATTCCTGTTTTCGGCTTGCGGCAGGCGCATTCGATCTTGAGTTCGGACACCTCGCCCGGATACCCGCGATGGGGATGATGAGGGCAGTAGTAAATCGCGTCGAGATATGCGCCTCCACGGCCCAGCAGCGTTTCGAGTTTGGCATGTACCCGTCTGAGTCCGGGTTCATCGCAGTCTCCCCGCGCCAGCACCGCCTGGTTGGTTACCAGAATGGCGCGAAATCCGGACCGGTTAATCGTCCGGATGGCCTCCACGGAGCCTTCGATCAACTCCAGATCCTCTGGTGTCCTGACCCGCTCCACTTCGACATTCACTGTGCCGTCGCGATCCAGAAAGATCGCCGGCTGAGGATTGGCGAGTGAATCGCGATCGATACGCCCGGACTGCAGGTCCGCAGTTACCTTTTCAAGGCGGTCCGGCGTTCCGGCATCTTTCACGTACTCACCGCACTGATATGCAAACAGCCGGCGGCCATCGCCCAGCATCATGGGGAACAGGTGTTTGCCAATATCGAGTTTCCGGGCAATCGCCCCGCTACTCCACCGATCCCGGTAAGGGTGAAGTGCGGCCTTGTTGAACAAATGCAATGCCGCATTGACGCTGTTCGGAAGCCATAGTCCATCGGGATGGGGGTGCGGGTGGAACTGCCGGATCCAGCCTTCTGCATCAGCCTCCACCAGGTCGGAATCGTAAGGGTGATCGTTGGGGTGGACGAACAGGACCGTGTCGGCGTTGTGGCTTTCCTGGCAATCCAGCATTCGCTGCAAGTCGACCTTCATGAAGCAGTCGCCGTAGAAAACCAGGAATCGATCCTCGAGACGATCAAAGGCTGAGAGAAGGGCTCCGGCGGTTCCCAGCGGGTCGGATTCACCTTCATCGTGGTATGTCACCTTCACGCCGAAAAGCGATCCATCGCCTACCAGGTCGCGAATTGCCGTGGACTTGTATCCAGTCAGCATGAGGATATCGCGGATACCCTGATTGCGCGCCAGTTCCAGCTGGTGGACCAGAAGCGGTCGCCCTGCGATATCGACGAGTGCCTTCGGGAGATCTCCCAAGATCCGCTGAAGGCGGGTTCCCTTACCGCCTGCCAGGATTACGGCCTGCATTCCGGATCGTTCCACAAGGCCTGGACCGCGGTTTTGACAGCCTGTTCGGAGGAACAACGAGGCTGCCAACCCAGGTCCTGCAATTTCCTGAGGGAGTAATTGAACCGCGGCACATCTCCGACCCAGCCTTTCTCGCCACCGGTGTAACGGATCCTCGCCCCTGGCGAGGCCACGCGCACCACCTCCTCGGCTATGGCGCGTACGGTCATACCTTCGTCCAGTGGGCCGATGTTGAAATAATTGAGGCGTTCGCCGGCCTTCTCGCGGATGAAAAGCATTGCGTCCACCAGTTCATCCACCAACAGATAAGGCTTGCACTGCTCGCCATTGCCCAATACTTCCAGTTCATCCGGCGTCCGGGCCAGTTTTTTCATGAAATCGTAAATGATGCCATGTGTGGCAAACGCACCGACCACGTTCGGAAAGCGGAAAATCCAGGCCCGATCGAGGAAAGCCTCGACAGCGGCACTGATGGATGCCTCCGATGCCAGCTTCATGGCACCGTAATTGGAAATGGGAAACAGCGGCCCGGCGTCTTCGTGCAAAGGACCGGTCAGCGAACCGTACATGGCTGAAGTGGATGCGAAAGCAATCCGGGAAAGCTTTCGGTCTCTCATGATCTGCAAGGTGTTGAAGGTAGTGAGATATGTATCCCGCAGATCTACACGGGGATCGCGTACACCGGCCAGGATGTCCGAGTTGGCCGCCATATGCCAGACGATGGGATTTCCCTGCGGACACCGCTCGAACACGCGATCGAAAGCAGCGCGAGAGGAGTCGAGATCCGTCAAGTCAACCTGTTCGAACAGAAAGCTCGGGGAACTCCGGAAAGCCGCCAGATTACGGGGTGTACCCCGGGACAGGTTATCGAAGCCGGCGACGAAGGCCCCGGTATCCAGGAGGCGTTTTGCGAGGCAACGGCCAATGAAACCTGCCACGCCGGTAATCAGATGGATATCGCACGTTGCGGGCCGGGGATCAGTCATCAGAATGTTGGAAACACCGTAGTTTTTGTAGTTTACACGAGTCTGCAGACCGCCCATGAAGGGTTTCGGCACTGTGCTAACCTGACCGTCGACATCTTGTGCCAAACACCAGAGCGCTTTGTATCTTCACTACCTTATTGGGCCATACAACCATGGTCCAGAAAATTCGAAATGCACTGGACAAAGTACCCAACCTTCAACCGGAATACGTTTTCCTCGGAGTTGAGGAATACACAAACTATCCGGCTCCCTGGTGGGCGCGCGCAAGTAATCCCTGGCACAGTCAGTACGTAGCGCGCCAGAAGGCCGCACCGATCCTCCAGCAACCTTTCGACATCCTCCTGGTGAACGCCTGGGAACTCATGGTCAGCTTCCGGGATGTTGCCCGCCGGATTCCGTCCGCCTGCATGATGGACTTCGTTCCGGCCACGATCAACGCTCAACTTGTGCAGCAAGGCTTTGGCGGTTGGAAACGTATGTTGTCGCACGCAGTCCATGACCGCGCCTTCCGCTCGGCAGCCCGATATTTCGAGTGTTTTGTCCCCATGGGCTCAGACTGTGCCGGTTCGCTCCAGCACGACTATGGAATTGATCCGGGGCGTTGCTCTCCTTTGACGCTTGCTCCACAGGATCTCGATGTCTCCCGGACGAAGGGCCGCGTTTATTCGCCTCCCGTCCGGCTGCTGTTTGTCGGCAAGGACTTCTTTCGAAAGGGCGGTGAATTTCTACTCCGCCTTTACTCCCAACACCTTGCGGATGTCTGCGTATTGACGATCGTTTCGAGTGATCCGGGACTGGACGGGCGCCAGCTGCCTCAGGGGGTGGAAAGGCTCCATCACATCAGCCTCGAACGCCTCCGGGAGATCTACCGGGAAAGCCATGTGTTTGTTTTCCCCACCCAACAGGACTTCATGCCCCAGGTAATCGCTGAGGCATTGTCCTTCGGACTCCCGTGCATAGCAAATGATGTAGGCGGAGTTCGGGACATGGTGCATGACGGTGAAACCGGATTTCTGATGTCGCGGGATGCCCCGCCCGAGCGGTGGGCCGAGCGCCTGCATCAACTCGCGTCCACCCCCGGAGAACTCACTCGCATGTCGCAACAGGCCCGCCTGTTCGCGGAGGACAAACTCAGCTTCCAACGGTTTGACGATTTGATCCGGAAAGTCGTAGAACGCCTCCGCGCAAAGACATAGGACCGCAAGGTCCGGGAGATTACTTGACGCGCAGACCTGTGCAGATGGTCAACTCGTGGGAGTAACTCAGCTCGTAATCGAACCCTTCAAGCGCTTTGAAAAAAGCGTCTTTACACTCCTGCCCGTGCAGTTCTATACAGATATTCCGGACTCGTGAAAGCCAGCTTTTGTCCGCGCCATGCCCGAATATGGCGGCCTCTCCGCCTTCGATATCGATCTTGACCATATCGGCCTTTTCAAATCCACCCATGTCGATGAGCGAGGCGACGTCCCACGCTTCGACCGCGGCATCCATTTGAGGTGATTCCTCCATCTGGCGCCCCCATTCATTGCCGATGCCTACGGAAGTCTCCGAAAACCGGAGCTTGGTCCGCCGGGTCCAAACGGCTCCACATACGAGAACCGCACGGCTTCCGTAAGGAGCCAGATTTGCCGCGCAGACCGTACAATTGTCGGCATCCGGTTCAACGGCTACCACTTTCGCCTTGGGAAACGAGCTGAGAAAATATGCGCTGGAGAAACCGACATTGGCCCCGAGGTCGAGCACCAGAAAGACATCCTTGAGAGCCCGCAGGCATGCGTATTCGTCTACCAGGAAGATATCTTCGAAGACACGCAGGTCGCTGGTCTTCCCCAAACGAACACTCAGTGGATGCATGGTGGGAGTGGGACGAATGCTCCAGCGCCGGTCTCCCACGCTGGCATGGCTTTTCAGTTGTCGAAAACGAAACCAAGCCCACTCGACTGTTGCCCGTACTCCCGCCCGGCGCAGTGCGCGTGCGAAGAAGTAAAAGTAACGCCGGAGTTTTTGCAATCGAGAAAAAGTATAGCAGACAGGTGTCCCATTACCTCACACTTCGTCTTCCCGGACATAAGCGGAATGCATTGCAGCACACACACATTCAGTTCCGATACCTGGTGCTGATGGTATCCTGAGTCTACCTCACCGATTTTCGCGGATGCCTACTCTTACAAATGATTTTTCCGTAAAGCGCTTTTTGAAGCTTCATACGCCGCGACCGCTCTGGGACGCTTTTCGGTTTATACGATACCCCCGCAACAGTTGGCACGAATTGCAGCAGTTGAAAGGCTGGAAGCGGACATTGGCCGCGGCACCGGTCTTAGAACCGCTAAAACCGTCGATTGCGGTTGAATCACTGACCAACCACTTGCCAAATTCGGGGGGCCTCCCTCTGGATGTCAAAAAGATGCGTCCGGAGCAGATCTTTCTGAGCAATATGGCTCAACCCGGCAAGCGCAGTGCCCGGTTATCGGGTTTTGAAGGAGTGGCTCTGGATGATGCGCTGAACTGGATGGAAGAATTCCGGCATTACAGTTTCGTGCCTCTTGCTGCCGCAGTCGCTGAGATCGTCCGGCAATATACCGGGAAGAAGCGCTTTTCCGTTCTCGAACTCGGGTGTGGCTGGGGCGGATTTCGTCCGCTACTGCAACGCTTCGGCGCCAGTGTTTACCTTGGCCTTGATGCTAACCCGCTGCCATTCGAATACAGTCCTCATATGTTGGACTCGCCGGCCTCCTACCGGATTGTGAATCTTCAACAGAAGATCGACTTTCAGTACCTTTTTGATGTGGTCTGTTCATTCGAGGTACTTGAACATATTCGGGAAGATTGTCTGGATGAGCTGATCGGCACGATTCGCACCAACATGGGCCGGGAATCGCTGTTTATCGGGACAGCCGCTTTCACCGAGGAATATGACGTTCACATAACTGTATATCGCCGGGAGTGGTGGCTCGAACGGTTTTCCCGTTTCGGGCTGTCCCCTGTACCGGACGAGGATAAATGGATGGAATTGCTATTCCGCAGTTCCCCGCACAACTGGTCGAGAAGCACGTCATCGGTGTTTGTGCTCAAACGGAACGACTTGTGATCGTGCCGGGTTGCTTCAGTTGCCGCCTGGAATTTGCCGTCAAAACTCAAACCAAATGATTTATACCCCCGCCCCCTCCATGGCGTGTTCGAGTATATCGGCTGGTTGTGGGGCAGCGGGTATGCAAAGCCAATTGCGGTAGGCTTCTACGGGAACGATCTCGCTACGCCTCTCAAGGCCGTGATCGGTAATATTTTGAAATTCGTAGCCATACTGCGAAAGAATTCGAGTTACCGCGGGGGCGCCGGAATCACCGGGGTTCGCTTCCAGCACAATGCGCGGACGAAACTTACGGAGAACCTGGCCGGCGCCTCTGAGAACCAGATGTTCACAGCCTTCGACATCGATCTTCACGAAATCGGGCTCGATCTTCAATTCTTCGACAATCGAGTCCAGCGTCCGGCAGTGCACCTGTATGACCCTGCCGCCTCGAGTCCAATATCCGTCTAATGCGAGGCTCCCCATAGTGTAATCATCCGCCTCATGGAACGATACCGTTCCATTGGAGTCGCCAAGAGCCACGTTCAGGATCGTGACCTTTGGTTCCAGGTGATTTTGTCTGACGTTCCGGGTAAGGGCTGCACAAACCTTGGCTACTGGCTCAACGGCCACTACACGCACGTTCTGGTTGAGGGTGCAACCGACCACAGTGTAGATACCACAGTTGGCACCTATGTCAATAAAACACCGGGAGCGGCGGATCTGGTCAAGGATTACCGGGGAAGTCTCCTTCTCCCACTCGCGAAGGCCCGTCCAGAACAACCGGTGGCCGATGCTATCGAATTCGGTGGGAAACCAGCGACACTTCCAGCCGGTTCCATAGATTGTAAACGGCTCAAGTGCCCAACGCCAGGGCAGGAACCGTTTCACCTGAGAAGACAGCAGCCCGCGATGGCATGCCCAGGTAATCAACCCACGGAAGGGGCGTATTAGGCGTGGCACACCCAGGGCCTTCACTACGGTGCGAATCTCTTTATCTGTGATCATCTTCATCTGGTCCAGGAAGCCTACAACTTTAAGTGGCTGGACTCCGCCAAAATTCTCGACGAAAGTGGGAATCTTTGTAGATGAGGGAGATAAGGCAGGAGGAAGAGCTGCCCCCGGGTGTTCTGGTTGCTGCTGACGATGAAAGACGGGCTTAGTTAGCCCGGAATGCAAAATGTTACTTGATGCCCTTGATCCAGAGGCTCCATCCCCATCGTCGCTTCATGGCATCTTTTAAAACTCGGGGAATTCGCCGGGCCAATCCGGGGATGACCGACAACTCCGTCAGGATGAAGTCGATATCGGTTCCCAGAACCTCGAACTGCACTTCCCGGGCGAAGCGGCCAAACAATTCTTTCATCTCGGGTTTCGTCACGGGCCAGGTGTGGGGATTACCTTCTTCGCGTTCTCCGTCGGTATACCGGCTGGCTAATTGAAGAGGAGAAAGGAAATCTACTTCCCCGTGGAGGAGCCCTTCACGATACTGGATGAAATACCAGTAGAGAAAAGACCGCCGGTGATAGAGCATCACGCCGAATTCGCCGCCGGGTTTCAAGACCCGCAAGAGTTGTTCAATGGAGAGATCCAGTCTGGGTGAATGGTGCAGGACGCCCCACGAATATACGTAGTCGAACGTTGCATCGGCGAAGGGCAGTCGATTACCGTCGGCCTGTGCCGCCTGGACCGGGAGCTTGTTCAGGCGCATCCGGTTGGTGGTTTGCGTTACGGCGACCGGATTCAGGTCTACAGGTTGCACAATAGCACCATGGAGCGCCCAATTCATCGCCATGGTACCCATACCGCAACCCACTTCGAGGACGCGCTTTCCACGGAACCGCTCATAGGGAAATAGCTTGCCGAACCGTCCGGTTTGATCGTGCAACGGATCGTTCCAGGTATAGAAGGTCTGATCGACCTCGGCAAAGAATTCCGGGCTTCCCAATGGGAAGTTCCGCTCTGGCTTGTCGGAATACTCCGTCTTGCCATGCTCGGAGCCATAGGTCATGGGGTTTTCGGCCCACCAATGCTCGACCTCTTTTTTATCCAACTCGGAACTCATGCTTTTTCCTCCGAAAAATGCCGGGCCTGCGCGGACCCACTGCTTTGGTAACGACGGAATCTCTAAAAGCCCGACTCAGGCGGCCGCTCTTAAGAAAAGCAGCAGCTGTTGAGCGCCAGTACAGGACTATGCTTTCCCTCTGAACATATCTGCCAGCGCCAAAAATGGAGTGGCAATCAATAGGAGCGCCAAGGCTGCTGTATCGCCGATAAACCACTTATCTACAAAACGTCTGAAGCGCCAGGTAGTCCACTGTGTTTTGGTCAGGGCGAAAGACCGTCGGCGGCCGTTCAAGACCATGAGAGTGGTTTGGGGACCCATACGCCGGAAAACCTCCCTCTCCACTGGCGACCATCCCATCCCACTGGCGTCCGGCCAAAGTAGAATGACACGATCCAAAGCCTTCCAGTCGATGGTAGAGAGATCCTCTCCGGAATGAACCTTCTCCCGTTCAAACGCACTATCGTTTTCTCGAGCGAGGTTCTCCATATATAGCCAGGATCGTGCGTTGCGCCGGTAGCTCAGGTGAGATTCCAGTTTCCGGACAATCGCCTTAAATCCCCCGAAGCGCTGCGCTACGGCAGAAAACAGCGGGTAGAGCGGCCCTTCAAAGCGGACATACGCGACTCGATTCACAGATCTCAGTTTAGCGAACCGGACCGCCACTTTAAAGGCTATACACTGACGGTATCGCCTTTGCCCTGAAAGCCAATTCAGATCGGCGCTGTCGTAATTTCGTTGAGAGTTTTTGGATCGGCCCCGCACTTATGAGTTTCAGGGCCTTCGCCCGATTGCCCGGTGCCTCCAGAATTCAATGGCGAAAACGAAAGCACTTTGTATTTTCACAACCCTCCTCGGTTATAAAGCCACTACTCGTGGCCTTATGGATACCTTGGATCGAACTGAAGACGTCGATCCTACTTACGTGCTGCTGAACGCAGAGGACTATTCCCGTTATAGGACCCCCTGGTGGACACATGTCTCGAACCCCTGGGAGGCACAATATATTGCTCGTCAGAAGGTACGGCCTGTACTGAACCGGCACTTTGACATTCTGCTCGTGAATTCGTGGGAGTTCGTCATCGCCTTCAGAAGTCTGGCACGGAAAATTCCGGCAGCGGCATTGATCGACTCGGTTCCGGCTACAGTTGACGCACAACTCCGGCGGCGTGGATGTGGTGGCTGGAAGCGTAACCTGTCCGCTCATTTTCATCACCATGCGTTCGGCGGCGCAGTTCGTAGCTACCAGTACTTTCTTCCTATGGGGTCAGATAGTGCGGACTCGCTCGAAAACTGTTACCAGGTGAAGCCGGAAAACTGTTTTGTAACCCTTGCGCCTCAGAATCTCGACTTTTGGAAACCTGGGCCAAGAACTTTCTCACCGCGGCTACGGCTGTTGTTCGTCGCCAACGATTTTGCCCGCAAGGGAGGAGATTTTCTGCTGCGGCTCTATGCCGGCCATCTCGCCGGCACCTGCACCCTCACGATCGCCTCCAACGATCCGTCCCTGGAGAGGCGTGCATTGCCGCCGGGTGTCGTCTGGAAGCGCGGATGTGACCGGGCAGAACTTCGGCAGGTTTATCGCGAGAGCGACCTGTTTTTGTTTCCTACGTTGCAGGACTTCATGCCGCAAGTCCTGGCCGAGGCCTTAGCCACGGGCCTGCCCTGCATTGCTAACGACGTGGGCGGGATTCGTGATCTGGTGCACGACGACCAAAATGGCTTTCTCATGCCCTATGACTCCACTGAAAAGTTATGGGCGGACCGCATCGCCGATCTGCGATCCAACCCGGTTGAGTTAGCCCGCTTAGCGCGAGGCGCAAGAGCCTTCGCGATCGAGAGACTGGGGATGAGACGGTTTGAAGAGGTGCTTTGCAAGGTGCTCAATCGTCTTCGGTCTGGCGGCATCGACCTGCCGCCGTTGCCGGTCAGGCAGGTAAGATCTGCGGTTTCATGAAGCCCCGCACCGTAAGCAGGCTGAAAGACACGGTCTCATAACAGATCGGCCATCGGCTCGGCCGCCGGTTCCGCCGACCGTAATCGCATCGCGAAATGAAAATACCGCATCATGAGCGGACGATAAAAAAGAAGTAAGATGCCCCCATAGATGATCCCACCCGTAATCATTTGAATCATCAGCCGCCACACTGCGGGATAAGTATCCGGGATCAGCCATTGCCTTTCGGCCCAGACTCCCAAGGTCATGGCGGCCGATGCAATGATTGCCGGACTCAATACCGCGAGATACTCCCGGAAACTACAGCTAAGCGCTCTCAACAACTTAACAGCCGGCGGCAATAGAATTACGGGAGACATCAATAACCACGTCATGGCGACAGTCCCCGCATCTTTGTGGGCTGCGACGTAAAACGCTGCAGGCATGACAGCCACGGTAAAGAATGACATCCACATCGTGAAAGAAGCAAAGTGGAGGGAAATCAAGATCTGTGATATCAGGGTACTCAGCGTCCGTAGCACCATGTAGGCAGCCAGCCATTGCATGGGTACAATTGCCGCTTTCCACTGAGGACCCAAAATCGTGACGATGTCAGGCGCCACTACAATAAGGCCAAACGCGAGGGGAAAGTTGACCAGGGCCAAGGCATCGCTGATAAACAGGAAATAGCGTCTCAAGAGTATGAGATCCGATTGGACACGAGCAAACAAAGGTCCCGTAACCCGCATGATCATCATGCTGATCCGGTCCGAGGGGAGACTCGCTATGCTGATCGCCATCCGGTATGCTCCCAAAGCCGACTGTCCTAAAACGCGCCCGATGATGATGGTATCGGCCTGGGAATAAGCCGTCCAGGCAAGCCGGGACAACGCGATCTTAAACCCAAAGTGCATGGCCGATGCGACTTCAGCGCGCCGCGGCACCGCGAAAGGAAGCGGCTTCCAGAAAACGATCAACCCTGCCGTGGTTGCCTTTCCCGCCATCGGCCCGGCCAATAAAGACCAGTACCCCATTCCCGCAAGAGCACAGCCCACGGTGACCACCGATTGAACAATTCCCGAAGCCGACTCCGATAACGACATCTTCCGGTAATCCATATCGCGTTCCAGCAGTCCCATCGGGACAGCCTGAAACCCGGTAATAAAGTAGGCCATATTGTTGACGATCATTAACGGAATCAACTGATCCGTCCGGAAGAAGGCAGCTACCAGGGGGGTTATGGCACACGAGGCAATGAAGGCGATGGTACTGAATATCAGCGAAACAGAGTTCAGTTGGGCTAAGGTGCGACGGTCGAGATCGCGCATCTGTAGTACCGCCGAGCCAATTCCAAATTCAGCCAGAACATTGGTCAGGACGGTGACAAAGCCGGCCAGTTCCACGGCGCCGAAATCCGATGGGGATAAGAGCTTGGCGGCAATCAGAACTGACGCCCAGGTAACCAACTGGGTTACCGATTTGGCGCCCGCGGTCCAGGCCAATCCTCCGACGAAGGATCTATCGAGTTTCTGCCGTTCTTCACTTTCAATATTCAATAGCTTATTCCCGTATTTATCTGACTCTGCTCACCATCTCAGAAAGACCTTGGACTATTGCTCGTGGTGTGTCAGAGAGCGGCGGTCAACCTTACCGTACCGGCATCGAGTGAACCGAGGAGCGGGAAAAAGGCTGCTGCACAGGGACCGGCTGCGGGGCTGTCTCGCTTAAACCCATCTGCCGCATGGCCGCGTAATGGAGAGAAACAGCAAGTCCGACCATTAGAGGAAAATACATCCGGTAGGCATTCGAGAGAAAGGTGATTGAAATCAGGAAACCTATCAACGAGAGGAGATAGCAAAAACAGGCTCGTGCAATTTCCTGGTTGCCATGTTGGCGCGCTAGCCGGTAGGTCCGATTCACCAGCAGCAGGGAAGATACCCACGCACCGAGATAGAAAAGCAAACCCGGGATACCGCAATCGGTTGACACTTCTGTCCAGGAGCAGTGAGTCGCGTGCCAGTTGCCGTACTCCCCCTTTTTCTTGGCCTCGCCCCCTTCGTAAGTGGCGAAGGTATCGATGCCAATACCGAACACCGGATGTTCCAACGTGTACTGGACGCTCTTTTTGAACAGATAAGAGCGGGATTCTCCCGACTCCTTAGCTTCTTCGTGTTCCTGCCCGACGAGGGTACCTAAACGAACCAAGGTTTGCTGGGGCAGCGCTCCTCCCAGAACGATCGCCAGTACGGGTACGACGACCAGCAGAGTGAATCGCTGTCCCATGGATCCCCGGTAAAGTATAAAAAGGATCGCACCGACAAGTCCAAGAACTCCTCCGCGTGACGCGGTCCCCAGGATAACCCATAATCCATAGACAATTGGTCCCCAAAGCGCAATTCGAAGGACACGGTTGCGTTTTGGGTCCATGGTGACAAACATGAGAAAAGGAAGCAAAAAAATCAGGTGGGAAGCCAGATCGTTTGAGTTACCTATGGTTCCACTGGCTTCGAGCGACACGCGGCCCTCTTCGATCGAGTTGGTAAACAGCCTCGATCCCAAAAGCACCACACCGGCTGCCGCGGCGAAGGTATAGAACACAGACCGGATTTCTTTCCAGTTAACGATCAGCCCCCCGATCAGGACCAGGAGCGGCAAATCGAATTGGGCGAAGTTCAGGACCCGGCCAAATGACACCGAACGCCACGAACTAAAAGGAACGCTGATCACCATCCAGATAAAAAGAGCCACCACCAGATAAGGACCGCGGCTGCGAAATGTGCGGCCAATCGAGCCTGTAACTACGGCGCCTAACATGGCGACTGGACCGAAGATATACAGAAGATAAGTATTTACGTGGAGGACAAAATAGAGTAGCTCTGAAATAACCGACAGGAGGACAAAGATCATCGCCAGCCCTGCGTAGCAGGCCACCTTCCGCGCTGGATCCAGATCCACCTGCGTGGGGGCTGCAACCAATGGCGTGGCAACGGGCGCAGGCTGCGGACTCTGGAAAGGCATGACCTTCCTTTGCGGGGAGACCGGCAACGGCAAAGCTCCAGGACGTGGTCGGAAAGGCTGCATGCTCTACTATGATAATCGAGCAAGGTCCTGAAATTGAACCTGTAAGGCCGGGGACACCGTTTATTGTGACAGGGGATCGACGCTGCCCATCGATCACAGGACTTCGGGCAAGGTTCCCAATATCACCATCAACCATCCGGCATATTCTTTGGTAATCGCCGTGGCAAGGCCCGGTGTGGTAAACGCGATCCAGGCCCATTCTTGCCGGCAGTCTTCCGTCCTCTTTGGCGGCCTGGTTTGCCGGGTACTTCTGGGAATCTGGTCTATCATGAAAGCCGGCTCTTCGGAGGGACCTTTTGTAAGTTTGTGCGGTCTTCCAGTGAGCCTCCAACGATGACCCAAAAGTCATGAACAGCCTCCCGGTTTCCCATAAGCGAATGGTGTACGCATCATGAAACCCCTAGTTGCGATCGTCGCTGGCGCTCGCCCGAACTTTATGAAGGTTGCGCCCGTGCTCCGCGCAGCCGAAGAATCCCAGCCAGGTTTCTCTACTCTGCTGGTCCACACGGGCCAGCACTACAGTCCGGAACTTTCGGAGATATTCTTCGAACAGCTGGGGATTCGCTGCCCCGATATCCACCTTGAAGCGGGCTCCGGAACCCATGGACAACAGACCGCTCGGGTCCTGGAGGCTTTCGAATCGTTTCTACTCCGTGCGACACCACGCATTAGCGCCGTCATGGTGGTCGGGGACGTGAACTCGACGATTGCGGCAGCCCTGGCCGCCGCGAAACTACAGACGCCCGTGATCCACCTGGAAGCCGGGCTCCGTTCGTTCGACCGCACCATGCCCGAAGAGATTAACCGGCTCGCTACGGACGCTATTTCGGATTTGCTTCTGGTAAGCGAACCGGCAGGTGAAGTAAACCTGAAAAGCGAAGGAGTTCCTCAGTCGCGAATCCGGTACGTCGGGAATGTCATGATCGACACTCTCGTGCATCATTTGCCTGAAGCGTCCCGATTCGACAACCTCAGGCGCAATGGTCACGCTTTTGCGCTGGTGACCCTGCATCGTCCCTCCAATGTGGACCAACGCGAAACTATGACCGCCATCGTGAATTTCCTGATGGAGATTGCAGGCCGCATCGATGTCGCCTTCCCGGTGCATCCGCGTACCAGAGGCCGGTTGGAGGAATTTGGCCTGCTCGACGCCTTGAACAATCATCCCGGCATCGAGCTACTTCCGCCTCTTGGTTATATTGAGAATCTGAGCCTGATGAGTAAGGCTACAGTGGTGTTGACCGATTCCGGAGGTATCCAGGAAGAGACTTCGTTCTTGTCGGTACCTTGCCTGACCCTGAGGGAGAACACCGAGCGGCCGGCGACTGTCAGTCTCGGCACCAATACCCTGGTCGGGCAGGATTTTGGCCAGGCGGGACGCTTGATCGGGGAGATTCTCAACCAGAACTATAAGAAGGGCGGCACGATTCCAGGCTGGGATGGACTCGCCTCTTACCGCGTCATCCAGGCAGTCGGCGATTTTCTCGGAACCCGAGCCGGCTAATGTGCTATGGACCATGGCGCGCCTATCTTGATGACTATGATCGGGAAGAAATGCGATCGGCTGAAGGCGCCGAATGATATCAATGGATAGTTTGAGGTGTTCCTAACCAGCAACCTGGTTCTGGTACTCTCTATTATTGTGGTTATGTAGAGTGTCAATACTGCGTAGAGCTATAATGCGCAGGTGAACATTGTTAAGCGGCTGATTTGGCGTGCGCTCGATTCGTTTCCTCTAGGGCCGGTCGTACGCGCAATTGACCTGGCTTCGCATAATCGTTTCGGCCGGCGAGGAATGCTCGATCAGGCTTTTGAGTTTGTTACTTATAACAAAATCGCCGGCGACTACTTTGAATTCGGTGTCTGGCGCGGGAACTCGTTTTGCTTTGCGCATCGGCTCAAGAAGAAATTGGGCCTCAACATGAAGATGTGGGCTTTCGATTCGTTTGAAGGCCTGCCGCCCACCGATGAGGAAAAATACAATATCTTCAAGCAGGGAGAATACGCCTGTTCGGAACCTGACTTTCGCAACATCCTCCGGCAGCACGGCATTCGCAACGATGAATACCAAATCGTGCGGGGCTACTATCAGGACAGCCTCAATCAGGACCTACACCAGCGCATGAAGGGTAGTCATGCCTCGATCGTGTACATCGATTGCGACCTGTATGTATCCACTAAGCCGGTTCTCGATTTTCTTCCACCCTATCTGATGGATGGAACCGTCGTCTGCTTTGACGACTATTATTGCTTTAGAGGTTCTCCAGAGGAAGGCCAGCAACGCGCAATCCGTGAGTTTCTGGCGGAGAACCCCTGTATTCACTTCACTCCTTACCTCGATTTCGCACCCGTCGGAAAATCATTTCTGGTCCACATAAGCGAGCATGCTCAGCGTGCTACTTAACCGTGGTTATCTCCCCGGCCCCGTTAACCGGACGGTCCGCGGTGTCCGATAACTTGATGCCCCGGAGTACCAGATGATTCGTCTTTATATCCGTCAACTCTACCGGCTGATTCTTCCGCTGTTATATGGCCACAGCCGTTTCAAGCTGTTTCTCAACGCCAGCTTCGGCGATATCAACCTTCGGATGCTCACGCTCGCATCGATGACGGATTATTTCAGTGCGTTCGTCCGGCCGGTGCCGATCCGGGCGCCGTTCGGGAAATCCATGCTCATCGTCGCACCGCATCAGGACGACGAGACGATCGGTTGCGGTGGGGCACTGGCGCTGCAGGTCCGCTCGGGCCATGACGCAGCGATCATCATGCTTCACGATGGCGCGGATGGACATGATGAGCTGGGGATGTCACGGCAGGCGCTGACGGAATTGCGAAACGAAGAGTCCCGCAAGGCCGCAGCGGCGATTGGCATCGAAGCTCCGAGGTTTCTGAATCACGCCCGGCTGGAGGAGAATGTCGCGCAAGCCTCCGAACAGTTGCGCAGCATGATCGCCGAGCGAAAAGTCGATGCACTCTTTGTGCCCTTCGTCATGGATGCCCATCCCGATCACCGCACGGCCTGTTATATCGTGGCGGAGGCCTTGAAAGGCATCTCGTGGAATGTGCGGGTCTTGGGGTATGAAGTGTGGGGGTTGTGCGTCCCGAACGTGCTGGTCGTGATCGACGACGTGATCGAAGACAAGATGCGGATGTTGTCCTGTTTCACCTTCGCGAATGGAGCTCTCGACTATGTGCACAGCACCAGGGGTTTGAATATGTACCATTCACGGATGCTGGGAGCCGGCCAGTGCCGTTACGCCGAGCGATTCTTCGAAATCCCCCGCCAGGAGTACATCGAGTTGATAGAGCGCGTGAAGGCCGCGGAATCGACGGCGAGAGCAGGCGTTTAAGCTATTAATGCGGGTTTGAACGAGGAGAACACTGCGACATGCATGATGAACTATACGAGCGCCTGGTTAACTGTTTCAAGAGAGTCTTTGTGAACCTGGATCGGAGCGCCATACCGGCAGCTACCCACGAAAGCATTGCAGAGTGGGATTCGATTGCTCACGTAACGCTACACAGCCTGATTGTGGAAGAATTCGGGATCGATATCGATTTCGAGGAGTTTGACGAAGCCACCTCGTTTTCCGCCATCCTCGATCTGATTCGCACAAGGACTGCGAATGTCCAGCCCTAGCGGCGTTTCGCTCCATCATATCGGCTGCGTAGTTGACTCAATCGAGCAAAGAATCGAGAGCTACAGGCTCTCTTTGGGCGCGGTCTCCGTATCGCAGATCTTCGAAGACCCGATCCAGCGCTCCCGGGTGGCCTTCCTGGATCTGCCGACACCGGGCCTGGTGCAATTTGAACTGGTCCAGCCGGCCGGACCCGATTCGCCGGTGACGCGCTTCCTCGAAAAAGGCGGCGGCTTGCATCACCTCTGTTATGAAGTGGATGACTTGGGGGAGCAGATCCAGTGGATGAAGTCGCAGCGTGCTACCCTTCTGCGCTCACCGAAACCGGCTGTGGCTTTCGGCGGGCGTCACATCGCATGGATGCGTACACGGGACGCGCTGCTCATCGAGTACCTCGAACGCCGCCTGTCCTCCGGGTAAAACCCTAACGCGAGAGAGGGACCTCGGAGGTCGAACGGGCATGCAGGTTTCGGAAGAAATACACCATGTCATGGTTGGAGAGTTCGTACTCATACGACGCCAGCGCTCCAAACACACGATCCTTGCAATCCTGCCCGTGCAACTCCACCACGATGTTACGAACAAAAGGCAGCCACTCCTGCGCGCCGGAGCCAAAGATCTCCTTTTCGCTTCCCTCGACGTCCAACTTCAGAAGATCGACCGAACCGCCGGCGGCCTTGACGAGAGAGGCCATGGTGATGGCTTCGGTAGTGGCCGTTTCGCCTTCGACAGGAGCCCGAACCTGGTTAATCCAGTCCTGCCCTTGCGGGTCCAGGCTGACGCGACCGGCATGGGACCAGATCGCCCCGTGCAGAGCGGTTGCCCGGTTGGCATAACGCGCCACGTTCTTCTGGCATACCTGAAACGTTTCGGCAAAGGGTTCGACGGAAATAATGCGCGACCCCGGGTAGCGGTGGAGGAAATAGATGCACGTCAGCCCGATGTTCGCGCCGCCGTCAATAATGGTCGAGGGGGGATCCAGGTCCTCCAGAATCCCGTATTCGTTGGTGACCAGAAGTTCGTACAAAACCGTGGTGTCGCTGCTCGTGCCACCACGAACGTACACCGGCTCGGGCCATTGAGGGACTTTCAACTCATAGATTTGTGTCGGGGACCCAAAACGGATTTTGATCAGCGAGAGGGTGGACATCAAACCCAGCCTCCGCAACGAGCGGACTATCACTCTGGGCCGCGTCAGAGCGCGCCTCACCCAATATTGCATCGGATCTAGTTTAACAGATGGGGGTTTTTATCCAGCCTGTTTGACAGGCTCCTCGATAATCGAAACGCGGTGCGGTAACTCGTGTCCAGCACTGGAGAATTTCTCCCTGGGCAAGGTCCAGTCCCCCGTCCCGTTGCCGGCGAGTTGGATGGAACGAAGAAACTCCTGCAGGGGCTGGTTCCGATCGGTCGCCTGGAAAGCCAGAGAGATGTCGGCGGCTTCGCTGGTTCCAAACAGGTGTTCCAATGTATGGAATTCTATCCGCCGTGAAAATGCGCGACAGCTCATCACCCAGGTGGAGATTTCCAGATGTTTGGCGGTTTGCTTTCCCGCTACCACGCCGATCACCCCAAGCGGCCCAAACTTGTCTTCATAGGCAACGCTGACGACGAAGCTCGCCGGATCAGCCAGATGCTTCAGCCATTCTCCCTCCGAGAGACGGATCCCATTGAGATTAAACTGGTTCGTCTTGTTGATCAACTCGAGCAACCGTTGGTTAGTGACCTGCTTGCGGGCATCGAAGATCACCCGTCCCTGCAGACTGCGGACGAATTCACCGCTATCCGCATGCTTAGCGGACTCCTGAAAAGCCTGGATGCTCGCCTGGCGCAGCGTATCCTCGCGGTGCACGGCGGATTTACCGAACAGATCCCGAAGCTGCCCGAATAGTTCCAGGGCCATGGCGGGCTTTTTGGGGAACTGCAGGCACGTCATAGAGGGGAACGCAGTCCGGACCTCGTCAAGCTCCATCGCGCTGTCGTCCACGAACACGGTGGCGTCGGCGCCGATGTTCCACAGGCGAAGGATTTCTTCGATGTGGCGGGACTTCGAGCCCCAGTCCGCACGTACCGGATAGAATGCAGCGCCCGGGATATGGAGATCTTCGCGCCGCAGTGCCTCTTCCACTACCGTCAATTCATTCTTCGACGCGATGGCCAGCAGCACACCCATCTCGGAGAAATGCCGCAACAGTTGCTGGTACAGTCCATGAATCTGCGAATGTTCCGAGAGACTCCAGCTCACGCCCGCGACGCCGACTTCGCCGACGATGCCCGACCAGAGCGTGTCGTCCAAATCGGTGATGAGCCCCTTCATCGGGCTTGGCGGAAAGAGTGTCTGTATAATCAGGCCCGCCAGGACAGAGGCATGTCCAAGGGTGTAGGGGAACCCGGCTTTCAGTTCCATCGACGGATCCTGGCGGGAGGCTCCGGGACTGAGCTTGTCCAGCCTCCCCCGGTTCACGACGGCAACCCTGACAAGTTTGGCCGCATCCGCCAGGAACGCGGCTAATTGACGCTCCAGCTCCAGTTCGTTCTGGCTGATCTGCCAGCCGGCTGAGTGCCCGAGGAGCGGAATCGGCAAGGTGGGCGCCACCAGGGCCACCGGCATCCGGGAGGCGAGGGTTTCCAGTTTCCCGAGCCACCGGGCAAACCGGTCACGGCAATTAGCCAGAATGTCCTGCTGTACGGAAAGCTGCCAGCCACCTGCGCTGCGGAGCCCCAATCGCGAGTCAACGTCATTCCATTCGATCACCACTGCCGCCGCTCCGCACTCCGAACCAGCGGCCGCAGAAAGAGTGCCCTCGAGATCACCGTACAGACCTGTTTTCAAGTCCGACGCCTCGTCCGGGAAGCGTTGGGCAACATGCCCTTGCAGGAACGTGCCCAGATGCAAGGGTTCGAATCCGCAGACCAGAAAGATCCGGCGCTTCCGAAGCTTTTCTTTCTGCTGCCGGACAAGGTCAACAGCCTGCGCTAACGTCATCGTCTCCTTCGAAGTTTACAATGAACCCTGCGTTCCCACGGTGTACTAGACTGGACGTGAGACCTTGCGGCGGTAATTCAGACAACGACGGTGGCACACGAGAATGCCTTCGGGGAACGTTCGTTAATTCTGTAGATCCGGCTGAGGGACGAATTCAGTTAAAAACATGATTTCAGTTGAAGTTTTGAAGGGCCAGCCTGCCCTGGAGACGATAGGCCCAGAGTGGGAGCGGCTGGTTGGAGACTCCTTCACTGCGGCCTTTTCACAACCCGCGTGGTACCGGGCCTGGGTGGAGGCTTTCGCTCCTGGCAGGATTGCCATTATTACGGCACGCGAAGGCGGCCGGCTGGTAGGTATTCTGCCGTTATCCCGCACCCGGACCGATTCCCGTGGTCTGTACTTCAGACAAGTCGCACCGTTCGCCCGCGGAGACTATCAGCCACCAGTGGTCGCTCCTGAATTTGCGGCTGCGGCCCTGCCCGCCATGCTGGATGCGGCGGTGCGGCATTTCGGGCGCCGTGGTGTTTACTGGTGGCCCAATATTCCGAAGACCGATCCTTCGCTCGATTTGCTACGAAGTTACTTCACCTCGCGCCGAATGCCCTGGGTTGAGTCGGGGGAGGTCGCGCCACGCCTGCGTCTCGATGGCAGAGACTTCGAAACGGTCGAGCAGGACTGGACTTCAAGCCACCGGAAAGATGTCCGGCGACAACGAAAACGGCTCGCTACCGAGAAGGGTCCGGTTTCGCTGTGGCAACCTTCAAGCATAGAGGAAGCAGAACCGGTGCTCTCCGAGTTCTTCCTGGTGCACGACGAAAAATGGCGCGCTCAGGGCTTCCCGGGTATGTTTCACACTGCCGAACAACAGCGCTATTTCCGTGCGCTTCTCCGTCGCCTTTGGGGCAAGGGTCTGCATTTCTCAACGGTCCGCTGCGGCGATATCGACGTCAGCTATCAGTTCGGGTTCTTTGCCGGGAACTGGCTGCAATGGTACCGGCCGTCTTATCGCACCGAATTCGGCGTCTATTCACCAAGCAAGATCCATATAGGGATGATGATCGAAGAGGCTTGCCGCCAGAACTGGAATGGCATCGACTTCCTGCTCGGCGAAGAACCCTACAAGAATCTTTGGGCTAATGAAACCATGGAGGTGGTCAGCTTTCATGCCGGCTTTCATGCATGGGCTCCCTCGTATTTATGGTTCACTCGCGGCAAACCCTATCTGAAAGACCGCTTTGCATTCCAGTACATACGGGCCAGAGCCTGGTTCCAAAAAATGAGGGGAAACTGATTTCCGCAGGCTAGCCATGGGAGAGATCCGCCCGTTCACCGAGGAATTTGCCAGTGCGGCCGCCAGTCTGTTTTTCCGGGCCATGCGTGGCCAAACCAGACCACCCGGTACCGCTCTGCCGAAGTACTTCTGCGATATCCTGCTCGACAATCCCTGGGCCACGCCGGATATTCCCTCGCTGGTCTACCTCGAGAAGGGCACGCTGATCGGGACCCTCGGCGTGGTCCCCCGTCCCATGGTGTTTCGGGAGCAAAACATTCTTGCCGCCACACTTACCCAGTTCATGGTGGATCCCGATCACCGGCGCAGCTCGGCCGCGGTGCAGTTGCTACGGCGCTGTTTCCAGGGCCCCCAGGAAATGAACTGGGCGGACGGTTCCGCCGATCCCGTGCACCTGTTGCATAGAGCCTTTGGCGGCTTGCCGGCTTACTTCTATTCGTTGCACTGGATGAAGGTTCTACGACCTTTCGAAATGGGACGCGGCTTTCTGACCCGTCTCGGCACCCCCGGAAAGGTTCTGCACCGTGCGGCTTTCCTCGCCACCAGGCCGGCGGACCTTCTGTCATCGACCCTGTCCGTATTCCGTCCCCGCCGTCCGGCCCTTTCCTTCCGTGCCGTGTCCGCGGAAGAACTGTTCGGCTGCATCCAGGAAATCGGCTGGCGCGAACCTTTGAAGCCACGGTATGATGCCGCCTCCTTCGCATGGCTGATCTCGCAGACGGCGGCTGCCGCGCCGCCGGGTGAATTCCGGATGCTAATCGTGCAGGACCCGGCGGGCATCAACTGCGGGTGGCTGGTGTACTTCGCCAAACGCGGCGGGTCGGCCTATCTTCTTCAGCTCGGCATCCGCCGCCGGGATGACATCGAACCTGTCTTAGAGGCGCTCTTTGCGGATGCCTGGGAACAGGGATGCGCCGTCGTCAAAGGAACCGCCAGGCCCGAATACCTGACCGCCCTGACCGCAAACTACTGCGTGTTGCGGCATCCAGGGACCAGCGCCCTGGTGCATTCCCGCAACCCCGACCTGGTCAACACGGTCCGCCTGGGAGAAGCGGCCCTCAGCGGACTGGACGGGGAACGCTGGCAGCGGTTTGCGGTCGAAGCCTGGCCATAGCGATCCAATTGATTATGGAACGTAGAGCGTAATAACGTCGCCCGGCGCAATGATCGCATTCGACGCATTCAAGTAGTCGATCTTCATCAGAGGCGACCCCGCACGCCGGTCTACCGTCACCGCACAAGGCGAACTGGCGCAGACTGTAGGCGGTAGAGTGAGCCCGGACGGCTGCGTAAGGGTGACCTGCACCTTAGCTGCATTGGGCACCCCGGACAGGCTGAACGGGATATACACCGTCCGGTTGTCCAACGGAGCCACCCCGCCCAACCGTACCGCCGGCCATTGATGTGCCATCCCCACGCCGAAATGGAAACCGTACCACTTATTGCCCATGCCTGCATTGCTGGCTACTGCCAGCGATCCCGCGTTATAAACAGGTGGCACGTAGACCCCGCCGGTGTTGGCGTAGTTAGGATTACCCCACAGAGCCCCGTAGGCGGTGTCTCCATATGTCTTGGCAGCGGGTGAAGGATTGAGTTCGTAATATGCACGTACCAGTCCGATGTTTTCGGCCGTCAGCTCGCGTGCCGCCATGATCCCGGCAATATCCAGACCCGAATTGCAGTCCAATTGGGTATTGCCGAAAGATGTTCCCGGGGTGGGTGTTGCCGGAGGTTCACAACCAGCGCCCCGAAAGTAATAGAACCCTTGCGAAACGGGCTCATAACCATAGTCGTGCTGCCACGTTGCGGCGGCATTTGCCAGGTCACGATACTTGGCGCCAAGCGGTCCGGGAAAGTTGGAATTCCAGTAATAACTCCGGCCGCGGATGGAAAGCATGAACGGCTGCTGTAAGACGCCGGCAGGTCCGTTGTTCCCGCCTCCGTTCCCGACCAGGCACCCATTAGCCGCGCACGATGTACTATCCCATGGCGTGTTCAGGGTGATTGTGTTTCCGCTGTATGAGCAAACCCACTGCTTCTTAAGTTGCGGGTCGCTGTTATCGAGTCCCGTGCCGGGAATATTGCGTCCAATCCATTTGGTGTTGGGAGCCGGCTGGTACATCCAACTTACTGTGCCGCTATCTCCTGCCCAGAGACCGGATAAGGTCAGTGCGGTGCCTGGCCCTCCAGTTCCAGTGAAGAATAAGTACATGACGAACGGGGAAGCGCCTCCTCCACTGGTTCCGGTCAACGCCAGTGTACCGGTTGCCCCTGGCGGCGGCACATTTCCCGTAACCACGGTAAAAGTTCCGGAACCGCTTGAAACTATCCCGGTACCACTGGCAGTTACTTCACAAAATCCGGCCGGCAAATTGGGATAGGTTGCAGTAGCCGAGCCTTTGGTAAACGTGATCGGCCCCCAAAATCCACCCAGGCGGGCTCCTGTCCCGGCCCAAGAATTAAAGTAAAGCCCGCTGGTGGATGAATCTGGAGTCTTGCATCCGACATCCGAGGCATATTGAGTGGCAATCTTGTCCGTCCAGTAAGTGGGGGTTGGGGGTGCAGGGTCAAAGAGTCCGATCAGGCCCAGAATCGACCCCAGATACCCTAAATCGCGTGAATCGTCCGACTCACACTTATACGCCCCACGGTACGCCCAGTTTCCCAGGTTTCGGACATCGGACCAGTGAAGTCCGCATCCCGGATCGGTAGCGACACAGGCAACCGCCCCTAGGATACCGCCGCCAATGTTCAGCGGGTTACCCGAACCCGCAAATCCACTATCGAAGCCAGGACTCCTGACCCACCAGTCATCGATGTTTCGCGCCGCAGTTTTGGCCAGATCCAGACCGCTGCGCAGCCACATGGCGCGATGCGCGAGGGATTCGCCGTAGAACTCCGGGTCCCAGGTGCCGACTCCGGGAAACGGATTGGTGCCCGGCATGTAGCCATACTTTACTCCGGACTGCACGGTGTTGTCGTAGCTGGTGTCGTGCGTTGCAGCAAGATAGGCCGTGGTTTCCGATCCGCATCCACCCGTATACCAGATTTGCATTCCATCGGCTCCATAAGAAGCGGGATTGGCCCGATTGATATGCAGCACCATCGAAGACGGGGCGAGAATCGAATAAGTGAAGGTACCGCCGTCGGCATCTGCGGGATAAGGCCGGGCCAGCGTGAAGTGGGTCGCATCCGTAAATGTGCCAATGGTGGCCGAGAAGGAGAACGGCGTGCTGCCGTGTGTCGATGAGGCCACAAAGGTAGAGGTCTGGAGTGCCTGGGTCCAGGCAGGTCCGCTTGCGGCTGTGACCGCAGCCGACCCCGGTGTAAGCGTCGCTTTGCCGCTCATGGTCACCGTGCCGGGAGGTGTTCCGGCGCCCATCGGACAGATTGCGGTATCGGGATCGGTGACAAATTTCGTCCCGGTCCCTGTCACCTTGTATTCGGAAACCACCGTGCCTTTTGGCCATGCTGCCGCCGCGAATAAGGATGGGCTGATCGCCCCGCGCCCGTCGTAGCAGACCCTAAGAACATTTCCGGAAACCGAGCAGAACCAGATCAACTCGCCAGGCGGTGCGTTTTGGTGAATCTGAAGCAACACAGGCGACCCCGGCAGAGAAGTCAAATCCAGCTTGCTGGCGTCACAGACCGTGACGGACATATCCGTTGCCGTCAGGTCGCTACAAAGCGATGTCTGCGGACTGAGCCCGGCCGCGTATTTATAACTGACCGTCCCGACCCCGGTTTTGCTCCACACGGGAGGTGTGGGTCCGTAGCCCCCAAGCGCATCCATGTTGCCGGCTATGCCACTACAATCCGGCGATTGTGTGATGGTCCCCGGATAAGCTTTCAGCAGCAGCCCGCAATACGCGCGAACATCCATGTAACTCCAAGGGCTTTTACCGAATGCAATCATCGGCCCGAAGATGATATCCGCGTTAGGATTTTGATTGATCACCACTCCGTTATGGTCCGTAGCGACCGCGCCAACATCTGCCGTAACGCTGTTCCTCTGGCCGGCTACATCGCTGACGGACAGCTGGAATAGATAGTCTCCAAAAATCAACCCGCTGACCGCAGGCGAACACGACGTCCGCGAGCTGAATGTTACCGTTGACGGTCCTGATAATTCCTGCCAGAAACATGAAACCGAAGCGCTTCCATCGGCCTGCGAAAAACTGGATGTGCCGTCAAGAATTGCCGGAAATCCGGCCCGCTGGGTGACCACATTGGTCCAGCCGGGAGCATTAGCGGTCTTTAGAATGGCGATCACGTTCTGATAAGCGGTGGGAACATAAACCGCACGTCCAGCCGACAAATAGGCCGGGTATCCATTACCTGATACATCCATAAGAGAGCCGTCGAATTTCCATTCGAATAGCCGGTTAGCGGTGTCCTGCGTCACGGGAGGTCGTGAGTTCAAGGGAACCAGAGTCGTGTGCACCCGGAAAAAACCCATCGAACGCGTTGGTTCTGAGCCCCAGCTCAGTGTCACATCGTTCCCCTTGGGCGCCCCTGATTTATAGTTGCCGGAAGCCCCTACGATCCTGTTTCCTTTTACGTCCCAGGCCTCGACCATCTCCTGCTTGTTCTCAGGATCGCGCTGTAAACGGACATATACTCCTTTTTGCTGCAGACTTCCGATGGGAATCTCCGCCACCACCCCGCCCGTGTCCCAACCATTGAAGACCTGTATCGACTGAACCCCATTCGAGAACCCAAATGTAGCCCACCATCCGGTCGCTCCGCTGGTAAGTACGTGACCGTTGGTCGCGCTGGTCCAATCATGCAGATAGAACTCCACCCGGTTCTTCACCGTCGTCGGAAGATTCAAATTAGCGATTGAGCTGGATCCGAACTGGATCGACTGGCCAGCGAATGCGCTGAAACAAAGAAACGATAGTATGACGTGTTTCATTTTCTGTATTCTCCCGTCGCTGAATGGTTCGCGCTTACATTAGAAACATCACGCATGGTGGCACTCCAAAAGCATTGCTCCTTGCACTGATCGTACCGAGCGTGGACGGAAGTAATAAGCCGCTGCCCGTGCCTGTGGCGGTATTGGCCGGTGTCCCCGACCTGACTGTACTAGTATCTAACGTCGAGAACACTGAGAACAGCCAACTCCCCGAGCCTGCTGCCTGTAATGTCACAGTGTTGTTGTCGGCGGCCCAGGCAAAATAGTATACCGAGCCCGCGGTCAGCGTCTGGGGTGAGCCTAAGGTAACTTTGGCAGAGCCCGTCTCACTGAAAGTGGTGGTAGTCTGGCTTAGCTGGTTTCCGGAAGCATCATAAAAACCAAAGGCGATCCCGCACGGTGAACATCCGGTTTCCGCGATCACGTCATAAATCAAGGACTTGACCGTCATCGAGACGCTGGGGACGAACATCACGGCCTCCAGATTACTGGTCGATGCCGTGTACGTTCCTCCGCCGTCGGAAGGGTAGCCGAAGGGGAAATAGTACCCATTGTCTCCGATGCTGCTGCTGTTGTTGGTGCCGCCGGTGCTGTCGCCGCCGCCGATCCCTCCTAGTTCCGCCACGCGAATGTTATCCCCGTCGTACCAGATGCGATAAAGCGTGGCTGCGTTAATCTGTCCAGCCACCAATTGATTGCCCTTTTGGTCCACCAGGTTCTTGACACCCAGCATATCGATATCGAGTGTGGCAGGTCCGCTGTTGGTGACATCGGTATACCAATAGAGTGTTTGTCTGGCAGCGTATGCTGTCAGTGCCATGGCGCACGAGGCTGTATAGGCTGCGCCGTCGTCTGAATCGGAGGTGCAGATCTGGGGATTGGACGCGCTCTGTAAATCCACTCTCGTAGCCAGGTAAGAGGTATCGGCGTTGCATTGAAGCGTCATCACGTTGCTGTTCACTTGGGGGATGCACGCGACGCCCGCCCCGGCCACTACATTGAGGGTTGAAGCCGTGCCGATCGGAACTCCTCCACTCTGAATCGATAAAGCGCTGTCCCCGCTGGAACCCTGTCCTCTTTGTGTGAAATAAGCGGCTCCGTTGGACACCAGCCGCAGCCCCTGGTTGGTCGTAAGTTGGACCGTGGCGGCTCCGTCAATCAGTGAGGGGGTGGCGCTCAGAGTCACAGTCCCCGTTCCGGTATTTTGAATATCGATCCAACAACCGCTGTTTAGTCCCGACGCTCCCGCTTGTGGGATGGTGACGGAGATGTCGCTCGCATTGGATAAACTGAGTAATTTACCGCAGTCCGACGCGGCCACGGTATAGGCATTGCCGGTTTGCAGATTCGTCAGCATGCGTGTTTGAGCGCCGTTGATCTGCGTAAGTTGCCCGAGGGCCTGATGTACAGAAAGAGCATTAGCAGCTAGAAAAGAACAGACAAGCACGGCGGCTCCACCTGTTTGACGTACGTAAAAGTATTTAGACATGGGTATTCCCCTTCTGGCTGAATTCGCATCGTGGAAGTACGAACTCACCGTCCGATTGCAAAAATAAATGTTCCCGGAAAATACAAAGAGGCGGCCCTGGCCGCCTCTTTTATCGCATAACTGTCGCAGGTTGATTCTGCGGATCAACCTGTCTTGGTTATAGCAAATCAAATCCTAAATACGTTCTGCGCCCCCGGTAAGTATTTGACTCTCAATCGACTATTGTATTGACTGCGCTACTCAGGCCGGCCCCGCTTGGGTGCTTTTCCTGCTGAGCGACTGAGTTCAACTCTTCCGACTGCCGGCGTCCCCTGATCCGATGGTGCGCTACGAAAAGGGCAACGGGTCCCAACAGGGAACTCACCGACAAAATGTAAAGACAGGTAAGCCATACGGGATGGTGAGCCGTGATGCGTAGTTCTGCGCCTTGCGATGGTACACAGCAGGCTGACAGATAACCATCATCGGATCTGGTGGTGAGATTCTCATTTTTCCGCTGAACCCGTAGGATTGGGTGATAAGAAATTGGCAGGCGAACACTCCCGTCGGGCCGTAGCTCGTCCGCACCCACCTGAATCGAAGCCATGTCCGCCTGGTGCGTCATCGGAAGCGGCGGATCGATGGCGATAATCGTCACCGGTGTGTTGTCGATGGTCTTGGAAACTGCCGGTCCGAAATCGGGATAATCACTCGCCTTTCGACCCAGCACAATTACGTGGGTCACGCGCAGCCACTTCAGATCTTTGCTGACGTGCCGCCAATCCGTTCCCGGCGGCGCCTGGTCAATCAGATCCGACAGTTCCCAAAACCGTTTGCCGACGATTCCCTGCTCTTCGTGATGGATATAAAAAAGCGTCGGCGTCCTTTGGAACGACATCTCCCGTTCGACGGCCTCGGTCAGATCCAGATTCCAGGACCGCCCGGGTGGGGTGCCCGGCGGCGGTTCTGGAAGCCGCGTGGAATGATAGGGCAGCGGCTGGTAGTCGGAAGAGGCAGCGAGGAGTGTCAATGTCCGGTCGCTCGCGGGAATTCCGGTCAATACCTCATTCCCGTGACGATTCGGAGCATGGAACGTCGGCTTGATATTAAACGGAGCGTTCTCCAGTATTCCGGCAAGGATCAGTACCGATGCGAGCACGTAACGGCGGGCGGCAAATAGCCAGGTTATGGTGATCGCTACACCCAGCATGAGTGCCAGCCCCAGAAAGGGCCAGAGCCGGTAAGTGCCTTTAGCCAGCGCCCCAAAGGGGATCGCCGTGATGATGCGAGTGGGTGAGTAGACCAGAATCAACCCCCACGCCAGCGAAATCAGGTAGCACCTGCTCAACAATTGCCGGGATTGCGTGAACGCGATCGGGACAGCGATCAGGTTTGCGGCGGCTATGGCGAGGCCAACGTAGCCCGAGTTGTCATGACCGATGCCGGGAGGCATGCCCACCCGCGGGCTCCACCACAACCAGCGAAGCAGTGATACAGAGGAAGAAGGCCACTGGGTGAAAGACAATTGAAACAGATTATACGGCCTGAACACCAGGATGGAGGCCACATAGGGCGCCGCCACGCATGCCGTAAAGAGCCCGGCGAATAGCATGAGCCACATCCGTGAAATCAGCAGGGACGGACGGAAAAACAGAATCGCCACTACACTCAACACCAGCGTGTATACCGTAAATAGAGCCATGATTGGCTGAGCCATCGCTATCCATCCCAGGAGGCATCCGGCTACCGCTGCGTAAAGTCCCATTCCGGTTTGAAGCATCCGCACAAAGGCATACAGCAGGAGCGGCATCAGCGAATAGGCAATTACCGAAGGCACGGCTCCATGCACGACTCCGGTTGCCCAGTACTGCTGGGTCAGGGAGATCAAAATGATTCCAACCACCGAGGGTAACCGGGGCAGACCGAACACACGGCCGAGCCTATATCCTCCGATCAGGAACAACCCATGCATTCCGGCACACACCAGCTTGAAGCAAACTTCCGGCGATAGATGCGTCACGATGGCCATACCGGCGACAATCAAGGTTGCCAGCGGAGGATATTGCAGCGTGTAGGAAGTGCCATTTCCGAAGATGAAATTCCAGACGGGCAACTCGAGGGACCGCAGGTTATCCAGTGCAAGAATGCTGGCACGTAGTTGAGGACCCCAATCGCTGCCGAGCAGAGCTCCGGGTGCGAGCAGCATCGGTGCGGACCATGAGAATGCCATTGCCAGCAAGATGGCCGCGCTCTCACGCTCCGAGAGAAATTCCAGCAGCGTTCCGCGCTTTGTCCGCAGCAAGACAACCCACGCGGCAATGAACAGAATCAGGGAGATCGCCATGACGGAAACCAGCGGAAGATTCCCCCGCAGGGCCAACCCTATGGCTGACAGCCACACCTTTGGCGACCCCGACGACGGCGCGTGGCTTGCTGCTATCTGTAGCGCTATACGAAAGCCGAGGACCCCCAGCGTGGCCACATATAGCAGTTGACGCCGCGTCATGTTCACATTCTCCTATGAAGAAACCTCGATTGACTCCGTCCCCCTCGAAGATCATCGTGGTCATAAGTGCATTGGCACATTGTAGCGGGTAAGTGCACAGTACATCCAGAAGTCGTCCCATTCCGAATGTCTATCGTTACCCGGACCGTGCGTCATGTAGAAAGGGGCTGATATCACGAGCTCCGGCGTGAATGGGTTTGTAAGCTGTCCGGTGAATTGACAACCTGATTTCTATTTGTGGAGAAACTTAAGGATCAGATCCGATCTGGGAGTAGCAATCGCTATGTTCAGAATTACTCCATATATCGCTGCCATCGAAGTTCCCCATCGTAAAGCATATCGGCTTGGACTCTCGGACAGCGACTGCCACGATATAGCGACCACCACCGCGCCATCGAAAGTCAGAAGAGGAGCGAAGTCCGCCAGGTAGCGGCCCATAACCCAACCGAGAGCACACAGGATGACAAACACCGCGATGCTGGACCAGTAGATCGTAGAAAGCAACCACCGCGACGCCTCATCTATTCCCTTATCGATCTGCTGGGTTCTCAGAAAGAACGGTGTAAAAAAACCGAGCAAAGCGAAGGGAGCTGCGGGAATCAATCCAACGGTGTCTTCGGTCCAGATAACCGGCCCGTTCGATCCCGTTAAAGGATTGATGTACACGGTATGGATAAACGGCATACTCATGTCAAGATGCGGCGTCACAAAAAGGAACTCCCGCGCCGAACGAAAAATAGTTTCGAAATTGCGCTGCAGGATAGAAAAAGAGAACCCGCCTAGCTGATAGCTGGCCCCGAACTCGAAAGGACTATCGAAGCGCACATAGTTATACCAGCCCAAAGCGGCACCGGTCGCCAACATCAAGGCTGCCAGCGGCATCATGAGTCTCAGGTTGCATCTCACCCGGATCGCGAAAGACACCAGCACTGCCCAGCAAATGACCGCCAGGTGTGGGCGGCAACCGACGGCCAGACCAAGCAACAGACCGGCGAGCAAAAGCCACTGGCGATCTTTGCCGGTCCCCCAAACTGCTCTGGCGAGCGCCAGAAAACCGGCCATGACGAAACAATGACCACCGGCGATAGCGACCTCATAAAAGCTAGGTCGCCGCAAAATAAGGGAGACCAGCGACATCGACCCCAGCGAGATGAGGATCACGCATTCCAGCCACAACGGAAGCGCCCATCGGTTGTGGCGCGCCAGCCAAAAGAACAGCACGCAGGAGCTCAAAAACCCACCGATACAAAAGATCGGCACGGCCACACGATTAGGCAGATCTCTTCCGGTGAGCAGCCGGTACGGCACGAATAATGTAACTGCCGGGACAGCGCCAAAATACATATAGTATTTGCCCTTATACAGGGAGGCATCGTGCAGGCGGTATGACTTGTTGGCCTCTGCATCGTAGGGATCCGGCAACGACAATAATTCTGGGCGCGGTTCTATCGGCAAAGTCGTTTTGCCCTGCAGAAAACTCTGTGCCTGGAGAGCGTAGAGCTCCGTCGTATATCCGAACACCGGGGCCCGCGGTCCCCGGGCAATGGATATGACCAGGTAAGAAAGACAAATGCCAAAGACGATCAGACCAATTACCCAACGTCTGACGGGCGAGTTCATGGTTTTGACTTTTCCCCCATCAACTCCACGAATAACTCTACTGGCTGGATTGTATGACTTCGCACGATGGTGATGACCCGATTTCGATTTGGACTAACGGTTTGGATAGTATACCCCGCCATCCGGCATGAACAATTCGAAAGATGGATTCAGAGCGCGGCGCGCTTCGCCTTTGAGCTCAACGCCAACCCAGTGGCAGCCTTCGCACTTGCGGTAACTCTCCGCCAGAACGACGAACTGAAATGCGGATCGATATACCGCACCAATTCCTTCCATTGTGGAAAGTACTTGCGGAAATTCTCTCCGGACATCCGGGCGTCCTTCGCCGGGTACAACCGCCCGCCGTCCGCTGCCACGATATCATCCAGACGGGGAAGCGTATCCAAAACTTTCTTGCTGTAGGGGAAGTCCAGTGCGATCGTTACCCCCGCGCCCGAGAACGACATCAAACCGGCCGGCGGGTGGTCTCCCATTACTTTCATTACTGTCAGGAACGACCCTCCCACATCCGCTGATGCGGCCAGCACTTTGCGCACCGCTTCTCGCGATGGAACCAGCCCTTGCCATTGAATCATTCCTCCCGGACCGTAGATCCGGTGGTAGGCCCCGATCGAATCGAGAGGATAGAAGAACGGTCTTAACGGGACCACCGCCGTCTGTTTCCCCGGCCTCGCCCCGTAAAAGACGTTGTTGAACAACTTGAGCGTTCTCCTGTTTAATACGCTGATCGGGAGGATTCCCGGAACCGTAATATAGGGACCCGTCGGAGCCTTACGTTCCGTTCTGCGGGGATCGGAATTGTGGTTACCTCGCATGAACAACCCTCTACCCAACCCCCGGCGAGAGAGTGTGTCCACCCATGCCACCAGGTATTCATATTTGCCCACCGATTCTTCATTCAAAGCATAAAACTCATCCACGTCCCCGTAACGGATGGTTTCGCTGTCGATGTAGGAATTGACGATGGGTTTCAGCTGCACTTCCACCCACTCGATCAGCCCGGTTAGACCCAGGCCGCCGATGGTGGCCCGAAACCACTCTGGATTTTCTTCCGCCGAACAAAGCATCCGGCTGCCATCGCTCCTGCGGAGTTCGAACCGTACCACGTGACATCCGAACGTACCCGCGCAATGGTGGTTCTTCCCATGGACGTCGTTTGCTACCGCTCCGCCCAGCGTGATAAACCGCGTCCCGGGCGTGACCGGCAAAAACCAACCTTGCGGGATACTAAGGCGCATGATCGCATCGAAGGTAACTCCCGCTTCCGCTATCAGCCTGCCGCGTTCCGCATCAAACGCCATAATCCGGTTAAGCCCGGTAGTCATCAGTATTGCGTTGCCATCGTTTAGGCAGGAGTCTCCCAGGCTACGTCCCATGCCATAAGCCAAAAACGACAGGTCAGTCTTATTGAATAGTATCTCCTGATCCCGGGAATTCACCGGTATCACGAGGGAGCGCGAACGCGGATAACGTGCCCAGCTCTGTACCTCAGTTAACATGTGGTGTTAGTCCTAGTAACACGGCGAGAACGATCAAAAAGCCAACTATGTAGCTCACTCGGTCGTGAAATGCAAATAAGATAGGGTCTTCATTCATATTTCCGCGATGCGCGATCAGCCACACGCGGATAATCCAGTAAATAAATAGAGGGCAAACTCCCCAGAGCATCTCCGGACGCGGGTATAGCCTCTCGATCTCCCGTCCGTTGACGTAGAGCGCCAGAACCAATCCCGCCAGCATGCCGGAACCGATTCCGGCCTGACTGATGATACTCAGATCCTGTAACCGGTAACCTCGTCCGGGAGCTTCGCGGTGCCGTTGGTACCGTAGTCTTCGCAGCTCCGAATAGCGCTTCACGAATGCCAGGCTGAGAAAGAGAAACACCGAGAACTGGAACAGCCAGGGAGAAACATACGCTCCGGTAGCCAGACCGCCGCTATAGACCCGCAATGTATACAGCATTGCCAGTACGACCGCGTCGAGGATAGGCTTGCCTTTCAGGAATGAGCTATATAGCAGGGTCAGTACCAGGTAGATTCCTAAACACACCACCAGTAGCTTGTTCGCCATCAGGCCCAGAAGGATCCCCGCCACCACCAGGCCTACCGCCAGCGAGATCCCCTGAGTGATGGATAGTTCTCCACTCGCCAGCGGCCTCTTGGATTTCCGCGGATGCCTTCGATCGGCGTCCAAGTCAAACAGATCGTTCGCGATATAGGTGCCCGAGGCCACAAATGAAAAGCTCAGAAAAGCGATCGCCAGCGCCTTCAGGACTGCCCCATCTACATGGTGATTGAGGAGGGCCGGCGCAACAACCAAAACGTTCTTGACCCATTGGTATACGCGCAATGCGCGTATATACGGCGCCAGGCTGGATCGATGCCCCGCAAATATTTGTCCCTGCTGCGTACCTGCTGCCAATATCCCGTCAGGCAAAGCTTTCCATTGCCCGGCAACATGGCCGATCCGGCAAGCCTCCCATACCGGTATGTCCGCCCGGCTGTCCCCGATATAATCGAATCCCCTGAAACCAAACCGCTTCACTAGTTCATCGCGCTTCCGTGTTCCTTTTAGATTCACTGACTCCGTGCTCGCCAACACTTCGTCAAATAAATTGAGGTGTGCCGCTGCGCTGTCCGCGGTGCTCTGATGAGCAGCGGTCGCCAGCACGATCATTCGTCCCTGGGTTCGCTCTTTACGCAAATACTCCAGCAGGTCCGTACGATAGGGCAGATTTCCCGCATTGACACGGAAGCGTTTTGCAATTTCAGTTTTCAGAACCGCCTTCCCGCGACCTAACCAGATTGGAAACAATAGGATGGAGGCAGGACTTTGCCTGATCAATGACATTGCGCCTTCAAACAATGTATCGGTAGCTACCAGTGTTCCATCCAGATCGACGGCAAGAGGTATCTCCCGTATCTCCTGCGAGTCCGCCACGGCGACCGGTATATGCTCGTCGTCACCACCAGGAGACTGGCCCATAACGATTCTCCTTATTGCTCCACCCCAGAATCAGCCCGGGCAGCGTAAACCCTGTGTCGCACGCCCGATTCTTAGTGCTATTTTATACCCGATTGAGCATCTACTACCAACCGCGTTCCCGAACAGCCGGCATGCCTTTCACGGCAAAGCGGTTTTACCAATCCTGGAGGCAGCACTTCATTTTTATTCAGAGATACTCCTGGCCGCACATATTGCTGCCGGACTGTTGTTGCTTCTAATCAACCCTTCGGTTCATACATTTCGACTGCAATCAATCGCGGTGTCAAGCATTCAGGGCTTGGCGGGGCTATTTGATCAGTACAATTGTGACGCGAGAACTTTCTTGTACTTCAAACCAGCCGCGTCGGCTTGCTCGTTCCTGCCTGCAGCCCGGTATGCCACTTCCAGAAGCTGATAGATTTGGCGGTCTTCACCGAGAGGCAGCACGCTTTCCAGCGTCCGGATGGCCGGGTCTGTATTACCTTTTTGCAGTAATTCCCGGGCCTGCTGGGCCGCGACCATGCGTTGCCGGACCTGACGTAACCGCAGCTTATCCGTCACCAGTTCGGAAAACGTCAAGGGTGTTACTTTGGGCACCAGGTCCAGACGGAACTGCACCGCAAACAGCACCGTGAACACGCAACAGACCGCACAGACCAACGCCAGACTGCGGCGCACCCATACCGTCGAGACGCCAAAAAACGTAATCACCCCAAATCCGATCAACGGAGTGTTGGAAAGCATATACCGCGACCCGAAAGCTTCGATCCCGTGCCAGAACGAGACCGATCCGACCACCACAATCTGCAGCGTGAGAACAATGATCCACGGAAGGTAGATGCGGGTTGCCTTGAATGCACCCAGACATAGACCTGTCACGCCCAATATCGTGACGGGTGTCCAGATAAACCATCCGCCCTGGGTTGACAGAAGCACTTGCAGCATGTGAGGCGGCGGGAAGGAAAAGATTCCACCTCCCTGGGGGATGGTGAGATACTTCCCGTAAATCACTTTCCACTCCATAATTTGCGGGATCCAGCACACCCCTATGGCGGCCGCATACAGTAAACGCGTTCGCCACCACTGGGACCGCTTCAATACATTCCCACCAAACAAGTCGTATAGTAGCGGGCCTCCCAGATACAGGACATCCTGCCATCGGCAGATCGAAAGGTAGCCCCCCACCAAGCCCAATACCAGCCAGTCTCGCTGGCCTTCCGAATCCCGGACCCGCCACCAGGTCAACAGAAACAGACTGGCGAACAGAAAAGTTGCGGAATGGGCCATCTCTGAAAACGCGTAGTATCCGACATTGGTGCCGAAGAAAATAACGAAGGTGACCAACAACGCATAGGCCGACTGGTGATCCTCCGGCATGATCTCCCAGTACTCCCCCACCGCTCGAAGCAGACTGAATAATGCGGCCATTCCGCAACCCGTCATCAACAGGCTCCCGATGCAGTAAAAGAAAACTGCCCAATGGGAATACCCATCGGCCGGGTTGCCCACGAGAGCGTCAACCCCTGTCCCTATCGCCAATAACGGCATCTCCATAAAGGAGTAGCCCAAGCCCCACGGACTACCCGGGAGTCCCGTCGCCGGTTGGTTGGCCGTCCACATTCGCCCGGTCGGCGGCATGCGTTCAAATTCATTGCTTTGATTGAAATCATGATCGAACAGGACGGAGTGAGCGATAGCAAAGTAACTGACTGGATCTTCCCCATGAACTTTGGCAAGCCTTCGTCCGGCTGGCGCCATTTGATCCAAGGCGATAAAGCTAGTCAAAAGGACAACGGTAAACCCAGCGATGAGCCGGAGACCAACCCTGGGAGACATTCGTAGACTCATGGAGTATTCCGCATTATAGCGTTCACTTACCTGTTATGGTTCTTTTCCTCACCAGGTCAGGCGCCATGTTAAAACGACTAGGGTGTTGGGATCAGCGGAACGGAACGCCGATATCGGCGATCCGCGGACAAAACGGTAAACCCGGCAGCCAGAACAGGCCAAAGTTGACGTCGGTATATGCTTTGGTAGAGGGTGAAGTTCTGTCTGAAAACTCCAGAACTCGCTTTCTTCGTTTGTTAACTTGAATGGAATGCCGCCGCTTCGAATCCTCTTTATCTTCGGAACCAGACCGGAGGCAATTAAGCTGTGTTCGGTGATCCGGCATTTTCGCGATGAATATGACGGCCGGTTCGATGTTCGAATCTGTGTGACTGCGCAGCATCGCGATATTCTCGACCAGGTGCTGGAGGTGTTCGGGGTGGAACCCCACTACGACCTGAATGCCATGCGGCCGGGTCAGACACTTACCTCGGCGACCAGCCGGATTCTTTCCGAGCTGGAACCGGTGCTGCAATCGGACCGTCCGGACCTGGTGGTGGTGCAGGGAGACACAGCCAGCACGCTGAGCGGGGCACTGGCCGCGTTTTATGCCGGAATTCCCATCGGACACGTGGAGGCGGGGCTGCGGACCGGAGATATGTTGCAGCCGTTTCCGGAAGAGATGAACCGGGTGGTGGTGGGCCGTCTCAGTGCGCTTCACTTTGCCGCGACACCGTGGGCGGCGTCCAATTTACGCGCCGAAGGAGTCGACGAAAGCCGGATCACAGTGACCGGCAATACCGGGATCGACGCGGTGCTGTATTTGAAACGCCGGCTGGAAAACCATGAGGTGCAAGGCCGCGATTGGTCGCAGGAACTGGATCCCCGGCGGAAGCTGATCGTGGTCACGGCCCACCGGAGGGAGAGTTTCGGCGAGGGTTTTGAGCGGATCTGCGAGGCAATCCGGCAGATTGCGGATCTACCGGATGTGCAAATCGTTTATCCGGTTCATCCCAACCCCAACGTCACCGAACCGGTGCGGCGCACCCTGTCGGGCCATCCCCATATCCGGCTGGTGGAGCCGCTGGACTATATTTCATTTGTCGATCTCATGCGCCGTGCTTACCTGCTACTGACCGATTCCGGAGGAATTCAGGAAGAAGCTCCGTCGCTCGGTAAACCGGTTCTGGTGCTGCGGGAGAAGACCGAGCGTCCGGAGGCTGTGGAGGCGGGGACGGCAACCCTGGTGGGGACCGAGGTCCGCAAGATCGTCGACGCGGCAAGCTTGCTGGTGTGCAACGCGGCCGAATACGAACGCAGGAGGCAGATTCACAATCCCTACGGCGATGGGAAGGCGAGCGGGCGCATGGCCGAGTTTATCGGCCGGTACTTCGGCTGAGTGACGGGCGGGCAGGGTCAGGGCTGCTGACCACCCCACAACAAGATGTTCTTGATGGCCTGCACCATGATGAAGATGTCCATGGTGCCGGACAGGAACTTGATGTAGTAAAGATCGTATTCGAGCTCCACCACGACATCCGGCAGCGCGGGATAACGCCGGGTCTCGATCTGGCTCCAGCCGATCATTCCGGGACGGACTTTGAAACGGTGGGGGTAAAAGGGGATCAGCTGGGATAGCTCCCGGGTAAACTCGGGACGGTGGGGTTTGGGTCCCACAATCGACATATGGCCTCTCAGCACATTGAACAGTTGGGGAAGACCATAGAAGCCGGTGCGGATGAGCAGCCGGTCGACCAGCGATTTCCGGCCGTCCGAATTCTTGGTGCCCACCCGAAAAGAGTACATGGTAAAGGGGATGCCGTGCCTCCCGCAGCGGCGCTGGCGGTCGAGCACCGGTCCTCCCAGGCGCACCAGAAGCGCAATCAGCACCATCAGGGGCAGCATGACAAGCAAGCAGGCCAGTGCGATGAGCCAGTTGGCCATCGCCTGGAAGAACAAAGCCCGGGTGCCCGGTTCATATTCCTTGGAATAGAGAAGCTGAGAGGGGCCAATGTCGCTCAGTCCCTCACGGTTGCAGATCTTGGCGTAGACGCTGGCGGCCTCCTGAACCGAATAACCGAGGAAGCGCAGATCGAGCAACTCACTCGCCAGCCAGGGCTGCAGGCCACCGGACATGCCAACCACGATGCGTTTGGAATTGTAGGAATCGAATAGTTTCTCTAGTCTTGCGCCACTGATGGCTGCCGGGTCGGCGTCGGATTCCCGATCCTCCGGATCCAGGCGGTAGATGTGCCCCGCCACTTGAATCCCTAGTTGCCAGTGGTTTTCAAGGTAATTGGAAATATCCACGAGCAACGGACTGTCCCCGACCAGCAACAGACGCTCACGCGCCACCTGGGGAAGGATGTAGGCGCTGAATACCAGGCGTCCCGCGAACATGATCGCGGTCGCCACCAGGCTGCCGAGAAGCATGACGGAAAGGGACATATACAGATCGGGAAAAGCGGCACTCAACAGGGCCTGAAGAAGAAAAGCGACACCGTCCACCATGAGCAGCTGTTGAGCCAGCAGAAGACGGGATTGTGACCTGACCTCCGAATACAGGTTCTGGAAATAGACTCCGACGAGGATACTGACCGTGACCAGGGCAAGGTTCAACAGCCCGAAAGGGTTCAGCAGGTAATCGCTGGGAGTCTGCGCAAGGAGAAGAAAGATGGCCAGAAAGAATGAGCAGACAATGACGATCGCGTCGAAGAAAAATAGAACCAACGTGCTGGGGGGAATGAATACGCGAAAGATTTGCATCATTCAGACCAGTCGTCAGGATTCCAATGCGGGAGTCTGGGCATGATTCCGATTTCCGGCGAAGTCCTCTTCGAGTAGGAGGAGGCGTTGGATGTCTGGAGATGCACGGGCGGTTTCCGGCATCTAAGGCACCACACTATCATGACGATTTGGTGAGCGCGTCTGGCGATGCAAGGACGGGTTCGCGCTCACGGCGGTGCCCCGCAGGCAACCCGATGGGCACGGCATCCGAAGGGGGTCGGCCGGCTGGCCGGGTCTGTGTGATGTACAGAATTTGCATTACCGCTGAGGATTCAGCAAAGTGGCCAACACTGCTCTCCCATGCGGCCCGGAATCGGCCATCCCGGACAGAACACCCCGCACCAAGGCATGGCAAAAAAGTCAAAACATCAGGATAGCAGGGATTCCTAAAAGGCGATTTCAAAGAAAGCGATGAGAGGCGAGAAGAGAGCCTCAGGCAGCTCGGGGCGGGTAAAAGACGCGTGGCGATTAGTGGGTGTCGTCAGCGTTACTGGCGAACCTGCATTCGAGTCGGGCGCCACAAGGTCTCGGGAGGTACGAAGAAAATGAGCACGGCCAGCAGGGCCGCCAGGTTCATGGCCAGGAAGGTTCTCGCCGGCGAGCTGACTCGCTTGACGAAAAAGCGGGTGGGAATGAACTGGTCGAGGATCGCAATGACTACCAGCATCAGCTCGTCGAGGAGGAGAAAATTCCGCCAGGAGGGGTCCGGCAGCGCGAAGGTAGAGGCGAAAATCAACAGGATCGTCCAGGGAAGCACCAGCCGGCCGAATTTGTACGAGAGAAAGTGAAACCGCATCCGGTTGGCGCCGGTGAATAGCTTGGGCAATCGGACAAAAAGCTGCCATAACCCGGCGAGGGTCCGCAAGCGGCGCCGGAATTCTCCACCCGGAGCCGCCGGGTAATCGTAGGCGATGGCCTCCGGGTCGTAGACCACGCGGTAGCCGTGAAAGAAAGCCCGCAAAGAACTGGTGCCGTCGTCAGCGATGGTATCGGGTGGAAGAGGCGCCGCCAGGCTCCGGCGAAGGGCGTAGATACAGCCAGTCACGCTGAAGATCGAGTCGATCCGCGAGTGCTGGAGTCTGGCCCATAACTCGAATTTCCAATACAGTTCCATATCTGCCTGCTCGCCGGCGCGCGCGGGATTCAGCAGCTTCAATTCACCGGTGACGGCTCCCACCGAAGGATCCGCGAAGTTGGCCACCAGGTGGGAGAGCGCATGGCGGTCTAAAGCCTGGCGAACATCGGTGAAGAACAGGATGTCTCCCTTGGCTTGTGCCAGGCCCGCATTCAAAGCCGAGGCTTTGCCTCCCCGGGGAACATTCAGCAAACGCACGCCGCGATCGGCGAAAGTCTCGACGATGGACCGGGTCCCGTCGGTGGACCCGTCCGAGATCACCAGAATCTCGCGCAAATCCGCAGGATAGTCGAGGGCGAGGATGGACTCGAGTTTCTTCTGGATGAACTCTTCCCCGTTGTGCACCGCGATCAGGATGCTCACCGTGGACTGAAACGCCGGGTCCTTGCGTACGGGGGGAGCCGACCGCCGCGATCTCGCGAGAAGCAGCGGATAGCCGATCAGGAGATAGAAAACCAGGCCCGAGGCAAGGGCCAGTAAAACCACGGCCGCCATTAAGAGGTTCCTATCAGGTCCGAAGTGTTTGCCGGCGGTGCTGACTTTACCGCTGAGCGATGAAAGAGCATGCGCATCAGGATGTCCAGATCGAGGGATGGACTTTCCTGTCGGATGTAATAGAGGTCATACTCCAGCCGGGCTATCTCATCGGGCAGGCCTCCGGTTTCCTTCAGGTGCGCCTGGTAACAGCCGAATATACCGGGCTTGACCGTGAAACGGTAGACATAGGGGGGGAGCATCCGGAGCAGGTGGTTGGCAAAGACCGTGCGAACCGGAGCCGGGCCAAACAAGCTCATCTCACCCCGGACGACATTGATCAACAGCGGCAGGTTGGTCAGATGCAGCCGGTCAATCCATTTTCCAATAGCGGTAAGATTGCCGTCGGAACCTCGCACCCGGAAACGCAGGAGTTGAAACGGAGTCCGCTGATAGCCGAGACACTCAATTTGCTCCATGGAGGATGATCCTCCGCCGGTGAGAACGATGAGCAGTGAGATCAAAATCAGGAGCGGAGCCGCGAGCACCCGCAAACCCAGGCCAATGAGATTCTTGTAAATCGCCTGGAAGGCGAGCATGGCGCGGCTGGTGTTGGGATTCAGAAAAAACAGAAGATCGGCCGGCTGCGACTCCTGCCAGGCGACTCGCTGCAACTCTCTCTCACAAAAAAAGGCCGCCCCCTCCACTTCAATGCCGGCATAGTGCATTTGCAGCAATTGAGTGAGCGTGGCGCCGGCTGGTTTGCCGCTCACCACGATTCTGCCGGCGCGCGTCGTCTCGCACAGTTCACTGAGCTGGGTAGAGGAGCCGAGGAACGGCGTACCGGCCGGCAAACTCCCCGGTCCCTCATCGGCCAACCCGCCCACGATGTGCTTACGTAGGGTGTTATCCAATTGGGCCACTGGAAAGTGGCACGGTCCCACCAGGACAATCCCCTGGCGATCGTCTTTGGAGCCCAGCGGAATCCAGCGGCGCAAAAGACTGGCAATCCCCATACTCAGGGCGCTGCCCAGAACGATCACCAGCCAGGAAGCCGGAGTCATCCCGAACAAATAGATCAGCGCGCATTGGACCAGTAAATTAAATGCCACTACGGTGAAGAAACCGTCGATCCACAGGCGCGATCCTTCGTGCCATTGGGTCTCTGGAAAGACCATGGCAAACCAGGCGATGACAGCGGAGAGAAGCCAGGGAAAGACCCAAGGCTCGGGTCGATCCATGATGTCATTCCCTACCCAGGCGTATTCGATCAGGGCCGCCACGCTGAAGCTGATCAGGCAGGCGAACAAATCGAGGAGCGCGGGTCTGAACTCCCCGGTATGGGCCACCCCTTCCTTCATGATGTGGCGCTTACCGATGCCTCGGCAGCTTGCGGTGCGCGATTGGCGCAGAAGGTACGTCGTACCGTTTCGGCGAACTTCATGAAATCGAGCGTGGCCGGAGTTTCCGCCAGACTGCCGCCGATCTCGATCGAATCGGTGTCGGTGACCCACACCCGGAAGGTCCATGACGATGCCTTCTGGGGTGCCAGAGTCCGTACCCGGGACCCATGGCGACCGTCCCAGCGGATTTCTGTAAGGCCCAAATCCAAACCGCATGCGACGAGGGAATTCCACCAGGTGTCCTCGTCGGGAGACCGTTCCAGCTCGGAAATCAGATGGTCCAGCTTGAGCCCGCTATCCATCGCTCGTTTGAAGCCGCCGCCAAACAGGAAGTGGCCGGCGATATCGAACTCGGAGTAACGCAGTTGACGGATGCCGATCCAGGCAATCACGCAAAACAGACCGATGACGACGCCCTGGTAATGGCCGCTCCAAGACGAGGTGGACAGTAACGCCAGAGCCGCCGTGAGGGCGGCGAATAGATAGAGCACCCATACTGCCTGTCGCGCCGAGAAGCCCCGGTCGAGAAGGCGGTGGTGGATGTGTCGGCGGTCGGCCCCGAAAATTGGCTGGCGGCGAATGAAGCGCCGTAGTACCGAGAGAGAGACATCGAGCAGCGGTATGGACAGCGCCAGTAACGGCACCAGCATGCTGAGTACAGTGGAGGCCTTCTGCGTCCAGATCATGCCATAGCAGCCGAGCAGAAATCCGATCAGGAGAGCGCCGGAATCTCCCAGGAAAACGGTCGCGGGATTGATGTTGTAGCAGAGAAAACCAAGCAGAGCCGCGGCGAGCGGAAGGGTAGCGTGTGCCAGGGGCACATTGTGGTGCAGCATGGCCGCGGAAAAGAGGGTGAGGGTGGCCATGAGGCCCATTCCCGCGCACAAGCCGTCGAGGCCGTCGATCAGGTTCAGGGCATTGCTGGTGAGCAGCAACCAGAAAACGGTAAGGGGATAATCGAGCCACACCGGCAACGGTTGATTGGCAAGATCCCCAACGTGCAGCCCGCTGCCGAATGCCACGGATGCCGCAGCTACCAGACCGACAATTTTATAGAGCGGCCTCAGCGAGAAAAAATCATCCAGGAGGCCGGTCAGAAACACCATCGTCGCAGCCGGCAGAATTTTCCAGGCTGCCGGAGCCACTACGTTATCCGTGCCGATTACGCTAACCAGGGACGCGCCGTAAGCGATGGCTATGGCAATCCCGCCCACTCGCGGAATCGGATAGGCATGGACTTTGCGGTGGCCCGGCCGGTCCACCATGTTGTAGGAGCGGAAAATATCGCGGACAATCGGCGTCAGGATCAGCGAGATCAGTAATGCTTTACCGGCTATCCACAGAAGATCACCCATGCGCAAAACCTTCCATGACTTATCGCCAATTACCTTGCATGGAAGCTAATCTGACGCGATCCAAGGAATGTTCAACCAGGACTCTCATGACTGACCCGCTACACTGTCGAATTTCACCAAAGTACACCCCGGACGCGCTTTCGATTTCCGCCAGAACCCCAGGAGAAAATCCCGCCTGTCCTTCCGGAAGGGTCAAGTGAAGTAGGTTTTCATCCCAGCCGGATTCCCATGCATCCAGAACCACCCCATCGGCAAGGCTTCTTACCTTCACGGGACTGCGGTCGGACATAAACGTATCATACTGCATTGATTTCCTCAATGGATTCAAATTTAGACTCTAGTATGCTCAAAGGTAAGTATTTAAGGTACTTCCATGGGTGGCTTCCGCTGCTGTGCCCAGGTTGATGCACAACCGGCCCGACGATACCCCAGCGCTACCTTTACGCGGTAGGGGGGCGGGTTTCTCCGGACGCGGCAACTTCGTTGGGAAGCCTTTCGGAATCAGCGACCTTCCCCTTCCCCAAAGCGCGCCCCAAGGCCAGCAGCTCGGCGGTGGGGGTTTCATTGGCCAGGGGGCCGGGCTCGGCGGCGTTCCGGATATCGGGTGGTAAATATTGTCCTGGAGATTTCCTGCCAATGTCGCGGACCAGGTACTCCATGACGGCCACGGAGACCAGGAACAGTAGAAATGTCATTTGCCGGTACACCCCTTCCGGTTATCTATCGGCGGAAGGTGGCGGAACCCTTATAGAGGGCGTCAGAATTCGGCGCAGGAGTAGGAAGATCGAGTGGCGGAGGAAGAGGGATTCGAACCCCCGTGCGAGTTACCCCGCAAACGGTTTTCAAGACCGCCGGTTTCAACCACTCACCCATTCCTCCAGAACCATCGTACCCGATTCCTGGCCTTTGATTAAGGATTCTTCCGAACCCTGGACCTGTTTGCGCACGTGTTTGCAGGTCGCTCCGGCTCTGCCTTTCTTAGTCCGGCAAATAGAAGCTCGAACTCTCGGTGGGCCGGGCATGCAGATAGCGGCCGGTCGTCGAAACTGAGGCGTGTCCCAGTGTTGCCTGAACCAGATGAATCGGCGCATTGCGGTCGAGGGCGTGGCTCGCATGGGCGTGGCGCATCCAGTGTGGAGAGACTTTCTGTGAGAGTCCTGCCTTTCGGGCGGCGGCGTAAACAATGCGGCGCACTTGAGAGACGTCGAGCGGTCCCCCGCCTTTACGGCTAGGAAAGATGGGATCGAGCGCCTTGGCTTCCCCTCTGATGGAAAGGAGTTGTTGCCACATCTTGGGTTTGAGCAGGACCGTCCGGGTCTTTCCCCCTTTGCCGAAGACCGTGATCTGCCCGCCCTCCTGGCGCTCCATGGCGTCGAACCATTTCAGGCTGCAGGCCTCGCTCACACGGATGCCGGAAACGTAAAGCAACTTCAGTAGAAGCCGGTTCCGCCCGTCCGGAACCGCCTCGATCAGTCGGGTGACCTCGCTCTCTTCCAGGATCCGTTGGGCGAGCGTGTCCCGGTTGGGCCGGAGTTTAACGGCGGCGGCAACGTTGTAGGGGATGTACCCGGTCTCCTGGGCGAATGAAAGCAGCGATTTAATTGAAGTAAGGGCCCGGTTCTGGCTGGCGGATCCGAGGCTTCCCTGCCCCAGTTGGCCGGTCCAGGCTTCCAGGTCCAGAAGTGTAACCCGGGAAAGCGGCTTTTGTACCAATGCGAGGAAACGGGTGGCCTCCGCCCGGTAGGCGCGGCGGGTGTGGCCGCTCGTCTTGAGGGAGAGCCAGAGTTGGATCAGTTTCGGGTCGTTGGAGCCGTCGTGGGCGGCGCCCAGCCCGGAAGGTGCCGGCACCATGAGCTGCTGATTCATCCAATGAGGTTAGCACGATATGTACTATTATCGTGTATTAAGCACTGATGTACTGCACAGTTGTGCAATACCGCCGACAAAATGTGTCATACTGGCCATTGGAGCCAGCATGCCCGATAAGCCCTCGTACATTCATCGGCTTACGTCGATTCTCACGGAAGCGAGGACCCCCAAGCCGATCCCCTTTTTCCGGCGCTGTGACATCGAGGCCCTGTTCGGGTTGAAGCGGCGGCAAGCGATCAATCTGATGCACGAGATCGGTGCAGTCCGGGTCAGTAACGAGATCGCTCTCCCTCAAGAGGATCTCGTGGCGTGGCTGGAGAAGAAGGTGTTGGACCCCGCCCGGACGCGGGAGATACTCCGGCAGGAACGCGTCATTGGCCGCATTGTTGAACTCAAAGCGGAGACTGCCGCCCGGGCTGTGAAGATCGTCCTGCCGAATCCGGTGCCTTCAGGCGATCTGCCTGCAGGTGTCTCGCTTCAGCCTGGCATCCTGAGTGTGTCGTTCAATAGCGAGGAACAACTCTTGGAGCGGCTCTTTCTTCTCGCCCGCTCATTTGCAGTGAACCCTCAGATAATCAGCAACTTGGCCAGGCCGTAGAGATCAGGCATGGGAGTATTCTAATGGACCGAATGCCGGAGCGTTGGCGATGTACTTCTTTTATCTTCCTGTTTCAGGTTTTATCCTGATAAAGTAAGGAGGAGGGCCGGTTATGTCTCCTGCGCGAGAGAAATTTTCTACCCAGGTCGATGTCGAAACGTTGAAAGAGGTCCGCGAAATTGCGCGGATCGAAGGTCGTAAGCTCCAGTCGCTGGTCGACGAGGCATTGAGCGATGTTGTCGCTAAGCACAAGCAGGCGCGGCGTGGCGTTCAGCCGCATGCGATCGCGGCTTATCGTTCGAGCCATGGGCCGCTCGGTGCGTTGTACCGAAAGCTCGCTGAATGAGCGAGATCGAGTATCTCACTTCAAACACCATTCTCGAGATTCACGAAGACCAGATTGCAGTGTACGGCGGAGCTCCCGGCGTTCGCGATCTGGGTATGCTGGAATCCGCCGTGTTTCGGCCGCAGAGCGGCTACTACCGCGATGTGATCGAGGAGGCTGCCGCCCTGTGGGAAAGCCTGTCGGGAAATCATCCCTTCGTTGACGGCAATAAGCGGACCGCAGTCGCTGCCATGTACACCTTCCTGAAAATCAATGGCTACGAAGCGAGCAGTGAAGCATGGGCCACCGCAGTCGAGTTCGTATCCGGACTTTACGAATCCAACCAATTCCGGTTCGACCGGATCGAGCCGTGGCTGCGCGAGAATTTCCTGCGCCTTAAAACATGACGCTTGAACCGTAGTTTTCAAGCCTGGGCGGCAACCTTCCCTGCCCCTCCTGTTTTGGTCGCGGCCTGGCGTAGTATACTAGGTTAGGTAGCAGTTAGGTAGCTACCACATACCTAACCAAAAGCTATCAGTTGACTGTAAGATAGTACTCCGGTAGACTTGTGCTATGTCGGCCGTGATTGCGGTAGCGAACCAAAAAGGTGGGTGCGGTAAGACCACCCTCTCCATGAATCTCGCCGGTGTTCTGTCCAGCGAGGGAAGCCTCAAAGTCCTGCTCATTGACGCCGATCCCCAGGCGAGTGCCCAGCAATGGGCCATGCGGGCGGGCGAGTCGGGAATGAGCTTCGAGGTCATGACTCATCCCCACGAAGACATCCACCGCAAGGTGCGGGAAATGTCCGGCAAGGGCTATGACGTCATCCTGATCGATTGCCCGCCCGGGGCTTCCCAATCGGTGTCGGGAAAAGACAGCCAGACGAGTATTTCCCGCATGGCGATCCTGGCCGCGGATATCGTCCTGGTCCCGGTCCGGCCCTCCATGCTGGATTACCTGGCCAGCCACCAGCTGCTGCCGCTGCTAAAGGATATCGGGGCGCTCAAGGATAACCAGCGGGTCTTTATCGTGATTAATGGCAAGCCGCCGGGTAACACTCGCAGCGGAGCCGAGGCGCTTTCGGTAGCCGAGGATGTCTTCCAGGTGGAAGGCCTGGATGTGCAAGTCCTGCGGACCGAGATCACCACCCGCCAGGCCTTTGTGCTGGCCCCGACACTGGGAAAGACCGTCACCACCTACGAACCAGCCGGCAAAGCCGCCGCCGAAATACGGAGCTTGGCCGAGGAGATAGCGAAATGCCTGCAAACGACCGCGGTAGCCTGAGAGCTGCCTTCAGCAACTTCAATCGGGCCGAGACAGAAAAAGAGGCCGAACTCAAGCTCCTGGGACGAACTGTCGAGACGGCCACGCCAGAACCGCCGCCCAAGCCGGAGGTGCAGCAAAGCTACCAAGTAGCTACCAGTCCCGTACCTGCTGTTCCGGCACCCGCCAGCGGTCTCACCCCCCGGCCGTTGTTGCAACGCGAAGCCGTCCGCCAGCTCTCGTTCCGATGTCCCGTGCAACTGGCCTCCGAACTCCGCAAGAAAGCCGCCTTCAATCAACTCGAACAGCAACAGATCATCGTAGAGGGGATCAAGCGGGTCTTGTCCGAACTACCGGATCCCCCCGAAGGTTGGCAGGATTAGGCGGTTGGCAGGATTAGAGGATTAGGCGGCGCACCCTCCCCGAGCAAGCTCTCTCACCTCGCGGCCTTCAGATCCCACGCCGGCGGCTGGTTGCCACATCCCTGGGCTGGCCGCCGCAAACGCCAGGTAGCCCAAACCTACCCGATCCACTTTAGGTAGCTACATCACAGCTACGCCACAACTTGCATCTCGCATAGGGCCGTTGAAAGAACGTCAGATGCTATACTGAACCTTCCGGATAACTTAAGCGGTCCTTTATTTTGAACCGATTACAGACATTCCTCCAGGCCCGTCTGGGCCGCAGTCTGGCCCCCGGGATGTTGGGGCCAAACGAAGCCCGAATCGCCTACGACCTCGCGATCAGCCTCCTGGCGTTGGTTGCTTCGCTGGTCTTCTGCCAGGCGTTTCTCCCCCAGGTGAACTGGCTGGCCCAGCTTCCGTCGCTCGGCCTGCTTCCGATTCTCCTCCTCGGCTTTAACTGGCTCTTTGGCATCTACTCCCGCTTGAAGACTGCTTCTGGCCGGCTCAAAGCGATGGTCCTGTTTGCTTCCGTCCTCTGCACCTGCGGGGTGGAGTACATGCTTCCTGGAAACATGCCTCCGGTGATCCTCTGGGGACTCATCGCGTACGCCCCACTGGCCCTCGCTCGCCTGCTGCTCAGCCTGCCTTATGGCAAACATAAGACGCTGGCCTCCATTGCCGTGAACCAGCGTGGCCCGGTGCTGGTCATTGGCGGAGCCGGCTATATCGGCTCGCACACCGTCGACCTGCTTTTGCAAAACGGCTTTTCCGTACGGGTGCTCGACCGGCTCATGTACGGGCAACAGTCCCTGGCCCCCTTTCTGAACCGCCGGGATTTTGAGTTGATCGAAGGCGACGCCACCGATATCACCAAGCTCACACTGGCCATGAAGGGCGCCTCCGCGGTAGTCCACCTGGCCGGCCTGGTCGGCGATCCGGCTTGCGCCGTGGACGAACAATTCACCCGGCATACCAACATCGTGGCCACCCGCATGGCCAAGGATGTGGCGCAATCGCTTGGTGTCCAGCGATTTATCTTCGCCTCGAGCTGTTCGGTCTACGGTATGAGCGACCGGGAAGTCAGCGAGACCGATGCACTCAACCCCGTCTCCATGTATGCGCAGACCAAGATCGACAGCGAGAACGAATTGCTGTTCACCGATCGCGACGACTTCTTTGTCACTATCCTGCGCTTTGCCACCGTCTTTGGACACTCCCTGCGGCCGCGCTTTGACCTGGTCGGCAATCTCTTCACCGCGCAAGCCCTGACGGACGGCCTGATTACCGTAATCGGCCCCCAGCAATGGCGGCCGTTCATCCATGTTCGTGACCTGGCCCGCGCCATAGTGAAGGTGCTCAAGCAGAATCCGGAGCTGGTCCAGAACCAGATCTTCAATGTCGGGGACAAACGTCTGAACCTGACCATCCTGCAATTGGCCGAGGCGGTACAGAAGGTCTGCAGCCGCTACCGGGAAGTGGGGATTTCAGTCAGCGAGAACGTGCAGGACCGCCGCAATTACGCGGTCTCCTTCGAAAAGATCCGCTCCCAGCTGGGCTACGAAGCGGCCACCACCCTGGAGGACGGCATTCAGGAGATGGTCGACCATTTCCAGGCAGGCGAATACCAGCACTACCGCGAGCAGATCTACAGCAATGTGGCGATGACCCGGAAGGCGCTCACCCAGTTTCAGGACCCCTCCGAGGTTGCGCACCTCTATGCGCCGCTGCGCATGACGCCGTGAGTGCGAATCGGCACTTCAGCTGCTCCCGTCACGTCGTCTAATTTCACAAAAATTGTTGAGATTAATTCGAACGTCACTACACTAACAATTGGTAAATCAGGACCGTGTTTTGAATGTGTAATTTAACGCCCACATTGATAGAGGTCAAATGAGCAAAGTCTTTGGCAACATATGTTCCAGAGTAAATGGTAAAACGGCTGTTCTCGCGTCTTTGGCAGGCTTGCTTCTGTGTCCCTTGGGTTTCGCGGCGCAGTTCGCTCCCGGTGCCATCGCCGCCGCCGCCAACGGCGAAGTCTTTATCTCTTCGCCCAATACCGGCAGCATTAACGTGTATGACAGCAATGGCACGCTTCACTTACAGTTCGGATCCAAGGGAAGCGGAGCCGGACAGTTCAACGGACCGTCCGGCGTGGCGGTTCTGAACAACGGCAACATCGCGGTAGTCGATACCGGAAACAGCCGGGTGCAAGTATTCGACCCCGACGGGGGTTTCATTCTTCAATTTGGCACTCCAGGCTCCGGCTACGGTCCGCAGTTCAGCCTGCCTACCGGAATCGCAGCTACCAGCAACCAGATCCTGGTCGCCGATACTGGCAATAACCGGATCTCAGCCTTTGACTACAACGGCAATTTTATCTCTCAGTTTGGCAGTTCAGGCTCGGGATATGGGCCGCAATTCAGTCAGCCCACCGGAATCGCGGTTACCGGAAACCAGATCCTGGTGGCCGATACCGGCAATAACCGGATCTCGGTTTTCGATCTCAACGGCAACTTCAGTTTTCAGTTTGGCACTCCAGGCTCCGGCTATGGTCCGCAATTCAACCGTCCCACCGGCCTCGCGGTCACGAGCAACCAGATCCTGGTGACCGATACCGGCAATAACCGGGTCTCGGTCTTCGATCACAATGGCAACTTCAGCTTTCAGTTTGGCTTTGCTGGTTCCGGCTACGGCCCGTATTTCAACCAACCCACTGGGATTGCGGCTGTCCCCGCCACCGGCACAATTGAGGTAATCGACGCCGGCAATAATCGGGTAATCATCTTCGACATGTCGGGGAATTTCCGCAGCCTGTTCGATTTACCACAGCTAATTCAGATCCCGATTTAAACGCTCCACATTCAACTTGTTTGTAGTCTGTCCCATCGGAAGCCTGTTGGATACTCCTCCCCGACAGGCTTCAGCTATTGTTTGGCTCTCCCGCAAGACGCGAATGCTATACTGCCTCCCTGAATGCCCCTCACCCACCCCGAGACCTCGAAACCGGTCATGATGGCTGGAGGTCTGGCCGCCGACGATCGTGGCGAACTCGGCTTCGTCAACGACTTCCGCTTCGAAGGCGTCAAGCGTTTCTATACCGTTGCCAACTACCGCCAGGGCTTCATCCGCGCCTGGCACGGCCACAAACGCGAAGCCAAGTACGTCACTGCGGTATCCGGGGCCGCCGTGGTCGGGGCCGTGCGCATCGATAACTGGGATGAACCCTCCCGCGACCTGGCCGTCGACCGGTTTGTCCTCTCCTCGCATAAGCCGTCAGTCTTATACATCCCCTCCGGTTTCGCCAATGGCTTTATGTCGCTGACCCCCGACCTCAAGCTCATGTTCTTCTCCACCTCCAGCCTGGACGAGAGCCAGGGTGACGACTTCCGTTTCGATGCCCGCTATTGGGACATCTGGCAGGTGGTCGAGCGGTAGCCCTGAATATCGTGCATCCCAGCTTCTGCGTCGTGATTCCCATGTACAACGAAGAGCCCGGCGCCGAAAATTGCGTGCGCCAGGTATGCCAGGCGCTGGCCGGCATTCCAGGCGAAAATCAGTTGATCGCGGTCAACGATGGCAGTCGCGACCGCACGGGCGAAATCCTGGACCGTCTTGGCCCGGACTTTCCCCGCCTGACTATCGTGCATCACCCCAAGAACGCAGGCTATGGAGCAGCTCTGCGTACGGGCATCGAGACGGCCGCCAAAGCGGGATTCGACTACACGCTCTTCATGGACAGCGATCTCACCAACCATCCGCGCGATCTCCCACAATTCGTGGACCGCATGCACCAGGGCTATGACGTGATCAAGGCTACGCGTTACAGCGGCGGCGGAGGGGTTTCCGGTGTACCGCTGTATCGGGTGCTCATCTCCCGCGTGGGAAACTGGATTGCCGGCATGCTGTTCCGCCTGCCGGTGCACGACTGCACCAATGGTTTCCGCGCCGTCCGCACCGGGATCCTGAGCCTCATGCGGCTGACGGAAAATCGCTTCCCCATCATCATGGAAGAACTCTACTGGTCGAAGTACCTCGCCCAGACCTTTGCTGAGGTGCCGGTAACGCTGACCAATCGCGACGCGGCACTGCGGCCCACCAGCTTCGCCTACCGGCCTTCCATCTTCTGGCAATATCTGAAGTATCCGCTGCGGGCCTTTTTCGGGATCAGGCCGCGGGTGTGACCCAATCATCTGACATATGAAAAACGTACTTGTATTAGGCGGATCCGGCATGCTCGGATCCATGGTGGTCGACTACCTGTCGCGTGACCGCGGCCTCGCGCTGACGGCCACGGTGCGGTGCGGGGAACTGCAGGCGCGCATGCAGAACGTCTACCCGCACGTTCGCTGGGAGGTCGCCGATTTCCGCGGCTCCAATGACTTCAGCACGTTTGACGGGCAGCACTGGATTATCAACGCCATCGGCATCACCAAGCCGCTCATCCGCGACGACCACGCGGCGGAGATTCTCACTGCCATCGAGATCAATTCACGGCTCCCGCACACCATCGCACGCGAGGCCGAACACCGCAGTAATGCCCGCGTGCTGCAGATCGCCACCGACTGCGTCTATTCGGGCGCCAAGGGGCATTATCTGGAGACCGATGTCCACGACGCGCTCGATGTTTACGGTAAGACCAAGAGCCTGGGCGAATGCTTCCTGCCCAATACCCAGCATCTGCGCTGCTCCATCATCGGCCCCGAGCCCAAGGACTTCAAATTCCTCATCGAATGGTTTCGCCGGCAGCCGCCCAATGCCACGGTCAATGGCTTCGTCAACCATCACTGGAATGGAGTCACCACCCTGCATTTCGCCAAGCTCTGTAAGGGCATTATCGAAACCGAACCGGCGCTGTCTCACTTGCAGCACGTAGTGCCGTCGGGTCTGGTCACCAAAGCTGAGATGTTGCACAATTTTGCACAAGCCTACGGGCGGCCGGACATCACCATCCGCGACACCGAAGCCAAGACGGTCATCGACCGGACGCTCGACACCGCCACACCCGACGCGAGCCGTGCCCTGTGGAAAGCGGCCGGCTACCCCGAGCCGCCTACGGTTACGGACATGATTCTGGAACTCGGCCGCTACGACTACCAGGGCGCACCGGCATGAATCGCAAACTGGCAGTGATTCTCGGAATCCGTCCCGACGTGATCCGTGCCTCGGTGCTGTTGCAGATGCTGCATGAATCGCCGGAGTGCGACCTGCATTTCATCTGGACCGGCCAGCACTACTCCGATAACCTCAAGGACGTCTTCTTCCGCGAACTCCAGGTCCGCCGGCCCGATATCGAACTGGACGCGGGCGGTGAAAGCGATGCGGCGGTAGTGTGCAACGTCATTTCGAAACTTGCCCCGGTGCTGCAGGACCTGAACCCAGGCGCCGCGATCTTCCTCGGCGACACCAATACCGTGATGGGCTGTATCGCAGCGACGCAATTCAATATTCCGGTGGTGCACATCGAAGGCTGCATGCGCTCCTACGACTGGCGCATGCCCGAGGAGAAATACCGTACGGTAACCGACCACCTCTCGGACGTTATCTACGCCTATTTCGAAGAGTACCGGCAGCAGGGCATCCGCGAGGGTCTGAACGGCGACAACATCGTGGTGGTCGGCAACCTGATCGTAGATGTGCTGGAGCGCTACTATA
>Ga0207695_10000766_pt1 | contig 61318 bp, 51 predicted proteins | sample KBSC54metaG_FD_184354 | JGI IMG/M metagenome (GOLD analysis project Ga0207695, IMG submission 184354) | Corn rhizosphere microbial communities from Kellogg Biological Station, Michigan, USA - KBS C5-4 metaG (SPAdes) (version 2) | ecosystem: Host-associated > Plants > Roots > Rhizosphere > Soil...
TGGCCGTCGCGCCGGCCACCGGCAAGGTGAAGGTCCAGAAGGTCTGGGTCGCCGCCGACGTCGGCCGCCAGATCGTCAATCCCGCCGGCGCCATGAACCAGGTGCAGGGCGCGGCGCTGGAGGGGCTTTCCCACGCGCTCTTCCAGAAGATCACCATCGAGAACGGGGCGGCCAAGGAGAGCAACTTCTCCAACTATCCGCTCTTGAAGATGGCCGACGCGCCGCCGGTGGAGCTGAAGTTCGTGATCACCGACTATCCGCCGACGGGCCTGGGCGAGCCGGCGCTCCCGCCGGTGATCCCGGCGCTCACCAACGCCATCTTCGCCGCCACCGGCAAGCGCATCCGCCAGCTGCCGATCGATACGCGGCAGCTGAAGGCCTGAGGTCGCATCGCTCCTCACCCGCGCAGCGGGGGAGGTGGATCGCGCGCAGACGCGAGACGGAGGGGGCGCGAGGCGTCTCGCGCCGGGGATTCGGAGCCCGGTCGCCCACCCGCCCCCTCCGGCGCTTCGCGCCTCCTCCCCCGAACTCTTCGGTTCAGGGGAGGAGCGGAATGGCTTGGCGCCCTCCGCCGCATTTGCATTGATGTCCCTTGAGGCGGCGGCAGACCGCTCGTTCGAACGGGGACGGCCTGGTGCAGAAGCTCTTGATCGCCAACCGGGGCGAGATCGCCGTCCGGATCGCGCGGACCGCGGCCGAGATGGGCTTGGCCACGGTGGCGGTCTATTCCGAGGACGACGCGGCCTCGCTGCACACCCGCAAGACCGACCAGGCGGTGGGCCTGAAGGGCTCCGGGCCGGCGGCCTATCTCGACATCGCCCAGGTGGTCGCCGCGGCGAAGGAGGCCGGCTGCGACGCCGTGCATCCGGGCTACGGTTTCCTCTCCGAGAACGCGGCTTTCGCGCGGGCTTGCGGCGAGGCCGGCCTGACGTTCGTGGGGCCGACGCCCGAGACCCTGGAGCTGTTCGGCGACAAGGGCCGCGCCCGAGCGCTCGCCCAGCAGTGCGGCGTGCCGGTCCTGCCCGGCACGGACGGCCCGACGACGCTCAAGCAGGCCCAAGCGTTCTTCAAGAGCCTCGGCGCGGGCGCGGCCGTGATGGTCAAGGCCGTGGCGGGCGGCGGCGGGCGGGGCATGCGGCCGGTGACCGAGGCCGGCGAACTGGCGGCGGCCTACGAGCGCTGCGTCTCGGAGGCCAAGGCCGCCTTCGGCGCCGGTGACCTCTATGTGGAACAGTTCCTGCCGCACGCCCGGCATATCGAGGTGCAGGTGGTGGGCGACGGGTCGCAGGTCAGCCACCTGTGGGACCGCGAATGCAGCCTGCAGCGCCAGCGCCAGAAGCTGGTGGAGATCGCGCCGGCCGACATGCTGCCCATTGGGCTGCGCGAGCAGCTGTTCGCCGCCGCGGTGGCGCTCGGCCAGGCCGGGAACTACCGCAGCCTTGGCACGATGGAATTCCTCGTGGATGGCGAGGCCTTCGTGTTCATCGAAGGCAACGCCCGCCTGCAGGTGGAGCACACCGTCACCGAGGAGGTGACCGGCCTCGACCTTGTGCGGCTGCAGCTGCAGATCGCCGCCGGCCGCTCGCTCGCCGACCTGCGGCTGACGCAAGGTGACGTGCCGGCCCCGCGCGGCCACGCGGTGCAGGTTCGCGTGAACCTGGAGACCATGGGAGCCGACGGCTCGGCCAAGCCCGCGGGGGGCGTGCTGACGGCCTTCGAGCCGCCATCCGGACCCGGGGTCCGCGTCGACGGCTTCGGCTACGCCGGCTATCGCACGAGCGCGCGGTTCGACAGCCTGCTCGCCAAGCTGATCGTGCATGCCGGCGCCGGTGGGCTTTCCCGCGCCGTGGCCAAGGCCTACCGCGCGCTCTCGGAGTTCCGCATCGAGGGCTCGGCCAGCAACATCGCCTTCCTGCAGAACCTGCTGGCCCGGCCGGAAGTGGCCGCCGGCGAGATCCACACCCGCTTCATCGAAGAGCACATGGCCGCCCTGGCCGGCGCGCCGGAGGTCCATCCGAAGCTCTATTTCGACGCCGCGGCGCGCGGCGCGGCCGCCCCTGCCGCCAGCCAGCGCGTGGGCTACCAGGTGGACGCCGTCGATCCCCTGGCGATCCTCGTGCTCGGCAAGCAGGAGGCGGAGCGCCCCGCCGAGGACGACGCGGCGCCGGAGGGGCCCGAAGGGACCAAGGCGCTGCGTGCGCCGCTGCAGGGGACGGTGATCAATGTCTCGGTGGCGGTGGGCGACGCGGTCCGGGCCGGCCAGGCGCTGATGATCATGGAAGCCATGAAGATGGAGCACGTGATCGCCGCCGAGGTTTCCGGGGTGGTGCGCCAGGTGACCGTGGCGGTGGGCGACACGGTCTTCGAGGACCATCCCCTGGCCTTCGTGGAGGAGGCCGAGGTGGCCGGCGGGAGCGGCGACGAGGAGGAGGCGGTGGACCTGGATTTCATCCGGCCCGACCTTGCCGAGGTGATGGCCCGGCACGAGCTGACCCTGGACGCCGCGCGGCCCGAGGCGGTCGCGCGCCGGCGCAGGACGAAACAGCGCACCGCCCGCGAGAACGTCGAGGACCTGGTCGATCCCGGCAGCTTCGTGGAATACGGGCCGCTGGTGGTGGCCGCGCGCCGCCGCCGCCATAGCCTCGACGAGCTGATCAAGACCACGCCCGCCGACGGCATGATCATGGGCTGGGCGAGCGTCAACGGCGACCGGTTCCCGCAGGAGCGCGCGCGCACCGCAGTGCTCTCCTACGACTATACGGTGCTGGCCGGCACCCAGGGGTCCAACAACCACTTCAAGCTCGACCGGATGAGCGAGCTGATCCACCGCTGGAAGACGCCGACGGTGTTCTTCACCGAGGGCGGCGGCGGGCGGCCCGGCGACACCGAGGGCGGCGGCTTCACCCGCGGGTTCGAGTTCTGGGGCAAGCTTTCCGGGACCGTGCCCCTGGTGGGGATCAATTCCGGCCGCTGTTTCGCCGGCAACGCCGCCATCCTCGGCTGCTGCGACGTGATCATCGCCACCAAGGATAGCGCGCTCGGCATGGGCGGCCCGGCCATGGTGGAGGGCGGCGGCCTGGGCGTCTTCCGGCCGGAGGAGATCGGCCCGATCAAGGTGATGCAGGCCAACGGCACCATCGACGTCTTGGTGGAGGACGAGGCCGAAGCCGTGGCCGTCGCCAAGAAATACCTGGCCTATTTCCAGGGACCGCTGGCCGAGTGGACGTGTGCGGATCAACGGCTGCTGCGCCGCGCGATCCCGGAGAACCGGCTGCGGGTCTACGACATCCGCAAGGTGATCGAGCTGATCGCCGACGAGGGCAGCGTGCTGGAGCTGCGGCCGAAGTTCGGCCTGGCCATGGTCACCGCCCTGATCCGGGTGGAAGGCCGGCCCTTAGGCGTCTTCGCCAACAACCCGATGCATATCGGAGGCGCGATCGACTCAGACGCCTCCGACAAGGCCGCCCGCTTCCTGCAGCTCTGCGAGGCCTTCGATATCCCCGTCCTGTCGCTCTCCGACACGCCCGGCAACATGGTGGGGCCGGAGGCGGAGAAGACCGGCCTGATCCGCCACTGTTCGCGGCTGTTCGTCATCGGGGCGAACCTGACGGTGCCGATCTTCTCGGTGATCCTGCGCAAGTCCTACGGCCTGGGCGCCATCGCCATGACCGGCGGCAGCTACCAGGCGGCGATGTTCTGCGTCGCCTGGCCCACCGGCGAGTTCGGCGGCATGGGCCTGGAGGGCTCGGTGAAGCTCGGCTACCGCAACGAGCTCGCCGCCATCGAGGACCCGGTGGCGCGCAAGGCCAAGTTCGACGAGATGGTCGCCGCCGCCTACGCCCGCGGCAAGGCGCTGAGCCAGGGCGCCCACCCGGCGCTCGACGACGTCATCGACCCCGCCGACACGAGGCGTTGGATCATGGCCGGCTTGAGGGCGCTGCCGCCGGTTCCGGCACGGACGGAGAAGAAGCTGCGGTGGGTGGACAGTTGGTGAGGTTGCGATGCAGATGAGCGACTGGCTGACCATCGGACTCTGGCTGGCAGTGATCCTGGTTCTGCTGGGCCTCGCCTGGGAGCCCTACCGGCAGACGCGCAATCGCCTGTCCATAAGCCTGGAGGGCGTGAACCAGCGAGAGGTGAGCCCCCTCTACATATTCACGCTTCCGTTCATTCTTGCGATCGGTCCCTTCGCTGCTCAGGTCATCACGCATCCCCGTGGGTTCAACGTCTGGCTCCGGCGGCACCTGTTGATGCCGTTCGGGCTCCTGCACTTAGGGATGTTTCTCGCGATCCAGCTTGGCTTGCGAAACGCTGTCCTCAAGGCGGCTATTCGCGCGCGCGAACGCCGAGCCGCGTTGGTTGCAAATCTCGAACAGCCTAGGGACTAGTGCGGGACATACGTCCGGAGCACGTCCTCGATGATCCGCTCAAGTTGGCCCAGCGTGTTGCAGCTCTTGGCCACGTGGGTGAAGCGCGCGTAGCGGTGCATGACGCTGTCGCCCTGGCCCCAGTAGCTCTCCGGCTCGGGGTTCAGCCAGATGACCGCCCGGGCGCGGCTCTGGATCAGGTGCATCAGGTCGAGCCTGGGGTCGGCGAAGTTGGAGCGGCCGTCGCCCAGGACGATCACCGTGGTGTGGCGGTCGACGCGGTCCAGGTGGTTTTCGCAGAAATCCTCCAGCGCCTTGCCGTAGTCGGTCTGCTGGAAGCCGATGGTCTGCAGCACCTTGAGGATCGCCCCCTCGACGCCGTTGTCGTCGAGGATGGCGTTCACCGGGATCAGCCGGCCGGAGAAGGCGAAGGCGTCGAGGTGGTCCACCACGTCGTTCAGGGAATAGAGGAAGGTCAGCAGGAACTGGGCGGCGGCGGCCACCGACTTGGAGACGTCGCAGATCGCGACGATGGAGGGCTTGTCGACCTTCTTGATCTTCCACTCGATCTCGAAGGGCACGCCGCCGTGGGCCATGGATTTGCGCAGCGTCTTGCGGACGTCCAGGTGGCCCCGGTTGGCTGTGTGGCGCCGGCGCGAGTAGCGGTCGGCCAGCCGCTTGGCCATGCGCTTGACCAGGGCCTGCATCATGGCGAGGTCGACCGGGTCGATGCCGCCGTCGGCGTTCAGCGCCTTCTTGGCCAGCATCTCTTCGCGGAGCGCCTTGCCGGAGCCCGCGGCGAAGAGCTCGTGCTGGCGCTCGACATAACGCTGGGCCTGCGCGGCCAGGCCCTTGCGCGCCGCGTCGAGGCGTTCGGCCAGGCCCGCGCCTTCCGGCATCTTCCGGGCATTGGCGATGATCTGCTCGATCTCCGCCAGGCCCATCTCGTCCAGCAGCCGGCGCGTGAGGCGGCTGCGCTGGGTGGAGAGGCGGATCTCGGCGACGCCGGCCCGCTCGGCGGCGGCCTCCATGGCCTGGGCCACGGCGGCGGCGTCGCCGGCCAGCAGCATCCGGGCCAGGGGCGAGCCGGCCGCGGCGTCATCGTCGCCCGCCGCCTCGCCCTCCGGACGCTCCGGCGGGGGCGCAAGCTCCAGCGCCTCGCGGGTGAAGAAGGTCTCGAAGGTCTGGTCGAAGCGGGCGACCTCGTCGCGGGACTTGGCGAGGGTGGCGCAGAGCGCGTCCTTGAAGAGCTCGCGGTCGCCGTAGCCCACCGCCGCGGCGGTGCGGGCCGCATCGATCGCCTCGGCCGGTGAGACCCGCACGTCGGCGGCCCTTAGCGCACGCAGGAATTCCTCGAGGGTGTGCTGCACACTAGTACCCGCTCATCCCCGCGAATGCGGGGACCCAGGCTTTTTCAGTTGCAGTGGGACGAAGACCCATCGTGGTGCGATTGAACCTCAGGAACACAAAACACCTGGGTCCCCGCTTTCGCGGGGATGAGCGGAAGGGAGTGGCCTATCTGCGGTGCAAGAGCTCGACGATCTGCGGCTCGACGGCGGCGATGTCAGCCTCGAACTTCAGGATGACGTTCAGGGTGTCGCGCACCAGGCCGGAGTCCAGGCTGTCGGCGTGCAGCAGGATCAGCGCGCGGGCCCAGTCGACGGTCTCGGAGATCGACGGCGGCTTCCTGAGGTCCAGCGTGCGCAGCGATTGCACGAAGGCCACCAGCTGGGTGGTCAGCATGGCCTCGATCCCCGGCACGCGCGTGGCGACGATCTTCTCCTCCAGCGCCGCCTCCGGCAGCGGGATGTGCAGGTGCAGGCAACGGCGCTTCAGCGCATCGCCCAGGTCGCGGATATTGTTGGAGGTGAGGAACACCAGTGGCGGCGTCTTGGCGACGATGACGCCCAGCTCCGGCACCGAGACCTGGTAGGCGGACAGCACCTCCAGCAGGAAGGCCTCGAACGCCTCGTCGGACTTGTCGATCTCGTCCACCAGCAGCACGCAGCCGTCGTCGTGGCGCAGCGCCTGCATCAGCGGCCGGGGCTCCAGGAAGGGCTCGGAGAAGAAGAGGTCGCCCATGCCGTGCAGCCGGTCCATGGCCGCGTCCATGTCGGCGGCGCCGGCGAGGGCCTCGCCCATGCGGTCCTTGAGGATCTGGGTGTAGAGCAGCTGCTTGCCGTACTTCCACTCGTAGAGCGCCTTGGATTCGTCCAGGCCCTCGTAGCACTGCATGCGGATCAGCGGCTTGGCCAGCAGGCGGGCGGTGGAGAGCGCGAGCTCGGTCTTGCCGACGCCGGCCGACCCCTCGACGAGGATCGGCTTTTGCAGGTGCACGGCCATGTAGAGGGCGGTGGCGATGCGCCGCGAGGCGATATAGCCGACGCTGCCCAGGCCCTCGACCAGGGCGTCGACGGACGAGAAGGGATCGGCGGCGCCGCGGGCGGCGGCCGGCGTGGAAATGGTCAAAGTCTCAGGCTTTCAAAATCTGAACGTCGAAAACCCGATTGTGCCGCGCGGGCGGCGGAAGGGCAAACTCTCCACCCAGCCTGCCCCTAGACGTCGAACTCCACACCCTGGGCCAGCGGCAGGGTACGGCCGTAGTTCACGGTGTTGGTGGCGCGCCGCATATAGGCTTTCCAGGCGTCGGAGCCGGCCTCACGGCCGCCGCCGGTCTCCTTCTCGCCGCCGAATGCCCCGCCGATCTCGGCCCCCGAAGGGCCGATGTTGACGTTGGCGATGCCGCAGTCGGAGCCGCGGGCCGAGGTGAAGAGCTCGGCCTCGCGCACGTCGTTGGTGAAGATCGACGACGACAGGCCTTGCGGCACGTCGTTCTGCCGGGCGATGGCGTCGGCCAGCTCGGAATAACGCATGACGTAGAGGATCGGCGCGAAGGTCTCGCGGCGGACCACCTCGGCCTGCGACGGCATCTCCACGAGGGCCGGCCGGACGTAGGCGGCGTCCTGGCAACCGGGAATCTCCACGGCCTCGCCGCCGGTGACCTTGCCTCCGGCCCCGCGGGCCTCGGCGAGCGCCCGCTGCATGGCCTCGGCGGCGTACTTGTCGATCAGCGGGCCGAGCAGGGTCCCGGCCTGACGCGGGTCGCCCACCGGCACCGAGCCGTAGGCCGCCTTCAGCCGCGGCAGGAAGGCGTCGTAGAGGCTGTCGTGCACGAACAGGCGGCGGAGCGTCGTGCAGCGTTGGCCGGCGGTGCCCATGGCCGCGAAGGCGACGCCGCGCAGGGTGAGGTCCAGGTCGGCGGTGGGCGCCACGATGGCGGCGTTGTTGCCGCCGAGCTCCAGGAGCGCGCGGGCGAAGCGGGACGCCAGCCGGGGCGCGACCGCGCGGCCCATGGCCGTGGACCCGGTGGCGGAGACCAGCGGGACCTTGGGGTGATCCACCATGGCCTCGCCGGCCTCGCGGCCGCCGACGATGACCTGGGAGAGGCCCTGCGGCGCGTCGCCGAATTTCGCCGCGGCGCGTTCGAAGAGCGCCTGCACGGCGAGCGCCGTCAGCGGGGTCTTCTCCGACGGCTTCCAGACCACGGCGTCGCCGCAGACGAAAGCCAGCGCCGCGTTCCACGACCAGACGGCCACGGGGAAGTTGAAGGCGGAGATCACGCCCACAACGCCCAGCGGGTGCCAGGTCTCCATCATCCGGTGCTCGGCCCGCTCGGTGGCCAGCGTCAGGCCGAACAGCTGGCGCGACAGGCCGGTGGCGTAGTCGCAGATGTCGATCATCTCCTGCACTTCGCCCAGGGCCTCGGAGACGATCTTGCCGGCCTCCAGCGTCACCAGCCGGCCGAGGTCGGCCTTGGCGGCGCGCAGTTCCTCGCCCAGCAGGCGGACGAGCTCGCCACGGCGGGGCGCGGGCACGACGCGCCAGGCGAGGTAGGCCTGGTGGGCGGCGTCCACGGCCTGCGCCGCGGCCATGGGCGTCGCGTCATGCACCTCGCCGATCACCTCGCCGGTGACGGGGGAGCGCACCGGGCGGCCGCCGCCGGTCCACAGCGCCTTGGCGACCCCCAGGCGGATCAGGACATCGGCGGCCTCGGCCTGGGCGGAGCCGATCTTGGTCTGGACGGTCATGGAGATCGACTCGCGGTCTATTCGGCGGCGCGCAGGGCTTGCCGGTCGTCAGCAGCGTAGAAGCGTCCGAAGCGGTTCGCCAGGATGTCGGCGAGCGGGATGTCCTCCTGGCGGATGAAGCCCTTGGCCGGCAGCTTACCCTCGGCCAGCAGGTCCAGCACCGCGCAGATGGCGCCGGCGGTGGTGATCTGGATGGCGCTCTTCATCTCTCCGCCCACGGGCTGCGCATAGACCTTGTTGACGTAGGTCTCCTGCATCAGCTGGCCGTCCTTCAGCCCACTGACGGTCACGAAGACGATGACTACGTCCTGCAGGGTGGCGGGGACCGCGTTCTCCAGGATGTCCTTCAGCAAGGGCCGGCGGTTGCGCAGACCCAGGTCGTTCAGGAGCGCCTTCATGATCGCCGCGTGGCCGGGATAGCGGATGGTGCGGTAGTTGAGGTTGCGCACCTTGCCGTCGAGCGTCTGGCACAGCGTGCCCAGGCCGCCGGAGGTGTTGAAGGCCTCGTAGGTGACGCCGTCGAGGGCGAACTCCTCGCACTCCTCCAGGGCCGGCACCTCGCGCAGCTTGCCGCCGACGATGGCCTCGCAGGGCTCGCAGTATTCGTTGATCACCCCGTCGGTGGACCAGGTGAGGTTGTAGTTGAGCGCGTTGGACGGATAGCGCGGCAGGGCGCCCACCCGCAGGCGGACGTCGTGCAGCTCGTCGAAATGCTGCGCCAGGTCCCAGGCGGCGATGGTGATGAAGCCGGGGGCCAGGCCGCACTGCGGGATGAAGGCGGTCGCGGAATCCTTGGCGAGGTCGCGCACCACGCGGCTGGCGGCGACGTCCTCGGTGAGGTCGAGGTAGTGGGCGCCGGCGGCCTTGGCGGCCTGGGCCACGACGGTGGTCAGGTGGTAGGGCGCGGCGTTGACCACGGCGAAGCAGCCCTCCAGCGCCTCGGCGAGCTTGGCTGGGTCGTCGATGGCCATGGCTTGGCCCGCCACGCCTTTCGGCAGGTGCGCCAGCGCCTCTGCGCTCTGGTCGATCACCAGCACCTGATAGTCGCCGCAGCCCGCGAGCAGGCTGGCGATGGTGGAGCCGATCTTGCCGGCTCCGATAACGGCGGCCTTGCGCATGGGCGTGTCTCTCCGGGCAGATGTGTCTGCCGCAGGGTGATTCGCATCGCCGACGGTATCAATTGGCATCTCGGCGTTATTGGTGACATAACTTGGCAGATTATCTGCAGCATTCGGCGAAACGACGAAGATGGACGACCTCGACGCCCACCTGCTCGCGCGGCTGCGGGACAATGCCCGCGCACCGGTGGCCGAGCTTGCCCGCGCCCTCGGCCTGTCGCGGACCACGGTGCAGAGCCGGCTGGCGCGGCTGGAGCGCTCCGGCGTGATCGCGGGCTACGCGGTCCGGCTGTCGGAGGCGCGCGAGGCGGCGCTGATCCACGCCTTCGTCATGCTCACCGTCGAGCCCAAACAGGCGGCCGCTGTCACCGCCGCGCTGAAGCGCATGCCGGGCGTGCGCAAGCTGCAGTCCGTGAGCGGACCCTCCGACATGATCGCATCGGTCGAAGCCCCCAACGTCGGCGAGATGGACGCTCTGATCGACGAGATCGGCGCCCTACGCGGCGTGGAGCGCACCAATTCCTCCATCGTGCTGGCGACGAAGTTCGACCGCTAGGGCGTTGATGGAGATCTGGATCCCGGCATTCGCCGGGATGAGTCGTTGCGCGCTCACTTCTTCCGTGGCGGCGTCAGCTTCGCCCCGCCTTCGACGAACCGCCCCATCTTGTCGGCCTCGACGGCTTCCAGAAGCGCCCGGGCGCAGTTCTTCACCTCTTCCTGGACGGCGGCGTCGGCGTCGAGCGCGTCGTGGCTGGTGGCGTAGGGTTTCCAGTACCCGATGTAACGGTCGAGCTCGGCGGTGGGACCTGCGGGACACAGGTCCATGAAGCACATCCAGTCGTGCAGGGCGCGGCGGACGTTCTCCGCGCCCTCGACGTCGCCGTGCACCACAACGGCGAACTGCCGGCCGGCCAGGTGCTTGGGATAGTCCCAGCCGTCGAGCTCCACCTGCTTGGCCGCCTTGGCGTCCTTGCCGTGGGTTCGGGTCGGGTCCGGGTTGCCGCCGTCGGCGCAGACCAGCCGGTCGATCATCAGCTTGAGCGGCGAGGAGGTCATGTACCAGTTCACCGGGGTGATGATCATCACCCCGTGGGCCTCCACCCACATCGGGTAGATCTCGTTCATCCAGTCCTGGGTCTGGCCGAGCGAGTAGTTGGGATAGCAGGAGCACGGCCAGTGGCAGAGGGCGGCGGCCGTGGAGAAGCAGGCCTTGCAAGGGTGGATCGTCCGTCCGTACTCGGACGTTAGCCGTGACAGGTCGAGGACCTGGACCTCCGCGTGGCGCCCGCCGGCCAGGATCGCCTGCGCCATCTCGGCGAAGCGCCAGGACTTCGACATCTCGCCCGGGCAGGTGTGCTCGCTGCGGGACGAACAGTTGATCACCAGGAAGCGGGTGGGACCGGCGGGGTCGTCATGGCGCGCCAGAGCGGCCTTCACCGCCTCATGCGCGGCGATCCAGTCGACGGCCAGGTCGTAGGAGGGATCGAAGAATCCCGGCCCGGCCTTGCGGGTCACCGGGGACTTGCGGTGCTGCGAATAGCCCTCCCAAGCGGCGCCGGCGATGCGGTCCAGGTCGGCCGCGAGCGGACCGAAGGCGGGATCGAGGAACTGGCCCTTGAAGCGCGCCTTGAACTCGGCCTCGGAGAGCTCGGGGCTGGGCATGCCCTTGCGGGGCTCGGGCGCGGACTGCGGCATGGCGGGGATTCCTCTGGGCGCCGCACAGCCAACGGGGAGGCCATGCTCCAGTTCCTCCGGGCGCAGCATCGGGCGTCGTCGTCGATGGCGGCCCCCAGGGCCGGATGCACCCTTCCGAGTCCGGAAGTCACGGATTCCGTTAGGGAAGTGGCTATCCATACCCCGTAAACTTGACCTCAACGTTCGGCCCTTAGGGTCGCGCGGCAATCGGGGCGCCAAAAGTCCATGAAGTCTCTCTCGCGTCGGTTCCTGGTCAGCGTCGGCCTGATGTCGCTGATCATGACGGTGCTCGGCACCGTCGGCGCCTTCGTGGTGTTCGAGCGTGAGCTGTCGAACCGCCAGATCGGCTACCTCACGGACTACGTCCGCGAGCGGTCGAGCAATGTGGACCGCCAGTTCTCGAACCTTTCCTCGCTGCACAAGGCGGCCGGCGAGGAGCTGCAGCGGCGGATGAACCACCTGTCCGACGCCGAGGTGGCCCGCCTCGCCGAGAGCTATTTCCCGCTGCAGGCCGACGGCACGCGCCGCAGCCGCGACAAGTACTTCGAGGGCGTGGTCAACGACGGCGACTTCACCTATGGCCTCGCGGCCTACATCGGCCAGGCCAAGGCAGCCTCGCCTGAGGACATGCGCGCCCTGGTCGCGGGTTTCCGCCTGGTTTCCGATTTCGGCCAGGCCATGCGCCGCGACTACGACAACTTCTATTTCTTCATCCCCGATCCGACCCGCCTGGTGATGTACGGCCCCGACCGGCCCGACCACCTGATGTTCTATCGGCACGACGCACCCAACGACATGTCGATCGCCAAGGAGGAGATGGCCCGCGTCACCCTCCCGCAGTTCGACCCGAGCCGGGCGACCCGCTGCACCAACCTCCAGCGCCTGATCCAGGACACCGTGGGCAAGCGGTTGGCGACGGCCTGCCTGACGCCGGCCTACGTCAACGGCCGCTATGTCGGCTCCTTCGGCTCGTCCATGGAGCTGACCCACTTCTTCCTGAACGCGGTGAAGAACACGCCTTCAGGGGGCTCGCCGATGATCGTCACCTCGAAGGGCGAGCTGATCGCCTATCCCGGTTTCACCGACCAGTCGAAGCAGCCTGAGAAGACGCTCGCCGAGTATGAGCGGAAGTTCCAGCTCAGTGGGCTCGTCAAGGCGATCGCCAAGGATGGCCGCGACAACGGGGTGATCGACAGTCCCAACGGTCGCCAGATCGTGGCGTTCGGCCGGCTGAACGGGCCGAACTGGTACCTTATGCTCACCTATCCGAAGGCCAATGTCGTCGCCTCGGCGGCCCGCTCGGCTTCCTGGGTGCTGCTGATCGGCGGCCTCGCCTCGCTGATCCAGGCGCTGGCGGTGGTGATCCTGGCCCGCAACAGCATCGTGCGTCCGGTGGAGCGACTTGCCGCCTCGTGCGAACCGGGCTCGGCCGAACGGCCGGACGTCAGTGATGTGGAGCGCCGCAAGGACGAGATCGGCGTGCTCGCCGTCTCGCTGCGCACCGAGCGGGAAAAGACCGAGGCGGTGATGGCTTCCCTGGAGGACCGGGTCAGCGAGCGCACTGCCCAGCTCGAGCGGGCCAACACCGAGAAGTCGCGCTTCCTGGCCAATATGAGCCACGAGCTGCGGACGCCTCTCAACGGGGTGATCGCCATCTCGGAAACCCTGGCCGCCCGGCAGAAGACGTCCAAGGGCCGTGAGCTCGCCGAGCTGATCATCTCCTCCGGCCGGCTTTTGGAGCGCGTGCTGACCGACATCCTCGACTTCTCCAAGATCGAGGCCGGCGAAGTCGCCTTCGCCCGGGACGAGTTCGGCATGGACCGGTTGGTGGGCCATATCGCCGAGCTGCACCGCGCCTCGGCGCTCGCCAAGGGTCTCGACTTCCAGTGGTCCGTGACGCCGGAGGCGGAGGGCCGCTACGCCGGCGACACGGTGCGCATCACCCAGGTGCTGTCCAACCTGTTGTCGAACGCGGTGAAGTTCACCGAGGCGGGGCAGGTGAGGCTCAGCGTCTGCGCCGAGGGCGACGAGATCCGCTTCCGGGTGGCCGATACCGGCATCGGCTTCGACGCCGAGACCGGCGCGCGCCTGTTCCGCCGCTTCGAGCAGGCCGACGCCTCCATCCGCCGCCGCTTCGGCGGGACGGGTCTCGGCCTGGCCATCAGCCGCTCCCTGGTGGAGCTGATGGGCGGGCGGATCGAGGTGGCCTCCACCCCGGGCCAGGGCTCCACCTTCTCGGTCCATATCCCGCTGGAGCGCCTGGAGGGCGCGGGCGAGGACGAGGCCTGTGACGCGGGCGCGCCCATCGACATCGCCGGCTGCCGCGTGCTGGTGGCCGAGGACCATCCCACCAACCAGAAGGTCGTCGAGCTGATCCTGGAGTCGGTGGGCGTCACCCCGACCATCGTCGAGAACGGCCAGCTGGCCCTCGACCTCCTGAAGACCGAACGCTTCGACGTGGTCCTGATGGACATGCAGATGCCGGAGCTCGATGGCCTTTCGGCCACGGCCCTGTTGCGCGAGTTCGAGCGCGAGACCGGCGCGCCCAGGACGCCGGTGATCATGCTCACGGCCAACGCGCTCGACGACCACGTCCGTTCCAGCCACGAGGCGGGCGCGGACCTGCACCTCTCCAAGCCGATCCATGCCCAGGCGCTGATCGAGAGCATCATGCAGGCGATCAGCGCCCGGGCGGACGCCGGCGGCGACGCTGTCGACGAGGTCGCCTAGAGGCGCTTACGGCGCCGCGTTCGAGAACACGATCGTGCCGGAGGCGGCGAACATGCCGCCCACCCCGTGGGCGATGCTGATCTTCGCGCCGGGCACCTGGGCGGGCGCGATCCCCCGCATCTGCCGCACGCTCTCCTGCAAGGCGTACATGCCGTACATGCCTGAGTGCATGTAGGAGAGGCCGCCGCCGTTGGTGTTCAGCGGCAGCTTCCCACCGATCGCGGTGTTGCGCCCGTTGACGAAGCCCGCCGCCTCGCCCGGCTGGCAGAAGCCGAGGTCCTCCAGGCCGTAGAGCGGCAGGTGGGCGAAGGCGTCGTAGATCATCAGGTGGTCGACGTCGGCGTGGCCGATGCCCGCCTCGGCGAACGCCTTCTTGCCCGACACCCGGAAGGCCTTGGAGGAGGTGAAGTCCTCCATCTGGCTGACCATCGGGGTCTCGACGCTCTCGCCGGTTCCCAGGATGTAGACCGGCTTCTGCGGGAAATCCCGTGCCTGATCGGCGCTGGTCAGGATCAGCGCCCCGCCTCCGTCGGTGACCAGGCAGCACATCAGCTTGGTGAAGGGCCAGGCGATCATGTCGGAGCTCAGCACGTCGGCGACGGTGATCGGGTCCTTGAAGCTGGCGCGCGGGTTCTTCGCCGCCCACTCCCGCTGGATCACCGCCACCATGGCCAGGTCCTCGACGGTATAGCCGCGGGCCTTCAGGTAGCGGAGCACGGGGATCGTGAACATGGTCGGCGGGCCCATCGGCCCGAACGGCATCTCGAACTGGCCGGCGAGGCTGGAGGCCGCGCGCCCGAAGCCGCCGGCCCCCAACCGGGAGCGCCCGCTCTCGCCGTGGGTGATGAGGACGGTCGAGCAGAGCCCCTCGTTGATCGCCGCGGCCGCGTGGCGGACGTGCAGCATGAAGGAGCAGCCGCCCACCGAGGTGCCGTCCGCATAGGTGGGCGTGATGCCCATGTAGTGGGCCAGGTCCACCGGGCTGATGCCGGCGGTGGCGACCCCGTCGATGTCGGAGGGCTTCAGCCCCGCGTCGGCCAGCGCGTTCAGCGCCGCGTCGGCGTGCAGGCCGATCACCGAGACGTCGGGGATCTTTCCCATCTTCGTGGTTTCGGCGGCGCCGACCACGGCGATCGATTTCTGCCTCATCGCTCAGGCCCCCGCCGGTTCGAACAACGGGAGGGAGATGTCGTCGCTCTGCTTGGCGAAGGTCACCTTCACCGGCATGTCGAGCTGCAGAGCCTCCGGCGTCTGCGGGCAGCCCACGATGTTGGTCATCATCTGCGGGCCTTCCTCGAGCTTCACCACCGCGATGGCGTAGGGCTCGGTCCCCATGTCGGGGCGGGGGCGCATGTTGATGACGTAGGACCACAACACGCCGCGGCCGCTGGCGGCGTAGTCTTCGACCTTGCGGCTGCCGCACTTGGGGCAGAAGGGGCGGGGCGGGAAATAGCTTCCGCCGTCGCAGTCGGCGCAGCGCTGCAGGCGAAGCTCGCCCGCCTTGCAGCCGTCCCAGAAATGCCGGGTCTCCGGCGTGGGTTCAGGCAACATCCTTGGTGGCATGTTTGAAATCGTCCCGGTGAAAATCGCTGAAACCCCCGAAAGCCGGGGGAGGCGCAGAAAAGCCGACCGGTCCGGCTTTGTCACGCCTTCGCGTGACGCGTGCCCTATCCCGTGCAGGAATGCCGCCATGCGCGACGACTTCGATCTTGGCCGGTTCCTTGAAGCCCAGGACGCTCGGGAGGGGGCCGAGACGGTTTATGAGCGGGCGCTCGCCGAGCTCACCGCCGGGACGAAGCGCAGCCACTGGATGTAGTTCGTGTTCCCGCAGCTCGCCGGCCTGGGGTCGAGTCCCATGGCGCGCATCTTCGCCATCGGGTCGCGGGCGGAGGCCAGAGCCTATCTGGAGCATCCCGTACTGGGGGCGCGGCTGCGGGCCTGCGTCGCGGCGACGCTGGCGGTCGAAGGCCGCGGCGCGCACGCGATCTTCGGCAGCCCCGACGACCTGAAGTTCCGCTCCAGCCTGACCCTGTTCGCCCACGCCGCCGAGGATCCGGCAGAGTTCCGCTCGGCGCTGGAGAAGTACTACGGCGGGGCGGAGGACCCGGCTTCGCTGCGCATGCTGGGGCTTTAGCGCCTTGGCGTCAGGCCTCCAGGGCGACGCCGAAGATCTCGCGGAAGGCCTCCAGGCCACGAGGCGTGAAGCTGACCAGCCGCGTGCCGGGTTCGCGGGCGGCCCAGCCCAGGCCGTAGAAGCGGTCGAGCAGGGCCGCGCCGAGCGCGCCGGCCAGGTGGGTGCGGCGCACGCTCCAGTCGAGGCAACCCTTGCAGAGCGGCCGGCGGGCCTTGGCGAGCTGACCGACGTCAAGGCCCAGCGCCTCCATGAACACCTGCCCGCTGGGGGTCAGCGTCAGGGCCTCGTCAGCCTCGATGACGAAGCCGCGGGCCACCAGGTGCTCCAGCATGTCCACCGCCAGCTCGCCGGCCAGGTGGTCGTAGCAGACCCGCGCGCGGCGCAGCGCCGGCTCCTTGGGACCGGTCCGCACGCGGGTGTGGCCGGTGCGGGCGGCCAGCCCCATTACCGCCTCGATGACCCCGGCCACGTCCTCCCCGGAGAGCGCATAGTAGCGGTGGCGGCCCTGCTTCTTCTGGGTGAGCAGGCCGCCGGTCTCCAGGCGGGCCAGGTGAGAGCTCGCCGTCTGGGCCGTGACGCCGGCTTCGCGCGCCAGCTCGCCGGCGGTGAGCGCCTGCCCGGCCAGCAGCGCGGTGAGCATGTTGGCGCGGGCCGGGTCGCCCAAGAGGGCGCCGATGGTGGCGATGTCAGGACCGACCTTCATGCTTCGAGGCTAACGGCAATGTGAGCGCTTGGCGAGGCCTGAGCCTTCGGGCGGGATCGAAGCATGCGGCAGCGCCGATCGGCTAGGAGGGGGCTTCAGAAACCGGAGTCCGTCCATGAGCATCACCTGCTGCATCCGCTACGTCATCGACCCCTACCAGCGCGACGCCTTCGAGGAATACGCCCGGCGCTGGCTGACCATCATCCCGGAGATGGGTGGTGACCTGCTGGGTTATTTCCTGCCCTCCGAAGGGACCAACAACATCGCCCTGGCGATGATCGGCTTCGAGTGCCTGGCGGCCTACGAGACCTATCGCGGCCGGCTGCGGTCGGACGCGGCCTCGATCGCCAACTTCCGCTTCGCCCAGGAGAGGAAGTTCATCCTGGAGGAGACCCGCACCTTCCTGCAGCCCGTGAGAGCCCGGTGATCGCGGTCATCTTCGAAGTTGAACCGGCCCCAGGCCGCGCCGGCGACTACCTCGACCTCGCCGGCGAGCTTCGGCCGTTGCTGGACGGGATCGAAGGCTTCGTCTCCATCGAGCGGTTCGAGAGCCTTGCGAGGCCGGGACGCTACCTGTCGCTGTCGTTCTGGCGCGACGAGGCGGCGGTGGCGCAGTGGCGGCGGCAGGCCGAGCACCGCCGGGCCCAGGCCGCCGGGCGCCATGAGATCCTGGCGGGCTATCGCCTGCGGGTCGCAAGCGTGCTCAGGGACTATGGGCGCGACGAACGCGACCAGGCGCCGGCGGATTCGCTGGCGGCGAACGGCTAGTCCGCAACCATGTCTGGCCCGGACGGCGGCGGACCCTTCGGCGGCTTCAGCAGCAACAGGCTGGGCGCCAGCAGCAGGCAGCCGATGGCCATGCCGGCGAACATGGCGTCGTAGCTGATCATCGTCCCCTGGCGGGTGACCTCGCCGTTGAGCGCGCTCAAGCTCGGGCCGGGCTGCAGGCTGAACATCCGGGGGAGGGCCCAGCGGACCACCGGGTCGGTGACCGTGATGTGCTCGGAAAGACCCGAGTGGGCGACGGCGGCGTCGCGGATCAGCATGGCCTGCAAGAGCGAGATGCCGGCGCTGGAGCCCAGGCTGCGGGCCATGGTGGAGACGATGGTGCCCTCGGTCCGGTGGATGGGCGCGAGCTTGGCGTAGGCCAGCACGTTCAACGGCGCGAACAGGAGACCTGTGCCCAGCCCCTGGATGAAGCCCGCGACCTCGATGGGTCGGGGCGTCATGGAAAGGTCGAACTGGCCCATCTGCCAGAGCGCCAGGCTGGAGAGCAGGATGCCCACCAGCAGCACCGTGCGCGGGCCGAACCGCGCCACCAGCATGGGCACCGCCAGGAAGGCGATCAGCGAGCCCACGCCGCGGGTCATGCTGGCGATGCCGCTCTGCAGGGCGGAATAGCCCAGGAGGTTCTGCATCATCGAGGGCAGGAGCGCGCTGGTGGAGAACAGCATCACGCCCACGAACATGCCGAACAGGGTGGTGCCGACGAAGTTGCCGTCCTTGGCCAGGTCGCGGTGGAAGAAGGGGTGCTCGGCGGTGATGGTCTGGACGATGAACGTCCACAGGCCCGCCAGGCAGATGGCGGTCTCGATCCAGATCTCCTTGGAATCGAACCAGTCCTGGGTCGGGCCGCGGTCCACCAGCAACTGGAAGCCGCCGATGAACAGGACCAGCGCTCCGAAGCCCAGGAAATCGAACGGCCGCTCCCGCCCGCCGTCGTCGCGGTCCATGAAGGTCCAGATGCCCAGGAAGGCCAGGATGCCGATGGGCACGTTGATGTAGAACACCCAGCGCCAGGAGAAATCCTCGGTGAGCCAGCCGCCCAGCGTCGGGCCGATGATCGGCCCCAGGATCACCGCCGCGCTCCAGATGCTCATCACGCGCGGGATCATCCGCTGCGGATAGATGTCCAACATCACCGTTTGCGACAGCGGTATCAGGGAAGCGCCGGCGATGCCCTGGATCAGCCGGAAGGCCACCAGCTCCGGCAGGGAGGTGGCGATCCCGCAGAGGATCGAGGCCGCGGTGAAGCCTGCGATGGAGGCCAGGAACATCCACTTGCGGCCGATCTTCATCGACAGCCAGCCGGAGAGCGGCGTCATGATCGCTGTGGCGATGATGTAGGAGGTGAGCACCCAGACGATCTGGTCGGCCGCCGCCGAGACGCTGCCCTGCATGTGCGGCAGGGCGACGTTGGCGATGGTGGAATCCAGGGTGTTCATCAGGGTCGCCAGCATCAGGGCGCCGGTGATCGGGATGCGGTTGGCGATGTCCTTCTGCGAGGCCATGGGGCGGCGTCAGACCAGGGAGACCGAGAGCCGGCGCCGCTCGGTGGAGGCGCGCAACTCGGCCCAGATGGCGTTCTGGCGCGCCACGTCGCCGGCCGCCTCGGCCGCGGCGTGGACCAGGATCAGCAGCCCCCGCAGGCGCGCGTTCTCGGCGCTGAGAACCGAGAGGCGCAGGTCCTCCTCGGCGGCGACTTCGTCCAGCAGGGCGGCCAGCGCCCGGTTCTCCGTCACCAGGCGCTCGGCGGCGCCATCCCACACCTCGGCGGCGATCGACAGCAGCATGGCCGAGAGGGTCAGGGCATGGGTGCGCTCGGCCTCGGGGACCTCGGGCGCGGCGTTGCGCACCAGAAGAGCCGCCAGCTCGGCGAGGACGGAGGGGACTGTGGGCGTCATAGCTTCCCCATCACCTGCAGGATCGCCCGGTCCTGGGCGTTCAGCAGCCACCAGGCCGGATAGACCATGATCGGCTCGCGGTTGCCGCCGTCGATGAAGGCCCGCGCCGAGCCCACCCAGATGCCCTGACCCTTGACGCAGTTGAACAGGATCCACCAGTGCAGAGCGGTGGGGTCGGCGGAAAGGCCGCTCGCCCGCTCCCAGATGGCCACGGCCTCGGCCAGGGGCAGAAGGCCGCCGGCCAGCCCGCGGCCGAACTGCCAGATCGGGTTGAACCCCCAGGCCAGGTCCTCCAGGGGGTCGCCCAGGTGGGCCATCTCCCAGTCCAGCACGCCGTGGATCTCGCCGGCCTCGTCGAACAGGAAGTTGCCGGTGCGGTAGTCGCCGTGCACGACGGAGAGCTTCTGCGCCGGCGGCGGCGGGTTCGCGCGCAGCCAGCGGATGGCGGCCCGCGCGATCGGCTGCGGCTCGGCCTCCTGGGCGTCGAAGATGGCCTCCCAGTGGTCGAGCTCGCGCCGCCAACAGGCGTCCAGCGGCGCCGGCGCCATGACCGTGGTCAGGCCCAGGGCCGCGGGGTCGGCCCGCGCGATCTCCCCGAGGATCGCCCATTTGCGCTCGGCGAGCCGGGGCAGGACCGCGTCGTACCCGCCGGCGAACAACAGCTGCGGGGCGGCCTGGAAGCCGGTGAGCTCCTCGGCGATGAAGAACGGGTGGTCGAGGGCGCCGTCCGCCTCCTCGAGCCACAGCATCTTCGGCACCGGCACCGCGGAGCCGGCGAAGGCGCGGTAGGCCTCGAACTCCACGCGCCGCTCGGTGTCGATCAGGCTGGCCGGCGGGTCGCGGCGCAGGATCAGCCGGCGGTCGTGCGCCTGGCCGCCCTGGCGCCAGGCCAGCCGGAACCGGTAGGTCTCCCGCGACGCGCCGCCGGAAATGCGTTCGAGCGCCGAGACCTCCACCTGCGAGGCCTCGGGCATGCGCGCCGCGATGTAGGCGGCCAACCTGGGCTCAAGGGGGTGCGTCACAACAAAACCTCACCCGCCCTCGGGGGAGGTGTCAGCGGAGCTGACGGAGGGGGCGTTGGGGCCGTGCTCCATGCCTGGTGCGGGCGGCAGCGCCCCCTCCACCACTTCGTGGTTCCCCTCCCCCGAGGGCGGGGGAGGTATTGGGAAGAGCCGGCCACCAAGCCTCAGCTCATCTTGAAGCGTATCGGCAGGCGCTTGGGGCCGTTGACGAAGGCGCTCTCGCTCATCGCCGGGGTCCCGTCCAGGGCCAGATCGGAGAGCCTGGGCAGCAGCTCTTCCCAGAGGATGCGCATCTCCATCTTGGCCAGGTGCTGGCCCAGGCACAGGTGCGCGCCATAGCCGAAGGCCAGGTGGCGGTTGGGCTTGCGGTCGACGCGGAATTCGTCGGGCGCGTCGAACACCGCCTCGTCGCGGTTGCCCGAGGCGTAGCAGAGCATCAGCCAGTCACCCTTCCTGATGTCGCGGCCGGCGAACTCGGTGTCGGCGGTGGCGGTGCGCATGAAGGTCTTCACCGGCGTCGTCCAGCGGATCGATTCGTCCACCAGGCCCGGGATCAGCGACGGGTCGGCCTTCACCTTGGCGAGCTCGGCCGGGTTCTCGGCAAGCGCCCACATGGCGCCGGCGGTGGAGGAGGAGGTGGTGTCGTGCCCGGCGGTGGCGACGATGATGTAGTAGCTCATCGCCTCCAGGTCGCTGATCGGGGCTCCGTCGATCTGGGAGTTGGCGATCAGGCTGGCCAGGTCCTCGGTGGGCTGGGCGCGCTTGGCCTCCGACAGCGCCCGGAAATAGTTCGAGAAGTCGATGATCACGCCGAAGTCGAACTTGCGCTCCTCGACCGGCGTGTCGGCGTCGCGGGCGAGCTCGGGGTCGGCGGCGCCGAACAGCTCCTGGGTGAGTTTCAGCATCCTGGGCTCGTCGGCCTCCGGCACGCCCATGATGCTCATGATCACCCGAAGCGGATAGTGCAGGGCGACCTCCTTGACGAAGTCGCAGCGGCCGACGCCGTCGGGGCCGACGGTTGCGGCCATCTTCGCCACCGCCGCCTTGGCGATCACCCGGATCTGGTCTTCCAGCCGCTTCAGGTTGCCCGGCATGAACCAGGCCTGGGTCAGCAGCCGGTACTTCAGGTGGTCCGGCTCATCCATGTGGATGAGCGTGCGCAAGAGGTGCGGGCTGCCGCCCATCATCTCGCGGACCTTCTGGTCGGCCTCGCGGCTGACGATGGTGGGCGAGCGGTCGCCGTTGTGGAACAGGGCGTTCTGGCGGCTGATCTCCAGGATGTCCTCGTGGCGGGTCACCACCCAGAAGGGGTCGACGCCTTCGATCTCGGCCACGCCCAGGGGTTCGTTGGCCCGAAGCCACCGGTAGGCCTCGTGGATCCGCCGGTCCGCATAGGCCGCGGGCAGGCCGATGGTCTCGGCCACCTGCTTGGGAATGCGGTGGTCGGCGGCGGTCATGACGCTCATCCGGGCTTCCCCTGGTCCAATGGCTTGTGTTCTGCCTGTCGCCCGCAGTTGATACGCGCTCCGCTCAGGCCGCAAGCGTGACGGCGCGGAAGGGGACTGCACCATGCTGACCAAGGGCGACGACTTCCCGATCCACCAGACGCCGGAGCCGATCGCCTACGCCGGGTCTGACCGTAATTTCTACGACCGCTATTTCTTCAACGGCTATTCACCGGACGGGAGCGAGTTCGTGGCGGTGGCCTTCGGGGTCTATCCGGCGCTGAACGTCGCCGACGCCCACGTCTCGATCATCCGCGACGGAATGCAACGCTGCCTGCACGCCTCGCGCATCCTGGGCATGGAGCGGATGGACCTCGTCGTCGGGCCGGTGCGCATCGAGGTGGTCGCGCCCCTGCAGACCCTGAAGGTGACGCTGGAACGCGCCGAGGGCCTGGCTTGCGAACTGACCTTCGAAGGCCGCGCCTTCCCCATCGAGGAGCCGCGGTTCACCCGCCGCAACGGCCCCAGGATGTTCATGGACTATACCCGCCTGACCCAGAACGTGCGGGTCTCGGGCTGGATCGAGGTGGACGGCGACCGGCGCGAGGCGGGCGCGGGCTGGGCTGGCACCCGCGACCGCTCCTGGGGTATCCGGCCGGTGGGCGCCCCGGACCCACAGCCGACGCCGGGGGGCAGCCTGGCGGGCTTCTTCTGGCAATGGACACCGATCAACTTCGCCGACCGCAGCGTCTTCTTCCACGTCAACGCCGACCCCGACGGCCAGCCCTGGAACACCCGGGCGGTGATCCTGCCGGACGGCGCCGGCCCCGAGGGCGGCTGGCATTCGGACGCGCCCCGGATGGAGGACGTCAGCCTGAAGCCCGGAACGCGCCATGCCCGCGGCGGGACGCTGAAGATTCCCCTGGCACAGGGCGAGGCGTCGGTGCGGCTGGAGCCCCTGACCTCTCCCGGCGGCGTCTTCCTGATGCGCGGCATCGGCTATGGCGGCGAGTGGCGGCACGGGGCGCTGAAGGGCGAGTTGGCGGTGGCCCGGGAGGACATCGATCTCGCCGCCGTCGACATGGCCGCGCCGGAGAACTGGCACATCCAGGCGATCTCGAAGGCGGTGATGGAGGCGCCCGGCGAGCCGGCGCGCGAGGGCGTCGGCGTCTTCGAGCAGCTGGTCGCCGGACCCTACCGGCCGTACGGCTTGTAGCCACAGCTCCTCCCCTGAAGCGGAGACTTCGGGGGAGGTGTCAGCGAAGCTGACGGAGGGGACGCGCGGGCGACCGGGCTCTGATTTTTCGGAGCAAGCCGTCCTCGCGCCCCGTCCGTCTCGCGTCTTCGCGCGATCCACCTCCCCCGCTTCGCAGGGGAGGAGCGAAGCGCGGCTACTTCATCGCGCTGTTGGCGAAGACGTGCATCAGGCGGGCGGCCGCGGGCAGCATCAGGGCGCCCAGGAGGCACGGGAAGATGAAGACGATCAGCGGCACGGTGAGCTTGGCGGAGAGGGCGAGCGCCTTCTCCTCGGCCCGCAGCATGCGCTTGGCGCGCATATCCTGGGAGAAGACCGTGAGGGTCTCGCCAAGGCTGGTGCCCATCTCTTCGGCCTGCCGCAGCATGGTGGCCAGCTGGCGGGCGTCGTCGATGCCCAGGCGGTCGGCGAAGGCCGCCCAGGCGTCCTTGCGCGACTTGCCGGCGCGCAGCTCCAGCACCAGGAAGCGCAGGTGCACGGTGAGGTTCGGATAGCGCCGCGCGAGCTCCTCGGTGACGCGGCTAACCGCGGCGTCGAGGCTGAGACCGGCTTCGACGGAGGCCACCAGCAGGTCGAGGAGGTCGGGGAAGCCGTCGCTGTATTCCCGCTCGCGCTTGGTGCGGCGGAACTTGAGCACCTGGTCGGGGCCGAGGATCGCCGCGCCGGACAGGAGGCTGGCCACCATGATCCCCATCATGCCGGCCTTGCCGCCGGCGATCAGCGGCACCAGCATGATGACGCCCAGGGTGGCGGCGGCCAGCGCCGCGGCCCGGGCGCCCAGGTAGATCACCGGCGCCTCGCGGTTGTAGTAGCCGGCCTGCATCAGCTGCGACCGCAGCACCGACAGCTTGGCCGGGTCGCGCACCGCGCTCTGTTGGCCAAGCGTGCGGATGGTGCCCATGAACTGGCCGCTGATGCCGCCGTTGGGATCGCGGCGGGCGCGGACGCCCGACTGCGGCCCGCTCACCGCCTGCATGCGGCCGCGGCGGATGGCGCGCAGGCGGAACTCGCTGGCTCCCAGCCACGCGACCCCTCCGACGCCAGCCAGCACGAAGGCGCCGCCGACCAGGGTGACGATAGTCTGGAGTTGGGTCGGGTCCATGACGCCTGCCTAGAGCCGGAGGTCGATCATGCGCCGCATGACCATGTTGCCGATGAACATCCACACGCCGAGGCCCGTGAGGCCCCACTTCACGACGGGTTCGTGGATCACGTCACCGTAGAAGTGCGGCGAGGAGATCATGATGAAGCCCATGGCCACGAAGGGCGCGGAGGTCAGGATCAGCGCCGAGGCGCGGCCTTCCGACGAGGCGGCCTTGATCTTCAGCCGCATCTTGTGGCGCTCGCGCACGGTGGCGGCGTTGAGCTTCAGGAGGCCGGTCAGGTTGCCGCCCGCCCGCTCCTGCAGGCGCACGGTGGCGGCGAACAGGTCGACGTCGGGATGCTGGCAGCGGTCGGCCATCCGCGCGATGGCCTCCTGCATGGTGGAACCGAAGGCGATCTCGTCGGCGGCCATGCCGAATTCGGTCCCCACCGGATCGCTCATCTCGCGGCCCACCAGGTTGATGGCCGTGGGCACGGGGTGGCCGGCTTCCAGGGAGCGGACGATGATCTCGAGGGCCTGCGGCAGCTGGAAGCCGAGCGCCTTCGACCGCTTGGACACCATCATCTTGAGGTAGACGATCGGTCCGCCGACACCCACCAGGAGGGCGCCCACGGGGAAGAGCAGGGGATTCTTCAGGGCCACGGCCGCGCCCAGGCCGCCGACCATGGCCGCGGCCAGGGTGTAGAGCGCCCACTTCCGCGGATCGTAGGGGAGACCCGAGGCGACGATCAGGTTGGAAAGCCAACGCAGGCGCTTGCCGCGCTCGCCGGCGGCGTCGAGGCCGCGCTGCTTTCGCAGCTCCATGACCAGGGCCGAGACCCCGTCGACCCGCTCGGCCAGCTTCAGGCGCTTGTTCATCTTGCGCTTCTGGGTGGCCACCGAGACCAGCCCGATCGCCGCCTGACCCGCGGTGAACACCGCCGCGAAGATCAGGATCAGGAAGATGATGTGGGGATCGACCTTCATCACACGTCCAACGGCTGGCTGGGGTCGAAGTGGGCCATGTCGTAGGCGATGCCGCGGCGCGTCATCTCGTCGATGCAGCGGGGCCGCAGGCCCGTGGCGCGGAACTCTCCGTGGACCGTCCCGTCCGGATCGGTGTGGGTGCGGTTGAAGGTGAAAATGTCCTGCATCTGCACCACCTGGCCCTCCATGCCGGTAATCTCGGTCACGTGGGTGACTTTTCGCTTACCGTCGGAGAGGCGCATCACCTGGATGATCAGGCCGATGGCCGAGGCGATCTGCTGACGCATGGCGTCGGGGCTGATGGTCAGGCCGCCCATGGCGATCATCTGTTCGAGGCGGCCGATCGCCTCGCGCGGATTGTTGGCGTGGATGGTGGCCATGGAGCCTTCGTGGCCGGTGTTCATGGCCTGCAGCATGTCGAAGGCCTCGTCGGCGCGGACTTCGCCCAGGATCACCCGGTCGGGACGCATCCGCAGCGCGTTCTTCACCAGCTCGCGCTGGCGGATCTCGCCCTTGCCCTCGATGTTCGGCGGCCGGGTCTCCAGGCGCACCACGTGCGGCTGCTGCAGCTGCAGTTCGGCGGCGTCCTCGATGGTGATCAGGCGCTCGCCGTGGCTGATGGCGGCGGAGAGGGCGTTGAGCAAGGTCGTCTTGCCCGAGCCGGTGCCGCCGGAGATCACGGTGGAGATTCGCGATTTCACCGCCCCGTGGACGAAGTCGGCCACCGCCATCGGCATGGCCTTGAACTCCACCAGGCGCTCCAGGGTCAGCGGCTTCTTGGAGAACTTCCGGATCGAGACCGCCGCGCCGTCGATGGCGATCGGTGAGATGGCGGCGTTCACGCGGGAGCCGTCGGCCAGGCGGGCGTCCACCATCGGCTGGCTCTCGTCGATCCGGCGGCCGACGCCAGCCACGATGCGGTTGACGATGCGCAGCAGGTGGTCGTTGTCGCGGAAGCGGACCTGGGTCAGCTCCAGCTCGCCACGGCGCTCCACATAGACCTGGTGCGGGCCGTTGATCAGGATGTCGTTGATGCTTTCGTCCTTGAGCAGCGGCTCAAGGGGACCCAGGCCCACCATCTCGTCGAAGATCGACGACCCCAACTCCTGCAGGTCGGCGGTGTTCAGCGCCATCCGCTCGGCCCGCGCGAAGTCGGCGGTGAGGTTCATCACCTCGCGACGCATCTCCTTCTCGTCGAGCTTGTCCAGCTTGGCGAGGTCCAACTCGTCGATAAGACGCGAGTGCAGGCGCAGGCGGATGTCGAGCTGCGAGGGCGGCGCGCCCTTGGCCTGGGGCTGCGGCTTGGGCGGCATCGGCGGCGGGGGCGGCGAGGCCAGGGTCTGGCGCGCGGGCTCGGGAGCCGCACCGCCGGCGGGCGTGGCGGCGGACGTAGAAGCGGGAGCCGGCGCGGGGGCGGCCCCGGGCGTCGGCGAAGGGGTGGCGGCGGGCGCGGCATCCGGCCCTGTCGCCGGTCGCGCGCCAGGCAGGCCGAAACGGCTCATCAGGCGGCCTTCGTGGTTGTGCGCGCGGCTTCGGCGGCCAGCCGGTCCACCAGGGTCTGCACGTCCTTGACGATCTTCGACTTCGGCCGGTGGGTGGCGATCGGACCGCCCAGGTTCACCGAGGCCGCGGCGGCCTCCCAGTCGGAGCTGACACCGGCCTCGGCCTTGCGTTGCAGGGCCTTCTCCGCCTCAGCCATGGAGGGCGCGGGACCGAACATCCGGGCGGCCAGGCGGTTCAACACGATCTTCGGGCGCTGGCCCGAGGCCAGGTCGCGCTGGATCTCGTCGGAGAGGGAACGGGCGGCCAGCAGGGCCGGCACGGTCAGTTCCGAAATCACCAGCACCTCGTCGCAGCCGCCCAGCGCCTGGAGGGTCCACGGACGGCGGTGGCGCGGCATGTCCAGGATCACCCAGTCATAGCTGTCGCAGGCGACCTCCAGCAGGCGCAGGATCGCTTCGCGGGGGACGTGGTCGAAGGCGGTCGGGTCGCGGCCCGCGGCGATCAGGTCGAGATGCTTGGTCACCGGGGTGACGAAGGCCTGCAGCATGGAGGCGTCGAGCTTGTCGGCCGCGGCGGAGAGCTCGGCCAGGCGCATGGCCGGCGTCGACCCGAGGTAGGCGGCCGCCGAGCCGTCGGCCAGGTTGAGGTCGATCAGGCAGACGGCCTTTTCCTTGGACTGCCGCCCGCAGAGCTGGTTGGCGATCTCGATGGCCAGGGTGGTGGCGCCGGAACCGCCGACCGCGCCGGTGACGGCCCAGCAGCGGGACACCGATGCGGCGGCCGGCGTCGGGGCGGGCATCGCCGCGGGCTTGGCGGCCATCAGGACGGCGATGGCGCCGGCGATGGCTTCCGGGGTGTAGGGCGCGTCCAGCACGTCCGAGCGCTCGAGCCGCAGCAGGCTGCGCACCACGGCGGTGGGCAAGTGAGTCCCCACCAGCAGCACCGGCGGCGGGGCCGGGGCGAGGGTCAGGGCCTGGATGCCGGCCGCGAGCGCGGGAGCCGCCCAGGCATCGGCGTCGATGACGACCAGGTCGGCGTCAGCCGTCCCCACGCCCAACAGCCGGTCGAGCGCGCCCAGCTCCATCTGCGCGCCCTCCAGCGGACCCTGGGCAAGGGCCTGGAGTGCGGGCCCGATGATCAGGACACGGCGACCGTGGAGGGGCGGGGTACTCATGGAGAACGCTTACTTTCCGGAGGCAGGGACCGCGGGGGCCGTTGGGATGGCAGGGGCGACGGGCTTGATCTCGCCGCGAAGCTGCAGCGGCGGGGTGGGTGCGTTGATCGGAGCCCGCATGTCGGGATCGCGGCTCATCGGCGGATCGTGGGAGATCTTGCCGTTGACCAGGAAGTCGAGCACCGCCGGCTCGGCGCCGGAGACCCCGGCGGTCTTCGCCGCCTTGTCGAAGTCCCGCGCCGTGACGATCCGGGGCGTGACGATGATCACCAGCTCGGTCTCGTCGCGCTTCCAGCGGGCCGAGCGGAAGAGCGTGCCCAGCACCGGGATGTTGCCCAGGAGCGGCACCTGGCGGATGTCGTTGCTGTAGTCGTGCAGGAAGAGGCCACCGATGGCGAGCGAGTCGCCGTCCTTGATCTCCACCGTGGTGTCGGCCTTGCGGGTGATCAGGCCGGGCACCTGCACGCCGTTGATCTTGATCGAGTTGGCGTTGTCGAGCTGGCTGACCTCCGGGGCCACGGCCAGGCGGATCAGGCCGTTGTCCTGCACGGTGGGCTCGAAGTTGAGCTTCACCCCGTAGCTGCGGAATTCCAGCGTGATCTGGTTGAGGCCCGTGGGCACCGGATAGGGGAACTCGCCGCCGGCCAGGAAGCTCGCCTTGCCGCCGGAAACCGCGACCAGGTTGGGCCGCGCGAGCGTGCGGATGATGCCCTTTTCCTCCAGGGCCTGCAGGCTGGCGTCGATGCCGTTATTGCCGGCATGGGTGTGGAAGCCCAGCACGCCGGCGGCCGGCGCGTTGCCGATCAGGCCGGTGCCGTAGGTGAAGGTGGTGTTGCCGCTGGTGATGGCGGCCGCGAAGCCCATGTCCTGCAGGGCCGAGCGGGTGGCCTCCATGACGCGGACTTCCAGCACGACTTCCTGGCTGGCGTTGACCGTCAGCAGGCTGGTGGCCGCATCGGGCGCGAACTTGTCGGCGATCAGCTTGGCGCGGTTGGCCACGCTGGTGGTGGAAACCGCGCCGGTGAGCAGCACGCCCTCGCCCAGGGTCTGGACGCGGATGTGCTCGCCGGGAAGCGCGGTGTCGAGGTCGCTCTGCAGCGCCCGGGCGTCATAGCCCACGCGTACGTCGATGACCTCCAGGAGGCGGCCGCCCGGTCCGTAGACCAGGAGGTTGGTCGAGCCGGTGTCGATGCCGCGGACATAGAAGCTGCGGTCGGTGGTGGCGACCACCTCGGCGATGTCCGGCTGGGCGACGACGATCTTGGTGGCCGGCTCGTCCAGGCGGAACGACAGCGACTTGTCGCGCGGCACCGAGATCACCCGGTTGGGGGCGGCCTCGCTGGGCAGGGCGTCGGCGAAGGCCGGCGTGGCGACCGCGGTGGCGGTCAAGAGGGCCACGGAGGCGAAGAGCGTAGCGGTGAAGGTGCGGGTCATGGTCATGTCCTCCTGACGGCTCACGCGGGCCGGGCCGCGGACGCCAGGTTGCTGGCGTTGCCGGCGGCGGCCGCGGCGCCTGACGCCGAGGGGACGGGCAGGGGTGGCGGCGGAGGGGGGGATTTGCGGTCGCGGTGCTTGCCCGCGCCGTTCGGACCGCCCTCGACGATGACGATCAGGCTCGGGCCCTGCGGCATGGGGGCCGCCGCGGCGAAGCGGTGCGGGGCGACCGCGCGGGTGGGCCGGGGCGCGCCGCCGACGAAGCTGGCGGTGCGCATCGGTTCGGTCTTCTCGATCTCGGTTGAGCCGGACTTGCGCAGCGCCAGCGAGAGCTTGCCAAGGTCGGCGGCCACCGCCAGCTTCTGAGCGTCGGGGACGGAAACCTCCAGCGTCGCGGTGTTCGGCGTCGCGGGCTTGTTGGAGGCGAGGTCGGCGTTCAGGTCGACGCCGAGCACCCGGATGTTCTGGATCACCACCTGGGAGACGAAGTTGCGCGTGGCGCCTTCCGGCGTCAGGTCGCGCAGCAGCACGACGTCCACCCGGTCACCCGGCAGGGCGTGGCCGCCGACGCCGGTGACGTCCGAGACCTTGATGGTGTAGGCGCGCATGCCTTCGCTGATTTCGGCGGCCACCGAGGCGCGGGCGCCGGGGCCCGACAGCTTCGACGGCAGCAGCGGTTCGCGCGCCGCGATGGGTGTCAGCGCCACCGGCGGTCCGCCGCCGTCCTGCTTCAGCACCTGGGCGGTGGTGGCGAAGGACCCCTCCGGCACGGCGTTGGAGGGCAGCTTCAGGATCTCGATCTTGCTGGCGTCCAGCCGGTCCCCGAACTTCAGGGGCGCCTTGGCCACGACGACGGGCACGCCGGCGGCTTGCGGGGCGATCTTGGCCGTGGCCGTGGAGGGCAACATGGTCTTGGCGACCACGAGGGCCCCCAGGCCGAACAGGGCGCAAGCCCCGAGACTGACGATGGTGACGACGCGCATGATGATAACCGTTCGCCGGAAAAGCTTTTGAGATCGTGACCTTAGGATCCCGAGACTTGCGATATCCCCAACAAACCTAGTGAATGCCGCATCAAGCTTGCTGAACGGTGAAGGCGCCGCCGAATGTCGAGGCGATCGGCGCTTCGCCTGCGGCGGCGATGGGGTTAGGGTCGCCGCCGCGCGCCGCGCAAGCCCATGATCTGCAAGAGGGAACGACGATGAGGACGCGCCGGCTGGGGAGCTCGGGCCTGAAGGTCAGCGAGGTGGGACTGGGCTGCAACAACTTCGGCATGCGCATCGACCAGAAGGCGACGCAGGCTGTCGTCGACGCCGCCCTGGAGGCCGGCGTGACCTTCTTCGACACCGCCGACATCTATGGCGGGACGAAATCCGAGGAGTTCCTGGGGAAGGCGCTGGGAAAACGGCGCACCGACATCACGCTCGCCACCAAGTTCGGCATGCGGATCGGCGACGACCCGCGCCGCATGGGCGGGTCGCGCCGCTGGATCATGCGTGCGGTCGAGGACAGCCTGACGCGGCTGGGGACCGACTACATCGACCTCTACCAATTCCACTCCCCCGACGCGGACACCCCCATCGACGAGACCCTGCGGGCGCTGGACGACCTCGTGACCCAGGGCAAGGTCCGCTACATTGGAAATTCCAACTTCACGGGCTGGCAGATCGCCGACGCCGACTGGACGGCGGCGGGAAGCACGCGATTCGTCTCGGCGCAGAACCTCTATTCGCTGCTGGAAAGGAAGGTGGAGTTCGAGGTGCTGCCGGCCTGCGAGCACTTTGGCCTGGGCTTCCTGCCGTTCTTCCCGCTGGCCTCGGGCCTCTTGAGCGGCAAGTACCGGCGAGGCGAGAAACCGCCGGAGGGCACGCGGCTGGCCGCCTGGGGATCGCGCGGCGCCGCGGCGCTGAACGACAGGAACTTCGACAAGGTGGAAAAGCTCGCCGCCTGGGCCGAAGAACGCGGACACAGCATCCTGGAGCTCGCCTTCGCCTGGCTGCTGGGCCATCCGGTGGTCTCCTCGGTGATCGCCGGCGCCACCTCGCCGGAGCAGGTGACGGGCAATGCCGCCGCCGCCGAGTGGCAGCTCAGCCCGGAAGAAGTGGACGAGGTCGGCAAGCTGATCGGCTGACTCCTCCTCCTCCTACCGCTCGTCCCGAAGGCCGGGACCCCGATGGAATGACTCAGATGCGGGTTCGCGTGGCTCAGCGGAAAACCAGGCAGCGCCCCCGTCTTGCGATCTGGATCCCGGCCTTCGCCGGGATGAGCGGGGGCTAGGATGTACGATCTCCTGAAGGGCCTGAGGGTGGTGGAAGGATCGGCCTTCGTGGCCGCCCCGACCTGCGGGCTCTATCTCGCGCAGATGGGCGCCGAGGTGATCCGCTTCGACAACATCGGCGGCGGACCGGACTTCCGCCGCTGGCCGCTCGCCGACAACGGCGCCAGCCTCTATTGGGAGGGGCTGAACAAGGGCAAGAAGTCGATCGCGCTCGATCTTTCAGCCCCGGCGGGGCGGGAGATCGCCCAGGCGCTGGCGACGGCGCCGGGCGAGGACGCCGGCCTCTTCGTCACCAACTTCCCGGTGGACGGCTTCCTCGCCTACGAGGCCTTGAGCAAGCGGCGCGCGGACCTGATCTGCGTGCGGGTCATGGGCTGGGCCGACGGGTCCCAGGGCATGGACTACACGATCAACGCCGCCCTTGGCCTGCCGCAGATGACCGGCCCCGCCGACGACGCCCGGCCGGTGAACCATGTGCTGGCCGCCTGGGACCTGCTCACCGGCGCCTACTGCGCCTTTTCGATGGTCTCCGCCCTGCTGGCGCGGATGCGCGGCGACCAGGGACGCGAGGTGCGGGTGCCGCTTTCCGACGTGGGCGCCGCGACCATGGCCAACCTGGGATTCACCGCCGAGACGCTGCTGGCCGGCCACCAGCGGCCCCGGATCGGCAACGACATCTTCGGCGCCTTCGGCCGCGACTTCACGACCGGCGACGGACAGACCCTGATGCTGCTGGCGATCACCCCCAGGCAGTGGGCCAAGGCGCTGGACGTGCTGGGTCTGGCCGCCGATGTGGCCGCCCTGGAGGCCGAACTCGGCGTCTCCTTCGCCGGCGACGAGGGCCTGCGCTTCAGCCACCGACAGCGGCTCTATCCATTGTTCGAGCAGGCCTTCGCCCGGCGCACCGCGGTCGAACTCGCCCCGGCCCTCGACGCCGGCGGCGTCACCTGGGGCGCCTATCAGTCCCTGGAGGCGGCGCTGCGGGACCCCAGGCTCTATAAGGACAATCCGGTCTTCCAGGAGATCACCCACCCGAGCGGGCTCCGCTATCCGGCGCCCGGCGCCATGGCTACAGTGCTGCCGGATTCGCGCGGCGCGGCGCGCCCGGCGCCGCGGCTGGGCGCCGACACCGACCAGGTCCTGGGGGAGGTGCTGGGCATGAGCGAGAGCCAGATCGGGCGTCTGCACGACGCGGGCGTGGTGGCGGGGCCGGACGGAAAATGACGATGCGGGTTCTCCTCCTGGTGGCGGGCGCCCTGCTACTGGCCGCGCCGGCCGCGGCCGCGGACTACCACGCGCCGCGCAACGCCGAGGGCCAGCCGGACCTGCAAGGGGTCTGGAACACCCACTTCGTGCTGCCGTTGGAGGCCAGGCCCGACATGCCGAGCCTGACCCTGCCGGAGGCCGAGGCGAAGGCCTATGCCCGCAAGCTGAACGCCGAGGCGGGCAAGCTCGCGATATTCGCCCAGGACCCGGAGGTGGCCGAAATCCGCAGCGACGAAGACCGCGTGTCGGCGGCCCTGGTCCGGGGCCAATACCGCACGCGCCAGGTGGTGCAGCCGGCCGACGGCATGATGCCGCTGACCCGCGCCGCGCGAGGCCAGCTCACCTACATCACCCACCTGCTGGAGACCACGACCGAGCCGCCGTCGCCGACCGACGGGCCGGAGAACCGCCCGAACTGGGAGCGCTGCGTCGTAGGCTGGGGCCAGCCGCCGATCGCCAGCACCGGCGACATCAACCCGCGCCAGATCGTCCAGACCAAGGACGCCGTGGTGATCCTGACCGAGTACGGCCCCGACCTGCGCATCGTCCCGTTCACGGACAAGCATGGGCCGCCGATGCAGGCCGGCTTGCTGGGCGACTCCATCGCCCACTGGGAGGGCGAGACGCTGGTGGTGGAGACGGTCGGCCTGCCGGCGAAGGACAGGCTGCGCCCGTTCCCGACGCTGTTCGTGCCGCATGGCGCCAAGGTGATCGAGCGCTACACGCGGGTCTCCGACCAGGAACTGCTCTACCAGTATACGGTGGTCGATCCGGCGATCTACACCGCGCCCTGGCTCGCGGAATACTCCCTCTACCGCACACGCAAGCCGATCTACGAATTCGCCTGCCACGAGGGCAACTACTCGCTCCCCAATATCCTGGCCGGCGCGCGGGCGCAGGAGAAGGCGGGACGCTGACCCGGTGAAATCGGGGGCGGGAGCACCCATCTTGGCTTCACCGTAAGGAACTCCGAGATGGCCCGCGCCGCGACCCCCAGAAAGCCCGCAACACCCTCCGAGGTCTTCCTCGCCGCCGGCGTGCGGACCCCCTTCACCAAGGCCGGCGGTCCGTTGGCGCGCCGCGACGCGGTCGAGCTCTCGGTTCCGGTGGTCAAGGCCATGCTCGCCAAGGCGCGCCCGGACCTGATCAACTGGGGCGCGGTGATCCCCAACCTGACGGTGAGCAACCTCGCCCGGGAGGTGCTGATCGAGGCCGGCGGCGACCCGACCATCCCGGCCTCGTCGACGGTGATGGCCTGCTCCACCTCCATGCTGGGGGCTTTCCAGGCGGCGGGCATGCTGGACGACGCGGCGGGCCGCAGCCTGGCGCTGGCCGGCGGGGCGGAGGCCATGAGCCGCATCCAGATCGGCCTGTCGCCCGGCCTTTCCGACGACCTTCGGAGATTCATGGAGGCCCGCGACCTGGCCGGGCGCTGGGCGGCGCTGCGCGGGACCAGGGCCCGCGACATCCGGCTGTTCATCCCGCAGATCAAGAACCGGACGACCGGCAAGTCCATGGGTGAGCACACCGAGGAGATGGCCAAGGGCTGGCAGATCAGCCGCAAGCAGCAGGATGAGCTGGCGCTGGCCAGCCACCTGAAGGCCGCCGCTGGCTGGCAGGCCGGCTTCTTCGACGACCTGGTGCTCAGGCTGGACGAGGTGGGCCGCGACACCCTCGTCCGCCCCAACGCCAGCCTGGAGGCGCTGGCCAAGCTGAAGCCCGCGTTCGACCGCACCGGCGGGGCCGGCACGCTCACCGCCGGCAATTCCAGCCCGCTCACCGACGGGGCCGCCGCGGTCTGGGTGGCCACGTCGGAGGGCCTGGCGCGCCTGCCGGCTGGGACGCCCCGGGCGCGCCTGGTGGACTATGAGGTCAACGCCATTGACCTCTTCAACGAGTACCTCCTGATGGCGCCGGCCTATTCGATCCCGCGGCTGCTGGCCCGCCACGGCCTGACCTACGCCGACATCTCACTCTGGGAGCTGCACGAGGCCTTCACGGCTCAGGTGGCGAGCCACATCAAGGCCCTGCAGGACCCGGCCTTCCTGAAGGACAAGGCCAAGGTGACGGCCAAGCTCGGCAAGTTCCCGATGGAGCGGCTGAACCCCAACGGCGGCTCCACGGCGCTGGGCCACCCGTTCGGAGCGACCGGCGCGCGCATCCTCAGCCAGGCGGTGAAGGAGCTTGACGCCCTGCCGGCCGGCTCATGGGCCGTGGTCAGCATCTGCGCCGACGGCGGCCAGGGGACCGTGGCGCTGCTACGGCGGGATTAGGAGTCCTTACTCCCAAGGAAGGGGATCACGCTCTCGCTGTCAGCGTCACCAGCACGGCGCCCTCGCTGACCTGGGCGCCGAGGGTCACGGACACCGTTTCCACCGTCCCGTCGAACGGCGCGGTCATGGCGTGCTCCATCTTCATCGCTTCCAGGGTGAGCAGGGCCTCGCCCTTGGCGACCGCGTCGCCGGCCTTCACCGAAAGGCCGGTGACCTTGCCGGGCATGGGCGAGCGGATGCTCCCGTCGCCGGCGGCGCCGGCGTCTTCGCCGACCGCCGGGTGGGCGGCGAAGACAAAGGCCTCGCCGGCCTCGAAGACGACGATCTCGCCCTCGTCGGTGAGCAGGAGCGAGCGGGGGGCGGCGCCCTCGCTGGCCTGGGCGATCACCGGCTTGCCGCCCAGGAACAGGCGGACGGCGGTTTCGGGCGGGGCGTTCAGGCGGAAGCCCGCCAGGTCGCGCCAGGGCGAGGCGTCAGGCGCTTGCGTCTCGTCCACGACGCGGGCGGCCTCGGCAGCGGCGGACAGGGCGGCGGGCGAGGGCTCGGGCGGGGCGGCGAGCTCAGCCAGGTTGCGTTCGATGAAGCCGGTGTCGAGGTCACCGGCGATGAAGTCGGGCGCCTCCAGGCAGCGGGCCAGGAAGCCGGCGTTGGTCTTCACCGGCCAGACCTCGACGGCGTCGCAGGCCTCGGCCAGCTCGGCGAGCGCCGCCTCGCGGGTGGGCGCATGGGCGATCAGCTTGGCGATCATCGGGTCGTAGAAGGCGGTGACCTCGCCGCCCTCCTCGACGCCCGCGTCGGTCCGCACGTTCGGCGGCAGCGCGAAATGGTCCAGCACGCCCGTCGATGGGAGGAAGCCCGTGGCCGGGCTTTCCGCGTAGAGCCGGGCCTCAACCGCATGGCCGGTGAGGCCGATGGCGGCCTGCTTCGCCGGCAGGGTCTCGCCGGCGGCGACGCGGAACTGCCATTCCACCAGGTCGAGGCCGGTGACCATCTCGGTGACCGGATGCTCCACCTGCAGGCGGGTGTTCATCTCCATGAACCAGATGCGATCCGGCCGCAGGCCCTGACTGGCGTCGGCGATGAACTCCACGGTGCCGGCGCCCACATAGCCCACCGCCTTGGCGGCCTTGACCGCGGCGTCGGTGACGGCCTTGCGGCTGGCGGCGTCCATGCCCGGCGCCGGCGCCTCCTCGATCACCTTCTGGTGGCGCCGCTGCAGGGAGCAGTCCCGCTCATAGAGGTGGACGACGTTGCCGTGGGCGTCGCCGAACACCTGCACCTCGATGTGCCGGGGCCGGGTGACGTAGGTCTCCAGGAGCACTCGGTCGTCGCCGAAGGCGGCCTTGGCCTCGCGGCGCGCGGCGCCCAGGGCGGCCTCGAAGCCCTTGGCCTCGTCGACGCGGCGCATGCCCTTGCCGCCGCCGCCGGCCACCGCCTTGATCAGCACCGGGAATCCGATGCGCGCGGCCTCGCGGGCCAGGGTCGCCTCGGCCTGGTCCTCGCCCAGATAGCCCGGGGTCACCGGCACGCCCGCCTTCTGCATCAGGGCCTTGGCGGCGTCCTTCAGGCCCATGGCGCGGATGGCGGTCGAGGGCGGGCCGATCCAGACGAGGCCGGCGGCCGTCACCGCGTCGGCGAAGTCCGCGTTCTCCGAGAGGAAGCCGTAGCCCGGGTGGATGGCCTCGGCGCCCGCGGCCCTGGCCGCGGCGATGATCTTCTCGGGGACCAGGTAGCTATCCCGCGCCGCCGCCGGGCCGATCAGCACGGCGCGGTCGGCGTCGGAGACGTGGGCCGCCCCGGCGTCGGCTTCCGAATAGACCGCGATGGTCTCAAGGCCCATGCGGCGGGCGGTGGCGAACACCCGGCGGGCGATCTCGCCGCGGTTTGCGACCAGGACGGATTTGAACATGGCCCTTACCTACTGCACCGCGCCCAGACCGACAAAGACCGGTCCAATGGGCGGCATCATGAAGGCTGGCCGCGAGCCGGCGCCCAGCAAGGCCCGCAGCCTCAACGCACCGTCGCCAGGCCGATGATGAACAGCGCCGCCACCAGCAGGCCGAAGGCGACGCTGGAGCCGATGAACAGCACGAACATCCGCAACAGCGTGCCGAAGATGCTCGACCGGTAGGTTCCCCGCATGTGGACGAAGAGGTGCACGGGCGACAGCCACAGCGCCCACTCCACGCCGTCCAGCCAGATCCCGGCCAGGAACACCCCTGAGAGCAGGAGCCCCTGGAACGACAGGGAATGCATGGAGAAGATCAGGTGGTCGAACACATAGGTGTTTTTCTTGAAGAGGAAGAGCACGCTGAGCAGCAGGGCGGCGATCGGCAGCATCAGCACCGCCACCTTCGGGCCCCAGTCCTGGATCTCGGTGAAGAAGTTCTGGGGGTTGGCCACGGCTCGCTTGAGCTGGGCGGTCCAGAAGGCGTTCTCCTTGGCGGAGCCGACGTTGATGGAGTTGTCGCTGTCGATGCGGCTCACGGCGTCCTTCAGGTCGACCTGGTCCTTGGCCGAGATGCTGCCGATCTTTGCGCCCGAGGGGCCCACCAGGTTGAAGTTGCTGTTGGAGCGGCTGAAGCTCAGGCCGCCGGCGAAGAACACCATCAGAAGGACGATCAGGAACACTCGGAACGGCGGGATCTGCACTGCCCGGTGGCCGTCCAGGTAGTCGCGGGTGAGCCGGCCGGGGCGGAAGATGAGCCGGGGCAGGGTCTGCCAGATCCGCCCGTCGAGCTCGGTCAGCCCCTCGGCGGCCTCCAGCGTCAGGCGCCAGATGGAGCGGTTGTATTTCTCGCCGCGCTGGCCGCAGGCGTAGCACCAGGGCCCCGCCAGCGCCGTGTGGCAGTTGGGGCAGGGCGTGCCGATGGGCAGGCTGTGCTTAGAGGCCCGTTGGGTCTCGTGGGCGATGGTGTCGGCGGTGACCGCCTCGAAGATGTTGTCCCCCGCGGGCATGGCTACATCCTGAAGACGCCGAAGCGTGTCTCGGGAATGGGCGCGTTCAAGGACGCGCTGATGGAAAGCCCCAGGACGTCGCGGGTCTGCGCCGGGTCAATGATGCCGTCGTCCCACAGGCGCGCGGTGGCGAAATAGGGGTTGCCCTCGTCCTCATAGGTCTGGCGCACCGGGGCCTTGAAGGCCTCCTCTTCTTCCGGCGTCCACTTGTCGGCGTCGCGGTGGACGGTGGCCAGCACGCTGGCGGCCTGCTCGCCGCCCATGACGCTGATCCGGCTGTTGGGCCAGGTCCACAGGAAGCGGGGGCTGTAGGCCCGCCCGCACATGCCGTAGTTGCCCGCCCCGAAGGAGCCGCCGATCAGCACCGTGAACTTCGGGACCTCGGCGGAGGCCACCGCGGTCACCAGCTTGGCGCCGTCCTTAGCGATGCCGCCCGCCTCATACTTCCCGCCGACCATGAAGCCGGAGATGTTCTGCAGGAAGATCAGCGGGATCTTCCGCTTGCAGGCGAGCTCGATGAAGTGCGCGCCCTTCAGTGCGCTCTCGGAGAACAGCACCCCGTTGTTGGCGAGGATCGCCACCGGGTAGCCCCAGATGCGGGCGAAGCCGCAGACCAGGGTGGTCCCGTAGAGCGCCTTGAACTCGTCGAAGGCCGAATCGTCGACGATGCGGGCGATCACCTCGTGGACGTCGTAGGGCGCGCGCACGTCGGTGGGGACGATGCCGTAGAGCTCCTGCGGGTCGTATGCCGGCGGACGGGGCTGGGCCACGTCCATGTCGACGCGTTTGGTGGTGTTGAGGTTGGCAACGATGTTGCGGACGAGGGCCAGCGCGTGCTCGTCGTCGTTGGCCACGTAGTCGACGACGCCGGAGCGGCGGCCATGGGTGTCGGCGCCGCCCAGCTCCTCCGCCGAGATCACCTCGCCGGTGGCGGCCTTCACCAGGGGCGGGCCGCCCAGGAAGATGGTGCCCTGGCCGCGGACGATCACCGTCTCGTCGCTCATCGCGGGCACGTAAGCCCCGCCGGCGGTGCACGAGCCCATGACGCAGGCGATCTGCGCCAGGCCCTCGGCGCTCATCCGCGCCTGGTTGAAGAAGATCCGCCCGAAGTGGTCACGGTCCGGAAAGACCTCGGCCTGGTACGGCAGGTTCGCGCCGCCGGAGTCCACCAGGTAGACGCTGGGCAGGCGGTTCTGCAGGGCGATCTCCTGGGCCCGCAGGTGCTTCTTGACCGTGAGCGGATAGTAGACCCCGCCCTTCACCGTGGCGTCGTTGGCGACGATCATCACCTCGCGGCCGGAGACGCGGCCGATCCCGGTGATCAGGCCGGCGCCCGGCGCCTCGTCGTTGTAGAGGCCGCCCGCGGCGAGCTGGCCCACCTCAAGGAAGGGCGAGCCGGCGTCGATCAGGCGCATGACCCGGTCGCGGGGCAGGAGCTTGCCGCGGTCGAGGTGGCGCTTGCGGCTCGCCTCCGGCCCCCCCAGGGCCGCCTTGGCGGCCCGCTCGCGCAACTCGGCGGCCAGCGCCCGGTTGGCCTTGGCGTTGGCGGCGTAGGCCTTGGACGCGGTGTCGACGGCGCTGTTCAGCTTCCTCATGCGGTCTTTTCCAGCACGAGGCCCAATTCCGCAATCATCGCCTCGCGCATGGCGAATTTCTGCACCTTCCCCGTGACGGTGGTGGGAAAGCCTTCCACGAAACGGACGTGGTGTGGAATCTTGTAGTGGGCGATCTGGCCCCGACAGAAGTCGCGCACGCCTTGCGCGGTTAGCGATTCGCCGGGTTTCAGCACGATCCAGGCGCAGAGCTCCTCGCCGTACTTCGCGTCCGGCACGCCGATCACCTGCACGTCCTGGATCGCCGGGTGGCGGTAGAGGAATTCCTCCACCTCCCGCGGGTAAACGTTCTCCCCGCCGCGGATGACCATGTCCTTGATCCGCCCGACGATGTTGCCGCAGCCGTCGTCGTCGAGGGTGGCCAAGTCGCCGGTGTGCATCCAGCCGGCGGCGTCCTTGGCCTCGGCGGTGCGCTCCGGATCGTCCCAGTAGCCCAGCATCACCGAATAGCCGCGGGTGCAGAGCTCGCCGGTCTCGCCGCGGGGCACGATGCGGCCCGCCTCGTCGACGATCTTCACCTCCAGATGCGGGTGGACATGGCCGACGGTGGCGACCCGCACCTCCAGCGGATCATCGGCGCCGGACTGGAAGCTCACCGGCGAGGTCTCGGTCATGCCATAGGCGATGGTCACCTCCGGCATATGCATCCGCTCGATCACCTGCTTCATCACCTCGATGGGGCAGGGCGAGCCGGCCATGATGCCGGTCCTGAGCGAGGTGAGGTCGAAGTGGCCGAACCGCTCGTGGCCCAGCATGGCGATGAACATGGTGGGCACGCCGTATAGGGCGGCGCAGCCCTCGGCCTCGACGGCCTCCAGCACGGCGAGCGGGTCGAAGCCCTCGGACGGATAGACCATGGCGGAGCCGTGGGTGATGCAGCCCAGGTTGCCCATCACCATGCCGAAGCAATGGTAGAGCGGCACCGGAATGCACAGGCGCTCGCCGGGCGCCAGGCGGATGGCCTCGCCGACGAAGTAGCCGTTGTTCAGGATGTTGTGGTGCGACAGCGTCGCGCCCTTCGGGAAGCCGGTGGTGCCGCTGGTGAACTGGATGTTGATCGGCTCGTCGAACTGCAGCCGCGCTGAGATCTCCGCCAGGCGCTCGCGGTCGGCGGGCGCGCCCGCGTCGCGGGCCTGGTGGAAGGCGAGGCACCCCTCGTGCTCCACCGCGCCCAGGGTGATCACCAGCCGGAGCGCCGGCAGCCGCGCGGCGCGCAGCTCGCCGGGGCGGCTGGCGCCGAGCTCCGGCGCCAGTTCGCGCAGCATGTGCAGGTATTCGCTGGTCTTGTGGGCGACGGCGGTGACCAGGGCCTTGCAGCCCACCTTGTTCAGCGCGTACTCGGCCTCGGTCAGGCGGTAGGCCGGGTTGATGTTGACGAGGATCAGGCCGGCCTTGGCGGTGGCGAACTGGGTCACCGCCCACTCCGCGCAGTTGGGCGCCCAGATACCCACGCGATCGCCGGGCTCCAGCCCCAGCGCCAGGAAGCCGGCGGCCAGCGCATCGACCTCGGTTTTCAGCTCCGCATAGGTCCAGCGGATCTTCTGGTGACGGGAGATCAGCGCCATCTGGTCCGGGTGCGCGGCGCAGGCCGCGTCGAACGCGGCGCCGATGGTCTGGCCCAGCAGCGGTCGCGCGCTCGCGCCGCTCACGTAGCTGAGTTGCGTCATCGACGGCCTCCCTTGTGTGGAAGCCTATCGCCTTCCCTTTCTATGTCATCCCGGTTTCGGCGCAGCCGAAGACCGGGACCCATGGGCTCCGCGGCGCCCATTGTGCGCAGCCTCGCGACCTTCACCTCTTCTTCGACGTGAGCGCGTATGGGTCCCGGACAAGCGCTGCGCGCTTTCCGGGATGACACCTGTGGGGGCAGGCGCCAGAGATGGCGGCGTGACCGACCAGACCTTCCCCGAAATCCGCGAGGCGGTGCGCAGGCTTTGCGCACGCTTCCCGGGCGCCTACTGGCGGGCGCTGGACCGGGAACGGCAGTATCCCACCGAGTTCGTCCAGGCGCTGACCGAGGCCGGCTTCCTCTCGGTGCTGATCCCCGAGCAATACGGCGGCTCGGGGCTGGGGCTGGGCGCCGGCTGCGCGGTGCTGGAGGAGATCCACAGGTCCGGGGGCAATGGCGGCGCCTGCCACGCGCAGATGTACACCATGGGTGTGGTGCTGCGGCACGGAAGCGCGGCCCAGAAGCAGGCCTACCTGCCGAAGATCGCGTCGGGCGAACTGCGCCTGCAGGCCTTCGGCGTCACCGAGCCGGACGCGGGCACCGACACCACGCGGATCACCACCTTCGCCCGGCGCGAGGGCGAGCACTATGTGGTGAGCGGCAAGAAGCTGTGGATCAGCCGCGCCGAGCACTCGGACCTGATGGTCCTGCTTTGCCGCACGACGCCCCGGGAGGCGGCCGCCAAGCCGTCTGACGGCATGAGCGTGCTCCTGGTGGACATGCGCCAGGCGGTGGGCAATGGCCTGACCATCCGGCCTGTGCGGACCATGCTGAACCACGCCACCACCGAGCTTTTCTTCGAGGATCTGCGGGTTCCGGCGGACGCCCTGATCGGCGAGGAGGGCCAGGGCTTCCGCTACATCCTCGATGGGATGAACGCCGAGCGAATCCTGATCGCGGCGGAATGCATCGGCGACGCGAAGTTCTTCATCGACCGGGCCAGCGCCTACGCCCGCGAGCGCCAGGTGTTCGGCCGACCGATCGGCCAGAACCAGGGCGTGCAGTTCCCGGTCGCCCGGGCCTACGTCCAGATGACCGCCGCGAACCTGATGGTGGACCGCGCCGCGGCGCTGTTCGAGGCCGGTCAGCCCTGCGGCACGGACGCCAACATGGCCAAGCTCGTCGCCTCGGAAGCCTCCTGGTACGCCGCCGACATGGCGGTGCAGACCCACGGCGGTTTCGGCTTCGCCGAGGAATACGACATCGAGCGCAAGTTCCGCGAAACGCGCCTCTACCAGGTGGCCCCGATCTCCACGAACCTCATCCTCTCCCACGTGGCCACCCACATGCTTGACCTGCCCAAGTCCTTTTAGGCCGAAGAGCTTCCGATGCCGGACCTGTCGATCAACGAGCCAAAGCCCTCTCCCCCTTGCGGGGAGAGGGTTGGGAGTGGAGGTGTCAGCGCGGCGGCCAAGGAGCCAGAACGCCAAATTCACAGCCTGCACCCCCACCCCTGACCCCTCCCCGCAAGGGGGAGGGGAACGAAGGTTCCGCCATGCACCAGACCATCCTGATCGACGAGCCCGCCGCGGGCGTGGCGCGGATCACCTTCAACCGGCCCCAGGCGGCCAATGCGCTCAACACCCGCATGGGCGAGGAGCTGGCTGAGGCCTGGACGGCGCTGGCGGCCGACGAGGCCCTGCGCTGCGTGGTGCTGGCCGCCGCCGGGCGGCACTTCTGCGCCGGCGCGGACCTGAAGGAACGCAACGGCATGACCGACGAGGCCTGGGCCGCTCAGCACCGGGTGTTCGAGGCCATGGCCCAGGCCCAGCTTTCCGTGCCCGTGCCGGTGATCGCCGCGGTCAACGGCGCGGCAATGGGCGGCGGCTGCGAGATGACGCTGGCCTGCGACTTCGCCTACGCCAGCGAGACGGCGCGCTTTGGCCTGCCGGAGGTGGGCCTGGGCATCATGCCGGGGCTCGGCGGCACCCAGCTCCTGCGACGCTGCGCCGGCGAGCGGCGGGCGATCGAGATCCTCACCACCGGCCGGCCGTTCACCGCCGCCCAGGCGCTGGACTATGGCGTGGTCAATGGGGTCACCACGCCCGAGGCGCTGATGGAGACCGTGCTGACGGTCGCCGGCGAGGTCGCCGCCAAGGCGCCGCTCTCCGTGCGCGCCCTGAAGCATGTGGTGCGCGAGGCCCATTCGCTGGACCTGGCCGCGGCCATGGAGATGGAGCTTTCCGCCTACAACCGCCTCTTCAAGACCGCCGACCGCCGCGAAGGCGTCGCCAGCTTCAACGAGAAGCGGACGCCGGTTTTCCAGGGCCGGTAGGCGGGCTAGGCTCTGCCGCAAAGGAGAGCCGCATGATCCGCCGCGGACGTCCCTACCTCGAACCCCGCAGCGAGCCCGCCAGCGCGGAGAGCCAGCAGCTCGAGCGTGAGGGCTACACGATCATCCGCGGCATGTTGGACGCCCAAGAGCTCGCCACGCTGCGGGACGAGGTGGCCGAGGTCTTCGCCCGCGAGCCGGCCGATGAGCGCAACGGCCTGCCGCCGGAAGACCGCGAGATGTTCCGCTACGCCATGCTGAACCGCAGCGCGGCGGCTCAGGCGACGGTGGCGCATCCGAGGCTCCTGGAGGTGATCGAGCCCCTGCTGGGGGAGGATTGCCACGTCATCGCCAACACCGCCTGGCGCAATCCGGCCGGCCAGCCGGGCTCGCACGGCGGCCAGAACTGGCACATCGACGCCGGGCCGCACGTGCCCCTGCCAGAGGGCGTGCGCTGGCCGGCCGAAATCCCGCACCCCGTCTTCGCCATAGGGGTGCACGTCTACCTGATGGACTGCGGGATGGCGGATGGGCCCACCGGCGTGATCCCCGGTAGCCACCTCTCGGGCCGCCCGCCGCCGCCCGGGCATCATCTCGATCCGGACCTCGAGTTTGAGGGCCAGGGCGTGGTCCCGCTTCTGGCCAAGGCCGGCGACGCGGGCCTGTTCGTCTCCGACATCTGGCATCGGCGGATGCCCACGCAGGAGGCGGACCACGGCCGCTTCTTCCTGCAGATCCACTATGGCCGCCGCGACATCGCCCAGCGCCTGCTGACCACCGCGCAAAGCAACCAGCTGACGCCCGAAGCCATCGGCCGCGCCGCCACCGAGCGCCAGCGCCGGGTGATCGGCCTGCACCCGCCGTTCTTCTACGACGGCTGAGCTAGGTGCGCGCCGCGGCGTAGCGGTCCATCAGCACCGCGCGGCCCCAGGGGGTGTCCAGCGGTCCGCTCGCCAGGATGAAACCGGCCTTTTCGTAGGCGCGGCGGGCGCGCAGGTTCTCCGGGTGCGGATCGGCGCCGACGGCCGGGACGCCGCGAGCGAAGAGGGCCTCGACATGCTGGCGCAGAAAGGCCTGGCCGTGGCCCTGGTCCAGCATGTCGGGCTCGCCGACGAACAGGTCCAGGCCGCGCGCGCCGTCCGGAAGATAGCGGAAGGGGTGCGGGTCCCAGGCATGGACGCGGTAGTCCTGGATGAAGGCGAAGGGCCGGCCCGCGTGGGCCACCAGCCAAAGGTCGATGTTGGGGTTCGCGAGCTTCTCGGCCTCGGGCTCCACGTCCGCCTCGCCCCACCATTCGACGACGTGGGGCCGCTCGCGCCAGGCGCGGACCAGGGCCAGGTCCGCGTCGAGGACCGGGCGGATCGCATAGGCGGCGGACATGAAGCCTCCTTCACTTGGCGCGAGCTTGGGCTCGGACTAGCGTCCAGGGAAGGGCGTGCCCGCCCGCTCCGAAGGATCAGATCATGAAGACCGCCCTCGCTGTCGTTGTCGCCCTGTCACTCAGCCTCTCCGCCGCGGGCGCCGCGGACGCCAAGGGATGTCTGAAGGGCGCTGTGGTGGGCGGCGTCGCCGGCCACTTCGCCCACCGCCACACGGTGCTGGGCGCCGCCGCCGGCTGCGCGGTCGGCCATCACCTGGCGCACAAGAAGGAGGTCGAGCAACGCCGCGCGGCCCAGGCCCAGGCGATGCAACAGGCGCCGCGCCGCTAGACGCCCCGCCCCTGTGCCGCTCCGGCGGATCGCGGTACCACGGCGCCCATGAAGATGCCGCTGCCCGACGCCGCGCTGATCGCCCGAAAGGGGGAGATCGTGCGCGCCCTTCGGCGCCTGGTTCCCGGCGAGGGTGTGATCGGCGATTCGGCGGGCCTGGTTCCCTACCAGTCCGACGGGCTCTCCGCCTATCGCCAGACGCCGCTGGCGGTGGTGCTGCCGGAGACGGTGGCCCAGGTCTCAGCCGTGCTGGCCTGGTGCCAGGCGAATGGGGTCAAGGTGGTGCCCCGGGGCGCCGGCACCTCGCTCTCCGGCGGGGCCCTGCCACTGACCGACGGCGTCGTCCTCGGCATGGCCAGGTTCAACCAGATTCTCGAAGTCGACTACGCCAACCGCTGCGCGGTGGTGCAGCCCGGCGTCACCAATCTGGCCATCAGCGCCGCGGTGGAGGCGGACGGCTTCTACTATGCGCCGGACCCCTCCAGCCAGGTCGCCTGCACCATCGGCGGCAACGTGGCGGAAAACTCCGGCGGGGTGCACTGCCTGAAGTACGGACTGACCACCAACAACCTGCTGGGCTGCGAGCTCGTGCTGATGGGCGGCGAGGTGGTGCGCCTGGGCGGCAAGGGATTCGACGCCGCGGGCTACGACCTGCTGGGCGTCGTCACGGGATCGGAGGGCCTGCTGGGGGTGGTGACGGAGGTGACCGTCCGCCTGCTGACGAAGCCGCAGACCGCGCGGGCCATGCTGCTGGGCTTCGACTCGGTGGAGGCGGCGGGGGCCACGGTGGCCGACATCATCGCCGCCGGCGTCATCCCCGCAGGCATGGAGATGATGGACCGGCCCGCCATCGTCGCAGCGGAAGCCTTCGTCCACGCCGGCTATCCCACCGAGGCCGAGGCCCTGCTGATCGTCGAGCTGGACGGGCCCGAAGCGGAATGCGCCGAGCTTTCGCAGAGCGTCGCGGCCCTGGCCCAGGCGCGCGGCGCCACCACCCTGCGCACCTCCGCCAGCGAGGCGGAGCGGCTGGCCTTCTGGGCTGGGCGCAAGGCCGCCTTTCCGGCGGTGGGCCGCATCTCGCCAGACTACTACTGCATGGACGGCACCATCCCGCGCCGGCAGCTGCCGCATGTGCTGACCCGGATCACCGAGATGGCCGGCGAGTACGGCCTGGGCGTCGCCAACGTCTTCCACGCCGGCGACGGCAACCTGCATCCGCTGATCCTCTACGACGCCGACCAGCCGGGCCAGCTGGAGGCCGCCGAGGCCTTCGGCGCCGACATCCTGAAGCTGTGCGTCGCGGTGGGCGGCGTGCTCACCGGCGAGCACGGGGTGGGCGTGGAAAAGCGCGACCTGATGGGGGAGATGTTCAGCGAGACCGACCTCGCCGCCCAGCAGCGGGTGAAATGCGCCTTCGATCCCGACCTGCTGCTGAACCCCGGCAAGGTCTTCCCGCGCCTGCACCGCTGCGCCGAGCTGGGGCGGGTGCACGTGCATCGCGGGGCCGTGGCCTTCCCCGACCTGCCGCGGTTCTGACCATGCTGGACCTGGCGTCTGTGACAGAAACCCCGAAGAGCGCAGCCGAGGTCGCTGAGCTGGTGGCCGACGCGGCGGCGGGTGGGCGGACGCTGGAGGTGGTCGGCGGTGGGACCAAGCGGCGCATCGGCCCGATGGCCGCGGACGGTATTGTCAGTATGGCGGCCCTCAACAAGGTGGTCGACTACGCCCCGGAGGAGCTGGTGCTGACCGCCCAGCCGGGCGTGACGCTGGCGGCGCTCGAGAAGCTGGTCGCTGCCCAGGGGCAGATGCTGCCGTTCGAGCCGCCGCACCTGGGCAAGCTGCTGGCCGCCAAGGGCCGCGCGACGCTGGGCGGGACGCTGGCGGCGAACCTCTCCGGCCCCCGGCGAATCCGCGCCGGCGCGGCGCGCGACCACTTCCTGGGCCTGCAGGCGGTGACCGGCCGTGGCGAGCTGATCAGGGCCGGCGGCCGGGTGGTGAAGAACGTCACCGGCTACGACCTTCCCAAGCTGATGGCGGGCTCCTGGGGAACGCTGGCGGTGCTGACCGAGGTGACGATCAAGATGCTGCCCGCCCCGCGGACCGAGCTCACCTTGCTCTATTTCGGGCTCGACGACCGGCGGGCCGGCGAGGCGATGACCCGGGCGCTGAACGCGCCCGCGGAGGTCTCCGGCGCGGCGCACCTCCCGGCGCCGACGGCGGCGCGGCCGCCGCTGGCGGGCGAGATGGCGGTGACGGCGCTCAGGCTGGAGGGCTTCGCCGCCTCCGTGGCGGCGCGGGCCGAGCACCTCGTCCTGGCGCTGAAGGACTGCGGCCGGGCCGAACAGCTCGACGGATCGCTCAGCCGCGACTTCTGGGCCCAGGTCCGCGAGGTCGAGGCCTTCTGGAAGGACCCGCGGCCGCTCTGGCGGGTCTCCGTCCCGCCGGCCGTGGGCTGGCGCGTGGCCGAGTCCGTGGCGGGGGAGGCGCTCTACGACTGGGGCGGTGGCCTGGTATGGCTGCTGTCGGAGACCGAGCCCGCGGGCGTCCGCGCAGCGGCCCGCGCACTGGGCGGGCACGTCACCCTCTATCGGGGCGAAGGGCCGGCGTTCGAACCGTTGGAGGGCCCCCTGGCGGCGCTGACCGCCCGGGTGAAGGCGGCGTTCGACCCCAAGGGCGTGCTGAACCCCGGCCGGCTGGGGGGCGGTTGATGCAAACCGCCTTCACCCCGGCCCAGCTCGCCGATCCGCAGACCGCCGCCAGCCACGCGGAGATCCGCAAGTGCGTCCACTGCGGGTTCTGCACGGCGACCTGCCCGACCTATGTCCTGCTGGGGGACGAGCGCGACAGCCCGCGGGGCCGGATCGAGCTGATCCGCGCCATGCTGGAGGACGGCGGCCCGCCCGCGAAGCAGATGGTCACCCACATCGACCGCTGCCTGTCGTGCCTGGCCTGCGTCACCGCCTGTCCTTCGGGCGTCGACTACGCCCAGCTCATCGACCACGGGCGGGCCTACATCGAGGCGACCTACCGCCGGCCATGGCGGGAGCGGGCGCTGCGGGCTCTCATCCCGGCGGTGCTGGCGAAGCCGAAGCGGTTGAGAATCGCCCTGGCCTTGGGGCGGCTGGCGCGGCCGCTGGCCCCGGTCGTCGCCAGGTTTGGGTTCCGGTCACTGGCCGCCTTGCTTCGCCTTGTCCCCTCCCCCTTGCGGGGAGGGGGCGGGGTGGAGGTGCGAGCTTTGAGGCCGGTGATCCGGCCCCTGCAAAGCGGCGCCGACACCCCCACACCCAACCCTCTCCCCGCAAGGGGGCGAGGGCTCGTGTACCCGCCCGCAGGCGTCCCGCGTGGCCGGGTCGTCCTGTTGCAGGGCTGCGTCGAGCCGGCCATGGCGCCCGCCATCCGGGCCGCGGCCATCCGGCTGATCACCAGGGCGGGGTTCGAGGTGGCGCTGGTCGCGGGCGAGCGCTGCTGCGGGGCCCTGTCCGAACACCTGGGCCGGGCGGAAGAGGCGCGCCGCTTCGCCGCCGCCAATGTCGCGGCCTGGGCTAAAGCCGGGCCCTTCGACGCCATCGTCACCACCGCGGCGGGTTGCGGCACGACGCTGAAGGCCTACGGCCAAAGGCTCGCGGACGACCCGGACGCGGCCGGCGCCGCCGCGAAGGCCCGCGACGTCCTGGAATTCATCGGCGAGGTGGGCCTCCCTGCCGTCACGCGCCCCGGCAAGCTCAGCGTCGCCTACCATGCGCCCTGCTCCCTGCAGCACGGCCAGGGGATCAAGGCCGGCCCGGCGGCCCTGTTGGCCGAGGCCGGGTTCGAGGTGCGGACGGTCGCCGAGGGCCACCTCTGCTGCGGCTCGGCCGGGGTCTACAACATCCTGCAGCCGGCGCTCGCGACGGCGCTGCGGGACCGCAAGGCGGCGAGCATCGCGCGCACCGGCGCGGCACTGGTGGCGGCCGGCAACGTCGGCTGCATCGCGCAGATCGCGCCCGCGGTGGGCATGCCCGTCATCCACCCGGTCGAGTTGCTCGACTGGGCGACGGGTGGGCCGAAGCCCGCGGGGCTCTAGCCGCGCCTACGCCTCAGATCGGCGCGTAGGCGTCGCTGAGCGGTCTGTCGTTGGGGATCGGCGCCTCGGCTCCGCCGGCGCCGCGGGGCGGGCGCCGCGAGGTGACGAAGCTGTCCCAGTCGGACGGGCCGTCGGGGCGGGGACGCACCGGGCGGCGCAGGCTGGAACGGAGACGGGCGAGGAAGTGCTCGAGCGTCTCGTCAGATCCCGTCAAGTCGGGTTTGAACTGTCGATCGGCCATGGGGCGGCTCTATACCCCAAACCGCGTCGAAACGCCACGCCCGGATGTAAAAAAATGGTTAACAGCCCGGCAGTTGACGGGCGGCGGACCCGGCGTTGACCACCCCTGTGGCGCCCGCCTAGGGTCGCGCGCTCATCAGAGAGGGATCCCCCATGAAGCTGCATACCTCGATCGGCCCCAACCCTCGCGTCGTGAAGATGTTCCTGGCCGAGAAGGGAATGGACGTTCCCTTCGTGACGGTGGACCTGATGGGCGGCGAAAACCGCCGCGAGCCCTATGCCAAGAGCGTCAACCGCGCCGGCCAGACCCCGGCCCTGGAACTCGACGACGGCGCGTGTCTCACTGAGATCACCGCTATCTGCGAATATCTGGAGGAGCGCCACCCGAATCCACCGCTGATCGGGACGACGCCGGAGGAGCGGGCCGCGACCCGCATGTGGACGCGCCGTGTCGACCTGAAGGTCTGCGAGCCGCTGGCCAACGGCTTCCGCTACGCCGAGGGCCTGGCGCTGTTCAAGGACCGCATGCGCGTCCTGCCGGAGGCCGCGCCAGGGCTGAAGGCCGTCGCCCGCGACGGCCTGGAGTGGCTGGAGGGCGAGTTCAAGGGGCCGTGGATCGCCGGCGACCGCTTCACCCTGGCCGACATCCTGCTCTACAGTTTCATGGATTTCGGGGCCCAGGTAGGCCAGCCGCTGGATCCCGCCTTCGGCAAGCTCACCGACTGGTTCGCGCGCGTGAAAGCGCGGCCCAGCGCGGCGGCCAGCGCCTGAGGCTGGCGCCAATCGCCGCTTGAGGGGTTTCAGGCTCCAATGCTGACGCCCCGCGCGACCCCAGACGAGGATACCGACGCCCACGCGGCGGCGGGAATGCCCGACGGCCTGCCGGTTCCGCGCCGGTACTGGTCGGTGGCGGCGATCTGGCTGGCCATGACCATGTCGGTGCTGGACGGGGCGATCGCCAACGTCGCCCTGCCCACCATCGCCCATGAGCTGCAGGCCAGCGCCGCCTCGTCGATCTGGGTCGTCAACGCCTATCAGTTGGCCATCACCGTGACCCTGCTGCCGCTGGCGGCGCTGGGGGACCGGCTGGGCTACCGGCGGGTCTATATGGTGGGCCTGGCGGTCTTCACCCTGGGCTCGCTGGGCTGCGCGCTCTCCCACAGCCTGGCGGCGCTCACCACCGCGCGCGTCGTGCAGGGGCTGGGCGCCGGCGGGATCATGAGCATCAACGCCGCCCTGGTGCGGTTCACCTATCCCAAGCGGTTCCTCGGCCGCGCCATGGGGCTCAACGCCCTGGTGATCTCGGTGTCGGCGGCCATCGGCCCGACCGTGGCGGCCGCCATCCTGGCCAAGGCGTCCTGGGAGTGGCTGTTCGCCATCAATGTGCCCATCGGGATCCTGGCCATCGCCATCGGCCTGCGCAGCCTGCCGCACACGGTAGGCTCGCCGCGGCGGTTCGACTGGGTCTCGGCGCTCCTGAACGCCGCCACCTTCGGGTTCCTGATCACCGGCGCGGAGAGCGTCGTGCGCGAGGGCCTCGCGTCGGGGCTTTCGAAGCTGGCGGTGGGCGTCGCGGCCGGCGCCCTGCTCACCTGGCGCGAAATCCGCCGGGAGGCGCCCCTGGTGCCATTCGACCTCCTGCGGCTGCCGATCTTCGGCCTGTCGATCCTGACCTCGATCGTCTCCTTCAGCGCCCAGATGATGGCCTATGTCGGCCTGCCCTTCTATTTCCAGACCGTGTTGGGGCGCAGCGCCGTCGAGACCGGCCTCTTGATGACGCCATGGCCGATGGCGGTGGGCGTCGCCGCGCCGCTGGCCGGACGCCTCGCCGACCGACACCGGGCAGGCACCCTGGGCGGCATCGGCCTGGCGGTCTTCGCCGCGGGCCTGGCCCTGCTCTCCATGATCCATGTCGGCCAGACCAACTGGGACATCGCCTGGCGGATGGCGCTCTGCGGCCTGGGCTTCGGTTTCTTCCAGTCGCCCAACAACCGGGCCATGGTCACCGCCGCGCCCATGCACCGCTCCGGCGCGGCGGGCGGCATGCTGGCGACGGCGCGGCTGCTGGGCCAGACGGCCGGCGCGGTGACCACTGCGGTGTTCTTCCACCTGGCGGGCACGCATGCGGCCTCGGCGGCGCTGGCGACGGCGTCGGCGCTGGCGGCCCTGGCGGCGCTGGTCAGTCTCTCGCGGCTGAAGCTCGCGCCCAGGCCGCGGCCCGAGGCGCTGGATCGCGTCCCGAACGTCGCGGCGGGTCCTTAGCCGACGTTGCGGTCGCGGCCCTCCCAGTAGGGCTTGCGCAGCTCCCGGCGCAGCACCTTGCCCGAGGCGTTGCGCGGCAGGACGTCGATGAAGTCCACCGACTTGGGCGCCTTGTAGCCGGCGATCCGCTGGCGGGCCCAGGCGATGATTTCGGAGGCCTCCGGCGCGGTGCCCGGTGCGGCCACCACCACGGCCTTGACCGCCTCGCCCCAGCGGTCGTCCGGCACCCCGATCACCGCAGCGTCCGCGACGCCCGGGCAGCCCAGGATCGCGTTCTCCACCTCGGCCGGATAGATGTTCTCGCCGCCGGAGACGATCATGTCCTTCACCCGGTCGTGGACGAAGACGTAGCCGCGGACGTCGCGGTAGCCGGCGTCGCCGGTCTTCAGCCAGCCGCCGGCGGTGACGGTCTCGGCGGTGGCCTCGGGGCGATTCCAGTAGCCGGCCATGACCATGCCGCCCTGGATGGCGATCTGGCCGATCTCGCCGACCTCGGCCTCGCTGTCGTCGTCGCGCAGGATCTTCACCCCCATCAGCGGCCAGGCCTTGCCGCAGGACCGCAGCAGCTCCCCGCCGTGCTCGCTGGGCTTCAGGAAGGTGCCAGCCCCGGTGGACTCGGTCATGCCGTAGAACTGGATGAAGCCGCAGCCGAACCGCGCGGTGGCGGCCGCCAGCACCGCCTCCCCGATCGGCGAGGCCCCGTAGGCGACGCTTTTCAGGCTGGAGAGGTCGGCGTGCTCGATCTCCGGCGCCTGCAGCAGCATGTTGATCATCGCCGGCACCAGGAAGATGTGCGCCACCTTCTCGGCCTCGATCAGCCGCAGCACGGCCGCCGGGCTGAACTCCGGCAGGATGATCACCCGCCCGCCGGCGGCCAGCCCTGAGAAGCTGATGTTGGTTCCCGCCACGTGGAACAGGGGCATGACGATCAGCACGGTGTCGTCGGGGCCGTAGTCGAAGCCTTCCACCATTGTCCGCAGCTCCAGGAAGGCCGCGTAGTTGGCGTTGTTCAGCCGCACGCCCTTGGGGAGGCCGGTGGTGCCGGAAGTGTAGAGCTGCAGGATGTCGTCGTCGGCCAGCGGCGTGGCCACCGGGGCCTCAGGCGCCGCGTCGCGCAGGGCCTCGTAGGGCTCGATGCCGTCACATTGGCCGTCGACGCCGATGATGCGGATCGGCCGGTCCACCAGCGCCGCCACCTGCTGCGCGGCCTCGAAGAAGGTGGGCGTGACGAAGAACAGGTCCGCGCCCGAATCCCCCAGGATGAAGGCGATCTCCTGGATCGCCAGACGGGCGTTGATCGGCGCCAGGCAGACCCTGGCGCGCGCGGCGCCGAAGAAGATCTCGAAGAAGGCCTCGTGGCTGCGCCCGAGCCAGGCGATCCGCTGGCCGGGCTTGACGCCGACCTGGGCCAGCAGACCCGCGACCAGGTCCGCCCGCCGGTCGAGCTCGGCGTAGGTCAGCCGGCGGCCCTCGCACTCGACGGCTACGTGGCCGCCGCGCGCCGCGGCGTGGATGGCCGGAACGTCGGCCATGAAGGCGGGCGAGAGGTCGGCGGAAGCTTGGCTCATGGCGAATTGCTAGCCGATCGCAGGCCGCCCGCCAATCAACGCAGCTTGAGGCGGCCGAACACCATAGTCCCGTGCGGGTCGTTCCCGTAGGCCGCCTCCAGGGCCGAGGGCACGAAGTCGAAGGCGTAGAGCGCGCCCAGGCCGACACTCAGGTGGTCGGAGATCGGCCAGTCGCGGATGGCGCCCAGGGACAGCTTGCCGACGGTGAAGGTTGGGCCGTGATGGCCGGCGGCGACGGTGAGCTCGTCGTTCTCCACCCGCTCGGCGCGGCCGAACAGGGTCCAGGCGGCGTTGGGCTTCACCGCGCCTTCCAGCACCCAGGCGTCGAGGTCCACGCCCTCGCTGGAGCGCCGGCCCCAGGCCGCCGTCGTCGACCACCAGCCATGGTCGCCCAGGGCCAGGGTGTAGATGGCGCTCGCCGAGAGCTTGGTCTGGTTGACGCCCGGCTCCAGCTGCTCGGGCGCGATCTCGTGGGCCCAGGAGGTCTGCAGGGCGAGGTTGGCCGTGGGGTTCCACGAGACCCGCACGGCGGTGGAATCCAAGCGGCCGGTCTCGATGTCGTAGCGGTGCTGGTCCGGCTCGCGGCCGTTGTAGGCGGAGGCCTCCAGCTTCCAGTCGTCGTGCACGACTCCGGCGGTGACGACCCCGAAGCTGATGTGGGTGGAATCCAGCCAGTGATGGCTGATCGGCGCCTCGGGGCTGTCCATCACCGACAGCCGGTGCATGAAGGCCGGGGGGCCGAAGGCGGGCTCGCCGGGCAGGCCGGCGTAGACGAAGACGCTGTCCTTGCCGGATAGCTTCCGCGCGTAGGAGGCCGAAAGCTCCATGAAGAGGTCGTGCGGGTGCTGGCGGTCGACCAGCGGCGTCCTGCCGTCCGCGGTCTCGCCAGTGGCCAGCAGCAGGGGATAGCCGGATTTCCCCATCAGCGGGTCCGGGCTGACCATGGCGCGCAGCTGCAGGGTCCCGGCATCGCCCAGCGGCCGCTGGGCCATGGCCATGAGCATGCCCGAGACAAAGGCCTTGTCGTCGCCGCGCGGCCCGGACTGGCTGTCCAGGACCCCGTTCAGCAGGCCGTGCAGCATCACCGTCCAGGGCCCGCGCGTCAGGTGCAGCCCCTCGTGCGTCGAGGTGTCAGGCTGCCAGGAGGTTCCCGAGGCCTCCCGGGTGGCGCCATAGGGTCCGAGCGCCCCGGCCATGGGGTGGTTCATGTCCATCCCGGGCATGTCCATCCCGGACATATCCATGTGCGCCATGTCGGGGTCTTTGGCCGGGGCCTTGGGCGAATGATCCATGCCCGGCATGGCCTCCTGGGCCATGGCTGCGCCCGCCGCGAGGATCAGGGCCGCGCCCGCCGCCAGCGCCGTTCGGATGACCTGTCGAGGCAAGGCGCGTCGAACTCCCTTCAGTGATGGCGGCGCCCGCCGGCGTCCTCAGGGGCGGCCGGGCCGGCGGCAGGCTCCACGGGGCTGCCCAGGGCTTCATAGACTTCGACCTGCGTCGGCGTCAGGATATTCCGCATCGACAGGTGATACTTCAGATGCACGGCGCGGGCGCGCCTCGCTTCGGCCCACCCGTTCGGACGCCGACGGCTCATTAACCTTCACTGTCTAAGATGCCGGCGCAGCAATCCTGAAGAGTTGACCGTGTTCGCCGTACTGACCTGCATCTTCGTGCAGCATGACCTGCGACTGGTGGTGGTCGCCGCGCTGATCTGCTCGGTGGCCGCGAGCGCCGCGTTCGGCTTCCACGCCCGCGGCCTCAGGGCCTCCGGCGGCCTGCGCTGGGCCTGGCTCGGACTGACCGGGCTGGTGGCCGGCTCCGGGGTCTGGGCGACCCATTTCATGGCGATGCTCGCCTACCAGCCCACCATGCGGATCGGCTACGACCTCGCCGAGACGGCCGCCTCGTTCGTGGTCGCCGTGATCGGGATGGGCGTGGGCTTCTCGCTCCCCGCCCTGCGCCGCGACCGGGGAATGGACCTGATCGGCGGGGCCCTGGCCGGGGCCAGCATCGCGGTCATGCATTACACCGGCATCGACGCGATCCGCACCCAGGCCGACGTTTCGTGGAGCATGGCCTATGTGGCGGCCTCGATCCTGATCGCCGCGGCGGGCGGCATGGCCGCCTTCTGCGTGCGCGAGCTCGTCAAGGGCCGGTGGGCGTGGGCGCCCCCGGCCGGCGTCTTCGTCCTGGGCATCGTCGGGTTGCATTTCACCGCCATGACCGCGGTCACCCTGACCCCGGATCCGGCGCTGGTCACGCCCGCCGAGGTGATGGGCCGCGGCGGCCTGGCGGTGGCCACCAGCGCGCTGGCGGGCTTCATCCTGCTGGCCGGCGCGAGCCTGATGTTCATGGAGCGGTTCGGCCAGCGCAACACCTTCGCCAGCCTGCGACATGCGCTGAACGCCGTGCCCGCCGGCCTGGCGTTCTTCGATCCCTCCGACCGGCTGAGCGTCTGGAACGGCGCCTATGCAGGCTTGGCCAGAGACTACGGAATTCAGCTCGAAGCTGGCATGCCGCGCCGCGACCTGATCGACGCGGCCGCCGCCGTCGGCTGGTTCGCCGAAGCCGAGGATCCGGAAAACTGGATCACGGGCCTCACCGAGCGCACGCGCTCGGAAGCTTCCGAGCTGCACCTGCCCGACGGCCGCTGGCTGCGGCAGGAGAGTTTCAGCACCCAGGACGGCGGCGGCGTCACCGTTCTCACCGACGTCACTGAACAGAAGCAGAGCGCGGTCGCCATGGCCGCCGCCCGCGACGCCGCCGAGGCCGCCAACCGGGCGAAGAGCGAATTCCTGGCCAACATGAGCCATGAGATCCGCACGCCGCTGAATGGCGTGCTGGGCATCGCCGACGTGCTGACCCGCACCCGCCTCACCGGCAAGCAGCGCGAACTGGTGGGCGTGATCCGTCAGTCCGGAAGCCTGCTGAACGGCCTGCTCGCCGACCTCCTCGACCTGGCCAAGATCGAAGCCGGCGCCGCCGAGCTGCGCCTGGAGCCGGTCCTGCTGGTGGCCCTGATCAACTCCGTGAAGGACCTTTTCGCCACTATGGCGGCCGAGAAGGGGTTGGCCCTGCGCGGGGTGGTCGACCTCGACGCCGAGCGCGTCGTGCAATGCGACCCGCAGCGGCTTCGGCAGGTGCTGGGCAACCTGCTCAACAACGCCATCAAGTTCACGGCCAGCGGCGAGGTGACGCTCAGCGTCGTGCGCGCCGGCGACCGCGTCGCCTTCGAGGTGCGCGACACAGGCGCGGGCTTCGACGCCGCTGAGAAGGCCTCGCTCTTCCAGCGCTTCGGCCAGGCCGACAGCTCGGCCACCCGCGAGCATGGCGGCGCCGGGCTGGGCCTTGCCATCTGCGATCAATATGTCCGGCTGATGGGCGGCGAGCTCAGCTGCGAGAGCACGCCGGGCGAAGGCTCGGTGTTCCGCTTTGAACTCGATCTGCCGCTTTGCGAGGGCGGCCTCGCCGGGGAGGCGTCGGTCGTTTCCGCAGAGCGGACCGGGGGCGAGCTCAAGGTGCTGATCGTCGACGACAACGCGGTGAACCGCCAGGTGATGGAGCTGATCCTGGAGAGCGTGGGCGCCGATCACGCCTGCGCCAGGGACGGCCGCGAGGGCGTCGAAGCCATCCAGGCCGGCGACTTCGATGCTGTGCTGATGGACATCCAGATGCCGGTCATGGACGGGCTGGAGGCCACCCGGCGCATCCGCGCCTGGGAAAAGAGCCTCGGCCGCCCGCGGACCCCGATCCTGATCGTCTCGGCCAACTGCCTGAAGGAACACGTCGACGCCGGCCGCGCGGCAGGCGCCGATGCCCATCTCAACAAGCCGATCTCCGCCGCCGAGCTGATCGCCACCCTGGAAAGCCAGATGGCGGCGGTGCGCAAGGCTGCTTAGGCCAGCGGCGCCTCGGGGTTGGCGTCCAGCGCGGCGTAGCTCGCCTGCAGCGCGGCCCGGAAGATCGGATCGCCCCTCAGGGGCTCGGCGAACACCCTTTCCAGTTCGAGGAACCGGCCGACGTCCCGTGCGGCGTCTCCTTCGCAGGCCAAGCCGATCTGCGTCAGCCGGTCGGCCAGCGGATCGACGATGGCGGCGCCGGCGCGGGCCTGGGCGCGGACGAACAGCATCCAGGCGGCGACGCCCACCGTCAGGCGATCCAACGGGCGTCCGGCGGCCAAGGCCTCGGAAATCGTCGGCAACAGGCGGAACGGCAGCTTCTGCGATCCGTCCCAGGCGATCTGCGACAGGCGGTGGACGATGGTCGGGTTGCGGAAGCGTTCAAGGATCTCACCGACATAGGCGGTAAGGTCGAGGCCGCTGGCGGGCGTCAGGGTTGCGGCGATGTCGCGGCGCATCAGGGTCTCGACGAAGCGCGCCAGGGGCGGGTCGACCATGGCCTGCGCTACGGTCTCATGGCCCAGCCGCAGGCCCACATAGGCCAGGGTGGAGTGGGCGCCGTTGAGCAGGCGAAGCTTGGCCCGCTCGAAGGCCGCCACGTCGCCGGTCAGGGTGACGCCGGCTTCGGCGAACGGCGCGGCGTCGGCTCCGAGATCGCCGCCCACCACCCATTGCACGAACCGCTCCCGCTGGATCGGCCAGGCGTCCTGCAGCCCCAGGCGCCGTACGGCGTCGGCGTGCAAGGCCTCGTCCGTGGCGGGCGTGATCGCATCGACCATGCTGTCCGGGAAGGCGACCTCACCCTCGATCCAGCGGGCCAGCTCGGCCTCGCCGCGGGCGTGCGCGAACTGCAGGACGGCCCTTCGCCAGCGACCGCCGGCGCCCGAGAGGTTGTCGCAGCTCAGCGCCGTGAGGCCTGCGCCGCCGGCCGCCCGGCGCCGGCGCAGGCCCTCGACCAGCCAGCCGACCAGGGTCCGCGGCCGCGCCGGGTCTGCAAGGTCATGGCGGATCTCCGCATGGCCGAGGTCGAGGTCGCCGGCGGGCGTCAGGCAATAGCCCTTTTCGGTCACGGTGGCGGTGACGAGACGCACCGCCGGATCGGCCAGGCGGGCGAAGACGGCCTGCGGATCGGCCCGCGCTGTGAGGGCATCGCGGATCGCGCCGATCACCCGGATCGATGGTTCCGCCTCCTGCTCGGTCAGGCTGTAGAGCCCGTCCTGCGGCGCAAGCGCCGCGCGCACCGCGTCGCTGCGCAGGGAGACCGCCGAGATCGCCAGGTCCGGGTCTGCGGCCAGCATGCGGTCGAAATAGAAGGCCTGGTGCGCCCGGTGGAAGGCCCCGGGGCCGAAGTGGAGGACGCCGATGCGGGTCGCCGCGCGGTCGTAGGCCGGCCGCAGCACCTGCGGCGGCAGGCTCGCCAGGGTTCTGTCGGACAGCCGCTTCAAAGCCCTCTCCCCCTTGCGGGGAGAGGGTTGGGAGTGGGGGTGTCAGCGCCGTGACGAAGGTGTCGGAGCTTCAGCCTCACAGCCCGCGCCCCCACCCCTAACCCCTCCCCGCGAGGGGGAGGTGAAATGGACGGCATGGGCTCACAGGGTGACGCCGCGCTTCCAAAGGGCGATCTCGCGCTCGCCGTTCTCCTCGGCCCGGGTGGGCCGGCCGGACGCGGTGTCGAGAATCAGGCGCATCAGGACGCTGGCGGTCTCGTCCAGGTCCTGGCCGGCGGCCAACCGGCCGGCGTCGAAGTCGATCCAGTGCGGCTTGCGCTGGGCAAGGCCGGAGTTGGTGGATAGCTTCAGGGTCGGGGCCGGGAAGCCCAGGGGCGTGCCGCGGCCGGTGGTGAACAGGATCACGGTGGCGCCGGCGGCGGTGAGCGCGGTCGAAGAGACCGCGTCGTTGCCCGGCGCCTCCAGCAGCACGACGCCGCGTCGGTCGGCTCGCTGGCCATAGCGCAGCACCTGGGTGACCTGGCCGCGGCCGGCCTTCTGCACCGCCCCCAGGGATTTCTCTTCCAGGGTAGTGACGCCGCCCTCGATGTTGCCCGGCGAGGGGTTCTCGCTCACCGGCTCCCCGTGGCTCAGGAAATAGGCCTTGAAGTCGTTCACGACGGCGACGATGTCGCCGAACACCGCCTCGTCCGTCGCGCGGGCCATCAGCAGCCGCTCGGCGCCGAAAATCTCCGGGATCTCGGTGAGGATCGCCGTCCCGCCGGCGCCGGCCACCGCGTCGGCGATGCGGCCGACCGTCGGGTTGGCGGTCAGGCCGGAGAAGCCATCGGAACCCCCGCACTTCAGGCCTAGCACGAGGTCGGAGATGGGGCACGGCTCGCGCCGGTCCCCTTCCGCCACCGCCACCAGGGCCTCCACGGCGGCCAGTCCCGCCTCGACCTCGTCCTCTGTGGACTGCGCCGTGAAGGCACGCAGACGCGCGGGATCGATAGGCGGCGCGGCGGCCAGCAGGGCGTCCAGCTGGTTGCTCTCGCAGCCCAGACCCAGGATCAAGGCGCCGCCGGCGTTGGGATGCGCCGCGAGCGCGCCGATCAGGGTCCGCGTCGCCGCCAGGTCGCCGCCCAGCTGCGAGCAGCCGAAGGGGTGGGTCAGCGCATACACGCCATCCACGCGCCCCTTGAACCGCCGGTCCGCCTCGGCGGCGATCTTCTGGGCGGTGCGCGCCACGCAGCCCACCGTGCAGAGGATCCAGATCTCGTTGCGGGTGCCGACCCGGCCGTCCGCCCGGCGGTAGCCCTGAAAGGTCGCCAGCGTCGGCGCCGGCAACGGCTCCGGCGCGACCGGGGCATAGGCGTAGGTCTCCAACCCCTGCAGGCTGGTGGCCAGGTTATGGCTGTGGACGTGCTCGCCGGCCGCGATGTCCGCCGTGGCGTGGCCGATAGGCCAGCCGTACTTGCGCACCGCTTCGCCCTTGCCGATCGCCCGCAGCGCCAGCTTGTGGCCCGCCGGAATGTCGGCGGCCGCAACCACGCCATCGCCCACCGCTTCGCCGGCCACGACCCGCGACAGGGCCACCGCCACGTCGTCGCGCGGATCGATCCTCAGGACGGAAGACATCTTGCCACGGTAACCGGTGTCATGCATTCGGCCTATACCCCGCGGCGCGCCTGCGGCTATGAAGCCTGAGAGCATAGCGGGAAGGGTCGGGATGCCGAAGGGCAAGGCGCCGGAGAGCGACGAGCAGGGGGCGGGCGAAGGCCCGCGCCGCCGCCCGACGATCAACGACATCGCCCGCTTGGCCGGGGTCTCCAAGAAGACCGTCAGCCGGGTGATCAACGCCAGCCCCTACGTCCAGAAGGAGACCCGCGAGCGGATCGAGGCGGTGATCGCCGAGCACGGCTATGCGCCGGATCCGCAGGCCCGGGGCCTCGCCTTCCGCCGCTCGTTCCTGATCGGCCTGGTCTACGACAACCCCAACCCGCAGTACGTCGTGAACATGCAGCTGGGCCTGCTGGACGGGATGAAGGGCTCCGGCTTCGAGCTGGTGGTTCACCCCTGTAACCGGGCGAGCCCGACCTTCCTCGCCGACCTGCGGGGCTTCATCGAGCGCCAGAAGCTCTACGGCGTCGTGCTGACGCCGTCGGTCTCGGAAGACGAGCGGGTGGCGGCGCTGATGGCCGACATCGGCTGCGAATACGTCCGGGTGGCCTCGGTGTCGCTGGATGCGCCCGCCCACATGATCGAGACCCGCGACCGGCTGGGGGGCGAGGCCGCCGCGCGGCACCTGGCCGACCTCGGCCACAAGCGGGTGGCGTTCATTTCC
>Ga0207695_10000767_pt1 | contig 61285 bp, 73 predicted proteins | sample KBSC54metaG_FD_184354 | JGI IMG/M metagenome (GOLD analysis project Ga0207695, IMG submission 184354) | Corn rhizosphere microbial communities from Kellogg Biological Station, Michigan, USA - KBS C5-4 metaG (SPAdes) (version 2) | ecosystem: Host-associated > Plants > Roots > Rhizosphere > Soil...
CAGAACGGTGTCACAGAAGCCGTTGAACAAGGCGATGGAAATATCAAGGTCACTCGTTCAGATACCGCTCCTGAAGCTCAAGGCAAAGGGGAGGGTACGGGCCGTTTAGAATTGCTGGCGCATTCGGCTACGAGCAAGGGTAAGGCTCTAGTTAGCGATATTAGCGTGAGCCCTCAACAGGCTGCAGCCTATGATAAATTGGCTCGTAGAGGGTGGAAGGTCACCAAGAATCCTAATGCCACATTGAACCCTGAGACTGGAAATTGGGTGTCCGATAGCCCGAAGAACCCAGTCTATAAAGTCGAGGCTCCTAGTACTTCGGGTGGCAGTCTGACTACGAAGACCCCTACGGAGCAGATGCATACGGGAGAGTGGACGTATGATCCTAAGACAGGCAAGTCTGAACCTGTCCTTCAGAACAAGACTCCTGAAGTAGTTACTCAAGGAGCAGAGGCCCAATTGGAAGATAAGACTCCGTGGACTTTTGACGGTCTGAGAACTCTTAGAACTAAGATTGGAAAACAGATTGATTGGAACCCGGCGAATGTATCTCTCCAGAATACCCAGCTCAAGCGAGCTTATGGTGCTATGGCCGAGGATCTTAGGGATTTTGTAGCTTCGAAGGGACCCGAAGCCGAGCAGAAGTACGAGTTCTTCAATACTGTAGCTAAACAGAATGCAGAAAATCGTAAGTTCCTCATGAAGGCTATTCGGAACGAGGGTGGATCAGGGGAAGTATTCACTAAAGCTATGCGGGGAAGTGCGGATGATGCAGGACGCATATCCAAGATTATGGGGGCTATGAACGACGAAGGTAAGAATACCTTTAGGGCGGTCGTTCTCCATAGGATGGGCAGGACGGCAGGAGCCCAGACGGCTCCGTTCAGTGCGGACACCTTTATTCGAAATTGGGACAAGATGTCAGTTGAAGGTAAGAATGCTCTATTCGGACAAGGTGCTTCTAATCAGGTTCGCAAAGGGCTTGATTCCCTGACGGATGCTGTTCGTAATATGCAGCAATCAGGAGCTTTGAGATCCAATCTCAGTACGGCTATCGCCAGAGGAGTGCCTCATATGGGAGGTTTGACGGGCGTACTAGCTGGACTGGTAGCAGTACGAGAGGTTATGCCGAGTCTGAGACTGGCCTCTGAACACCCGTTTATGGCGGCGGGAGCTGCTGCGGGTGGTCTTACAGCAGCCGCTATTAATCCTGTCATGTCTCGTGTTTTGACTAATCCTCGCACGATCACTTGGCTGGCTACAGCGACCAGAGCACCGAAAGGAATGCTTCCGGTACTTTTGACCCAGCTCAATCAAATGGGAAAGAAAGATCCAGATGCTAAAGCTCTTGACGATTTGCTCTCTGGTAATACTGGAGGGGCTAATTCTACTTCTCAGAATCCGACTCAGCCTGTTCCGGGAGGACCGGGGGCAGATGGGTCGGATTTCACGAATCCCGGAAAGATGACCAAGATTCATACTCCGGCAGGGGACATCCAAGGAGTCGATCCGAGTACCTTCGGGTCTCGGTTTAATAACCCCAAAGAGAATCCTGAGAGTACTCCTCCGGATCTACCTCCTCAGCCTTCGGACAACGAGCCTGCTGCTTCTAATCAGCCGGGACTATTCCAAAGAGCTGCAGGCGGTCTTCTAAATTCTGTAATTCCTTCAGCTAGTGCAGATGAAAAGCCCACATATCCTGGTATCATAGGCAAACCCGAGCAGGTAGCTCGGGTTGAAAAGGGACAATTTAAATTACTCGGATCTTCGGCTAGTAGAGCGGATATGCAAAGCTTTGTAGATAGGGGCGAAAAAGAACTTAAACAAAATGAACAGAGTTTCAAGTCCATGCCAGAAATAGCGAATAGCCCTGCAATGAAACGAATAACTGAAGACATGAGAGATAGAATACGTCTAGTTAAAGACCTTCTAGCTAAAAACAAGGATATTAAATAATGGCATCACCACCGACTGGCGTATTGTTCTATGAACCGAGAGCTAAGCCTCTCAGCGTCGTAGGAACTATTCAGCCTGGATCTTATTACCAGTTCTACCTTACAGGTACTACCACTCCAGCTACCGTCTACTCAGACGGTGCACTGACTACGCCTTTGAGCCAGACGCCGGGAACAGGCGGAACAACTGCGGCTTCTGATGGTCGCTTGGTTCCTATTTACCTGAACCCGGCTGTTACGTATCGGGTACAGCTCTACAGCATATTCAATCAGTTGCTGGAAGATGTAGATCCCTATATTCCGGTATCTCCTCCTACAACCGCTCAGGTAGGACAGGCTCTCTATCCGCAGACTACTGCGGAGATCGCTATTAGTGTCACCCCTACTAATTACCAGTATCCTTCGGGACACGTGTATCGGTACGGGACTAATACGACCCCCGGAACTACAGATATGACGACAGCTATCAATACGGCTGCCAATGTCTGTAGGCAGGCCAATATCCAATTGCTTTTGCCAGCCGATATTCTCTTAGTATCCAATTCCGTGAATTTCAGCAATATCACGGTACAGGGATTAGGGGGCGTCTTTGGTGGGTCGGGGTACATCACCCGAACTGCTGGTTCTACCTTTGATATTGTCACCAGCACAGGTGGAACTGTTCTAAAGGATATGCGAGTTGATGGCGCCAATCCGAGCGCTACAGCAGGACTGACGGGAGATAATATCTCTTTTAAAGCAGTCTCTCCCGCACATCCCTATTTGAATACTCTGATCGACGTAGCTAGTACCAATGCTCGCTCACGAGGCTGCTACATCGAAAGAGGAGGGTATACAAGCTTCTTCCATGTGCAGTTCCTAGGAGCAGGACTACACGCACTGGAGTGCTTCGGAACTTCTATTGATTCTTGTACTACCATTCGAGACTACGGTAGCTCCCAGTTCGGAGGTTGCCCTAACGGTTTTGGTATCAAGCTTACTGAGTGTACTGCTATGGGGTTCCATGACAGTATTATCGAAAGCACTTGTGGTATCTCTCTAAATGGTTCCGTTAATAATGAGAGTCTGACTTTCGATGGAGTGTATCAGGAAAATACCATCGGATCCTCCTTCACGGGAAGTATCTCGGGTGGTACTCTGACTATCACTTCCGTTGCGAGTGGATTTCCTGCATCTGGACAGAATATCTCCGGTACGGGTATTACGGCAGGATCCATCATCGGGACGCAGTTGACTGGACCTAATAACGGGCCTGGTACCTACAATGTATCCCCCTCTCAGACCGTTGCCTCGACTACGATTACGGGTACTCCAGTATTCGTTACAGACAACGCCGGAGGTAAGGGCGTAACTTTCCGAGGATGCTTCGGCGGAAATACTTCCATGCCGTCCTTCCCGAATTGGTTGAGTATTTACTACCAGGGCAATTCCCTGCTTACTGAAAATTTCACTCAGCTAGGCGGCAGGATGCAGACGGCTGCTGCGGGACAAGGGAATATCTCAGCTACAGGAGACGTTACGGTAGCTCAGATAACTCTTCCTGGAACTGGATCTTATAGGATAAGTGGTAGGGTGCAGACTGTTATCGCCAGTGGAGCTGGTACAGCCACTCAGTTGGCGTGTCAGGTATCTACCAATTCGGCAGCTTCAGGCCTGAATAACTCGACATCAGCCGGTACTTTTAATGAACTGGCGGATCAGACTCAGAGCTTCGACGCTACTCAAGGAGCATCTGTTAAAGTATATGGGGTATTCCAAGGAAGCGGTACCATCTATCTACGCGCTCACATAGCGCTCTCGGGCACTATTACGGAAGCGTACTATGGCTTCTTGAGGGCAGAACTGATCGAATAATAGGAAACTTATAGGCAAAAAGAAAGGCCGCTTCCCGAAAGGGTTGCGGCCTTTTTATTTACTCTTCGTATTCCGAAGTATTCGTGTAACCTCGACCTATTCGTCGTTCGTAGTCCAATCCTCCATCGACAGCAAATACATTGATATTGCCCGCTTTAGTTGTACAGCGGTGGGAAACGAAATCATGCTGATGTTTGGATTCAATCTCTACCCCGCAATGATCGCACTTAGCGCTATTCTTAGTCAGGATCTCGGATGACAATAATTTCTCCTATCTTGCCTAACTTTTCTCGAGCGTATTTGGCTGTCCAGCATCCTCCGGATTTGATGTGCTGATCTTCTGGTCTTGTGGGTTTACAATGGTAACAATACTCTTCCCATCCTCCCTTCTTGAAACCTGGAGGTAAGGACTCAACTGTGATACAGATGACAACATCTGCGCATTCTGCAATCTGTATGTTTCTACGCTTATAGCCTTGCCAGCTACGAAAAGCGGGAGGGAACTCTTCAGTTTCGCATCCGACACCCCTAGCCTCCTGAATAGCCCATACGTCTATCCCGCCTAGATGGCAGGCCCCTGAAACTACTTTCGAGGCATTATAGTTCTCTATTTGAGCTGCTATAATGCCTCGGGCTCTCATCTCGGTAATGGGAGTGAATTTGCCTCCTTCACTCCCCACGATCCCTAATATCAATCTACCTCATCACTTCCCGTAGATATTCTCGAGTTGCTTGGATGCTAATTGTGCGTGCCTCCGTTCTACTAGGGATTTCAAGGACATCGAGTCCTGCCTCTTTGGCCCATTCAATTTCTTTGCCCACTCCTGCTGGGATTTCACCTGTAGGGAGTCCTCGGAAAAACATGATATCGGAAGAAACCACCAACGGCTTGAAAACGGTCTCCATAACATTTTCGCCTTTTTGCTTTCGGACATTCGTCTCACTCTGAGAGGGAAACTCAACTACACGATAACCTAGACGGCGTATAAGCTCGATATCTCGGGACTCTTGTGGAGTCCCATAGATAGCCATACACCTACCGTAGTATGCCTTGCTCAAATAATTTCTCCGATCCAGCGCTCGGCTTTCCCTGCCACGACCATCGGTACGAACCTCGGTACTCCCCGGATGACCACACCGGCTCCAAGTGTAGGTTTAAACTTAGCGTTCTCTCCGTATTTGAAAGCGTAGGCATGTCTATCGATAAGGCACCCGACGTTAAGACCGAATATGACACTCTCGGCATTTGCAATAAATCGTACTCCTCCATGGGCGTGATGATGTCCGATGACCGTAGAGATACGATTGTTGATAGCCAGAAGTCGTGCAGCGTCGATCCCTCCTTGAGAATCCCCGTGCTCGTACCGGACACCATCGATATCGATCGACTTATGCCAAGTCCAGCCTCTAGGTGCTCCAAGTAGCTCACGCTCGGTGAGTAGGGCGGCTTTTGGGAAGCCGGCATTATAAGCCTTTTTATAGTACCGCTCCACGTGGTTTGAGATGCAGATATCGGCTTCGGGGAACTCTTCGTACCACTTTCCGAGGGCCTTTCGGACGGCGATGAGTTCGTGGCCTGGCGCAAACCCATCCGGGTCATGAGGAAATTTACCACTGAACGCATGAAAGTCTGCCTCGTCTCCGATAAATACGGTACGATTGGTGTCATAAACATTTCGAAGAGCCTTTATAAAAGGCAACGCATCCTTGTGGGCAAAAGGCTCTTGGATATCACTTACGACTAGGACGTTTTCTTTTCCGATCTTGAGCTTCATTTATTCTTGTTCTTCTTCTGGGTGGTATTCTTCTTCGGGCAGATTATTGTCCCAATACGCATCTACTACATAGCTATAATCTCTTTGAGACATATCCGCTATGTGCTGCGCTCTATTTCCTGCTTCCTCTTCATTTTTAGCTACGACTTTGATATTGATTCCAACCCAAAACTCCTTATTGTCCCTCAAGTTCTTCCTCCGTCATGCCGAGTTCTGCCCCCGCTTCCAATGCTTTATCTTCAAGTCCCCAGGTCACTCCCTCGTAATCTGCTCGACAAACTGCCAATACCTCTAGTACGAACTCTTTCAATATACGCTCATCCATTGAGCCAGTACCTCCGATCTTCTACTACGGACCTTTTACCCTGAATAAAGTCATAAGCCGTATCGTATGTATGGCGTGTCATTCTTTGATTGGAGCCAGAATCAAATTGATACATAAACTTAACCATGTACGAGGCTACGCAAAGAGGACTACGTTCTATCCCTCCTCTACAGTGGATTAATAGAGGCTCTTCTCTATCTCTAAAGTTTGAGATAATATCGTGTATTAGAGAGAGATTTTTTAGGTTAACTTTCGCTCCTGTGCGATCTTCTGCACTATTAGGGCGTTTGGAAAGAAGAGGAATATGCAGACCCTTGGTGTAATACTCGACGTCGTGATGAACGAATATTACGTTATCTCCTTCCCAATCCTCGACAGACTCGTAGCTGCCTACCCAGATCCACGGCACGATCTGGTCTCTTCCTACGTATTCAGGCTTGTGGTACGACTTATTCATTACGGACGAGCCACTGCTTTTGCAGATCGCTAGCGGCGCCTTTTGGCGGTCGGTTGTCATTTAAATTTCCAATAGATTTAGCATCGACAAGAATGCCAATACAAGCAAGGACGTGAGATAGGTGAGAAAAACCACTTTCCGGGTCGATATCTTCGCCATCCCACCAAGCCTTGATATGGCGAAGGGCAGCACCGTAATAGACGCTAGAGCTAACCCGCTTTTCACGCCAGTTGTAAGCACCGTATTTCTTTGCTCCTAGTGAAAAAGCCTCGGCTAGAGCATGTTCCACGGAAGGTGGCACTAGTTCTAGCGGAATCTTCTTCGTACCGAACTGGGTCTTCGGGTTATTATCCGGATAAGCCTCTACTTTCCATCCATTTTCAGCGCGCGCGACCCAACCACCTTCGGGGAGGCGATCCGATGGCATAGTCAAATCCATTTTCAGTTGCCCACTGGCTGTATCGTTTGTCATTGTTTTTTGCAAGTTTATTATCCGATCCAAAGAGTAGTTTTAATTTGATTTCTGGGTTAGTCTTCTTAACCGCAACCAGCTTACTGCGATCCGAAGCTGTAAGGCGGCCTTTATATTCGATAACGATACCATTATCTAGTATGAAATCCGGCTTGTATGTTGCAACTTTAACCACACCTTTTGTTGAGCCGCACTGATTGCATTTGCCTTTCCGAACGGTCTTCTCGTATTCGAGAGTCAAGCTTTCGTAAGTAAATCCAACCCCGGATTCTGTAAGGGTCTCCGCCAACTTCTCTTCGGCCCCACTTCGATATCCACTTTTCCTCTTCTTTCCCCATGACCATCCTCTAGGCATACGCCCCTTCATCCCCAGTTTTCATATTTCTTGTACTTCTTATTCATCCTAGCATCGATAGTCTCAGGATCCAGATCTAGAGACATTATGATATAGCGGATTCCTGCCATAACATCGCCTATCTCTTCCTCTATCTTAGAGTCGATATTCTCATCCGCATATTTATGACCATCTTGGATATACGATATCTTTTTGGCCAATACTTGGATGAGTTCTCCACACTCTTCAATAGTCTTAGTCATTCCTAGGTTAACTAAAGGCATTAAGCGTTCCTATATTTCCAAGCGAAATAGCACCAAGTGACATTCGCACCCACTATTATCAGACCACCAGTAAAGCTGGCCCACTGACCAAGGAACGGGTAGTAGTACAGGTTCCAAATCCCCCAAGTACTGAAGATTATGGTAGGAAGCTTCGATACGCCACGAAGCTTTTTGTCCTTCAGGAGCTGTCGCACATTCAACCAACTGAAGGCTCCTCCAAAGAATTCGAACCCTCCATTGATTAGATCAGGCAGCGGTAGGTGCTGCATTCTTTTTCTTCTTCTCCAAAGATTCGAAAGCATCTAGAAAGAATCGCTTAGCTGCATTAGGCATGAGACAAGCGGGACGAATAGTCTTATACAGCTTAGCAGCCTCTTCTCGAATACCCTCCGGAGCGACCCAATCCGAAATATCTCCATTCAATAGACTACGAGCTTCGATGAAGAGAGCTACCCAATCTGCCTTTTTGACGATCTCACTAATCTCAGGGACGAGTCCGAACTGAGTACGCATCGCAGATTCGAGTTTCTTCTCGGCGACCTTGTAATCAGGTACGACGCTCTTCCATGGGCTAGCGAGATCCGAGAAATATGCCTCGTGGGCGTCATGCAATAAACCCTCAAATGGATCTCCTCCGAAGATCTTAGACAGTCCTGCTACCAGAACCGAATGTTCAGCTACGGAATAAAAATCCTTGATGTGGCCCGTGAATCGACATTGAAGAGACAGCGCGTGAGCAATCTCTTCGATATCGAATTTAGGATTCTCGAAATAGAACTTATTACCTTTGTAGGTCTGAATCCAGAGTAAATTATTCTCTTTCGTATAGTACTCTGATGACTGCTTAAGCATTTGTAGTTATTTTTCCTTTCCACTCGTCGTCTTTATCTAGGGTAGCTTTAAACAATTGGTTGCTGGAATGATGAAATACAATAATCCCCTCAGGATTCATAAATCCTGGAGCAGCTTTGCTTCCGTTCTTTCGTAGATCCTCTATAGCCTCTTTAACTGCATCGGTATCGAAAGTGTGCTGCTTCAGTACGGGTACCACCGATATGCCCGCCTCCTGCGCCTTGTCCCATTTAGCGAAGTCAGACCAGCGATGCACATTGAATAGACTGAACTTACGAGTTTCGAGACCATAATTACGTCCTATTCCTTTTCCCCACCACTCTCCGAAGTGGTGACCGGGACCAAGTCGTAGGAGGATGTCTTTGTGTTCCTGAACCCAAGCTGCGAAACCATAGTTGTCGTTCCCAGGCGAGATGAGACGATTTCGAGATTGTGCTCCGATTTCCAGCCCATCATCCGAAACAACCACACAAGCATTCGTTCCATCAATCTTCTCTGTAATTACCGTATTACGAAATAGTCTCGGAATCTTTCCGAATTCCTCGAATTGAAGAGTCGTCATTATTCTTTTTATTCTCTCGTTTATCCAGATTCTTATTATAGAAGATGCCCATTGGCGGCATACAAGTACATCGATCTCCGCACGACACGAAACAGTATTTGGATCTTACCCAATGACCGGTATCGTCGTAATATCCTCCCCTAATGATCTGTACCTCCAGTATGTTCGGAGTAGCACACATGCTCTATTCCATAGTGAGGACAACCCTCATCTTCACACAAGTTCGATTGGACTGTAATTTTTCCAGTAGGATTCTGTTTCTCCTGCTCTAAGAATCCAGAGGAGCTGGGCTTGTTCTTTAAAGTATCGTACAGCCTCGTCGGTATCATTAAACTGATCTCTATAGATGCCCCAGACTCGTGAGCAAAGCTCTTTTCTCGACCTAGCTCCGCTGAGAACGTTTCCCGCCCTTGATGGTCCGATTCCATTAATTCCCGGAACGTTGTCTGTAGCATCGCCCGTGAGCAGTTGCGTATAGAAATTGAAGTCGCCTTGCTTAGGGGTAACTTTGGTAACTGTATCGTTAACCCAATTGTAATGCCATCCAGATATTTGCAGGAGATCTTTGTCGATGCTAATAGAAACTGAATTCTCAGGCTCTTGGGATAAAGCTCGTCCAATCTCATCATCAGCCTCGACATTACTGCCGAATACTGCGCCATATTGTTTGACAAGGTAATCTTTTACGTCTTGGAGGTATTTGGGTTTGGGTTGGTTTCGGTTTCCTTTGTACGGCTTAGTCCTAGCGATATCATGTCGGAAGGTACGGTCGGGTGAAAGGAAGATAGAGACTTTGCTAGGCTCAAGCTTAACCAGAAGTGCATCGATGGCCGTTTTACACGCCTGTAATGCGAATTCAAGGGGTTGTACCTCTTTTCTGTTCCAGATGATTCCTGTATCTGCTGCTAAATTTAAAGCTTCTCTGTGGCTCTCAGCAGGCACAAAGTCACTACCTATCTCAACTAGATACTTCGTCTTCTCCGCGCTAGCTGCACATCGGTAGGCGTATATATCGCCATCTACTAAGATATGCTTGTTCTTGATTTGGTCTAGCATGTGCTCCTAAATGTGCGTCCAATCTTGGCATTCTCTCTGGGCTGCACGCTCGCGACTCCAGATCATTCGGGCGCTACCCGACATTCTTCAAAGTGGATTAATTACGGAGACTTAGCTCATCATCTCCATCCAATAGACCCTGCAGGACTGTTGCAGGTGCTACCTGTTCCAAGAACTGGCGGTAGGCAAGAGTGACGGCGTGGGTAAACTCCACTACGTTCGTAGTGCGATTAATCACGACGTACATAGGCAGGTCGGTCTCTTCCAAGGCACCCACGAAAACATCATAGTCGCCTTGAGAGTAGATCGGCGTATCGGAGGCAAGAATAGGCGTCTTCAATTTATTTATTATTCCTAATTAATTCAACAGTGCAGAAATGTTATCAGCAATCCGGTTTGCCCGGTCTCGATTCGCCAGCTCAGAGGCGGCAGCCTCCTGGGCCCGAATCGCGTTTTCAGTCTGAATGATATGGTTATTGTGGTGCTCCCCTGCGATTGTTCGGAGCTGAGCCACCTTACGGTTAAAGTCGTTTAGAATCGAATCAATAGTTTTTACGAACATTAATTCCAGTTATCTCCATCACCTACGTCAGGACCAGCAGATTCGATTTCTTTAGTCTCTTTTACTTCCTCCTTCTTCGTTTCTTCCTTACCCATCAGTCGGCTGGTGTACTTATCGAGGAGGGTCCAGAGGAACTCTTCTCGCTTAGCTGCTGCGGGGAGCTTGATGACTTCGTTACGGAGGGCGAGATCGATGAAACTAATCGCTGTATTTCGGGATGCTCCGAGTTCTCGAAGGCGATCATTAGCAACATCTCGAGCCTCCTTATTCGACCAGTACTGGTCTTTAGTAAGGCCTCCAGCGTTCGAACTCTCTGATGCAACCTGTGATGCGCTCGAAGCAGGAGCAACTTCTCCCTCTGGTACGATCTCGATAGGACCATCGACTTCCTTGTATCCTCGTGAGTTCGTCGCATCGTGGAATCGGACATACGTACCTTCCCTCGGTGGGCGCTTTACACCCGTACCAAATGAACCCTGAACACCTTTGAGACCAAAGCTGTAGAACGTCTTATTCCCAAACTTGTTCTCGAAAATCTTAGAAACTACACCCTGCTGCATTATTTATATTTTACCTTTGTTATTTTTTTAATCATACCATTAGGAATATTGAAGATCCCTGCGTACCCAATCTGATCTCGATGGAGTCCTCGTCCTTGAGCTAGCGCTATACTGTCCTTAGTCTTAGATATTACGAACCCAACCGAAATCACTTTAGCCTTATTTTTAGATTCTTCTAGGGCTTCTTCCGTTCCCATCCACCCATCATGGGACCACGCATCGTCCCACTCTACAATCACCAAATCGTCTGCTTTTACTACCACAACCCTCCTACCACCAATGTAGGTCCCTTATCCGTTTCTTAGCTTCTTTCTCCGTCATCTTCTCTTTCTTATTGTCTTTAGACACCTCCTTTTTGGGAAAGTTCACATTTTTCGCATCATCCGCATCATTTTTCTTAAGTTTCTTCGGCTCTCTGTCCGGGTGCGGCAGCTTTCCACCCACTCCGCTATGCAACGGACCATCAAAACTAGCACCAGAGGGAGGCAGATCGCGCCTAGGACTGCTAGGCTTACTACTATCCCCGTCGGGATTGTGATTGACAAATCTTGGGTCATTGCTTAAATCCACCATAGATTGACGACACATAGGACATTCCGCGTATTTAACCTCCTTCACCAGCCCAATCCTTTCAAAAGTGCATACATTAGGGCTCGAGAAAGTAGCCAAAAAGCTAGAAGACCCCCGACAATTATCCCACCAATAAATAGAAGAATATTAGTCACGAACTGACTCCTGTCTCTAAAAGGCAATACGAGCAAGGAATGCTTCTACCACAATGAATACATTTAAGGCTATTAGGCTGCTTGTCTAAAGTACTCGTCCGGGTCCAAGTCGTACTTTCGTTCGCTTCCTTTTGACCAGTGGGTTCCGACTTTTGTTTCCGTACCGAGAGGTACCGTAAAACGAATGGAGTACACACGATCAAGGAAAGCGAACACCAGACTAGTAAAACAATACTCACAGATTTCACGAAAGATCTCCTCTTCTTCGGGTGGAATTTCAGCGATCACCGAGTCGTGTACGGTGTTAACCAGAAAACCCTTGAGTCCAAGGGATTTGAAGTAATGCCATGTGTAGACAAGAGCAATCGGAATAATTTCGGCTGTAGCGAGGGATTGAACTGGATAATTAAAGATCGACGTCCGATTTTTAATGTAACCTTTCCCGCCTCTCGGACCGACTTCAAGTTTAGTGTCGGGCCAATAGAAGATAAGACCACACTCGGTAACGAGTTTCTTATCACGAAGGACTTTATAGCTCCATCCTTCTTGAACTGTGTAGATGCCATTATATTTCTCCTGAAAGAAACGATAGTAAGCCTTTTCTTCAGCAGTACCGCTCATACCTCCGTAAAGAGGTTTGAAGGTAAAAGGCTTAACATCGCTCCTTTCGTCTTTCGTTATTAACTCCCTGATTTTCTTAAGAATAATCTCCGCAGTCTGATAATGCGCATCGAACTTAGGGTTACGAATATCTGCCAGCGCAACTGGATCTCTACCCAGATGGGCTGCCACACGGAACTCCAACTGAGCCCCGTCCGCCTCACCGACCAACCAGCCCGGATGTCTAGCCTTAAACAGTTTCTTGAGATCCCTTGCAATATTCTGGATCTGGACTTTATATTTCTTACCAGAACTCGCAAGACGATGGGTCTGTGTAATAGCTTGATTAATAGACGCATAAAGAAGCCCGCCCTCTTCATCGCAACAAGCTAGAAGCTTCTCTAAGAAGTTGAGGCGGAACTGGAGCTGGCCGTACTTACCGAATCTCTCAGCGAAAGCAGTCTGCTCTGGAGTCGTACATTGTAGCCGTTCAATAGACTCAGCATCCGTTCTACGTCCGTTAGCCGGTGTGCGATCCGGCTTACCGTTTCGGGTGAGTTCTGCAAATCCGAGCTTATCGTAGAGAAATCCAGCAACCTGTTTTGGAGATCCGAGATTAATGCCTCCAGTGAACTTAGATAACTCTCCGTCCGCAACTGCAAATTCTCTGGCGGCTTTCTCATACTCTTCTTTTACCAGTACCGGATCTAGTTGGAGTCCGTTTAATTCTATATCCGCCAATACTGGAGTCGTAATACACCGCGTATACATGACCCCCACGAGACCGGTAGCTTCCAACTCTTTCCGCTGCTGCAGGAATATCTGGTGGCATAGGTTCGTGTCCTGGCAACCGTACTCTACTAGCCATTGTTCCGGGATCTCTGTCGGATCAACCCCCGAAGAAATGAGGCTACTAACGAGTCCTTCCTTGCCTGATCCAATCCCTCGTCGTTTAGCCACTGAGTCAAGATCGAAAGGCCGGCGTCTGTTTCCCGCAAGAACGTACTCTCCGAGAACAGTGTCCCAAGGGAGGATTCGGGAGATGTCCACTCCGCATCTTGTGAGCCACTGAAGTTCAAACTTAGCGAAGTGGGCGACAATGAAATCAGCAGAGCGTATAGCTTCAACCAGCTCTCCCTGCTCAAACTCACTCCCGAATTTGAACGACACACCACCAAGTGCATTGGATCTTGGTGCTCCCAGCCTGGCTGAATTCTTGTGGCCCGGACCGAGAATCCATGTTGCGAGCACCATCCGGTTAGTCGGGTTACCTGCGAACCCCTTATCCAGATTCGTAGTTTCAAAGTCGAGGCAGATGTAGTTTTCGGACTCATATATTCTCGGATCTAGATTAGTTAGGAAGTTAGGAAGTTCAACGGATCGGAAAGCTCCTTTATTGCTTCCAGCCTTTTGCGAACGTTGTCGTTCCACCGATTCACATTTACCCTCAGCGCTTCGCATTCTTTCTTCTTATTTTCTAATTCTTGCTTTAATTCTTGATAAAGCTCTAACGGAAATGCTTTATTGCTTTCGTCTAGAATTGCACATTCTCGTACTTTATTATTATATCGTCGGACTACTTCAGCTATGGTCAAACAATTCGGATTGCAGCAAGTATGCAGTTCCTTGAAAAGATCTTCATCAGACAGATCTCCTAGTATTCCTTTACTAGGGCATTCGTCTTCTTTCAGGTCTAGGTAACTCATAGTATGCCTCTCATCAATGTTCCCCTAGATTTTCATTAAGAAGCTCTACGTAATCTGCCTTAAGCTTCTTATATCTCCTCCACAGTTCATTATTGAGCTTCCGTAGAGCTATGGCTTCGTTCTCAACGAGAGTTTCTAATCCTCTAGCTCTATCGTAGAGGGCTTCATCTGAGATAGTCCCTAGATCAGATTTCGGAGTAATCATTGAGATCCATCTTGGCATTTTCGTAGCGAGCTACTAGCTCTTCAAAAGCTTTTGCTTGCTCGTCTTGCATACCTCCTATTGAGGCCATTTCTCGAGCGTAGGTATACAGATCTTCATCCGACATAGCCGGGAGAGGATTAACCTTCTCCATTGGCTTAGGACTATCTAGACCCTCTAGTTGGGCTGCTAGTCGTTTCTGCACGGACTTGGATGTCATACCAGCTCCATAATTTTCTGTTGAAAATAGTCAGCTCTTTCCATGCAATCTTTACGAGCCTGTTCGTCTCCCTTTTCTCTGGCGTCAGCCGCCTCTTCTCCCCACGTATTTCGGCATTCCCGATAATATTTGAGCTGTTCTTCCAATCGCTGTTTCAGATTGAGACTAGTCATTTGAACGATACCTTTGGAATAGTATTACGAGCTTTTTTCCAAGAAGCCCAGGCTACATCAACGAATTTATCTGTGTAAAAACCAGAAGGATTCTTCTCCATGGGATTAAAAGGTTCTTGCGCAGATTTGTACCATCCCTCGAACTCTCGTTGTTCTGCATCCCAATCAATACCTGGTCTACGCTGCGCGGGCACCCGCCTTTGAGCTGAACGGTTCGTCATTAGCGATCCCTGTCGGTCAATTGATCGATTACTTCCTTAAAGGCGCTAGATCGCCCGTCATGCCACGACTGATTTTTAGCTAGAATTAACTGCTCACGCAGCCCTTTGATTTCCTTTTTCAGCGCCTTTATCTGATCCTTGGGTGAAGTTTTGATCATTAGCTGCCTCTACTACCTTTGAAAGTGCAGGTTGTACGATGATCTCTAGAGGATTGTGCCTCCCCGAGATCTTGTTCTTCGGGAAACTGAGCATTCTCATACCCATCTTTTCCATCTCGTCATCGGCACCAATACCGATCATCACATCCATCTGGCCCGGTATCCCAATATTGCTACTATCGACGTCGCCCCGGTTGAGTACTCGTTTTCCACTTGCCGAATCAGCAGCCTGCGACACCGAGATGACAACGACTCCCATAGATTTCGCGAGATTACGCGCCTCTGTAGCGGCTTTTTCCAAAGCCTGAGTGCGATTTTCGCTATCAACGTCGATATTGCGAAGCTGATCGAGGACCACCACTTGTGGTTTGAATTTATCGACCAGACTGCGGATCTTTCTAAAATTTCCAGGAGCCAACGGAGCAAATATGACATTCTTGTAGTTCCTCTTATCTAGTCTACGTTGAGCTTCTGCGGGATCACTGAGGACCTGTCTCTTATCGAGATTGGTGAGCCGAGTGATGTACCGCATCTGCAGGTCTGCGACCGGGTCTTCGTTTCCCACATATAGAGTCCGCAATCCTTGCATCGTGAACCCCGCCACCATGTTGATGACGACGAGGGTCTTTCCCATTTCCGTCGGAGCAAAGACCAGAATGTGATGGCCAGGGCGGACGCCTCCATCTAAGTGCTCGGTGAGCTGTTTTGGTAGTAGCTTAATAAGGCCGTCGGTGTTAAACGACTTCCGTACCAGCGATTCGACGGTAAAGTCTTCGGGCTCTTCATCATCTTGCTTATCGTTAAGGGCTGAGTGCTCGGTAAGCTCCATATAAGAGCGAATGAGCTTTTGAACCTCGGATCCGGTCTCACCCTTAGCAAAGCTGTTCGCGAGCTTGAGACCAATGCGATAAGCTTTGACTTCCCGAATTTCCCTAAGAACATTTCCTCCAGAGACGTCCGGAAGGCTGGAGAGGATTGACTTAACAGTATCCTCAAGTTTCGGAGACTGGCTTTGTCGCGCGAAGCGGTCGGCAAGGATCTCCACATCGACATTAGTAGCTTGCGAATCGGTGGCATAGTATTCCCCTACCAGATCAATTAGATGGAGCGTTATGGAATCGAAATCAGAGCGATCAAGAATTTCTTTAGATTCTTCATAGCTCTTGCGATCCTTTACGAACGCCGCTAATATCTTCCGTTCCTGCATATTACCTCATCCGGATTTTTATAATTCGTTCTTCTCCGGGCTCAATTTCATCCCAGATCTTTTCAGCTATTTCCAATAGGGCGAACTTAGCCATACTATCGCTATCTGTCACATAAATATCCCAATCCTTACTGTAATGAGGCTCTACTTCCCATTTATATTCCCGATCTTCTACTTCATCATCCATTAGATGTACTTATTAGCCTTATGCGGGGGCTCTTTCCCTTGTTTCCTGAGCTGCACCATAATATCGATCATGCTCATGAGTTCAACTCGTCTCTTTCCGGTTATCCTCTTATCGATCAAAGTCCATAATTTAAATAAAGGGAGACGGTCCTTTACTCCGACCTTCAAGCCTGAGGCCTGAAGAATTCGGACGAAAAGGACCTGAGCCTCCCAATACGCTGAATAGTCGTTAGTCTGCGGAACGGTCGAGATCGGATGCATTCTCTTTTTGTTCTTCTTCTTTTTCGATCTTTTTATTGAAATTGTGCATTTTATTACGGAACTTCTTAGAAGGCGCCCAGAAGTATCCAGTAATCTTATTCTTTGTATCAGGGTTCACTACTGTACGGGACTCTTGTACAGCCTCTCCTATACTTCGCAACCACCTGGCAAAAGCTTTCGGCGAGAAAGGTGATTTATCCTGAGAGCTACTGTGAGAAAATATAAGCAAATTCTTCAAATTGTAGAGAGTACCTCCATACATATCTCCTGCTAGAAGAGAAAGCCTCCACTCTCTGTCTGTAAGAGGTTTTCCTCGAACCTCTGGTTTTCCTCGAATCCCGGTTCCATTGAACGGTCCAATCTCTAATATTCCGCAATTGTTGCAGAGAGGAACAGAATCTTCGATTCGACCAATTCTATCTGTATCCATTATTGAAGTATCCTCACTATTTCTTCATTCGTTGAGTATTTCAGATCTTTAGACAACGGAACACACCTAAAGTTCGGCGCAAGAAATCTATTCTTTGCTATGAACTCAATAGCCTTAGACGTAGCATCAGCATCTAAGGCAACAACAACAGGTTTACTGCCCACCACTCCCAGGATTTCTAATAGCATTCCCTCGCTTATGTGAGACCCATGAAGGCACACAGTTTGGAAATGACGCGATACCTTAAGAGCTGATATTGCGTCTTCAACGAGGGCAGTCGTACCGATACTAATCGTTCGGTACCAGCCCAACCACGGGTCGCCCACATGTCTATACGGGTCCGTCTTTGGTGCTTTGACATAGGGTACTTGAACCTTCGATCTACGTACCTCGTAGCCACGCAAAAAGCCAAGTGCTGAGCGGACTGGACATACAAGCAACCCAGAGCCAAGCTCTTGGCGCCATCCGGCCCCAACGATTTCATCTTTTGTGAGGCCGTAGTGGTCCAGAAGCTCGGCAAACCACTCTTCTCCCAGTTCACAGGTGTCACGAGTATACAATCTTGGAGTGAACGACTTCCCTTTTTGGGGACTAGGACTAGGAACACTCCCGTCGAGCCTAAATCCCCAAACCGTGATACGTCCAAAGCGACCACAAGTGGCTCGGTGACATATGTACCGGGCTTCAGCCTCCGACGTTCTCGTAACGGCAAAAGAGCGTTCCTTTCCGCTGCCTCCTCCGCACCAAGGACAATAGAAGGATCTATCTGTGATTCCCTGTTCAAGCGTAGCGCAATGATGTCTGAGCTGGATAAAGACATTATCTTCTCCCATATATCAGTTGTGTGGAAGAGGCTAAGCAGATTTTAGAAGGCCGCGAACCTGAACTACGTCTTCGGGTTCAGATGGGGTCTCTGTTGCTGCTCCTACGAACTGTGAAGCTAAAGAATCGTAATCGATGACAGAACTTTCTTCGTCATCATCTCCAGCACCATCGTGCTGAGCCACATCATCTTCCAGAAGGAGCCAAACCTGAGGACCTGAGTTCGTGCTCTTCGGATCGGCTGCAATCTGTATTACTCCACCAATTCGATAGCCATCCGACTCCTCCGGCATGATGAGAACTTCTGCATCTTCAGGTACGAGATTTAGTGCTCTTTTAAGGGCACGAACTGTAAAAGCGGGAGTCAGACCGCGCATTAGTTAAGCTCCTCTCCGAAGAATTCGTCTTCGTCGTAATCGTCGTCTTCATCGCTTTCATCGTCCTGATAATCGTCGTAATCATCTTCATCGTCATACTCGTCGTCCCAATCTTCATCCTGGTCCTCGTCGTACAGCTCAAGATCACGATCTTCATCTAGAGTCATATTGAGTTCCTTAACTTCGTCTTCTGGCTGGAGGCGATCAAATTCATCTTCGTCTTCCCTGTCGAGATCTCCATACTTATCTCTACGCATGAGTATTCCTTATGCTTCTCGACCGCGAGTATCCTCGCCTCTAGTATCTAAGAATCGTGAATCTTTCAACTCGCTTATCCCCGGAGTAGGTGTATAGGACATCAAATCCCCATCTGAATCGAATACACGTTTCATTCCGAATACAGGTATATGCTTGTCATTCCCACTCAGGCTCGGGTGTGGCGGGGACCATACCCATACTTTAATCTTGTTGCCGCTGTTTGGGTTAATCCTAGCTTCCGTCTCTAGAATAGTTCCCAAATTGTTTTCCCGTATGTATCGAGCTAGAGCATCTCCTCCCGTATCTCTACGATTACGGTTATCATCTCTGTAGTAATCTTCTACATCCGAGAATATTACAAAGGCCTCTCGAATCTTTTTTGGATCACATTCATGTCGTTCTATCAGAATCTTGTTCACTATCGCAGATGGTGCTGTGCCAGCTAGACCGTGAATGAAACTAACTCCACAAGACATGTTATTAGGGATAACATTCATATTCCTCCATATTTTGGATACTTCCATTCGTGTAGTAATCGATGGAAGCCAAGATATGATAGTGTTAGTTATATCCGAATCTAGATCAATAACTTTAGGCTGAAGCGGAGGAGGTGGAGGTGGGATGATGTTCATGAGTTCTACCCTTCGCAAGATGTAGAGTTTATAAAGAACACCTCATTCGGATGCTCTTCGTGGGTTGGATTCTCTAAGACCAGGTGGAGGCCAGTAGCCCCTTTCACCACGCTACGAGGTATAAAATCAGAAAGATACTGAGTAGTAGCGAAATCCTCAGCAGCCTCTTGTTCAGTAAATCTAAGATCTCTTTTGAGACCTACTTGATTATCGAGACGATGATCAGCAACACCGTGATGAAATCTAGGCATTGTCCACTCTCCTCATACCGTTAATCTGGTCGGCCTTAGCACACAACTCAAGATACCGTTCGGGATTATGGAGATGTCCCTTTGAGGAACAATACAGAACTCGATCAGCTTTCGCTTTGCTCAGCCGAGTACGCTTGGAGCTACTCTGAGCATCTTTACCTGCACCTCCTCGACCTTTACGAAGTTCACGAGGACGCCAACCTGAGTACGGAGGTAGTTCTACAGCCATGCGTAATATCCTCTATATACTCTTCGTATATCCTATACTCAGAGTATAACTAATCTAGATATATACTAGAAGATATATCTAGATCTACTCGTACATCCATGTACTCGTATATACAAGAAAAGAATCTTTAGACAACTGAAAACGGTGAAAGTTTCCCAGTTCCTAATTCGTAGCTGAAAGCCTTTGAAATGGCTGAAGTTTTAGGTGCTGCTGCCTTCAACCACCACGCACAGTTCCACCTACTCAGGATCATGGGGAAAGGAGTCTTCCGGTTGAGAGACTCCCAAGCGAAACGTACCGGATCAATTTCTACTTTCATCGTGTTTGCACCGTACCGCACACTGTGCACCGATAGCCGGGTGGCTTCAGGCACTCGTTCATGACTCGGAGCCCTTTGCCGTATTTCTCGTCCTGCCACTTATTCGAGCAGGTACACTTTTTGATGACTGTCATTTCTTGCTAATCTGCCTCTTGTAGACTCGCTCAAACTCACGAGTCGTATTGCCGGATTCCGTGATCAAAGTCCTTCCGTTACGGACGACTTTGTACGTCAAGTTGTACTCCCTCCAAGGATCTTCGTTCGGCTTTAACTCCGATTCCTCGCGAGCAAGGTCCTCCATAGCATTCCGAATCCAGTGCTGGTAGGAATCGTCATCGGGAAGTTCTTCGATATCAAAATCGAATTTAACTATGACTTTCATTGCAACTCCTTGAAAGCTATACCAATATCGTTATCGGTACGCTTATTACGGAAACAATGGAAAATCCTCCATTTGGCACGAGAAGCTCCGACAACTTCGGGGATATTTCGCAATTGAGTCGTCATCAACATGACTCGATACCCAAGTGCAACAGCAGTGAGTTGCTTAATCTCGTGGAACCAGATGCCGATATTATGCGCCCCTCGCCACCCTTCTTTTAGAAAAGACCCCGTGGATACTACAATTCCGCAGCATCCTGGCATAGGTTCGAGGGTAAATTGACCTATTTCTTCGTGAGGACTGCTTTGATGGGCCCAAAATACCCGGAAAGTCGTAGATTTATCGAGTCCTTTCTGTTGCAAATCTTCTTCGGGGATTTCCCAAGTGTAATCCCCGCTTCCAGACGTGAACTTGTGTTCGACGTACATCTTTCGAGTTACGCCGTCCGATTGCAATGCTGTTTCTACTCGCACTACGCCTCCTTAACCTTATGTCTAGAGACTGTATTGTAGTTTTTATCCAATACAATCTCGGGTTCTTTGTCTTCGTCGATAGCTTCTTGAAGCTCTTCGACGACCTTCGCACTCATTTTCTTCCGTCGGAAACGCTTTTCTTCGGGGAAAACTCCCTCATTAAAGGCACGTTTGCAGGCTTCCAAGGGATCTTTAAGCTTCAAATCCTTGGCTACAGTCGCCTCCCACGCCTCTTTCGAGACGAATTGATCGTCTCCAAAGGCCTCAGCAGTGTCAATTGCCCTGGCCAGATGCTTTGGCGGTATCCAAAACCAGCCTTGATTCAAGGAATAATTACCCATTGAACGATGGAGCGGGTTCTGGATGATAGGAGATTGCAGTACATATCCGATCTTGTTATCGATCAAGTACTTAGCAAACTTACCGGTTCCCCCAATATTGACGTAGACATACCTGTCCAGGGGATATCCAGATTCTATTTTGATGGGATTTTTAGCATCCGATCCGTAGTTTATGGCGTCACTTAATACCCAAAGAGGAATATCCTTGCATCTATCGACAACTTCGTCGTATACGAGCTTCAGGAAATCTGGAGTATCTAACTTTTTGATTTCCCTTAGGAATTTTTCGACTAGAAGTACCTCCTCATCTGGAGCTACATAATAGTCGTTATATTTATCCCTCTTCCAAACTATAGCCGGTTCTTTAGAAGAATCGATAAGTTTGATGTTCTTACCGTCCCCTCCAGAATAATACCCTTGACCCCACGTAAGCTTTACTGAGCTAATTTGTCCGCAATGGCACCCAATACTCGATCCTGTAGTATTGTAGTTGACAGAAAAGCCTATATTTCGATTAATTTCTGGGAATTCTTTCCAGATAATAGCCATTATCAGACCGCCTTCTCGTTCTTTAACTCTAGAATTGCGTTCTTATACGCTTCGATAGTCACAGTATTCTCGAGCCCCGGACCGGTATTAACCTCACAAATGGCAAAGCTCTTTAGAGCGCGAGTACCACTTTCAGATGGGGGATTGAGTATTGCAAGCACGTCAACAGCACCAAAATGCAGATTGAGGCCCACAATAAGCTTACAACAAGCTCCTTCCACTGCCGCACGATCAGCATCAGTAAGCTGTATCGAACCGTGGCAATGAACCCAACCGTTGCTAAGGCTGCGAATAAGACTATCACTACCAGGGCGAGCATCGGGACCACCTTTTAGTTTCTTCTGTGTAAAATCAATTACTTTTCCATTGAAGACGTGGACTCGGAACTCGTGAGTTTTGGGGTAGTATCGAGTGTAGAGGGGCGCTTGTACGAGCTGCTCAGCGGTTGTTGCCTTGACAATGCCTCGTCCAGACGAGCTGTCCAACTGGGTTCGGCAGATGACGGGCTTTCCCTTTTCAATCCATTTGGCAGCGGTGTCCTTTGAATCTGTCCACTTGAGCAGAGGTACTCCATCAATTCCGGATGCGTGTTGAAAGAAAGAAAGCTTGTTAACTGCCTTTTTAACATGTTCAGAAAGATTGATGTAGCGTGGCGTAAGTCGAAAGCGCGGGTCGTCAAGCCAACGTGGATGTAGAGTTGATCCCCAGTTAAGAACCAGCGGACTTGAATTCCCTCGGAAGTAAGGCCTTCTCCGCGAGTACCTTGGAGGCAGATCGCTTCTCCATCGACGACTGCCAAGATCGGTAGCGAGTCGTCGAGCGCCACTAGAACCTCTATCCGCATAAACCACCAGATCGTAATAGGTAAATTTGTCTTGACTAAGCTTCATGGTATTTAACCCCAAAGAATTTAGCAGCCTGGGGAATATTAGATACTACCTGTACTGTCTCTTCCTTAGGGTTTGACACCGTGATCGCTGAATTAGGCGTAGTTGCAGGATACGCCCTCGCACGTCCCGCCATAATGTCCTGTACAGTAGGATGTACGGTGGGAGTGGTGATAGTAGGCTCTACTACCTTCGGAGGGAGGCGAATCGTAGGCTTCAGTCCCGTCATATCTCGAAGATATTTGTACTCTCCAAGAGCTTCTCCAGAAGCCTTATTGATCAGGACATAAGCATTCTTAGCCTCATCTCGGCGAAGAGTGTAGTCCCCTTTTCCATCTGCAATCTTGATCTCATTATGACTCATGTTTGCCTCGAATCGTCCTACTTCCACTCCTTTCCCGAACCCCAACCACTTCACGGTAGGAGACATTATTCCCCGCCACACACCTGAAATGATCACTTTATCCTCCTTGAAATCCAAAACCTTGTCCCTCGTAAATACATAAGTCCACACTTTACCGTGAGGTTTTACATCTACTTGGATTCGAGTATAGAAATTGGCTTTAACCCCTTCCAGAATATCCATCTTGAATATCTGGTCCCAAGTACACTCATACACCTCCCCAGCAAGCATACTAAAGCGCTCTTCCGTACAGATAGCTGGGAAATGACCGAGATGGAACATGATTCCTGGCAAAGCGGCCGTGCCGAGATCCTTAGCCTCTCGTAAATGGCGGTCGTGATTTCCGTATCCTTTCTTCAAAGTGCCATAAACAAAGACCTTTTGAGGCTCATCCCTTGCCGGAAAGATTTCAAGAGACATCAATGAGTCCCCATTTTAGCTATCTGAGAAGACCCTAATAGATCTAAAATCCCAGGACTTGTAGAACAATTCAAACAGACAGGGGCATCTCCTACCCAGACAAGATCGTCAATATCTTTGGGGTAGATATCCTGGCAGCAGTTTGCACATCCGTCCTGGGACAATTCATAGAATCGAGCCATACTGATTCTATTTCCATTTGGACCCGGAACGATCCTATCGATGGAATTCGATACGGAATTTCGGTGATTCTCCCTAGCCAATTTCTCCTTTTCTTCCAGTTGCTGCTTCCGGCGTTCAATAAACCTGTCCATTTTGTCCGACAGTACACCTACAACGCGAACATCATCCTTGGACCCGATACGTGTATTGACACAATCGACTAGGATAACCTTATAGCGCCACGCCATTTCGAATTGATCCCATCGAATATTGAGCACTTCGACCAGTTGTCCAGTCTTTCGTATCTCAGCTACGACCGTCCCCAAACCCTCCTGATTCTTGTATTTAACCCAAGTCTTGGGTATACAAGCTCGCATCTCTCGGTATCGGATACCTAGCTTTTTCAGCTCAGCCGTGGCCCGTTGTAGCCGTTTAGGAGAAGTAGGAACTCCGTGCTGTTTCGCGTCTTTCTGGCGTTCTTTCGATAGCTCTTGACGAATCTCATCCAGCTCAGACGTCTCGTTCTGATTTGTATCCTTCGATGTAGCCAGACTCTCCAGCTCGGATAATTCTTCGTCCGTCAGATCCAGTTTTGACGTGGATGTTTCGGGCGCTTGGAGCGAGAGTGGACCATGCTGGCCAATAGTCCTCGTATTCCCACGACTGCTCTGCCGTCCCTGGCTTTTGGCAAAAGGGGTTTTGGAGTACTCCCTCAAATCCTTGAGAGAGAATTTATACCAGACCATAGGTTTGGGAAACATGATGCCGGAGTCTTCATCGATCTCGATATCCTTCATGAGATGCAGAAGAGCTGTGAACTCCGATGCGAAGTACATCGTATTCTCTTTGGCTGCATACGCCATGTGCATTGGGCGTTCGTTGTTCCGAGCAATATTCAGCGTCTCAAGCTCGGAGTTCCACCAGACGAAGCAAAACCCACCATCTACCGATTCGAGAGTATCCATCTCTCCGTTCTGATCCATCGCGCAAGCGACATGCGCGCTGTCTACTTGACAGTCTGCCTTTTGAGCAGCTCCCTTGAGATCATAAGTGTTCCGAATGTGCCCATTATGGACAAGAGTAATCTTACCGTATTGAAATGGGTGAGCGTTATGATCCACGATATTGCCACGACCAGTAGTAGCAGCACGATTATGGCCGATAACAACAGGATATTTTTCAATATCATTGAGATATTTCTCCACACTGTGGAGCTGGATGAAGTCCCGACCGTTCACGGCCCGCTTGTACACAACCGGTGCAGCCTTAGCAGTTTCTCCCACTAAAGCAATACCTGTACTTTCCCATCCACGCCAAGAATCGATGTCCAGACCGATCTTCATAAAATTGAGCCGTTCACTTCGACTCTGCATCTTCATAGTAGATGCTGTTCCGACGATTCCACACATTATTAACTATTCTCCGATTATCGACGAGGATTGCGAGGGTTCAAACGACCGGCCAGACGAGCAAGCTCATCCAGTTCTCGGGCCCTATTTCTCCGTACATTCTCTCGAAGCTCCATATTCCTTCGGGCTCGAACGACAGGCTCTTCTATCTGATCAGCAGCCATTCCTGGAGGTGCAAGGGGTGGCGGGGCAATTGGTTCTGGGTTAAAGACGGCCGCCTCTCTATTACCAATCCACCCCCAATCATTGCCCGCATTGGGGACCTGCGCAGTAGCAACCTGCATCTCTACCTGATTTGGTGCTACAGCCGGTTCTGGGAGGACCCATCGAGGAGGTTCCGGATTCGGCGCCTCATCGTCTATGTCGTCGATATCTAGATCGTCAAAATCTGCTTCCTCATAAGATTTCTGTTTGGATACGGGCTTACTGGATTTGATCCACTTGATGAATCCGGCATTTTCTCCTTTTGGGAAACTGGTTTGTACCCACTGCAACCCATTGCACCCATGGACTGCCAGGTCTCTGGCTGTGGGCAGACCTAGGGTACGGAACTCTTCTTCCGAAGCTGCTGTGGCCAACTTTTGCGCCAGATCCGGTAGGAACACGAACCCGAACAGCTCTTGAATCTCCATTCGTTCCAGCATTCGGACAACAGCACCGTCGCTCTGTGGCAACTTGTAGGCTGCAGCCTTTAGAGACATAACGATATTTATCCAGTCTACAATTCGCTGGAGATCGTGGGTAGTCTGAAGTTGTCGGAATTCTACCGATCCGAACTTATGCAGAGCTTGCAGATTATACCCTGCGTACCTCTGAAAATGTTCTGATACTTCTAAGGCAGACTGACTGCCCTCATCCACAGCGTCCAAGTGGGCGGCACTCAAGATCCTACAAGCACCTTGCAGCGCTTGATCCGCTCGGTACAAAGGGATACAGAAGTGAGATGAGGCCCTACCATCACCTATCCAATGATAGAGGATTGGTTCTAATGCTGCATAAAGCAGAGACATCCCCGCAAATTGAGGTACGGTAAGATCTCTTACGTCGAGATGTACGTGTATGCCAGTCCTTTTGGTGCATTTCCATTTAGAATCCTTGGCATGTGAAACGAGCCACTCAAGAGCGTTGTACGCATCAGAGCCAAAGATAGGGTTGGAAAAAACGTACTCTGCGCCGTTGTCCTTAAGACTCCCTTCCTCGTGGTAAGTCCAAAAGTCCGCAAAGGAGTGAACTGGGAGGTTTCGGTTGAGGACTCCTTCATACTCGTGCTCCAATCCTATAAAACAACTAGGAAGAACCCATCTAGAATCTGCCTTGTACGACGGCCGTCCCGTCGACTTCCCAAGAATACGAGCTAAGCTCATAGAATAGTTACCTTGGCACCTGTCTGCCGAGCAATCTCGGACTCGTAATCAGCATACTGCTGAGTAATGCAAATCGTCGCATAATCGATGACATACCCAACTGTCCACCGCTTATACGCCAATAGAGGATGTTTGGATTTTGGAAGAGTGTAGACCCCAAGTGTTCTAGAGATAGGAACGCCTACCGCCTCGCCCGAATCAAGAGTGTCCAAAGCTTGGCTTAAGGTTTTATATTCTGGATTAAACGAATGCCATATCCACGAATATTCATCTCGACCCGAACGAACGTATTTGTTCCGTATGGACCAGTTGTTGAACTCGTGAATGGTGATATCTCGGGGCCGGTATCCTTTCTTAGGCGTCCGAGGCGTTGAGTAAGATCCGTATATCAACGTAGGTCCATCTACGTACATTCCGATAGGAGGGAGACCAAAATCAGCATGTTTAAGCAATTCATTCCAGCTTACTCTGGTATTTTCCCCTACCGAGAAACCCCCCTCACTCAATTTAGAAAGAGATCTTAGCTGAACATTGCCGTCTGCGCGCAGAGCCCCGACGTATTCTGGGACTACGAACTCAGCGTCAGTGGGATGCCACCCTATCCAGGCATTGGCATAGTAACGGGAGAAATCATTGATATTCTCCACATCACACGCACGTTGTATGTTGGTCATGTACTACCGATAGCAAGTAGAGATAGGAAGTCCGATATGATCCCGAGCAAAAACAACGATTTCCTCCGCCAATTTGTGGTTTTCCGTCTTGATAGCGTGCTGGACATCGCCCCAATCGATTTTGGTGTAGGCGTCGTTCAGCAAGCCTGTGTTTGTATTTGCAGTCTGGCCTAGCGAGAGGGCTTGTTGAGCCAAAATTGCCAGATTTCCAGACTCTCGGAACTTCGAATCGAGCCAGAAGTTCGAGAGAGTTCGATACTCGATCCCGTATGGCTTTTTACGATAGAGTCCCGGCTGCCCGTAGAACATACGGCGCATCTTCTGTTTATCATGCCGAAGTGATGGCAGCGCTACGTACAAGTCCATGAATTGGACGAATACGTGCTCCGGCATTCTTTTTGTGTTGTACTGTACGTGGATATGTCCACCACAGAACCTGTGATTACCGAAATGAGCCGCATTGAAAGGGGCCCGTTCCTGCTGACCTTCAGGAGCATACGCATCCATATCGGACAAACAGCCAATCTGCATAGACTGTGGATTGGATGCGATCTCATCTGCCGAGAATGTGTGCATTACTTGGCAAGTGGATCTGTAATCCTTTGGGCCTAGAATATTTGTATCGATAATATTCAAAGCCTTACCCACAGCATCACAGAATGGGCTGTAGTTTTTGTATGCAGGAATATTAAATTCCAGCATGACGTTATCTTCTTGAATTGCGTAATTCCCTCTACGACTCGGTGCAGCAGGAGCTTCATTTATCTCTCCATTTTCCGGAAGTAAGATCCCTCGAAGCGCAGGACGACGAAACCGACCATCCTCACGCTCTGCACCGTAAACGGCCTCGATCAAATTGTCGATGATGAGAGGATTTTCTTTAGTACCCCCTACATGACCACAAACCGGGATGATCTTGTTGTCTTTCATCTGTCGGATAAACAACTCAGGATCAGCTCCAATACGCGGACCATGATCTACATTGGACATAATTACCTCTACCGAGTATACGCAACAGTCAGTTCTGGGTGCATCTGCTTCCATTTATATGCACACTGATAGTGGGGTTCGTGCTGAACACACTCCACCATGAAGTTGTGTTCTTCCTTTCCGAACAAATTGCCAATAACCACAGCGGCAAATATTCCTATAATTAGGATGACAATAATAAGCTCAATCAAGGTAAATCCCTTCATTAGTTCATCCTTCGAGTAGGATCACCCTTCCTGTTGAAGTCCTTCTTCGGGTGAGGATAGAAGGCTGCAAGTCCTGCGTATACAGGGATAGGATCGTCATCTTTGTATACGTAGGTGCGACACGGATCGCTATCTTGATCGAACTCCCTCTGGAGCCGATCTGCCGTAGCTTGTGCGTGAGCCAAAGTGTCACAGCCCACGGACACTCGCTCAATGAACCCTCCGCCAGATTTAGCCTCGATGACTTTTACGTTTACCGACGCTTGTTGCTTTGTTTTCGACATGTTTATCCTTACTCTTCAATTCGATCTGGATGTCTATCTGAAAGCTCGTTCAGAGTCTCGAAGAACTCTTTCTTCCATTGTTCGACGGTCAACTTCTCTATCCGTCTTTGAATCTCTTTGGGATATATCTTTGGGGAGTACGACTTCGACGCGGGTGGCAACGCAGGAGAACTCTCGCTCATAACGTTCATAACAGCAAACACCTCGATCATCACAGACGTGGGTAATAACCAGGGAAGATTGCGCAGAAGGTGGACGAACTAGCCACACTGCACAACACAAAAGAAAGAAACCACAGGCACAGATAAAACCTTTCACAGGCGATTCCTGGGCCTAGGGTCGACCCCAGCCTTAGCCAGTAAATCACAAATCTGTTCACCTATTAGATGTAGGAGATGCCAAAATAAGTACAAAAGTGCGAAAGTAGCTAGTAACATCCCAGGTATGAAAACCATACCTAGAATCCAGTCATAGGGACGGTTGCCTGTGTTATGTTGGAACCAAATCCCCACAGGTATATCCACGGCTAAAAACAAGAGGGCTCCGAAGATACCTATTCCTTGTTCGATCCATTCTCTCCGGGGTTCTCTTTTACGATTTGACCATGCCATGAGCTTAACCTCGGCTATTAGGGCAAAAGAAAAGGCCCCGGCAAAACTATGCCGGGGCCTAGCAGTTCCAGACTACTTCGGCTGGATATTGAGGAACGGCATAGCTCCGCCGTTCACGCTGGGAAGCGTCCCATTCCACTTCTCAATAGCCCGTAGCTGAATGAGACCGGGATTCTCTTTGAGAGCATCACCCTCAATCTTCAGAGCCTGGGCACGGTTCTGCGCCATAATCAGAGCTGCCTTACCGTCACCTTCGGCTTTGGCAATCTCTTTCTGGGCTTCTGCCTCAGTCTGAGCTACCTCGTTATGGCGACGCTCGGCCATCTGAGTAGCTGCGATCTTGGCATTGATACCCGCCTCCACTTGAGGCGGAAGCTTCATAGCCCCAATCAGATACACCTTCTCGACAACCAATCCAATGGGCGCCACTTGGAGCTTGACTCGATCCTGAACAGCGGCGACTAAATCAGCCTTCTTATTCCCGTAAATATCTTCAATAGCCATCGTAGAGCCAATCTCTACGAAAGCATCTCGCACCATGTTGTGGATATAGACATCGGTGATCTCGTCGATACCTTTACGGTACGTCTGGAACAATGTAGACACCATGTCCGGCTGTACGTGGTAGGTGATACCAAGGGCCGTAGCTACAGCCATTCCCTCCTTGGACTGAAAGCTGATGTACTCGTTGTTCGCGGCCGTCCAAGTACGAGTCTGGGTAAACGTCGGGAACAGGTACAGGTCTTGGTTGAAGGTCAGCCAATAGCGTCCTGGACCCACTTGCTGGGCTTGTACTCCCTTATCTGTTCCATACAGATCTACCTTGACTCCCACGTTCCCAACGGGAACTTTCTCGTAGCTGCATCCAGCCAGAACCAGAAGAAAACCAAATACGGCAAATAGACGTTTCATTTTGTGAACTCCTTCAATAAGTTACGGACCCAAAACTTCCAACTGATCACAACCAAGGCCACGATCCAGACGACTCCTATTAGTACTAGGAGAGTATCCGGGGCAGAGACCAAGGCTGGGATCGCAAGCATCGAGGAGGCTATCCAAATTAAGTATAGCCACCATCGAATCTCAAGCTTCGTGATTTTCATTTATCTCCTCTTAACGGGCAAAAGATATCCCTGGCAGGGTTTGCACCTGCATTTTCCAGTGGGGAGACACCGGATGTCCTAATTTATATTAGACGACAGGGATAATATGGAGGGTAGGGTGGGATTCGAACCCACGAAGTAGCCGGATCACAACCGACGGCCCTTACCTCCGGGCGACCTACCCACAATAAAATTCCCGCCTCGGGACCACAGGACCCATGCTTTCAGGGCTGCATCCGATATTGGAATTCGCTAGGGCGGGGAAAAGAAAAAGCCCCGGCCAAAGGCACCGGGGCTAAAGGCAGCACCAAGGCTGCTGGAGGGCAAGAATTCTTTATCGAGGTATTACGACCCTATTGAAGTAGGTCGCTATACCATGTTGTGCAAAAGTAGCGCACATGATTAGCGCCTCCCTTGCACTAGTGGTGGTGAGCATAGGCAACAGACCATCCGTTACTTCATACGCCACTTTGGCGTTACTGATGAACAGCTCCGGCTGTTCGGAATAGTCCATCCAAGCACAATGGTCACCAAACCACTCAAAAAACCGTCTATTGCATGGCGGTGGCAGCGTATTATTAGTTACTGGTGCGTGCTGCGATCTTGAACTGGTACGCTTCCGGTTCGAATAATCTTTCCTTGCAATCTTCGCAAAAAGGAGCTGAGTTTTCCTCTTGGTAGAAACTACCTTCCCATTAATCAGCTCGTCAATCGAATGCGGATTACCGCTTTTTTTAGGATTAGGCCTGCCTCCAAATAGTTTTGCTACGTCTACATATTCGCCGGTCTTTATACCATGCGAAAAACCAGGCACGTCCAGCCTGGGCTTTTTATTATGCATCGCACCGTCCCTTCTCGGCTACTAAACGAGAAGACACACTCGACCCCTTATAAGCTTTCCCCTAGCCGGTATCTATTCTACTAACGTTAGTAGGCCGATAGATAGGGATAGACCCGTACTAGGGGAAGCTATGACTTTCAACGCGATGTTTCTGTCTAAGCTCACGAAATCCTATAGATCATTTATCTTTCCTCCAGTTAATTTCGAATCAATATCGATCTTTCACTGTACCCCTATATTATAGCAAAGCTAGGAGCACTTGTCAAATACCCTAGGAATATCAAAGCTTTAGGTTACGCTTAACCTCATCCCAGGTCCACTTCTTTATAAAGCGACCGTCTCGCCAGACAGGCTGCAACATATTGCCCTGTGAGAGATTGGCCTGGGTTTTGATATCCAATCCATCAACTAAAGACAGATGTCCGTTTACGTATAATACCGCTAGACGACCACGAGCAGATCGTTTAGTTCCGCTATCCGTGATTGGATCCTTGAAGAGAGATCGTTCCTGCCCGTTAACCTTGGCCCATGTAGCTTTGATTGCAAATCCGTGGGTGTCACGTGTGACGTGCTGGTATGTATAGCTACCAATTCCGAACACGATATTTGGGGAAGCGAACCTTTTAGCAGCCAATCTTTCACATATCTGTCTAGCTCGTTCCTCCGTGATGGAGTCCCCATATATGGTCCCGATGTGCGAGTCGAGCTGCTTGAATCCTTTATCATTTATTGTTCCCCCGAATATATCCCACAGAAGTTCTACGACACCTTTCCGGGCTGGACTGTTATACGGCTGAGACTCATCACCGGTAATAATAAGAACAGGATCACCCGAGTCTGGGCGTATGACGAGCTTGCCGTCTCGTTTCATGATCTCTTTCTTCAAGGTTGGGAGGGTTTGTGTAATCACGTACCACAAATCCCAAGTATCAGATACTACTGATACTACACCCTTAGGATACAGACCGAGGAGCCGTCTGAAAGTGGTCCGTTCTGTTTCTCTCCCTCCTAGACACATGACCATGTGTTCCGTTGCCGGAACGCTGCCTCCGATAAGCCCTTCTCCATTGTAGCAATCTCGGAGGAGCTTAATAGCCGGTATTGTATCGGTGCCCCGGAAGGACAATAGGTGCCCAATACCGCTAAGTACGGCTGCTTCTGGAGACCCCATACCTCGGAAGCTGAAATCATGTCCTTGCCATTGGGTGAATTCTGGATCCCCATGGGTCACCTCACACCAATGGTCGAGCAGTTTGCGGTAGCGGTAAGCTGTGGTTGCACTGGTGCAGGGTAGCCAGAGACGGGAGGATACGAGGGTTTCGAGATATCCTGGGACCCAAGCGAACTCTGGGTGAGTGTTCTCGATAGTGAACATGGGAATCTTATACGGCACTCGAGTTCCTTCTGGCAGTGCGCAGAATTCGAGTGGAAGATATCCCAAGTCATGTAAAGCTCCGATGTGGCGCACATCAAGCCCAGGACCAAGGCAATTGTCTGCCATTTTCTGGTAGTCATAGAGAACATCGCTCCGATTTCGACTGAAAAATGTTCTATTGGCCAAGTCCGTCAAGTCGTACTTGAGAACTGCTTGAAGTCCAAGAAACACCACAGAATCGTTTCCTTCGATCCTAGGTGCCCTGGCTGTGAAGTTCTCATAGATGTACTCCGTTCCCGGAACCATCTGGGCTCGATGGCCTGTTTTGTAGAAATCCGTAGCTTGAATGAAATCCAGCATAATCAAGTACTCCCGAGTAATACGGCGAATTTGAGAAGATTGCCAAGAGGTAGAACGGTTAAGCGAGGGAAATGCTCTCGTGTATCCACACATCGACTGTCTGTAGTCGTTATGTGTGTGTACTTTGCATCTATGTTATTCAATCCCTTGGAAAAAATACCATGGGATACAACAAGTTCTAGGTGGCTATTAAAACTGTATTTATCCTTATTAAATGCATCAGCCAGAAGATTGAATGTTCCACCCCCATCGCAGATATCATCTACTACGATATAGCGCCCTTCTTCCGGCAGAGCTGGCATGTAGTACTCTGAGAGTTCTCCAGTTTTAGCGTCGCGTACTTTACTACACACAAGCAGCTCGGCCTTTGGATAAAACCAGTTCCGAAAGGTAGTAGCTCTTACGACTGCCCCGTTATCTGGTGCAATTATCCCTTTGACATTGTTCAGAGGTGCTGGAACAACCAAATGGTGCATATTCAATATTTTTGGACCATTTGAATCCGGCCAGATTGTATTTAATACATCTGAATGCGGGTCGAATACGTAATATCGGATTGTAGATCTCCATAGAAGGCTGATCATCATTTTTATTGTCATAGGATATTTCCCTTTATCCTCAGGCTTGACTTTATCTTGTCGAGCCCCCGGAAAATACATAATTCCGGCATGGACCTGTACGTCCTTATTGGCGGATAGAGCATCTAAAATACAGGCTGCGATTCCCACATCATTCCAAGTACGAAGCTTGAAATAGATAACTACTAGTCCCTCGAATTTAGGCAGTTTTACGTGGGGCTCCCCACCTGGGAAAAACATCGTCTCAATTCCGGCAATCGAATATCGATCACTATCAATGAAAATCATATATTTACTCCCGTTTGTAGGTGTACGTACATTTCGGCTTGCGCTGCGTGCCATAACTGCTCCGCAGGCTTCAACTTATCCCAACCAAATACCGGCGATCGTTCCAAGCACACAGCTTGATGCCAAGCATGTAGAAGCATGGAAGCTACCGTGGATTGGCCTCGAAAATGGTATTGGGACTGAAAAGGAAATAGAACAGCAGCTCGGGCTGCGATACGAGCGTCTCTCGTCATTTTTTGTCTCTTGGCTGAATGTAGCAGCCCGTACATGACGGAATGCCGCAATGTTCTCTATCTATCTTCACATCTTTGTACTGGCAATCTGGCCTGCGACGAAATCCGGCTGATGTGAGAGTAGGAACACTCTCTTGTTTGGGACGCTTAACGCACATTTCTAAACCTCCAAAATTCGAATATAAAGGCAACGGGCCCACAATCGACGGCCCAGCGATCTTTAACTGGATAACTGAGCCTTCTAAGGCCCCATTCAGGTTCAGGGTATTTACGGACTGTGAACCAAAAAAGTTTAGTCTTTATTTCCAATAAATCTTTTGTTTCTTGCATTTAAATCTCCCCATAAATAAAAAAGCCCAGACCGGAATGGTCTGGGCTGCGATCAAATCTTGGACTGCGACGTTTGGAAAACGTTACCGCAAGGCTTCGTAAACGAAGACTGCGATAGTTTGGGCTGCGACTATTTAGGACTGCGATCAAAATCGCCCGCATATGGACGTCGCGCAGATCTTAATTAAAAGATCGCGCTGGCGCCCGGACTTCGTGTATATACATAATGCCTTGATTTTACTTATTATTTATTATGTCAACTCGGATTATGTCTGGACGTTATGTCAAATTTTAGGCAAAAGAAAAGCCCCGGAGACTTTCGCCTCCGGGGCTTGATGTCACACACAGAACCTCAGACTCAAGCAGCCTTCGTCTTACGATGGCCCTTATTACCCTTCCGAGACTCGGCAGCCTCGTCCTTGTCCAACGCCTCCTGCAGTGCAGCCTTCGCTCCAACGTCCATGTCCTGTTCCGTGGACCCTTCGAGGGAGGCTCCAGCCTTCGCCGCAGCAATCTCCCCGGCAGAGGGCGCCGACATGCGCCGAAACTCTGCAATCTCGTTGCCCAAGATCAGGATCTTGTCAGCAAACTTGTCCTGCTGCTCATGCGTCAGTCCGTTCAGAGACTGGCACAGGACATTCATTGCAGCGGATACCCGAGGCGCCCATCCCTTGACAACGAGTTGCAGTGCCGTAGTGGTCTGCTTCTCATCGTTGCGCCCGTTTCCGTCGTTTCGATCGTTCGAACCGCGTTCCTTGGCCTCCAGCTCCTGCACCGCACCCCGGTAGAGGCTGGCGGTCGGAAAGAGCAATGCGTTGCTCTCTTCGTTGCGGGTGTAAGGGTCTATTCCCCTTTCCAGCCCCTTGGCGATGGCCGTTTTGTACGTCGCCCACAGGGGGACCAGTTGACTGACTGGCTTTTCCTCCTGCTTCTCTTCAATGTGCTTGCTCTTCAAAGCCTCTTCGGCTTTCGAACACAGCGCCAGGAAGTAGAGACGCACAACTGCGAGGCTGTAGCCCTTGCAGTGATCCATCGCTGCCTTGGCAATGGTGAACACTTGCTCACCTACCTTGCCTTGCAGGCCTTTCAGGAGGTTCTGGGTATCCTCGATACCTCCCTTTTTCCACTGGATGTCGTACGCGGCGAAGACTGCTTGATAGGCAATCTTCAGATCCTTCTTGGACAGGTTCTCGTCCTTGACGAGTTCCGCGACTCCCGGCTGATTCTCCACGTTCACCTTGTAGGGGCCCGTGGTAGTCACCGCTGCGGGATTGACCGCCGTGGTCTTGTCTGAGTTCTGTACTGCGGCAGTTCCACCGCCCTTGGCAGCCTCGGCGGCGGCCATGAGAACGAGAGAACTGACATTGCGAATGGTCTTCATAGTTCATACTCCAGTTGAGGGTATGCCTACGGAGTGTCGCGCGGTATTGCGCGACTGTTCTCGCGCAGTACATACCTGATTGTTAAAGTGCCCCGCTAAGGTGGACCTAGCGGTATGAGGTTTTAAGCCCCTCTGGCCTAGCGGGACCTTCCCGCCGAATCCGTATTTCCTATCGAGCCATGATTCTCTCATAGCTCCAGTTCACAAGCAATAGTGTACACCTATACAGGACATTAGTCAAATTCTGTCAAATATGAAGTTTTCTATAGTCGATAGGGTTTGGCACGATTTTCGCCGTCATTTTCTATTCGCATGACGTAGCAATCTGTTTAAAAAATGACGGCAAGAAGTATGCCAGATAGCACAATATTATGGCAAATAGTGAAACTAAATATAATTGATAGGGTCTAAGCATTTGGCACAGTATTTGCTAGGCGTATCCGCCCTCTCATACGCCTACGTGCGTATAGGCCTATGCCTCTAGGACGCAATAGGAAGCTCTATACGACGTTTAGACCCTACCCCTATGGTTTGGTATTGGTTGGTCGAAATTGTAGTTTCTACACACTCCGAGAATCAATAACTTACGTACTGGATAAACTGTATAGAAATGGGGGTTTATACAGTTCGTTATGTATACTCATCCTCGTGGGCAAATAACGTGCCATCCGCGCCCGTTTGACAAAGATTATTTCTTTGTGCTAATATGTTAAATAGGCTACACATATCCTTTAATCAGGGTATTTTGGTGGCTCAGTTCCTACTCGCTGGCCCTCACGACGGAGGCGAATGTGGTAGGTGTCACAGAGAGCGCGCACCCACGCGAGTGGGGCTCAAGAGTGACGATAGGACGACAGTCTTATGCACTCCTATAGGAGTGCTAGTTATGAAATTCGAAGTACGAATCAGGCTCCGTATCGGGCCCCTCATGTGTGTTCCGTACCTGTACGAGCAGAATGCTCGGACCTTGCTACGGGATGCGCTCTACCATAGCAACGTAGCGTCAGCAATCATGGTGACAAGATCATGAATGGCGCGGATTTTGCCTTTCTTCAATGGGTTATCCAAGAGGAACAGTCTTGGAACGAGACTTTCGGAGATTGGCCTTGGACACACGTAGCTAACGAAACGTATCTGTGGCGCTGGAGGGTTACTCACCATGCCTAGGTATCAGATTTACAAGGTAATAGATGGGAGGGTGGACTACGTGTTCACCGCGTTCCACTATGGTTGGGCTCGCAAGATAGCGAAGATGTTCACTCGACCGGTTTACGCTGAATAATCCAATTAAATCAATCAACTGGAGTGCATAGTACTGTTTGTCCTATCCTAGTCGAGTAGCGCTAAGCGCTCCTAAAGGAGCGTTTCTATGGAACAGTTTATAGTCATATTTCGTGGTCTAGGTGATAGAGACATGATGGCCTGGGGACCATTCCCTAGTAAGCAGATAGCAGAAGAATTCATTGTCGATAGATTCACTCATCCGGACGGTTTCGTAGTCGTCCCTCTACGAGGGGTATAGTCATCATGTATGTGATTAACTATCAGTTTGTAGGGGAGACGGTCGAGCACAAGCAGATATTCAAGCTGCTCTCGATCGCCTTAGGGTGTATCAATGATTTACTGGAGGATCACAGCAAACCTATCGTTCGAATCTGCATTAGTCCTAAACTCTAGAGTTATCAACTAATTAGGAGCGCTTACCGGTATTCGGCTAGACACAATAAGTAGGTGGAATATGTTCGTGATTGAGTGGTACAGGGGTCCAGATACATCCAACGTGTTTCTCACGTACAGCCAAAGAGATGCTGAGGCTATAGTGGATGACGTCTGGGCCAACGTCGCAGGTGTCACCCTGATTGTCATTACTGGTCCGTTCTAGTACGGCCCTAGGGATCAATATGAAGCGATATGAGAGGCTATTAGGTCTCCGGGGTGAGGTTATAGGGGTAGTGGTAGTTCTCGTCTCTGCTGGCTCTGTAATCCTTCTGGGCATTGTTTTCTTCTTCACGGGAGGTAAATAGTCATGGCTTTGGTTTGGATCGGACGCGACATCGAGTACGTCGCTTGGGTAGCTACGGTCATATCCGAATGGAGTGCAATATGAGAATGCTGGAGCAACTGAAGTTTGATATGGCGACCGACGTAGTTCAGGAGGAACTAGCGCAGTGTGACCTACACTTAGCCCTCTTCTGGGGCATCGTGGACGGCATCCTGCTTCCTGGTGTCGATGCTGTGTGGCTCGATGCTGAGGAATGGGGGACCCTTCAGAGTGGGTAGCCCTAGGGTCTAGGGTCTAGGGTGGGGTAGAGGTGGGAGTAGGGCTAGGGTAGATGGGCGCCTCCGGCCCTCTACTCTCGCCCTCGATATGCAAGATTTATACCCTGTAACATAATGTAGACGCTTCGCTGCGTCTAGTCTAGTTACATAATATCTATTGCCTAGGCAGCTACAGCCTAGACAGAGAGCTATGCAAGATCCGTGCCAGGGGGCTTGTTACATAATCCTGGGTAGAATAAGTCAAAACCCCCTAGGAATTCTTTATAGAGGTCTCCCCACCGATCGTCGCGCCGAGGGTAAAAATCGTTTACATAATCTCAATGAAATCAATATCTTACGGGGGACAATACGAGGCAGGATAGCCGAGTAAAGGGGGGGTCTACGGCCGAAAAAGGGGGATCATATCCCTTGGGTTCATGGTATTAAGAGTTAACCCAAAAGTAGAGAATAGAGGAGTACAGGGAAGTACGACTTACGTACTTCGGAGAGCCTGGATGGCTCGGAGAAGTATACCTTCACAAGGATGTGAAGGAGAATATTCCGTAAGTTACTACCTCCCCGAGAACAAGGATGTTCGAACCGAGCAGGATAGCGAGGGAGGGGAGGTGTGATTTCGAGAAAAAGTTCTAGATAGTGATATTTTGTGAGTAAACTAAATTACGAACAAAATCAGTAGCTTACGAAAGTAAGCGTAAAATAAATTGAACTTTTTCGAGTTTGAGATGTCTAAAGATCTTTCTTTACAGTTTTAGTATACTTTAGTTTAACTTGCTTAAAGTAAAGTTAATAAAACCTACTCGAATAAGAGTAGCCGTAAAGAATGAGCTTTACGGGATTCTGCCTAAAATAAGTCTACTTATAAGTTATTGATTTTATTAGGATACACTAATGTATACACTGCTCTTGATTATCGCCTTCGCTGCGGGCTACGGCTTCCATAATTGGCTCAATAAGAAGGTATCCGGTATTGTCAGCGCTGCAGTAGCGAATGTCAAAGTAGATATCGCTCGTATCGAAGAGACAGTTACAGCCTTGAAATCCAAGATCTAAATATAAAGACTGTAAGTAACTAGATTACACATTTAGGAGCTAGTATGGCTCGACCCCTCGAAGTAAGGGAACTCATCCCCGAGCTTCAGTTCTGGATTAAGAGTCCAACCGATCCCTCCCTCCGAAAGCTTCTCCGCAAGACTATTCAGACCTTGCAAGCTTTCCAGGATCTCGTAGGGGACCCAGATCCCCTACATCCTTCACCTCCTCTTGAAGACCGTATAAAAGACGCTGAATGATTAACCCTACTTTATCGAGAGAAGACCTTGCACGTCTCTACGGAGTTTCGCAAGGGTACCTGGGGTATTTACTCCGGGAAAAGAAAGTGCCCCTCCCGGTCCGGATCAATGGAGAGGCATTGTGGTACTCGGATGAAGTCTCCGCTTCTCTCCCGAGAATTAAGAAGATGCTCGAGCATCGAAAGAAAATTAACTAAGGAATATATTCTAAAATGACTACTCTAGGCGTCTTCCGAGACGACTTTTACAATATTTCGGCAGCTTTGCCGATGTTGAAGTTCTCGACTACCTCGCAGGCTTCAGGCACTGTCGCTGCCTCTCAGCTTGCTGGTGCTAGCGAAGTTTACTTGTCTCAGTCAGGTGCTACGGCTCTGACCACAGATACGGCTGCAAATATTATTGCTCAGGTATTGTCTGCTATTCAGACCAATGCACAGGGCTCTCAGCCGACGGTATCGCAGCTCCAGGGCTTTACCTATACCCTGTATATTCGGAATACGAATGCAGGTACCCTCACGCTTAGTGCAGGAACGGGAGTGACGATTACCGGTACAGCTACTCTGGCTACCACCGTTGAGCGTCAGTTTATGGTTACGGTCACCAGTCCTACCACGATCACTCTTCAGGATCTGGGTGGCGCTACAGTTTCTTAATCTAATTTATTCAAAGGATAATTACAATGGCTAAAGTTCATAAAGGTAAAGGCGTTCCCCAGAATCAGGGGAAGATGGTCCGCAACGGTACTCCGAAGACTATTGATTGCGGTGGGCATAGTGATGGTGGTGGTTCGATGGATGTGAGCCGAGCAGCTAAGGCCATCCACGCCGGCAACAAGAAAGGCGGACTTCCAGGAGTCTAATACACTCCATCAGGATTGTTGACTACACTCTTTCAGGGCGTAAGTCAGCAGCAGACAGCCGAGCCCGGAACTCGGAAGCCGCAGGTGCAAGTCCTGCCGTCCTGACCAATTCAATATGCCTAGCAAATCAAAAGCACAGGCAAGACTCATGGCTGCTGTCGCCCACGGTTGGCACAAACCGGGCGGCGGTGGCCCTAGTCGAAAAGTTGCCAAAGAATTCAATAGAGCAGACGCCTCTAAAAGACGCAAGTCGAAACTCGACAAGTGGGCTAAGGGTGATGCTAAGTCAAACGTCGGAGAGTATAAAACTTGAGCGTTGATACAGTCTTTCAGCCTAAGCTCCCTACAATTCTAGTAGTAGCTGCAGGCGTACAGGTAGTTCCCCAAGGAACAGGACAGGGCACTACGATGTCCTTTCGGGTATTTAATCTGTCGGCTACGGCACAGAGATTTGGCTACGGTAATACAGCAGCTCGAGCACTTGCTAACGCAGTTGCTCCCACAGCCGCTCCCGGCGTCCAGTCTATTACCATGTTGCCGAACAGTGTTGAGACCTTTGAATTCTCTACCAGCACTTTCTTCGCTGCAGATAATGCTACGGGATTTGAGTTCTCGCCCGGTCAAGGTACCTAAAAGATGACTCTTCGTAGTATAGCCGGAGGCATTTCATCGTCGTCCCAGGGGCAGCCTAACGGCGTTGCAACCCTCAATGCCGCAGGAAAGATTCCTCCAGCCCAGACTACTTATGCGTCAGCGGATGCCGTCACTCAGGCAGCTAATATTGGGGCTACTACAGTATATGCTGTTCCGACGAGTGGAATGTATAGGGTGGAAGCCTACGCAGTAGTGACCCAAGCAGCAACTACTTCGTCGACGCTACCGAACGTAGGTCTTTTGTGGACAGATAGTGACAGTAATACCCCTCTGTCAGCTACTACCCTTACACCTACGAATGCAGCGAATGCTTTAGGGGCATTCGGTAATGCAGTCACAGTCATAAGTGCTAAATCTGGTACAAATATCCAATACCAGACGTCTAATTACGCCTCGTCAGGCGCCACACCCATGCAGTACGCAGTGCATATTCGTGTGGAATTTTTAGGATAAACTACTATGCCAGGTATTCTCGCAGGTCTAGAGAAGGGCTACCAGAAGCCCGCTAAGAAGCACAAAGTCCCAAAGACTCTCGGAGAGAAGGCCGCCAAAGGCGGTACTCATACTCAGGTAGGGGAATTGGATGACGAGATGAAAGAACCTACTCCCGCCATGAGGGCGGTTGAGGATGCTCACATGGAGAAGCGTCACGCTACTCGCGAGTGGGTAGCTGGTAGGATGACCACCAGGAAGCACAAGGATGTCCATTCTCGTGCCAATCACATCATCAAGCACCCTGAACGCTACTTCGGAAAGAAGTAAAAATGATTGTCATTGTGAGTGTCCGGGGTGGTCGTATCAATACGATCATCCGTCCTAATCAGCAATACCCCGTCTAAAGGTAGTATCTCTTGCCTATAAACAACCGTGGTCTGTCTGGACAGCCTATTCTGCCCTACATCGATTATCGGTCGTATATGGGCGCCGATGTCTTCATTGATCTTACTTTCCTAGATCATACAGGAAACCCAGTCACTCCGACCCAGGTCACGTATCGTATCGACGATTTGACCAACGCAGTTCCGATGGTGGCTTCTACCTCCCTCACGAATACCAAATGTTCAGGTACAGCCAGCATTGGGTTCCAGGGAAGTGGGTCTATCACAGCGGATGTTATGACTATATCCGGTATAGTTTCCGGAGTCATTATGCCTGGGGACGTAGTGACAGCAACCGGACTTCCAGCAGGCGTCACCGTACTATCTCAGGCTAGTGGGTCTGGTGGTTCTGCTGGTACGTATCGTTTGTCCTATCCTGCTCCGACTCCTATCGGCTCAGGAACGATCACCACTACGAGTGATTATTTTTACGTGACAGCGGTATCGTACGGAGCATTCGCTGCCGGAGATCTGGTCGTCAATTCTCAGTTCTCGGCAGTTCTAGAAGCCTCCGTTACTCCTCCGGCCCCGCTCACTGGAACTATGTGGTTGCTCCAGCAATCGTCTCCGCAAGGACCCTTTGCAGGTACCTTCTCAGTCACGTCTAGCCTTCCTAGTTCTTATATTCTTCAGATCCCAGGTTCTGTTCTCCAGATGACCCATAATTGGCAAGGATCTCAGATCTGCCAGATCTGGCTTACATCTACTTGGCTCGATCCAGTTACCAATCAGTCGGCTACAGCTCAAGGTGTCGCTGTACTCGAACTGCTCGCAATCCAGACACCGAATGGTGCATTGTGATCGAACCCCTAGGGGAGCTTTTAGTTGTCAAGCCTAATCCTCCAGAAGCTGGAATTAGATTACCCGATTGGAAACGAGCCCTTAATGGCAAGATTGTGGCTGTGGGACCCGAAGTCAGGGAAGCAAAGTGTGGTGATACGGTCTATTTCGGAGCAGCAGTTGGAATGGATGCGGTCTTTTCTGGAGATCCCGTCCGAATCCTCAAAGAATCAGATCTAGACTTCATCTATGCGGCTTAACCACAATGAAATTGACAAAGAACTTGAAGAAAGTATCGCAGACGGTACGACCCTTAAGGGATCGCGTTCTAGTACAAAGACTAGAGTACGAACACCCGGTTTTGGCCACGGTAGGCGTGACGTTGCACAAAGGCGTCGTGATAGCCATCGGCTACGGCAGGCGACAACGGAAGAAGGTTCGCTTTGACGTTCCGACTGGCCACCTATCGACAGCAAATGCTCTCTACTTTGAAGATGGAGATGAGACAGGAAGGGTACGTCCTATGCGAGTCCGAGTGGGCGACGTTGTTGAGTTTTCTCCTCGGAACCAGATCGAATGGGAATATGAAGGTGAAAAGCTAGTTTGGATCTGGGAACAAGCGATTTACGGTACTACAAATGAGTCAAGATCAGATGCCCTCCTCTGGCAAACAGTCGCCGGAACAGACCGACACGGAAACTTCCTACCCGGACTTGACCCTTGATGAAATCAAAGCTATTGCTCCTATTAATCGGAGCGGTAGCCCTGATCTATACAACCACATGCCTACTCGAATGGTTCCGCTCGAAGAGGCAAAATATAGGAAGTGGGGGTACTTCTTCGTATCCAACCCTTGCAGGTATGGCCATGTCTGCGGTCGCTATACTAGTAATCCTCGCAAGTGCATTGACTGTACCAGATTAGCAGCAGGCAAAGGCACCATCGGAGAGAAGGCCGGTGTAGATATCCCCGGCATGAAAAGAAAAGTGTCCGGCGGTGCCTCGGGAATCATCGTCAATGTCCAAAAGCCTGTTCAGATCGATGCTTGGGAGAAGAGATTTCTCGAAGCCTACGCCCATCACAAAGACTTTAAAGCTGCGTGCGAGGCTCTCCCGATTGAAGAGGCTAAAGTCGAGTCCCGTTTGGCCTACTCTGACTCTTTCAAGAAAGCTTACGACAATCTGGAAGAGCGTATGGGGATGAAGAAGGTGAATTCTTCGGAAGGATTCATCTGGACTAAAGAGAAGCATGACAAGATTATCGAAGTTTATATCAATACTGGCGATATGGCTACTGCTAGAGACTCCATCGGAGTCACCCCGTTTGAGTATTTCCAAGAACTGGCCCGCAACCACACTTTTGCGGCGCGTATCAAAGAAGCCGACCCATTGGCTCATTTGGCACTCGAAGAGAGAGCTATTCAATTGGCCCTTGCCGGTAACGACAAGCTACTTCAAAAGGTATTGAGCGTCAAGAAACCCGAATATCGCGAGAATCTCAAAGTTGAGATGAACGTGACTGAGAAATTAGATGATCGACAGCTCCAATCTCGACTCCTTAGACTCGTTAATAAGCTCAGACCCGTCTCTGTTATCGAAGGAGAGGTTGCAGACGCTTCCTCGTCACGAGCAGCAACAACTTCTAGAACTATTGGAAGAGATGGACCGACGGAAAAGCCGTCGGAAGATCGACCAGTTCTACAATACACCGGAAGTTAGAGCACTCTACAAGAAGCAGATGCAGTTTTTCCAGCTAGGAAAGACACACAATGAAAGATTACTGGCCGGAGGAAATAGAAGCGGAAAAAGCCTTGCAGGAGGCTTTGAAATGGTACAGCACCTTACAGGACTGTATCCCGACTGGTGGGAAGGTAAAACTTTCGAAGAACCCGTCAACGCTTGGACAGCCGGAGACACTGCAAAGAACGTACGGGATATTATGCAGACAATGCTCTGCGGACCCGTCGGAAATCCTGAAGCCCACGGCACTGGACTAATCCCAGGCGATCTTCTCAAGAGCTATACTACTAAACACGGTATCGCGAATGCTTACGAGACTCTTTTTGTTAAGCATATATCTGGCGGTCTTAGTACTCTTCAATTCAAGTCCTACGATCAGGGCCGAGAAGTCTTCCAAGGTACCAGCCAGCACGTCATCCATCTGGACGAAGAATGTCCTATGGATATTTATACTGAGTGTCTGCTCCGTACTCTTACTGTTAACGGTATTATATACGTTACCGCCACTCCTCTTATGGGCCTCACGGATTTGATGCTCAGTTTCATGCCTGAATTCATGCCAACCGAAGAACCAGTAAAGCTCAACTAATAATGGCTAAAGCTTGCATATTCGTGGAGTGGGAAGATGTCCCGCACTTACCAAAAGAACTCAAAGAAGCAATCCTCTCGTCAATCCCAGCGTGGCAGCGCGACTCGCGCACGAAGGGAGTTCCTCAACTTGGCGCTGGCGCTATATATCAAGTCCCTACCAGCGACATCGAAGTCCCAGGATTTGAGATACCGAAGCACTGGCCCCGTTGTTTCGGAATGGACGTAGGTTGGAATCGTACAGCAGCCCTTTGGGGAGCGTATGACCGAGAAACAGCTACACTCTATATCTACGACGAATACTATCGCGGTCAAGCAGAGCCATCTGTACATGCCGCAGCCATCAAAAACAGGGGCAATTGGATTCCCGGTGTCATTGATCCGGCTTCCCGAGGACGAATGCAGACAGACGGCGGAAGGTTGCTCGATCTGTACCAGCAGCTCGGATTGGATCTTGAAATAGCAGAGAACGCCAGAGAAGCAGGGATCTATGCTGTCTGGGAGATGCTATCTCAAGGTCGATTGAAAATCTTCAAAGGCTGTTCTAATACCTTTTCTGAATATCGACTGTATCGACGAGATGAAAAGGGTCAAGTAGTTAAGAAAAATGATCACTTAATGGACGCGCTCCGTTATATGGTTATGTCCGGAATAGAGCGTGCCAAAGTAGAGCCTAAGTTCACCGGAACTCCGTGGTTTGCGTGGAGTCCCCCAGACGTTTGGAGTGGTTGATGTGGAGTTTAGGTTTTGCTTGGTTTATATGGTACTGCGAGAACGGAGAAGGTAACAAATATCGCAGTTGGAAAGAATATCACAACGTAAGGGACGGTTAATGCACTCAAACCCTAGACCTTACAATAATTGTAGAAATGTGTGGCCGTGCAAACTCCAGTACGGCGGCAGTGAGTGCGATTGTCCTGTAGCTCAGGCGGTAGAGCGGCTCCCTGTTAAGGAGCGGGTCCCAGGTTCGATCCCTGGCGGGACAGCCAATAAAAGAGAGAAGTATGCCGACTAATTTTCCTATTAAAAATACAAACCAGCGCAATCATATCAAGGTGGTTACCGAGACTTTGACAGAAGTCGAAGACCCTAAAACGAAGACCAAGAAAAAGGAATGGAAGGTCCCTGTTGTGACCTACCTAAAACCCGGTGAGAGTATGGACATCTGGGTTGGTGAGAACCGTCGTTTTACTATTCAGGAAATGCCTACGTAAATTATGGGTCCAGATAAAACTCCAAAGAATATGTCTCCGGTAACATCCGCCGAAACGCGGGTGAAGACAGACTCGGACGATTTCAACGATCCGGAGCAATTGCTTAGTCGTATTCGCCAGCATTACGATGACGGAGTAGGTGCGTTCGAAGAAAACCGTCGGATGCACTCAGAGGATTTGAATTTTGTCTACAACTCAGAGTCTATGGGACAGTGGGATCCTGTAGTTCTGGAGGCTCGACGTGGCAAGCCGAATTACACCTTTAACCGAGTTATCGGGCCAGTTAATATCGTCGTTGCTGATATGCGACAGACTCGACCAGCGGGAAAAGTCAGGCCAACAAACAGTTCCGCAAATGAGGCTACTGCTGAAGTCCTTGCAGGACTCATGCGATCTATTGAAGACGAGTCTAGAGCAGACCCAATTTATAAAAACCAATACAAATTCGCAGTAGCCGGAGGCTTTGGCGCCTGGCGATTGATGCCAGAGTACGCTTCGGAAGATAGTTTTGACCAAGTACTTCGAATCAAAGACATTCCCAATCCTCAGACGGTTATTTGGGATGCCGAGTGTAGTGACGCCACCGCAGGAGATGCGATGTGGTGCATTATCGGCGAGCGAGTATCGAAGGAAAAGTACCGAGCTTTATTCCCAGATGCTGAGAGCGAGACTTCTTTCAATATATCCCGAGACTCCTACGGGTGGTTCACGGATAAGGAAGTTCGAGTCGTAGAGTACATGGAACGAGTCCCGTACAAGAAGAAGATTGTACAGTTCTCGGACGGCTCTATTGAAGATCTCACTCCAGAGATCAAGCAAGTAGATAAGGAATTTGAAGAGAAGGGACTCACTGCCGCTGACGGTCATAAACGTATAGTTCAGACCCGAGAAGTCCTCAAGTGGAGGGTCATGTGGGTTAAGTGTGATGGCGGCCAGATTCTCGAAGGCCCTATCTACTACGACTGGAAGCGTATTCCAGTTGTCCGTGTACCCGGTCGATATATCAATATCGAAGGTCGTAAGAAGTTTCAGAGTCTTATTCGGCACGCTAAGGACGCTCAGCGTACCTACAATAGCCGAGTATGCGACATGATCGAGCGTAGCGCTCTGATCCCGAAGGCCCCGTATCTCGTCACCGAGAACATGATCAAGGGCTACGAGAATGAGTGGGCTCAGTCCAATACCTCGTCTCGTCCGTACTTGCCGTACAATATCGATAAGAACGCCGCCGGAGAGGGTGTGCTTCCTTATCGTAATCCGCCTATTGATATGCCTCAGGGCTCTATAGCCCTTGCCCAGCAGGCAGCCCAAGATATCCAAGCCACCACAGGATATTTTGATCCTGCTATGGGTGACTCCGAAGATATGAACCGTGTTTCCGGTAAGGCTCTCGTAGCTCATACCAAGCGGTCCGATCTCGGTAGCTTCGAGTTCATTGACGGATTTCAGGATGCCCTCCAGTTAACCTGGGAAATGGGTATCGACATGATTCCTACTATCTATGATACCAAGCGTATCGTTCGAATTGTCGGAAACGACGAGATCGAAAAGATGGTACAGGTCAATGGCGATGATGGTACGGGCAATATTGTACACGACCTGAAGAACGGTGCCTATACCTGTAAGGTGAATATCGGTCCGAACTATCAGACGGCCCGACAAGAAGCTTTGGCGACTATGATCGATGCAGCGGAAGCCATTCCGATGATCGCTCAGATTGCTCCAGATCTTCTGGCTAAAAATATCGACATGCCGGATGCGGACGAACTTACCCGACGGTTGCGTATTCCGCTTATTCAGCAGGGTGTGATTAAGCCTACGGACGAAGAGGCCAAGAATATGCCGCCTCCGAAGCCGAACCCCCAAGAACAGTTGCAACAGGCTGAATTGGCTCGTATGCAGGCTCTCGCCGAGAGAGATGCTGCAAGCGCCAAGATACAGCAGCACAAGGTCGAGATGATTCCTCTTCAGACCCATAAGGAAACTTATGAGGCTGCTGGAAAGCATCTGCAGAACCAGAAGCTGGCCGGAGAGCTGGGTAATCAAGCTGCCGCTGCGCAAGCAGAGCAAGCAGCCTCTCAGCAGGAACTGGCTCAGCAGCACGTTCAAGGTATGCAGGATCTTGCTCACAATGCTCAACAGCATCAGCAGGATATCCAGCATCAAGGCAATCAGCATCAAGTAGATTTGGTTAAACAGCTCCAAGCCCATCAGGCTGAAGAGGCTCGTAAACACCACGCCCACAGAGAAGAGATGAAGCGTCAGCAGGAGAAGCACGAAACTGCTCTCCGGCACGCCAAGGAATTAGGAGAAGCAAAGGTCGCCGCAGCTAAAGCATTAGCTAAAGCCAAACCTAAGAAGGCTAAGTCGCCCTCTAAATAACTCCAGTCGTACCTCAGCACGTTACGCTGTGTAAGGAGACCATATGGCATTTAGCCGAGATGATTTGAAGTCTTATGAATCCCAGCCTCAGGTTCAAGATCCGAACCACGACGTTTGGGCCGCAAAGAATACTCCAGCCGTGGAGGAAGCACCAGTAAACTCGTCAGATACTGATGTTACGGAGCCCCCCGTTGAGGGCGTTGACGGTTCTTCTACCGAAACCAAGGCAGAGCCGGTAGCTGCCGAACACGACAATCCTGAAGTCGATAACACCTCTGAAGAGGAGCCTGCGGACGGTAGGCAACCTCGTAACAGGGCTCAGGAGCGTATCAGCGAATTAGTCGATGAACGCAATGCAGTTAGAGAGTACAATAAGTTTCTTCAGTCTAAGCTCGATGAGCTTCTGCGTAGTAACGGTAAAGCTCCTGAAAAGGAACCTACCCGATCGGCCCCGCAACCCGAACCTGATGAAGCTGCCCCCACTCTTGAGTCTGTAGGGTTCGATCCTGTCGAACTAGCCAAGAAGCAGAATGAATGGATTCAGAAACAAGTAGATAAGCGAGTCGAATCGGCTATCTCTAAAATCGAGTCTCGTCAGAGCGAAGCACAAGTCGCTCGGGCATTCGAGAATAGGGTATCCGAATTCCGGAAATCAGCTCCAGACTTCGATACGGTCATAGCTAACCCATCGTTGCCTCAACTGGCTCCGGATGCCGCTAGAGTGGTTGTGCGCTCTGAGAACGGCCCCGCCATCGCCTATCATCTTGCTAAGAATCCAGATCTTGCGGTCCGAGTGTCCAAGATGGATCCGGTATCTCAAGCGGCTGCAATTGGTCGGTTAGAGGAACAGCTCGTGCGTGCAAAGGCAGAAGCTGGAACTACGCAAGAACCGTCGAAGAAGGCACCCGCTAAAGCGGCAGTGTCTAAGGCTCCGCCTCCCCCGAAACCCGTTTCCGGTGGATCTGCTCCTGTCACAAAAGACATGGCTCAGATGACTATGGAAGAGTGGGTTGCTCACGAGCGAGGACGGAAATTAGCGGAACGTCAGAATAAGCTCAAGCTTAGACAGACTTTCCGTCGGTAAATAATAAGGTAATACAATGGCAAATTCACTCCTGACGGCCCAATGGGTTGCACGAAAGGCTCTCGTCCTTCTGCACGCCAAGGCCAACATGACGGGGCGAACCAACCGTGACTATCAGAGCTTGCTCCCTGGTCCTATCCAGGGCGTCATCCTGGGTCAGCAGTTGTCGATTCGTCTGCCGTTCCAGTACGTAGGTCGTAAGGGTTCCACCATGTCCGCCGAGAACTCGGTTCAGCGGTATGCGACCCTTAGCGTAGCCAATCAGCGCGGTGTTGATATCAACTTCACCTCCGTTGAGCGAGCGATGCAGTTGAACAACTTCGAAGAGCAGGTTCTCGAACCGGCTATGGCGAAGGTTGCGGCGCTGCTCGAAATCGATGTGACTTCTCTGGTCAACCAGGTTCCGAAGTTCGTTGGTGCGTACAATACTCCGGTCAGTTTCCAGACTGTCCTCCAGGCCGAGCGGTTCCTCACGGAAGCCCTGGCGCCTGAAGACGATCGTCGGACCTTGACTGCTAACCCCCAGGCTTCTTACGAGTTCATTCTCGATAACAAGGGCCTGTTTAATCCCGAGGCTTCTATCTCTGATGAGTGGCTGGAAGGTGTGATTGCGGATAAGGTCGCCGGTTTCGTCGCCTTCCGTAATACCAAGCTTCCTCCGCACGTTGTGGGTACGATCACGGGCTCTACGCCGGTTGTCAACGGTGCTGGTCAGGGTCTGAGTGGTGCGGGCAATGCCTACGCTGCTTCTGCTACTCTGAACACCAACGGTTGGAACTCAGGTGCTACTACTTTGAACGCTGGCGATGTGTTCACGATTGCAGGTGTCAACGATGTTGATCCTGAGTCGAAGATCTCGCTGGGTCGTTTGAAGCAGTTCGTGGTTAACGCCACTATCTCGGATACTGCTGGTGCTATTGCGATCAACTATAGCCCCGCCATTATCTACGGTGGTGCGTACCAGAACGTGGACAGCCAGCCCGCTGCTAGCGCGGCTATCACTGTCTTCGGGACGACTCCTGCTAACATTTCGGGCCAGACTGTCAAACAGTCTATCGGCTGGTATCGTGACGCTATCGTGTTCGCGAATCCTCCGATGCTTGATCTGTCTCAGTTGGTGAAGTTCACGGCTCAGGAGAGCTTTGAAGGCTACAATATTCGGTTCGCCCAGCAGTGGGATCCGAATAACGACCTTCTGCCGGCTCGCTTGGACACCATCTCTGGTGAGGTTCTTGCGTATCCTGAACTGGCTACCCGCCTGATTCATCTCCCGGCCTAATAAGAGGAAACTAATATGGGAACTCAACTTGGCTATGGCGTGTCTGATACTGTCGGCGCCCCGTTTCAGCTCCTCGCTACGGCGACGGGTGTTGTAACGGGTAACACCGTTCAGATGGTCGGCGGTGGTCTGCACTTTAACGGTGCTGCCACGATTGCTGCGCAGACGGTTACTCTCCCTCAGAACCCGGTAGACGGGTGTGTGGCGGAGATTAGCTCGTCTCAGGTAATCACCGCTCTGACTGTTCAGGCAGCGACCAACTATGCCCCTCAGGGCACGGCGGTCAACCAGGCTGGCACGGTAAGTGATGTGATCGTTAACGGCGTCCTTGGCGCTGCTACGACTATCACCCCGACTGCTCAGGCTGGTGGTGTCGCAATTGCTGTTATTAAGTACAAGTACTCGTTGAACGGCTATACCAATCCTACGACTGGTGTGGTCTCCAACGCTCGTACTTGGTTCCGAGTACAGTAAGCAAAGGGTCTAGCCGTCTACCTTCTCCAGACGGCTATCTCCTCGGCTACCGGGAGACTAAACAAGGTAGTCGCCTATTCTTATCGGGAGGACTTAAATGCAGATTCAACTAGCTTTTGAGGCCCTCCCGTTTTCATTTCTGGAGTGCTATGGCTACTAATCAAGAAATTATCACCTTCGCCTACCAAAAGATTGGTGTGGTCGATGAAAATTCTAGCCCTAGCGCAGAACAATTGGTTGTAGGACTCACCGTTCTCAACGATTACTTGCTGAATGAAGCTGCCGATGGTATGCGACTAGGCTGGTACAAGCAGACCAATGTCGCTGCTAATGCTCCTCTCAAGGATTCTGATGTTCACGGAGTGAAAATGCTCCTCGCTAAGCAGCTCGCCGTCCATTACGGCATTGCAATTCAGGATCCCATCTTCCTAGACGAGATACAGACAGCTAAAACCCAGCTCGTTAAGCGCTCTCTGCTCTACATGGAGGCAGATTTCAGCGAACTTTCTCGTCCTCAAGGCGGCCCATGGGGCGGTCCGAACTGGATCTAAGCTAAAATATGCCGAATATTTCCCTAGCCCTGCCTATGAGTTCTTACGTGGCTGCCGATCCTACGGCTTCCTGTAAGAGATTGGTCAACTGTTTCAGTGAGCCGATGCCTGCGGACTCCGTTCTTCAGGAACTCAAAGGTGGAAACCCATCCCAAGAGTCTGCGCCGGCCTATCTTCGTAGGTGGGCGGGGATTACTCCCTTTGCTTCGGATGGAACTAATCGTCCTACCCGTGGAATGTGGGTCATGCAGGGCATCATGTATGCCGTTATCGGGGACACCCTGTATTCTGTAGCCTCTACTGGAGCTTTAACTTCTCTAGGAACTGGAATTATTGGAAACGGCATTGTTCGGATGACGGACAATACAGCTTGTCTAGTGATTTTAGTCCCGAATACCGCTCTTGCTTGGACATATTGCCCGAATGCCTCGGGACAGCCCACGTTTCAGCAGCTCAATTCAGGTCTCTTTGCTACGTATGGGGCTATTGATGTCAAATTCCTCGATAGCTATATCGTTTTCCTGGCTAAAGGTGGACGCCTTTTCTATAACGACGATGGCCAGGTCGTTTCTGGACAGAATCAGATTACATTCACTACAAATGCTACCTTCCCTCGAGAATTTGGGACGGATCTTTTTGTAGGAATGTCGGTTGATCACCGTGAGATCACGAATTACGGCACTTGGACTTCAGAAGGCTACATAAACGTAGGTAATCCAGTAGGAACTCCTTTCTCCACGGCTCCTCAGACCTTCATGGAGATCGGGATGCACCCTGATGCTAGCTATACTTTGGCTATGCAGGATAGTGCACCGATCTGGATCGCCAGTGACCGTACAGTTCGTAAAAAGAACGGCCAAACTGCCGAGAGAATCTCGAATAGTGGTATTGAAAATATCCTCCAGTTAGCCAATCTTCAGGGATCATACTCTTTAACTCCGAGTATCGCAGGCCATCCTTTGTGGGTCTGCGTAATCCCCAAGGCCTTTCGTACTATAGTCTACGACGGTCTGACTAGCGAGTGGTTTGAGATCGAATCCTACGCACTTGGCTACTGGAGAGGCCTATCGTACATCAATGCGTACGGAAGACAGTTCGTTGGGGATGCTTTAGGACAGGGTATTGGGTATTTGGACACCTCAGTATTCACCGAGTTCGGAGATACGATGGTCGTCAATTTCACGACTCAGCCAGTGTATCACGAACATAATCGCATGAGTCATCGCAGGCTCGAGTGTGTGATTTCTACTGGACAGGGTGGCATCACGGGCTCTTATTTATCTCTCTATGTATCCGATGATGGGGCTAATACCTTCCGAGGATATCCTAAGAGGAATCTAGGTGCTACGGGGGACTATTGGGTCCGTGCTACTTGGTTCAATTTAGGTCAATCTAGAAACCGAGTGTATCGTTTTGAAATTAGTGATCCGACTCCTACTTTTACAGTTCAACTGACGTCCGAGATTCAAGTCAATAAGTGGTAATTAATTGGCCCAGCTTCCTGTAAAACGAGGACTATCCTCCCCCGCAGTTACTAGTATCCCTGAGAAATGGTCCCAGCAGTGGTTCCGTTATTTCATCGATCAGTTCCTCTCGGGCGCGGATCTCAGGAATGCTTCGGGTTCAGGTATTACTGTATCTGGAAACGTCAGTGGAAACAATACCACTACGGGCGGACAGACTGTCACCATTAATCTGTCACCCATCGCTCCGAATACGGTCCTAGGAAATGTCACCGGAGTAAGCGCTACTCCTACGGCTATTAATCAGGTTCAGTTAACCTCTCTGATTAATATATTCAGCCCTACTCTATCGGGAGCAGTACCTAATAGCGGCGGAGGTACGGTTAACTTTCTGAGAGCCGATGGGACCTGGACTACTCCGCCTACAGACGCTCCGATCCCAGATAAAACCGTTCTAGGAAATGTGAGTGGTGGTACAGCAGTACCGGTAGCCTTGAATCAGGCTCAATTGACGGGACTGATTAATGTATTTACTGCGAGTCTTTCCGGTGCAGTACCAGCTAGCTCTGGTGGAACAACTACCTTCCTGAGAGCAGATGGAACTTTTGCGGTACCTCCCGTTTCAGTAGGCGCTAATCCTACTGCCAGCGTGGGGCTCAGCGCTGTAAATGGTGTAGCTACTACTTTCTTGAGATCCGACGGTGCTCCGGCTCTAAGCCAAGCCATCGTACCTACATGGACAGGTGTACACGTATTCAGCCCTGCCTCAGGGGTACCTGTAACGGTTAATGCAACCACTAATGGTGGAGTGTCTGTTCAAGGTGCTACAGGAGTCGCGGCTTTAATAGAGCTGGCAGCAAACGCCAATGTCATAGGGACGAGTTCTATTGCAGTAGGACAGGACGGCTCAGGAGATGCCACTTTATTCCAGAGAGCCAATAGACAGCTCTACTTCGGTACTAACGCCCTCATTCGGATGGTTATACCTGCAGCAGGTGGTCTTTCTATTAATGCTGCTACTTCTGGAAACTCTCTCTCTGTAACAGGAAATAATGCTTCTATAGCAGCTCTCGTCACTTCAGGTCTGTCGTCCAGTACCGGTGGAGCAGATTTTAGAGTATCTCGAGCTGGAAGTACGATTAACCAGGCGGGTCAAGGTCCGAATGTTTTCATACTCGACTCTACGAATAGCGTTGGGTATTACCTTCAGACTTCTGGAGGACAGTTCGAACTCTGGAGTTCAGTAGGCGGTGGTCCTACTCTTACTCAGATACTCAAGATCCTGACTACGGGCGGAATAGTCCACAACGTACCGACTAGCGGAACTTCGATGGATATCACGGGAGTAGCAGGCGGAAACACTGTATTTGTTCATGCCAGCACCACATCTGCTAATTCGTTCGGACTTCGTATCGATGGTGGTACCACCTCTGCGGACTATGGACTTCTAGTTCAGAGTGCTTCGGCTGCTACTGAGTATTTCCGAGTTCAAGGTGATGGTGGTATTAGGTTCGGTAACGTACCTTCTACTACGACAGCACCAGCCGCAGGCGGAGCAGGCGCATTACCGGCCACCCCCGCAGGCTATGCCACTTTCAGTATAAACGGTGTTTCTAGAAAAATAGCATTCTATTAAGGGTTACTATGAATATTCAAATATTGGCGAATATCGCTAAATTTCTCGAACGAGTATCAGTCACAGGATCGGAGGCGTATGCCTGGACTGAGGCTCATCAGTACATTCAAAGTGAAATGGCCAAGGCTGCTAAGTCTCAATTATCTAAAGATGAGTAACGTACCTTCAAGCCACGGAGAGACCGGATTGGCGGTCACTGCCATAATGTTGGCATTTGGAAAATTAGTGGAGTGGTTAGTGCAGGCAGAACACGCCTTAGCGGCGGCATCGTACGTCGTTGCCATTGTGGCAGGCATTGTAACGGTATATTACAAGATAAAGAAAAAGGGTTAACTAATGGATGCCCATCTACTGCAAGACGTGAAGAATGCAGAGGGATGCAGACTCAAAGCGTATAAAGACTCTCTGGGCTACTGGACGATTGGATACGGACATCTTCTAGATCAGGATAAGGACTGGCAAGGTTATACGATAACTCAAGACAACGCAGAGGCTTGGTTGATCAATGATCTACAGGAAACCTACTTGCGTTGCACGCATCTCCCTGAGTGGGCATCTTTAGATACACTCTGCCGCCAGAACGCCATCATTGAGTTGATGTTCAATATGGGCGGGAAGTGGCTCAAATTCTATAAGACTAGACTCGACATTTCTCATCAAGATTGGAAATCAGCCCACGACGATTTGCTGAACAGCTTGTGGGCGCAACAGGTGGGAAAGGCTAGATCCGAACGGATCGCCAAATATTTACTCGAAGGATACTATGAATGAAAAAGTTTTTACTGGCTTTGGCAATACTCTCGATGGCATCTTCTGCGTTTTCACAGACCCAGCCCCTGACGCAGCCCGAGGTGTTGGGGTGTACCAGCCCTGCTCCTGCGGTACCTCCTGCACCTACGGTGTTCATCAGTTCTTGCAAAACCCCCGCTTTCCTGCCGACCAGTACGACCAGTGTTCTAGCATCGGTCAGTAAAACTTCGCCGGTATGGGCTCATACATTTTCTGGATATAAGACAACTGATCTGATCGTTGCTTGTCCTGCAGGAGCTACAGTGTCAGGTGCCTCGTGCACATTCAACGGGGCGGATGTTTCCGCCCTTGTTGCTGTAAGCAATGTACCTAGCTTCGCAGTTACCCCTCCGCCGGTAGTGACTACTCCTACAGTTCAGGTAACTTTGAACTGGCTGCCTCCAGCCTACAATGCGGATGGGACTCCTATCATAGATCAGATTACTTTCAATATCTATGAAGATGGAAAGCTCATAGGGACAGTTCCCACTGGCACTACTAGCTTTCCTCTCGGAGATATGGCTTCTGGTAGCTCTCATGTTCTAGGAGTGACAGCAGTGGACGGCACTCTAGAGAGTGATCCGACTTCGATTACGTACGTAGTTCCGCCTCCGGCTCCTAAGAAGCCCGGTTCTCCGACGAATGTCAATGCGACGGTGAAATAATATGGGATTAGATGTCACAGGTATAGGCGCAGCTCTTACTGCAGTCAAAGGTCTAGCAGATAAGATCTGGCCGGATAAAACGGAAATTGAAAAGGCTCAGCTTGCAGCGGTTCTAGCTCAAGTAGCAGCTCAGACAGATATCGATAAGGCAGAAGCCGCTTCCACGGACCCTCTCCAGCACTGGCGCGGGGGTCTCGGGTGGGTGTGTACTCTGTCTTATCTGAATAACTTCATTCTTGTTCCTTATGCCACAGCTTTTGGTCTGCATGTACCAATGCTTCCGGCTGAGGATCTATTTACTCTGACGGCAGGTATGCTCGGATTGGGTACTATGCACGTGTATCAGCAGGTTAAAGGCTAATCTATGGCGGATTCAAACTCCCAATCTGGGTGGGGCGGCTGGGGCAACTTAATCGGTACGGGCGTAAGTGATCTAGCTCAGTACTACGGAAATAAGTCAGCCACAGATGCTCTTGTCCAGGGAAACAATAATGCCATTGGAACCCAGCAAGGCCTACAAGGCCAATTGACAGGACTCTATGGCACCCAGAGAAATCTAGGAACTGGTGCAGATACTGCTCTTATGGGAACTCTTGGTTTGGGAGGGAATCCGAACTACTCTGCGTTTCTAAACTCACCCGGTTTCCAAGGAAGCTTGAATCTAGGCAATCAAGCTATTGAACGAGCAGCTTCGGCTAACGGAAGTCTATACACTCCGAATATGCTCAATGCTCTCGGTCAGTACGATACTACCTACGCCTCTCAGAACTATAATAACTATGTAGGTCAGTTGATTCAAGCTGCAGGCCTGGGTGCTCAAGGAAACGCCAACCTTGGTCAGAACATCTACGGCACAGGTGCGAACATCAGCCAGCTCCAGCAAAACGCAGGAGCCAATAGGGCTGGTGGAGCTGTCAATCAAAGTGGCATCACTTCGAACTTACTCAAATCGGTTCCATGGACTCAGATCGGAAACGGAGTAAGTAACTGGTGGAATGGATCCAATAGTGGGGATAATGGAATCAATACGGATCAGATCTATCAAAATGACGATGCGTATTTAAACAACACTGACTTTAGTGGGCTGGATTCTAGCTCAAACCCCGAGTAGCGCCATCGACTGACACCGCCCCAAGCGGTGGCGCTAATTCTTCGGGGTTTAATACAGGAGCCGCTATCGGTGCAGCCGGAACGGGTCTAGGTATTTACAATGGTATTTCCAGCGGCAAGCCGGAAGGCTATGCTTCTGCGGGTCTAAATGCCGCTAAGCTGGGTGCTCAGACCAATTCTTTCGGATCTAATAGTAGCAGTATTGGACAAGGTGCCAATACCGGAATGGCTGCCTTAGGTATCTACAACGGTATCAAGCAAGGCGGAGCAACCGGCTACTTGCAGGCGGCTAATAGTGCCTATGGTTTGGCAGCGGGTACTAGTGGTATTCCAGGTGTAGGCCAGGCTCTTGCGGTCTATAATGCTGTTAAAGGATATCAAAGCGGAGATACAGGCGGAGACGCCTTGAGGGGAGCTGAAGCAGGAGCTTCGATTGGTACCATGATTGTACCAGGAATTGGTACGGTAGTGGGAGGCCTGATTGGTGGTGCAGTAGGCGCTGTCAGTTCAGCCTTCGGTAACGGTAAAGTTGCCCCAGAAAATGCGAACTTCGAAGGATATACTCAGGCCTTCAATAAAGCTCCGCCAGATCAGAAGCAGCAATTAGCTCAGAGTGTGCAAAATCCGTATCTACCTCTGGCTGGTTATTTCGATCTTCGCTCTAATCAGCTAAAAGGATCTAATCCCATCTATACGACTTATGGAAGAATGGGCGAGCAGAAGTTCACGAACGATCTAATCAATCAAGTGAACCTTGGCAAGTCACACGGAATCACAGATCCAAATCAGATGTATAGCCAAGTAATTCAACCTTGGATAGATCAGATGGGGGAATGGAAAGATTCTAATAAAGATGCAATGTCCTCACTCTTGCAGAATATGACGGGACAGATCATGTCCGGTACCTACAAGAATAACTTCAAGGCCATCGGTGGGCAACAGGTATTTCATTAAGGTTTAATATGGCAGACATCTCTCCACAAGGTATTCCAGAACTAGGTCGGCTCATGCAAGCGTATCCGCAGGCAGAGTCTACCATGAATCTGCAAGGAGCCCAGGCCCAGCAAGCTCAGGCCGGTGCAGGTCTCGAACAGGCCCAAACTGGTCTCGTAGGTATGCAGACCCGACGGGCTGCCTACGACATTCAGCTAATCCAGAATGCTATCGAAGCTTCCAAAGGCTTGTCGGAACGAAATGAGCGCGGAAGTTCTCAGATCGATCCTACAGAAACAGGTATAGCATCGTACTTGAACGATAAATACACTGTAGATCCAATGGGGGATCCTAAGATTTGGCAGGCTTCTACTGCCTTCTCGGCGGCTGGAAATTCGGCAGCAGCGTCCCAGCTAGATAAACTCAATGAAGCTATCGTCAATTCTAAGAAAGTAGCCAATTCGAAGGATGCGAATGATGTGTTCCAAACTTCGTTGAAGCTGATGGATAGTGATAATCCTTTGCAGTCTTTGCTGTCTCTCCGTCCAGGCTCTACCCTGAATAATATCGGACGGGTTATCGCTTCTAATCCTAATATGACAGTGGAAGAGAAGAATGAAGCTGCGGCGAGGGCTATTAAAACTGCTGCAGAGCATTCCCATCAGTACACTGGCAGAGAGCTTACCCAAGCAGGAGATCAGTGGGTAGACAAACTGACAGGCTTCAAAGTCCCTACTCCGACTATTGGACTTACTCCCGGAGAGAAGCTAAAAGCTAATCAGTTCGAGCATACGCCTCAAACGGTTACAGCGGGTAATAGGCCAACTACGATATTTCCAGATCTTAGTGCGCCTCCGAATGCCAGTGTCCCTGCGGCCTCGGGTAATTCCCCTGGTACCGGACTTCCGGGCACTCAGACTGGACAGCCTCCTCTTCCGGGCTTTACTCAGGAGCAATCGGATTTCATCCGTAATCGTCCTCCGGGATTTGAGACGATCCCTGGTGCATCCGGTCTAAACGCGGACGATACTAAGGCCCGTGAGATTTATCGTAGACAGGCTGAGAAGCTCTCGGATACTTCGAACGTCACTGCGGCTAGAGCCAACGACAGTCTAACTCAGATTAAGCGCATCAATCAGTTGTTGCAGGCTCCGAACCTTACTCTGGGTCCTGGCTCTCACGAGTACTCCCAGTTCCGAACGGTTCTGGAGAACTGGACAGGCACTCCGGGCGGTCAGGCGGCTGCCTACCAGATCCTTTCTAAGGTTCTGAATGCTTCTGAGATGAATGATCTCTTGCAGCAGTTCCACAATGAAGGTGCACAGGTCCGACTGGGTGCATACGAATCTCGTTTGATTATGGAAAAGCTAGCCGCTAATCCAGCTCTCACTAAGACTGCTATCCAGCAAATGCTGAAATGGCAGGCCTCGGATAACCAGTACGCTCTCGATAAATCTAAAGTAGGACGGGCCTTGGTTCAGAGTGGAAAAGAGATTGCGAACTTCGATCAGGAGTACGGACAGGAGTTTCCCAAGAAGGACATCGTGGACAGTACTCTCAGTGTCATCAATCCACAGTCCGCTAAGTTCTCTTACGAGAAAGTACACGGAAAGACCTACACCCGAGCCGAGGTGACCGAGGCTGCTAAGAAACTCAAAGTTCCTGTCGATATGTTCCAACACCAACTCGAAACTAATGGAGCCATCATACAATAATGGCTGATTCATCTTTACTTGCAGACCTAGGCGCCGACGACTCTCCAGCCCCCAAGAAGTCCACGTTGATGGACGACCTTGGTGCTAGTTCCACCGATTGGAGTGGGTCTGATGGTTCTGTAGAATCTACTGATCAAGGTAACAAACCTGTAGGAGCTGAGATAGGCCAGATAGGCTCGAATGTTCTCAAGCATTTGCCTAGAGACGTTATCCACAGTCTGGGTACTTTGGCTAGCTTCTTCGGGAACAATCAGACTCCTGATTTCAATATCGGTGGATCTACGCCGAATGCAATGCCTGAGGCTGCCAATCGTACCGCTGATGCTTTGGAAAATCAGGTTCCAAGCCTAAAGGTTACTAATCCAGGTCCTATCGACAGGATCGCAGATTCTACTATCCAAGGGGCCATGCTAGGTCCTGTAGGTGGAGTGGAAGGTATACTTCCGTCTGCCGTATCTGGTCTTACTTCTCAGTCGGCTGCAGAGGCAGGTGCAGGTCCTTTGGGGCAGTTTGCTGCGGGTCTAGCTCCGCTCATGCCTACGGCTGCGGCTGCCGGTCTTAGAGGGGCTGTCCGAGGCGGAGAGCAGGGTCGTATTGCTATGGCGGAGAGTAAGGCTGCAGCGGATGCTGCGGGCCTACCTTCTACCGTAGGTTCTACTTCGGGAAATCCCCTGGTTCAGGGTGCCGAAGCTTTATCTTCTAGATTGCCGGGAGGTGGTCCACTTCGAGAGGCTCGGAATGTCAATCCGAATGTAGAAGCCTCAGTTAACGATATTATCAAGCAGATCCACCCGAACTACGATATATCTCCTCCGACTCCTAGTGAGGCAGGCCAGGAGATCGAAAGAGGGGCTCGGGGTTCTATTGCTAAAGGTAATGCAGAGACTTCTGCGGCTGCGGATGAGATGAACGCAGCGGTAGGAGGTAAAGATGCGCCTATGTCTGCTAATCGGACTGTGCAGGCTATGCAGGAAATTACGCATCCGACAGGTGTTCCGGAAATCGACCAGGCTGTCACCGGAACTAAGACAAAAGTTGCAGCGGGAATTATCAAGAAGATAGAGAAAGAACCCCCGGTTCCGACTAGCTATACTACGGATGGAGAGGGCGCTCATACCGTTAAATCCCAGAACGGTGTCACAGAAGCCGTTGAACAAGGCGATGGAAATATCAAGGTCACTCGTTCAGATACCGCTCCTGAAGCTCAAGGCAAAGGGGAGGGTACGGGCCGTTTAGAATTGCTGGCGCATTCGG